>ENA-UOOI01001187-UOOI01001187.1-fermentation-metagenome-genome-assembly--contig:-NODE-1187-length-28551-cov-6.489437_pt1 | contig 28551 bp, 25 predicted proteins | sample MGYA00245779_ERZ724027 | MGnify/ENA primary metagenome ERZ724027 (study PRJEB28704, sample SAMN03018318) | fermentation metagenome | biome: anthropogenic terrestrial biome; feature: soil; material...
CATCAAAGCGGGCGAAATAGCGGCCCAGCATGCAGAAATCGCAGCCCATCGCAAGCGCAAGGGTAATGTGGTAATCGTAAACGATGCCGCCGTCCGAACAGATCGGCACATAGATGCCGGTCTCTTTATAATACTCGTCGCGCGCCTTCGCAACTTCAATAACGGCCGTCGCCTGCCCGCGGCCGATACCTTTGGTCTCGCGCGTGATGCAGATGGAGCCGCCGCCGATGCCGATTTTGATAAAATCGGCGCCTGCTTCCGCCAGGAAACGGAATCCGTCGCGGTCCACCACGTTCCCGGCCCCGATCTTCACCGAATCCCCGTATTTTTTGCGCACAAAGTCGATGGTGCGTTTCTGCCATTCGGTGTATCCATCCGAAGAATCAATGCAGAGGATGTCCGCTCCGGCGTCCACCAAAGCGGGGATGCGCTCTTCAAAATCGCGCGTGTTGATGCCCGCGCCGACGATATAGCGCTTGTGGGCATCCAGCAACTCCTGCGGATGCCCTTTGTGGGAATCATAGTCTTTGCGGAATACAAATGACGCCAGCCTGTGGTCCTCGTCGAGGATCGGCAGGGCATTGAGCTTGTTGTCCCAGATAATATTGTTGGCTTCTTTCAGGCTGACCCCTTCATCGGCGTAAATCACCTTTTCAATCGGTGTCATAAAGGTAAAGACCTTTTCCTCGGGCGACATTCTGCTGACACGGTAATCCCGGCTGGTCACAATCCCGAGCAGATGGCCGTTTGCCGTTCCGTCGTCCGTCACTGCAACCGTAGAGTGACCCGTTTTTTTCTTGAGGGCAAGCACATCGGCAAGCGTCTGATCCATCCGGATGTTGGAATCGCTGACGACAAATCCAGCCTTGTAGCTCTTGACGCGCCGGACCATCTCCGCTTCCTTTTCAATAGACTGAGAACCGTAAAGGAAAGAAATGCCCCCTTCCTTGGCCAGCGCAATTGCCATGCGGTCGTCAGACACCGACTGCATGATGGCGGAAACCAGGGGAATATTCATGCTCAATCCGGGTTCTTCTCCCTTTTTGAAACGCACGACGGGCGTCTTCAGCGAAACATTCGCGGGGATACATTCCACAGAGGAATAGCCTGGCACCAGTAGATACTCGCTGAACGTATGGCAGGGCTCGTCATAATAATAGGCCATTTTATCTTCTCCTTGTCTCTGATTGTTCCTGAACAGCTTTTGTGGCGGCCGGCGGAAGCGCAAGCGCCGGCTCACCTGTCTTGGGAAGGGCCGTCCGCCCTGCCTAACTGCAGTTTTTCCCATTATTATATCACGGATCCCATTTTTGTAAAGAGACAGGCCGGGATAATAAGCGGAATCCCAAGAATTTTGTCTAAGGAAAAGAGAATTGGAATTTGCCCGCCTGAAATTGACAGACTGCCGACAAAACAAGTATAATGAATAAAATTGGCAGGTTTTGCAACCCGGGAAGGTGGATTTGAACGGCCGGTCCCGTCACCGCCATGAAGTCAAAAGTGTAAAAGGCACTAAACGGAATTATAGTAACTGGAAAAGGAGCAGAAGAATGATTCGATTCAATTGCGACTACAGCGAAGGCGCTCACCCGAAAATTCTGGAAATGCTCTCCCGTACCAATCTGGAGCAGACAGCCGGCTACGGGGAAGATCCCTATTGCAGACGCGCAGCCGATTTGATCCGGCAGAAATGCGCGTGCCCGGATGCTGCCATTCATTTCATCGTCGGCGGAACACAGGTCAACATGATCGTGATTGCGGCGGCGCTGCGCCCCCATCAGGGAGCGCTCTGCGCCGACACCGGCCACATCAACGGCCATGAAACCGGCGCCGTGGAGGCCACCGGGCACAAAGTTCTGGCTCTGCCGGGTGTAGAGGGAAAAATCACCGCCGGGCAAATTCAAGCCGCCTGCGACGCGCATTTCGGCGGCGACTCCCCCGAGCATACGGTCCAGCCCGGCCTGGTGTACCTTTCCCTTTCCACGGAACTCGGCACCGTTTACACCAAAGCGGAGCTGACCGAGATCAGCAAAACCTGCCGCCGGAACGGCCTTCTGCTGTATGTGGACGGCGCCCGCCTCGGCTACGGCCTGTACGCCGAGGGCTGCGACCTTGACCTGCCCTCACTTGCCGCGCTCTGCGACGCTTTCACCATCGGCGGCACCAAGGGCGGCGCGCTGTTCGGCGAAGCGCTGGTCCTGCACAGCGCCTCTCTGGAAAAGGACTTCCGCTACATCCTCAAGCAGAGGGGCGGCATGCTTGCAAAAGGCCGGCTGCTGGGGATTCAGTTCCTCGCGCTGCTGGAAGACGACCTCTATTTTCACCTTGCGGCGCACGCTGACCGGCAGGCCATGCAGATCCGCCGCGCCTGTGCCGAACGGGACTGGGGCTTTCTTTCCTCCTCCCCGACCAATCAGCAGTTCCCGATTCTGCCGGACACGGCGCTCGATTCTTTGCAGCAGAACTATATTGTCTCCGACTGCGGCCGGGTGGATCAAACGCACCGCGCCGTCCGTTTCTGCACCAGCTGGGCAACCCGCGACGAGGATGTGGAACGCCTCGTCCGCGACATCCGCGCGCTGTAAACGGAAGACGGTACCGAACAAAAGAGTTATGCAACGGCCCGGGCGAAATTGCTGCGCCCGGGCCATTTTTTGATTGGAGCAAACAGAATAAAATTTCTTCAGCCAAACAATTGACAAAGATAGAGGCAAAGTATATATTATGTATGAACAATTAATCATATGATAGGATGTTGGTATTATGTCGGAAAATCTGGAACATACGGAACAGGACTCCATTTCGCGGGAAGAAGCGCTGAAAAAAGCGGAAAACGACATGCCGGACGACGAGATCCTTTACGACCTTGCGGATCTGTTTAAAATTTTCGCCGATTCCACGCGGATCAAGATCCTCTATGCTCTGCTGGAGTCAGAAATGTGTGTCTGCGACATTGCGCAGCTGCTTGGGATGAATCAGTCCGCCATCTCTCATCAGCTTCGGGTACTCAAGCAGAGCAAGCTGGTCAAGTACCGTCGGGATGGCAAAGCGATCCTCTACTCCCTCGCGGACGGACATGTGCGCACCATCCTCGACCAGGGCATGGAGCACGTCGGGGAATAAATCTATATTTTGAATCGGAGGTTATGCTCATGAGGAAAAAAATTAAATTAACTGATTTAGACTGCGCGGCATGCGCCGCGAAAATGGAAGACGCCGTCCGAAAGATTCCGGGCGTAAACAGCGCCAGCGTGAGTTTTCTGACCCAGAAGCTCACGCTGGACGCCGACGACGGACGTTTTGACGAAATTTTGAAACAGGCGGAGTGCGCCTGCAAAAAAGTCGAACCGGACTGCATGCTGGAACGGTAATCCCGGAAAAGTCAAAATAGGAGGCGGCACCATGGATCCCAAACAGAAAAAGATCCTTCAGCGCGTGGGCGCAAGCACTGTTCTTTTCCTCATCCTGCTGTTTCTTCCCATCCAGGGCACCGGAAAACTTCTGCTTTTCCTCATCCCCTATGGGATCGCAGGCTGGGATGTTCTGTGGAAAGCGGTGCGGAACATCGCGCACGGGCAGGTTTTCGATGAAAATTTTCTGATGTGCGTTGCGACGGTCGGCGCATTTGGAATCGGAGAATACCCGGAAGCCGTGGCGGTCATGCTGTTTTACCAGCTTGGCGAGCTGTTTCAGAGCCGCGCGGTGAGCCGTTCCCGGCAGTCGATCGCAGCGCTGATGGACATCCGGCCCGATTACGCCAACCTGGAGGAGGAAGGCAGTCTACGCCGGGTTGATCCGGAGGAGGTGCAGGTGGGCGATACCATCGCCGTGCGCCCCGGCGAAAAGATTCCGCTGGACGGCACCGTGCTGGAAGGCAGTTCCAGCGTCAACACCTCCGCCCTGACCGGCGAACCGCTTCCGCGGGATGCAAATCCGGGCGACGAGGTCCTCAGCGGCTGCATCAATCTGACCGGCCTGCTGCATATCCGGGTCAGCCGCCCGTTTGAGGAATCCACGGTTTCCAAAATCTTAGAGCTGGTGGAAAATTCCGCCGCCAAGAAGGCAAAAACGGAAGCTTTCATCACGCGCTTTGCCCGCTGGTACACCCCCGCCGTCGTCATCGGCGCGTTGCTCCTCGCGGCGGTTCCTCCCCTTCTTTTTTCAGGCGGCTGGAGCGACTGGATTCAGCGGGCTCTGATTTTTCTCGTGATCTCCTGCCCGTGCGCGCTGGTCCTCTCCGTTCCGCTCAGCTTTTTCGGCGGAATCGGCGGGGCCTCCCGGCGCGGGATTCTCATCAAGGGCGGCAATTACCTCGAAGCCCTTGCCAAAGTGGAAACCGTCGTGTTCGATAAAACAGGGACCCTGACCAAGGGGACGTTTCACGTGACGGCGATCCACCCGGAGCAAATGCCGGAGCAAAAGCTGCTGGAGCTTGCCGCCCTGGCCGAAAGCTACTCGGAGCACCCGATCTCCCGCTCCCTCCGGGAAGCGTGCCAAACGGAGCCGGATCGCTCCGCCGTTTCCGACGTGCAGGAAATCAGCGGCCGGGGCGTGCGGGTGCGCATCGGCGGCAAGCTGGTCAGCGTGGGCAATCTGAAGCTGATGGAGCAGGAAGGCGTCTGCGGGAAAAAATGCAGCCTGACAGGCACGATTGTACATGTGGCCGTAGATGGGAGCTACATGGGGCACATCGTCATTTCAGACGAGGTAAAGGAAGACGCCGCCGAAGCGGTCGCCGGGCTGAAAAGGATCGGCATCCGCTCCACCGTCCTGCTGACGGGCGATGCCAAAGAAGTCGGCGAAGAGGTTGCCGCCCGCCTTGGGATCGACGAGGTCCACTCGGAACTGCTGCCTGCCGGCAAAGTGGAGCAGGTGGAACGCCTGATGGAGCGGAAAACGGGGAACGGCCGGCTTGCTTTTGTCGGCGACGGCATCAACGACGCGCCGGTGCTGGCCCGCGCGGACATCGGCATTGCGATGGGCGGCCTTGGCTCCGATGCCGCGATTGAAGCCGCCGACATCGTCCTGATGGACGACCGCCCTTCTAAAATTCCGGAAGCGGTCGGCATCGCGCGGCGAACGCTCCGCATCGCGCGGCAGAACATTGTCTTTGCCCTGGGGGTAAAGTTCGCCATTCTCACGCTCGGCGCACTCGGCCTTGCCAACATGTGGGAAGCCGTCTTCGCCGACGTCGGCGTTTCGGTTCTCGCCGTATTAAACGCTTCCCGCGCTTTAAAAACGGGCGGAGGCTCTTCCGATTCCTGACCTTTTCCGCTACCAGTCCTCCCGGATGGGCTTCTCTTTCACCCGATCCGTTCCGCGCGGGGAAAGAGGCACCTCCCAAAGCCGATGATCCGTATGAAGCAAATCATGGGCCCGCTGGGAAAGCGGTTTCCCTATGTAATCCCGATAAATGCGGATGACCTCCGGATTTTCATGGGCAAAGCGAATCTCACTGTTCCTGTCAAGGCCGTACAAGTTCTGCGCGCGGTTCCCGGCCAGTTCTTCTCCCTCGCGGATCGGCTGCCCGCCGCCGCCGGAGCAGCCGCCGGGGCACGCCATGACCTCCACAAAATCGTAGTGTACCCGTCCCAGGCGGACTGCCTCCATCAGCCGTCTCGTGTTTCCAAGGCCGCTGACAACCGCCACTTTCAGAGGCGTGCCGCTCAGGTCGAAAGAAGCTTCTTTCCAGCCGTCCATGCCGCGCACGCTCCGGAAAGCGTCGGGATCCGGGTTTTTCCCGGAGGTCAGGTAATACGCGCTGCGCAGAGCGGCTTCCATCACTCCGCCGGTTGCGCCGAAGATCACGCCCGCGCCTGAGCTGGCGCCAAGCGGCGCGTCGAATGCCTCCTCCTCAAGGTCACGGACCGGAATATGCTCCGCGCGGATCATACGATCTACCTCGCGGGTGGTCAGGACGACGTCCACATCCCGCCTTGTTCCGGCGCTGTCCATTCCGGGAAGTTCAGCTTCCCATTTCTTCGCGAGGCACGGCATGACGGAAATACAGCAAATCCGCTCCGGAGGCACCTTCAGAAGCTTTGCATAGTAACTTTTTGCCACGGCCCCAAACATCTGCTGCGGAGATTTCGCAGTGGAAAGCTGGTCGGTAAAATCGGGATACTGCGACCTCAGAAAACGGATCCAGCCGGGGCAGCAGGAGGTGAACATCGGCAATGGATTGTCTCCGCGCGTTTTCAGCCGACGCAGGAATTCGCTTCCTTCTTCGATCACCGTCAGGTCCGCACTGAATGCGGTGTCAAAAATATAATCGAATCCAATCCTACGCAGAGCAGCTACCAGACGCCCCACGGTTGCCTGTCCGCGGTCCAGCCCCAGCGATTCGCCCCATGCCGCCCGGACTGCCGGGGCAATCTGCACCACGGTGATTGTCTGCGGATCCGCCAGTGCGGCAAAGGCCTGTTCCGTGTCGTCCCGCTCTCTCAGCGCGCCGACCGGGCAGTGCGTGACGCACTGCCCGCACAGTGCGCAGTCTGAATCTTCAATCTTTCGATTAAAGGATACGTCGACCGTCGTGCGGGAACCGGTGTACGAAACATCCCAGATTCCCATATCTTGAATTTTATTGCAGACCTGAATGCAGCGCATGCACTTGATGCACTTGGAAAAGTCCCGAATCAGCGGAAACTTCCGGTTCCACGGGGAATAGGGCAGTTCACGCCGATATGGAAGGTCGAGGATGCCAAGGTCGTTTGCCAGGGACTGGAGGCTGCAGTTCCCGCTGCGCGCGCATGTGGCGCAGTAGCAGTCATGCTGAGAAAGGATCAGCTCTACAATGACCCGGCGGGCCTCCCGCACACGGGGACTGCTGGTTCGGACAATCATGCCCTCTTTCACCCGGTTGTTGCAGGCGGTCATCAGCCGGCCGACTCCTTCCAATTCCACTACGCAGACGCGGCAGGCCCCAATCTCATTGATTCCTTTTAAGTAACATAGGGTTGGAATGACGATGCCCGCCGCCGCGGCCGCCTCTAAAATTGTGGCGCCGTCCTGCGCCTGAACGGACTTTCCGTTAATTGTGAGATTTACCATCTTTCAGATCTGCCTCCCTTGAAATTTCCGAATCCAAAATGGTCGCAGCGCAGACAGCGGGAAGCCTCCTGCATGGCTTCTTCCTGGGTCATTCCCGCTTCGACCGGTTCAAAATCGCGTTTGCGCTCTCCGCCCGGGCGATCAGTCATGTTCACTCTTCCGCAGGGGGGACGGTCTCTGAGATTCGGCTGGGGGATTTTCACATCCACCGTGATTTCATGGTTGAAGCCGAGGTAATTGTCGATATTCGCCGCGGCGACCTTTCCGGCGGCGATCGCACGAACCACCGTGGCGGGCCCGCTGGCACAGTCGCCGCCGGCAAACAGCTTTGCAACGTTTTCCACTTTTGCGCTGTTTTCCGTCTGAATGGCACCCCGGCTGACCGGAATGCCGTATTCCGCAAACGGGCCGTATTCAACCAGCTGCCCGATCGCAACGATGACCAGGTCGCAGGGGAACCGCACTTCGCCGATCTTCGCGTCTCTGGGGGACGGGCGCCCGGCAGAATCGGTCTTGCCGATGATCTGCGGCCTGAGCCAGAGCGCACACGCATTTCCCTGCTTGTCCGCTTCAATCCGCGACGGGGCGTGCAGGCTCAGCACCTCGCACCCTTCGGCAATGGCCCCCTCGACTTCCTCCGGCAGCGCGCTCATATCCTTCTGCCGCCGGCGGTAGACAATCCCGACGCGGGCCGCGCCCAGCCGCATGGCGGTGCGGGCCGCGTCCATCGCCACGTTTCCCCCGCCGATGACGGCGACATTCCGGCAGCTGAGATCCGGCTTGTTGCCCTTGCCGATCTCCCGCAGCATCTCGACTGCGGAAACCACGCCGTGCAGATCCTCACCGGGGATTCCCAGCTTTCTGTCGGAATGCGCTCCGATGGCGATATAAACCGCGTCGTATTCGCGCGTCAGGCCGGCGACCGAGAGATTGCGCCCCACTTCCATACTGGTTTTCAGTTTCACCCCCGTTGAGAGGATCGCGTCGATGTCTTCCCGGAGCTTTTCGCGCGGCAGCCGGAAGCTCGGAATTCCGTAGAGCAGCATACCGCCCGGCACCCGCTGTTTTTCGTAAACCGTAACACCATGCCCCATCAGGGACAGAAAATATGCCGCGCTGAGTCCGCACGGCCCGGCCCCGATTACGGCGATCCGCTTCCCGGTAGAGGGCGCGCAGGCCGGGACGGGAACCTTCCCCGCATGGTCTGCCGCAAACCGCTTGAGTCCGCGGATATTGACGGAATCGTCAATCATGTTCCGGCGGCATCGCGCTTCACACGGATGTTCGCAGACATACCCGCACGATACCGGAAACGGATTATCTTTCCGAATCAACCGAACCGCATCCTCGCTCCGCCCATCCGCGACAAGCGCGATGTATCCAGGGATATCCACCCCGGCCGGGCACAGTGCAACACATGGCACAGACTGGTCCAGACTGCAGGAACAGCGACCGCTCACAATATGTTTTTCATAGTCTCCTCGAAAGCCGCGCACGCCGCGCAGCACCATACCGGCCGCCTCCCAGCCGATTGCACAGTCGGCTGTCTCAACGATCACGCGTGCGGTCTTTTCAATCAGATCGAGCGTTCGCATCGTCGCGCGGTGCTCCAGCACATCTTCCAAAAGATTTTCAAGCTGCGCCAGCCCAACGCGGCAGGGGACGCATTTTCCACACGTTTGCGCCCGGCACAGTTTTAAAAAAGAAGATGCCAGATCCACTGGGCAAAGCCCGGGCGGGCTTGCCACAATCCGGCGCTCCAGGTCTCGGTAAAGCCCTTCCACCGTTGTTTGGGCTTTGTCGGGTGTTGTAACAACCAGTCTACTCAAAAGATCTCCTCCATTTTTGCATTGAAAAGAATATTTTGCAACAAACCGTAAAATTTAATCTTGAATTTTGTGCTGAGAAAATTCACTTTATTATAGACGAAACTTCCATCAAATGCAAAGAATCTGAATCGAAAAAGTTGAAAAGAATAAAATTAGCAAAACCTCTTGTGCAAAGTGATTTTTAAAGAGGGACATGTTATAATAAAAAAGATGCAGAACGGTCCGGGAGGTATGAAAATGGCAGGAACCGGAAGGATGCCGGCAGAGTGGGAACCGCATGAGCGGACGCTGATCCAGTGGCCCGTGCGAGAATCCCTCATCTACCCAGAAAGTTATGAAGAAATCTGCGCGGGTTACGCGGCGGCGGCGCGGGCGGTCGCGGCCTTTGAGCCCGTGACGGTCATTGCGGCGGAGGACACTGCTCGGCAAGCGGAGCAGCTCTGCGGCGGGGCCGCCGAGATTTTTTCCACTCCTCACAGCGATGCCTGGGTGCGGGACAGCGGCCCCACCGTCGTAAAGAGGGAGGACGGAACGCGGCTCGGCATCCGCTGGCAGTTCAACGCCTGGGGCGGAAAATATTTCCCGTCGGAGCCGGACCACGAGGCAGCGCGCGCCGTGCTGGAGCACCTGGAAATTCCGCGGACGGATGTGCCGATTGTGCTGGAGGGCGGCTCGATTCACACGGACGGGCAGGGGACTCTGCTGACCACTGCGCAATGCCTGCTCAACCCGAACCGCAACCCCGGGCTCAGCCGGGAAAAAATTGAAAAAATTCTGCTCAGTTCTCTCGGTGCAGAGAAGATTCTCTGGCTGAACCAGGGACTTGCGGGCGACGAAACGGACGGGCATGTGGACAACATCGCGTGCTTTGCCCGGCCCGGTGCGGTGCTTTTCCAGACCTGCAGCGACCCGGCGGACAACAATTATGAAATCACGGAAGAAAACCGCAGAATTCTGCACACCGCGCGGGACGCGTCCGGCCGGCCTATGGAAGTAATTGAGCTTCCACAGCCGCCCGCGCGCTATTACGACGGTCTCCGGCTGACGCTCAGCTATATCAACTTTTACCTAGTCAACGGCGGCCTGATTCTGCCGGTTTTCGGCGAAGACGCAGAGAAAACGGATCGGGCCGCGGAAGAAATTCTGCGCGGGGTGTTTCCCCGCCGGAAAATCCGGAAGGTAAACGGGATCCCGCTGGTGCGGGAGGGCGGAGATATCCACTGCATTACCCAGCAGATTCCCGCAGCCGGCTGAAACGGAAGGAAAATCAATTGAGAAATGTAACGGTCGCCGCGACTCAGATGAGCTGTGCGGAGTCGCCGGCGGAAAACCTCGAAAAAGCAGACGGCATGGTGCGGGCGGCCGCCGCGCGGGGCGCGCAGATCGTCCTGCTTCAGGAGCTGTTCGAAACGCTCTATTTCTGCCAGCGGGAAGACGCGGCCCTCTACGCTCTGGCGGCTGAAACAGAGCAAAGTACCGCCGTGCGGCATTTCCGCTCCGTCGCAAAAGAGCTGAAAGTCGTAATTCCTGTCAGTTTTTATGAGAAGAAAAATAACGCAATGTATAATTCCGTCGCCGTGATCGATTCAGACGGCAGCCTGCTGGGCGTCTACCGCAAAAGCCATCTTCCGGACGGACCGGGATATGAGGAAAAATTTTATTTTAACCCGGGTGACACGGGCTTCCGGGTGTGGAACACCAAGTTTGGGCGAATCGGCGTCGGCATCTGCTGGGATCAGTGGTTCCCGGAGGCCGCCCGCTGCATGGCGCTGCAAGGAGCGGAGCTGCTGCTTTATCCGACCGCAATCGGTTCGGAACCAGAAGCTCCCGGGGTGGATTCCAAAGATCACTGGCAGCGCTGCATGGCGGGACACGCCGCCTGCAATCTTGTGCCGGTTGTCGCCTCCAATCGGGTCGGGCGGGAAACCGTCGGAGCTTCTTCCATTGAATTTTACGGCTCTTCCTTTATCGCCGGGCCAACCGGAGAAATTCTCGCGGAGGCCGGGCGCACGGAAGAAGCGGTTCTGACCGCGTCGTTCGACTTGGACGCATTTGCGGTTCAGCGCGCTGAATGGGGGGTATTCCGTGACCGCAGACCGGATTTGTACCGCCCGCTTCTGACTCTGGACGGCACTACCGAAATTCAATAAAGCAGAAGAGGAATGACAAAAGTCATTCCTCTTCTGCCTGATTGGCAGAATATCCTAAAATTTCTGAGATTTCATCGGCCGCAGCCCGAATCCGCGGAAGGTTCTTTTCCACAAATTCGCCGTTGATCTGAAACACGGTTCCCGTCACACTGAGTCCCGCCGCGATCCGGCCCGTAAAATCCCGAATCGGAACCGCAATACATCTTGCGCCGATCTCACATTCTTCGTTGTCAAACGCATACCCCCGCACTCGTACCCGCTGCAGTTCCGTCAGAACCGCTTCCGGCTGCGTAAAGGTGTTCCGGGTGAAGCGTTCCAGCGTTTCCTGCCGGAAAAACAGGCTCATCTCTTCCGGCGAGCGGTTCAAAAGAAGCAGTTTGCCGACTCCCGTGCAGTACATCGGAGAGCTGTTGCCAATCCGCTGAAGGGAACGCACCAGTTGATCCGGGCCGTCCACCACCTCGATGTAAACCGCGCGGTTTTTCTCTTCCACTGCGAGGCAGACGGACTCTTTGCACTGCCGCGCAAGCTCTTCCATGACCGGCCTTGCGATTCTGTTGAGCGGGTTTGAGCTGCGGATCTGCCCCGCCAGGCGGCACAACCGAAAGGTGAGAAAATATTTTTTAGTTTGCGGATCCTGCCGGACATAGCCCAGCTTTATCAGCGTGTGCAGAAAGCGGACCACCGTGCTGGACGGGCATCCGGTCAATTCCGCCAACAGCCACAGCTGCACGGGCTGCCGATAAGACGCCATCGCCTCAAGGATCCGGAAAGCCTTCTCCACAGACTGATTCTGCTTGAGCGAATCGCCGCTCCGTTCCGGAGGATTGCCGCTCATGAAAGCTTGCAAACATTTTGCGGCTTGCCTGCAAGATAGGCTTCCACATTGTCAAACTCGATCTTCGCACGGCGCAGCATGGATTCTTCGGAAGCAAACGCCACATGGGGCGTAAGAAGAATGTTTTTCGCGTGCAACAGCGGATAGTCCTGCGGAATTGGCGGCTCCATGTCAAACACGTCAACACCGGCGCCCGCGATCCTGCCGGTGTTCAGAGCTTCCGCCAAAGCCCCGTTGTCCACAATCGCGCCGCGCGCGCAGTTAAGGAAAATAGCTCCGGGTTTCATCTGATCAAACTGCTTTTTCCCGAACATCTTTCTGGTTTCGGCCGTGAGCGGCAGATGCAAGGAAACGATGTCGCTGTTCTGCAACAGTTTTTCCAGCCCGACAAACCGGATTCCCGAGGCCCTTGCCGCCTCCGATTCATGGCGCGCGAAGCCGAGCAGACTGGCCCCGAATGCGCCGAAGAGCTGTGCCGCACGCACTCCGATGCGCCCGGTGCCGACAATGCCGACCGTGCGCCCGCAGATTTCACGCCCCGTCAGCCCCGCAGCCGTCTTCCCGGTCCGGGCCGCCTCATCCGCCTGCCGCGCATGGCGCAGGACGCCGACCGCAAGGCCCACCGTAAGCTCCGCTACCGTCTCGTTCGAGTAACCGGCGCAGTTGCATACGGCAACGCTTTTCTTTTTGCACGCCGCAAGACCCACATGGTCGATCCCCGTGAAAGCAACCGCCAGCATTTTCAGCTTTTCGGCCGCTTCCACCACTTCGTTTGGATAAGGATTGTTGGCAATCATCACAATATCAGAATCTTTGGAACGCTCCGCCAGCTCCTTGGGATCAGTTGTTTTCGTGTCATAATAGACAAACTCATGCCCCAATTTCGTCAGCTTGGCGGACATCTCACGGATGACGCGCTCCGGCACGCCCAGCGGTTCCAAAAGACTGATTTTCATTGTAATCTCTTCCTTCCTGAAATTTGGTTCGGTCTTTCCTTATCTATCAGATCTATCTCTCTTATGAAGTTCAGGCCGACTAGGCCAGCCAGTAAAAACCATCGCATTCGATCATTTCACATAGTGAAATGATCTTTTAATATTTGTAATGAGTATATCATTCCAAATCGAATTTGTCAAATCTTTCCTGCTTTGCCTTGTATATTTTGTGAACGAAGCCACAAAATAAGCTTCGGGTGAGAACGATGAATTATTCTGGTTATACCGAATTTCCATTTCCTTCGAAACTGAATGAAGGAGAAAAAAGATTAAAAGCCTATTTTCTGTCCCTGCCGGATGCGGAACAGCTGCGGCTGCTCAACGGCAGCCGATCCTACGAGGAGTTCCGCGGCCGCGTGGAGCGCCGCATGTCCCCCGCCTGAACACAGAACCGGCCCCCTCCCTTCTTCCTCAAACCCGCAAAGCCGCACCTGATGGCGGCAAGGCGGTTTTGAGGAAATTTTTTTGCAGAAACGATTCAGATCACCGCGTGGATTTGCCCGCCGGAGTGATTTTCTTTCTTTTTTATGGTATGATAGGCAAAAAGGAAGGAGCGAGCGGCATTGAATCCATCGGATCGCAGGGAACAGATTCTGGAACGGCTGAAGCGCGGCGGCGGACCGGTCAGCGCGGGGGCACTTGCCAAATGGCTAAAGGTCAGCCGGCAGGTCATCGTAGGGGATATTGCGCTGCTGCGCGCGGCAAACCAGCCGATCACCGCAACGCCCCGCGGTTATCTTCTGGAAAGTGCCGATGCGCGTCCGGGGGAAATGATCCGAACGGTTGCCTGCCGTCATAACCGCGAAAGCATCGCCCGCGAACTGTATGCCGTGGTGGACAACGGCTGCGGCGCTCTCGACGTGATTGTGGAACACGCCGTCTACGGTCAGATCTCCGGGCGGCTTCAGGTCTTTTCCCGGTATGATGTGGACAGCTTCGTGCGCAAACTGGACAAAAGCCGGGCGCTGCCGCTCTGCAACCTGACCGGCGGCGTGCATCTTCACACTCTTTCCTGCCCGAATGAAGATGCTTACCGCCGCGTGTTGGAAAAGCTCAAACGAGAAAAAATTTTGTTTGAGCATTAAAGACCGAGAATCGGGGCTTGACTTTTTCTGCTCCTCTGTTAAAATAGTCATAGCAAGTGTAAAGACACATGTAAAGACTATACTGCTCCCGCCCCGGGGGTATGTAAAGGAGAGTGGAACCCCATGAATCACAAAAACGGACTTCAGTCGGTCCAAACCATGACCGTCTCGGCGCTGCTGTGCGCCGTGGGAATCGTTATCCCGATGGTTTTTCCAAAGATCTGGGTTGGACCCGCTTCATTCACCCTGGCAAGCCATGTTCCCATTTTTCTTGCCATGTTCATCTCGCCGGCGGTCGCGGCGGCGGTCACGCTGGGAACAGCGCTCGGCTTCTTTCTGTCCGGCCTGCCGCTGGTGATCGCCCTGCGTGCGCTGAGCCACATCGTGTTTGTGATGATTGGCGCAACAATGCTGAAAAAGCGCCCGCGGGCGATGACTTTTTCCACAGGCAGCTTTTTCTTCGGGCTGTTTCTGGGTGTGATTCACGCCGCATGTGAGGTTGTCGTCGTCACCTTCTTCTATTTCGGCGGCCGGCTGAACAGCGCGACCTATTCCAGCGGCTATATCACTTCCGTGCTGCTGCTGGTCGGGCTCGGCGGCCTGGTGCACAGCATGATTGATTTCGGGATCTCCGTCGCGGCGTGGAAGCCGATTTCCCGCGTGATCCGCATCCCGGTCAACGCAAAGGCGAAAGGATAATCGTCCGCAAAGCGCAGCCTTAAAAAAGCGTGCCCTGCGGCAGCTCTCCATGAGCCGCCGCAGGGCACGCTTTTCCCCGGCCGCCGTTCTGCGGAGCCGGGAATAAATTGTATTTATTTTCTCAGGCAAACGATTCCCAGCGTTCCCGGTCCGCAGTGGGTGCTGACCGTACTGTTCGTTTCCGTTTCGATAATTTCCTCAAACGGAGCCAGCTTCCTGATTTGCTTGATAACGGTTTCCGCAAGGTGCGGCGGAAGCAGCGAATGGGTGACAAAGAGCCGGCTCAGATCGAGGTCAGAACGCCCTTTCAGCCTGTCGTTCGTATAGGCCAAAAGGCATTTTTCGAGGCTGCCGCGATATTTTTTTCCAACCTTCATTGCGCCATTCTGCACTTCGATGCAAGGTTTGAGCGAAAACAGATTCGCGCCGAGCGCGGCGACGGCGGAGCAGCGGCCGCCTTTATATAAATAGGTCAGCGTATCGATCACAAAGCTGGTTTCCACTTTTGGGATCAGTTTCGTCACGGAGCGGAGAATGCGGTCCGCATCCAGGCCCATCGCCGCAAGCTTTGCCGCGTGAACGGCAAGATGCCCAATCCCCGTGGAAAGATTCTGGCTGTCAACGACAGATACGTTTCCCAGTTTCTTTGCGGCGCAGACCGCGTTCTGGTAACAGGTGGACATGGACTTGCCGATGGTAAAATGAATGACGCTTCTTCCGGCTAATTGATAAGGGGTAAAAACATCCAGGTAATCCTTGACGGTTACGGCGGATGTTTTCGGCAGTTTCCCCGTCTGCTCCACATAGGCCGCCAGATCGCCGGGTGAGACCTCGATTTTGTCGCGGTAGGATTTATCGCCGAGCGTGACGTACAAAGGGATAAGACTAATTCCATATTTGTTCAAAACGGCATCTGAAAGGTCGCAGGTGCTGTCCGCCGTAATCTTTACTTGGCGGGACGGAGTGATGCTGTCGATTGCGTTCATTGGAAACCTCCCTGCCGGTTTTAACCGAATTATTCCCATTTTAGCATGTTGCCGACCGGTTTTCAATGGTCCGGCTCCGGCGGAAAATCGGAATGCGCGATGGCTCGCAGAAATATTTTTCATAATGATTTGATTATTTGCGCGGAAAGTCTTAAAATAAGAATATTATTGCACACAGGCTGGAGGAACTAGATTGTCTGACTACCGAAGCGAGATTGGCAAAAGAAGGACTTTTGCCATCATCTCTCACCCCGACGCGGGCAAAACGACTCTGACGGAAAAGCTGCTGCTGTACGGCGGCGCCATTGCGCTCGCCGGTTCCGTCAAGGGGAAAAAAGCACAGCGGCACGCGGTTTCCGACTGGATGGAAATTGAAAAGCAGAGGGGAATTTCCGTCACCTCTTCCGCGATGCAGTTTCAGTACGGCGGCTACTGCATCAATATTCTGGACACCCCGGGCCACGAGGATTTTTCCGAGGACACCTACCGCACGCTGATGGCGGCCGATTCCGCCGTGATGGTGCTTGACGCCTCCAAGGGCGTGGAGCGGCAAACGCGCAAGCTTTTCAAGGTCTGCACGCTGCGTCATATTCCGATTTTTACGTTCATCAACAAGATGGATCGCGACGCGCGCGACCCGTTCGAACTGATGGAAGAAATCGAGAACATCCTCGGCATCCGCACCTGCCCGGTCAACTGGCCGATCGGCTCGGGCAAGGAATTCCGCGGGGTCTACGACCGGGCGTCGAAAAAGATTCTGATCTTTCACGCAAACAGCAACACCGTGTTCGAATCCAAAGAGGTCAGAGCCACCGAGATTCCTCTGGATGACCCGGAGCTGGAAAAAATCATCGGCGGCGATTCCGCCGCAAAACTGCGGGACGATGTGGCGCTTCTCGACGGAGCGGGCGACGAATTTCATCTTGCCGCCGTTCGGGAAGGAAAGCTCTCGCCCGTATTCTTCGGCTCTGCGCTGACCAACTTCGGCGTGGAACCGTTTTTGAAAGAATTTCTTCGGATGACCACGCCGCCGCTGCCCCGCAAATCGGATGCGGGGACGATTGATCCGTTTGAACCCGACTTTTCCGCGTTTGTCTTCAAAATCCAGGCAAACATGAATAAAGCTCACCGGGATCGCATCGCATTCATCCGCATCTGTTCCGGGAAATTCGAAAAGGGCATGGAGGTCACCCATGTGCAGGGCGCGCGCAAGGTCAAGCTTACGCAGCCGCAGCATCTGATGGCACAGAACCGCGAAATGATTGAGGAAGCCTACGCGGGCGATATCATCGGCCTGTTCGACCCCGGCATCTTCTCCATCGGCGACACGCTCTGCGCGGCGGAAAAGCCGTTCCGATTTGAGGGGATTCCGACCTTTGCGCCGGAGCATTTTTCCCTGGTGCAGCAGGTGGACACCATGAAGCGGAAACAGTTTGTCAAAGGCATGACTCAGATTGCGCAGGAAGGCGCGATCCAGATCTTTCACGAACCGGATTCCGGGCTGGAAGAAGTTGTTGTCGGCGTGGTTGGAACCCTTCAGTTTGATGTTCTTCAGTACCGCCTGAAGAACGAATACAAAGTCGAAATCCGCATGTCCACCCTTCCCTACGAAGAGATCCGCTGGATTGAGGACACCGGCCTCGAGCTTAAGGAGCTTGACCTGACCAGCGACACCAAGCGTGTGCAGGACGTGCATGGAAACAATCTGCTGCTGTTCTGCAACAACTGGAGCATTCAGTGGGCGCTCGACCACAATAAAGGACTGAAACTTTCCGAATTCGGCGGCACCGATTTTGAACGCTGACAAATTCCGGCACAGCCATTCCGCATGGTTATTTCTGAACCAATGCGGAATTTTTGCTGTCCGGCTTCCGTTTTTCCCGGGTTGGACAACGCTCAAACAGATAGAAAAAATGTGTCCTGACAAAGTTTTTTCAAAACTGTTTCAGGGCACACTTTTTGTGGGATGAAACCGATGCTTTGCGCCGTTTGCAACTGTAAACTTTCGCTGCACCCGTTTCTCTTATTTTTGCTCGAACATTGCAAGAACTTCGTCGATGGATTTTCCACTTTCCTGAATTTTCTGGTAGATCACCTCAACTTCGGATTTCTTTTTCTGTTCCAGCAGGTCTTTCTTCTTCGCTTTCAAGACATCAATTTTATCCTGATGAGTTTGAATCTGCACTTCTATTTTTTCAACCTGCTCGTTGATAGATTCCTGTAAAGATTTCCTTTTTCCTCTTGGCATTTTCGCACCTCCATTCTTTTTTAAGTATACCATAGTAAAATAAGAAAGCAATAAAAGGAACAGCATCGTTTGATCATTCTGAAACTTAGGGGGTATTTCCGTTTTTCCTTTCCGCAGCCTGCCTAAAATTGGGGCCTTTAAAAGCCGGTCCAATTGACAAGGCTGCGCCGTTGTGATATCCTTTTTATTGGAATTGGAATCATGAAGATCCTAAAATCCAGAGCAAATAAAAATTTAATTCAAACAAAATGAAAATGAACCCATGAAGGGCTGAAAAAGCCTCTCATGGGTTTTTATTTATTTTGTCAGGGGGTAAATTGATGCACATTCCAGACGGATATTTAGGGCCGCAGACCACGATTCCCGGATTTGCCGTGATGATTCCCACTTGGACCGTGGCGTTTCATAAGGTCAAAACAAAATTGGAAAGGAAAAACATCCCGACCCTCGCGCTCTGCTCCGCCTTCTCTTTTCTGGTGATGATGTTTAATGTGCCTGTTGCGGGCGGCAGCTCGGCTCATGCGGTCGGAGCGGTACTGATTGCCATCCTGCTGGGTCCGTGGGCCGCGACCATCTGCGTATCAACGGCTCTGCTGATTCAGGCGCTCGTCTTTGGCGACGGCGGCATTCTCGCCTATGGCATAAACTGCCTGAACATGGCGGTAATTATGCCGTTCACAGGTTATTTCCTTTATAAGCTCATCGCCGGAAAAACAAAAATTGGCAGTACGAGGAACGTGGTTGCTTCGTTTCTCGGCAGTTATCTCGGTCTCAATATCGCCGCGTTCTGCGCATCCGTGGAATTCGGGATTCAGCCGCTGCTGTTTCACGACGCCGTCGGCCACCCGCTCTATTGCCCTTATCCACTTTCCGTTTCCATCCCTTCCATGCTGTTCGCCCACTCCGTGGTAGCCGGGCCGATCGAGGGCATTCTTACCGCCGTGGCGGTCACTTATATTGCAAAAGTGACCCCTCAGATTTTTTCGGGAAACGCGGCGCCGGAAAGTTCTGAAAAAATCTCTTTCTTGAAAAAGTACCGCAATCTTTTAATCCCCATGCTCGTTCTGATCCTGCTCACGCCCTTGGGGCTGCTCGCCTCGGGCACCGCTTGGGGCGAATGGGGAACCAAGGAAATCAAGCAGGCGCTGGGTTATCTTCCAAAAGGGCTGGCGGCCATGTCCGACAAATGGAACGCTCTGTTGCCCGACTATTCCCTGCCGGCCATCGGAGACGGGCCGTTCAGTTCCGTCGCCGGTTATATTCTTTCCGCTCTTGTCGGAATTTTTTGCATTTCCGCGCTTATTTTTCTGATGTCAAAATGGATTATGAAAAGCAAGAAGGGTGCTGGGAAAAAATAAGATGTCGAATGTCGAATGGGACAGAACGATCCCTCAATGGCTTTTTAAAAGTCAGGAAGAATCTTCAGAGGATCATTTTTATTCCAAAACGCATTTTTTGCGCCGGACCATGAAAAATATCGCCGGGGTGATTGAGAATGAATTGTACAGCGAAAATTACGCCGGGCAGGATAATTTTCTTCAGATGATCGACCCGCGGATTAAGACCTGTACTTTTCTCATTTTCATGATCTTTGGCGGAATGAGCGGCAGCATGGTTGTCTTAACCATGCTTTCTGCCATTCCTCTGATCTATGCGAAGCTGTCAGGTCTTTCCGTCAAATCGTTTTTCAAAAGGATCTGGCTGATTATTCCTCTGGCGGTCTTCCTCGTTTCCCTTCCCGGCGCCAGCAGCCTGCTGATTCAGGGACCCCCTCTCTTTTATCTTGTCCCGCCCGGAGCTTTCGGGAGCAAAGAAGGGCTGTATTTCTGCGCCGGAGGACTGAAAACGGCGTTCCGTCTTATGTTTCGGACCGGGATTTCCCTTTCCTTTGCTTTTCTGCTCCTGTTGACAACCCGATGGGCCGATTTCACTTCCGGGTTAAGGGCCATGCACTTTCCTTCCATGATGATTTCGATTTTAAATATGGCCTACCGCTACATTTTTCTGCTCGCGGAAATTGCTCAAGGAATCATGCAGGCCCGATACCTGCGGACGGTCGGAACGCTGAAGTCATCCGACAACCGGCACTTTATGGCAAACAGCGCCGCTCATTTATTTGTGAAGGGGCATTTCATCAGTGAGGAAATTTACGAAGCGATGTGCTGCCGCTGTTACACGGGGGAAGCGATGGCTTCTTCCGCATCAAAGTTCGATCCAAAAGATATCGTTTTTCTCTTGATTAACTTTATAATTTTCTTATTTTTGCTGGCGGGGGAACATGTGAAGCTATGAATGACGGGAATCGTGCTGTTTTTGAACTGAATCATCTTTCTTTCTCCTATCCCGGGAACCAGCCGGTTCTCAAAGACATCTCATTCTCGATTCAAGCGGGAGAGCGCGTCTGTATTTTAGGGGCAAACGGATGCGGCAAATCGACGCTGCTGAAAATACTGGCGGGTCTTCTTTCTCCGCAGGAAGGGAAATTCCGCGCCTTTCATCACGCGGTTACTCGAAAAGACTGGAACGACGATGCCTTTTCCTGCAAGTATCACCGAAAGGTGGGGTTTATCTTTCAAAACTCCGACGTTCAGCTTTTTTGCAGCACGGTCCGGGATGAAATTGCTTTTGGGCTATTGCAGCAAAAAACTGAACCGGAGCAGATAAAAAGCCGAATCCGCGACATTTCCGCTTTGCTGGATATCGGCAGTCTGCTGGAGAAAGCCCCATTTAAACTGAGTGGAGGCGAAAAGAAAAAAGTTGCCCTCGCTTCCGTTCTGGTGATGAATCCGGACGTTTTGATCTTGGACGAGCCGACGAACGGCCTGGATCCGAGAACTCAGGTGTGGCTGGTCCGCCTTTTGAATTCCCTGTGCAAAGCAGGGAAAACACTCATCACTTCAACCCATAACCTGGAACTGGTCTCAAAAATATCGAGCCGGGGGATTCTGTTTTCCGAAGATCATAAAATCGCCGCCGACTCCTCCGTTTCCGATCTTATTCAAGACATTGATCTGCTGAAGGCCGTCAATCTGGTTGACGAAGATTATGGCACGGAAAACAAGATCTAAGCCACCCTGGCAAACCACGGCGCTTTCTTTCGTAATTTTATTTCACCGGACTATTCCTCCGCACCGGATGCACGGATGTATGGAAGAATGAGGACGGCTTTTGTTTTTCTGCCCGGCTGGCTGGTCAGGCGGAAAACGCCCCCGTGTGCCCGGGCAATACCGCTGACCATGCGCAGCCCAAGGCCATGTCCTCCGCCGGGGACCGAGCCAAGGCCGGAACGGATCACCGACCGAAGGTGCCGCAGCCTGTCCGGTTCGATGCCGACACCGTCATCCTCTACCTCCAGAAGGCAATCCTTTCCCTGCACTTTCAGCGACACCGTGACGCTGCATCCATCCGGATTATGCGCAGTGCTGTTTTGCAGAAGATTCGTGACGGCCCGTTTCAGCAACCGTTCGTCGGCGCTGATCCGTACGGTTTCGTCCACCGAACCGATTTCGATCCGGTATCTTTCGCCGACCCCGCCGTTCAAGAATTCGGTGACGGCCTCCCGCAGCAGTCTTGCCGCCGGAACGGGCCGGCAGGAAAGCGGCTGCATACTGTATTCCAATCGGTTCATCAGATTCAGGTCTCTGACAAGATCACGCAGTTTGATTCCCTGTTCGCAGATCTGCGAACAGCGCTTTCTGGCCGGGGCGGGAAGAGACTCGTCTTCTTCCAGCTCTCCTGCGTACCCCAGAATAACCGAAAGAGGCGTGCGGATATCATGCGAAACACCGGCGATCCATTCCGTGCGCGCCTTCTCCTTTTCCTTCAGCGCTTCGTTGCGGCTTCGCAGCAGGGCGGAAGTGCGGTTCAGCCCCGCCGCAATTTCTGAAAACAACCCCTTTTCCTCCAGGAGGACCGGTTCTCCGCGCGAAAGGGACTGGACCCCGTTCAGGATCGGCTCAATCGGCTTGACCGTGCGCCAGCTCAGAAAAGCGTACAAAAGGATTAAAAGCGCCACATTGCCGCCGAGCAATAGCCCCAGCCAATGGAGAGACATCCAAAAATTCCGCACGGAGGAAATATAAAAATTTTTTGTGTAGGAGTTTTTCGGGTACCCGAGAACCACCAGTCCGCCGCTGTGTTCCCAACAGAAAACAGGGTAGTCTTCCAAATAGTAACGGGAAAATTCAGCAATCTGCGCCGGAGTATAGGAACGGGGCAGGCCGTTCGGCAGGTCCGTCTGCCAAACCACTTTTCCCCGTCCGTCCAGCAGCATGGCCCATGCGCCTTGTCTTTTCATCTCGCTTTTCACGCTGCCGGGAAGGGTGTAGCCGCCCTTTTCCGTCTTGCTCAGCGACTCCGAAGTGCGCTGCGCTAAGCGGGCCGGAAGATCATTGCCAAAATTTTGATAGCCCCAATGGCTTTGAACGACCCCAACAAGGAAAATAACGAGATTAAGAGCCGCGAACAGCAAAAAGCAAAGCAGCAGCCCCGTCAAAAAGCGCCGCAGAAAGCGCCGGATATTTTTCAAGGGTTTTTCCCCTCCGTAACCAGTTTGTACCCAAGGCCGCGCGCGGTTAAAAGACAGCGCGGATGGGATGGATCTTCCTCTATTTTTTCGCGCAGGCGGCGGATGTGGACCATCAGCGTATTTTCATAGCCGGGCAGACTGTCCCCCCACACCGATTCACAGAGAGCGTCCCCCGTGACGATGCGGTTTCGGTTTTCGTAAAGCTTCAGGAGCAGCGCCAGCTCTTTTGCCGTCAGGGGAAGCCGGCTTCCCTCTTTTTCCACAAAGCCGCCGTCCAGATTTACTTCTGCTCTGCCCAGAGCAAAGCGTGGTCTGCCCTCCCGCTGTGCGGGCCGATAGGTGCGCCGAAGCACCGCCCCTACGCGAAGGACCAGTTCTTTCGGCAGAAACGGCTTGACCACATAATCGTCCGCGCCGAGGCCAAGACCGACCAGCTTGTCTTCATCCTCTCCGCGCGCGGTCAGAAAGATAATCGGCACGTCCGAGCTTTTCCGGATTTCTCGCATCAGCGAAAATCCGTCGCCGTCGGGCAGCACCACATCCAGCAAAATCAGATCCGGCTTGACCGTCTCGGCTTTCACCCGGGCTGCACGGCAGTCAAGCGCCGTGAAAACGCGAGAATACCCCTCTTTCCGCAGAATTTCCTCCACCAGCTCCAGCAGTTCTTTCTGGTCGTCCACGACCAGAATTTTTTTCGCCTTGATCTCATCCATTGCAATCACCATCAATCAGTATATCACCCCGGGGCCGCAGTTCTCAATTTATCGGATAAATTTAAGGCTGGCGTAAGAAACCGGTCAGGAAGACGTAAGGAACGCGCCGTACAATAAAGGCAATCAAACCGAAAAGAGGTAATCTTATGGAAACGGCAATTGCCACAGCGGGGCTGTCGAAAGAATACGGCGGCGTCTTCCGTGTCAAAGATCTTGGCCTTCAGATTCGCCCGGGAGAAGTGTACGGCTTTCTGGGCCCAAACGGAGCCGGAAAATCCACGACGATGAAAATGATTTTGGGGCTTGTGCGCCCCACGCGCGGCCGCGTGGAAATTTTCGGCCGGCAGCTCAATGAAAAGAGCCGTGTCGGCATTTTAAAACAAATCGGTGCATTAATCGAATCCCCGTCCTATTATGGCCATCTGACGGGCCTTGAAAACATGCGGGTCGTTCAAAAGCTGCTCAACCTGCCGGAAAAGGACATTCAGAAAGCTCTTTCGATCGTCCGGTTGGAAAATCAGAAAGACAAGAAAGTTAAATTTTACTCTCTTGGTATGAAGCAGCGCCTCGGCATTGCCATGGCGCTTGCGCGGTTCCCGAAACTGCTGGTTTTAGATGAGCCGACCAACGGCCTCGATCCGGCCGGAATCGAAGAAATTCGAGAACTCATCCGTTCGCTGCCTTCCCAGTATGGCATGACGGTCATGATCTCGAGTCATATTCTTTCGGAAATCGACCGCATGGCCACGGCGGTCGGCATCATCAACAAAGGTGAACTGGTCTTTCAGGGCAGTATGGAAGAACTGCATGCAAAAAGCAGCCATTCCATCGTGATGCGGGTGCGCGACCGGGACAAGGCTTCCGCGCTTTTGAACGATTACCGTCCAAAGACGACGCCGGAGGGAGAACTGGCATTTGAGCAGGTCAGCGACGACGCCGTCGCGCGCATCAACAGCCTCCTGGTGGGAAACGGCGTGCCGGTGTTCCGCATTGAAGAGCGCCGCAAGAGCCTGGAAGAAATCTTCCTGGACCTCACGGGAAAGGCGGCGGCGCTGTGATGCGGTACCTTGCCCTGGAATTTTACAAACTGAAACATAAGTATGTATTTCTGACGGCCCTGGCGCTTTTTCTGGGGGAAACTGCTCTCATTGCGGTCAGTCTCAGCCATAATGTCAAACGCGACGGCCTCAACGTCACGCTGTGGCTGAAGCTTCTGATGCAGCTCAGTGTCTTCAACAGTCTTTTCTGCCCGTTTACCCTTGCGGTCCTTTCCAGCCGCGTCTGCGATGTGGAGCACAAAGGGGATACCTGGAAGCTTCTCTCCTGCTGCTCAGAGCGCATCTCTTCGCTCTATCGCGCCAAATTCACCTGCATCATGATCGACGTCGCCGCCGCGCAGGCCGTGCAGTACCTTGTTCTCGCAGGGTTCGGGACGGCGGAAAAAATTCCGGGTCCCTTCCCCGCGGGGCAGCTTCTGGCATCTTACCTTGGGACTATGATGGTCAATCTAAGCGTTCTTGCCGTTCAGGAATATTTTTCCATGGCCATTCCCAACCAGTTTGTCTCCCTTGTGATCGGGCTTTTCGGGTCCTTCATCGGCTTTACCGGCGCGCTTTATCCCGACATGCTCCGTCATATCTTCATCTGGGGATATTATATTGAACTTGCCCAGACAAAAACAATTGTGACCGCTGCCGGCGCCTATGCCATTGTGCCGGTCGGCATCAACTGGGCCATGCTGTTCGGCGTTCTGATTGCCGGAGCGCTGCTTTATCTGCTTGGAAAACACCGGCTGACGCGGAAAGAAATGTGAGGTGAACAAAGAATGTTGCGAAATTCTTTTGCGGCGGAACGGCTGAAGCTGAAAGGGTCGATGATCTGGCTGGTGTTTTTCTTTCTCCCGGCATTCAGCGTCTTTCTGGGGTCGGTGAATTTCTCCTTGAACCGGGATATTCTGACCCGTCAGTGGGACAGCCTCTGGACTCAGGTCAGCCTTTTTTACGGGGACCTATTCTTCCCTATTTTAATTGCAATTTTCTGCGCCTATGAATGGCGCCTGGAACACACTAACCATAACTGGAACGCGTTGATGACGGCTCCAGTCCCGCGGAGGAATATTTTCTGGAGCAAATTTTTGACCGTGGCGGCCTTCAGTCTTCTGGCACAGATGTTATTTATGGTCCTGTATTTTTGCGCGGGGAGTTTCTTCCGCTTTTCACAGCCGTTTCCCATGCTGAAAGCCGCCCGCTGGTTTTTCTGCGGGTGGCTCAGCTCTCTTGCCATCGCGGCCATGCAGCTTTTGTTTTCCATGGTGATCCGAAGCTTTGCCGTCCCCATCGGGCTGGAACTGCTTTTCTGCATTCTGGGCTTCGGGTTCGCGGTAAAGGGAAAATGGCAATTTTCTCCGAACTCCCTGCTGATTGCCGGCCTGGGCTCTGTCAACCAGGAAGCGCTCGGCGCGGTGGAGATGGGAAAGTTTGTCCTCCTGTGCTGCATTTTTATCCTTCTGTTCTGCTTTTTGTCTCTGCTGTTCCTTCGGAAGCGCGATGTTAGTGCCGAATGAAACGGGCATCCGCACTGCGAGAGACCCCGCCTGAAACTCGGGCTGAGTCTGCGTTGACGCTTTCGCCGGAAAAATTGATTTTATAAGATAATTTTGTTAAAATGGATTCCGGCAATGGCGCCAGAAAAAAGGGCGGCATCTATATCTTTTCAAGACAAGTTAGGAGCAAGGATATGAAAAAAAGACTTTTCACGCTGGTTTTCGCAATCGCATTTTCTTTGTCGCTTTCAGGGTGCGCCTCCCTGGAAGAAACACTCGGGAAACCGGAGAGCACGGCGGCGGCCTCTGTCCCGGATTCTTCGGTTACCGTGTACTTTCCGCGGGCAGGGCAGAATGCCGAGCAGAAATTGATTCAGGAGATTCAATCGGCAAAGAAAACGCTGGACGTCGCCATTTACAGCTTTACAGATAAAAAAGTGGCAAATGCCATCGCGGAGGACAGAAAGCGCGGCGTGACAGTCCGCATGATTTCAGACAGAGAATGTTCCGGGGAATCGAGCCAGAAAGCGAGCCTGAAGATCATAAAGGGCGCCGGCATCCCGATTAAAATCAATTCACATTCCGGTATTATGCATCTGAAAGTATCGATTATCGACGATTCCTCCGTCACGACCGGAAGCTATAACTACACGATTTCCGCGCAGAAAAAGAACGACGAAAATCTGGTCCTCATCGCAAATCAGACTGTCGCCAAGCAATATGAGACCGAGTTTGAACGGATGTGGAATGATACAAAGGATTATACGGATTTCTCCTGAAGCGGCTGGGAAGAGAATTCAGAAACCGGCACGCAGGCGCTTGACTGCGGCAGCCGAAAAATGGAATCGCGTTTTCCACTGAGAAAGCCATAGGCTGAAGACCCTCAAGGCATGAAAAAGCCACCCACAAGGGCGGCTTAAAGGGGAGGAAGATATGAAAAATTTATGTTAAACCTCATCTGAGGCGCTTGTAATTTGTCTGCGGACCTGTGGTCCGGTATTCCGTCCCTGCCGCAGGTCTGATGCAGTGTTTTTCTTCACTTGGAACAATTCTAGAATACAGAACAGTTGTGACCATCCCATGAAACTAATTTTAAGTTTCATGGGATTTTTTATGAACAAAATATGGATCGATAAAGGTCATTTACCGCAGCCCGCCTGGGCATAAAACAGCCCTGCCGCAGTGTTTCGTGGCTGCAGCCAGCAAATTTCCGGCGGATTGTGCTACTTTATAATTTTCCCAACCAGATACAGCTTTGCCTCTCCCCCGACACCAACACGCTCTCCTCGCAATTCGCACCGCACCAGTCCGCCCCTGCGTGAAAGCTGTGCGCCGGTCATGACCGTTTTTCCCAGCCGTCCGGCCCAATAGGGAATCAGATTGCAGTGTGCCGAGCCGGTCACCGGATCTTCGCTGATCCCGAATTTCGGATAAAAGCAACGGGAAACAAAATCATAGCGCTTTCCACGCGCCGTGACGATCACCCCTTCGCCCAGCTTCAGGGTCTTCATCGCCGTGAGATCGGGATTCAAATTGCGAACCTCTTCCTCCGACTCCAGCACTACGAAAAGATCGCGAGAAAGGAAGGTCTCAAGGGACCGCACGCCGAGAATTTCATCCAGATGCTCCGGCGATGCAATTTTTTGGGGGATGCGCACTGGAAAATCCATCATAAAGTTTCCCTCTGCACGCTCCACCGTCAGCACTCCGCTGACAGAGTGGAACGTAATCCGCTTCGCTCCCGGCTCCACGAAGCGGGCAATCACATAGGAGGCCCCCAGCGTCGCGTGGCCGCACAGATCGACTTCCGCTTCCGGCGTAAACCAGCGCAAATTATAAAAGCCTTCCCGCCTTACGACAAATGCGGTTTCGGAGAGATTGTTTTCCGCCGCGATATCCTGCATGACGGAACCGGAAGGCCACTCGTTTACAACGCAGACCCCAGCCGGATTTCCTTTGAATCCGGGCCCTGTAAACGCATCCGCCACATAATATTTCATGAAACTACGTCCTTTCCTTAGGGTTGCTGTCAAGAACCGGGAGCTCGGCCCGTTCCATGCTTCCTTCTAGGTTCGCTCATCATCCAACCCGATAAAATGGATTCTTTTACCAGTGTGGAATGGGATTTTTATAATTGAAAGTAATTAAGCCGCAATTCTTTTAAAAGGAATCCGTCAAAAATTGAATAGATTCATTATATCCTTATAAAACAGCAAGTTCAACCATTTTAATATAGATAGAAAGCTGCTCCACATTCTGCTTTTTCATGTAAAACCTTTCTTATTAGGATAACATTCAGTACGATGTTTCAAGTATGGCGGAATTTATTGAATACATTATAGAATATCTATATGTTATCCCTGACAAAATTAAGCAATATAATGATAAACTGGTTCACAAGGATAAAGCTTAGGATTTGCCATCAATAAGCCGACCAATTGGGGCGTACCGCGGATACCGGTGGATACCATAAGTCACAATTACCTTACAAAGATCGCTGCAATCCAATATGGACATTTGTCTTATATGAAATTACACAGCAATACCCCGAAACAGTTCATTCTGCTCCCGGGGTATCATCATTTTACTTAGTATTCCGGGTATAGCAAAACCCGCACGATTTTAGGAACCATGCGGGTTTTCATTTGGTGGAGGAGGATGGGACAGCAAAAAAAGCAGCCGAAACTTACGATTGCAGCCACTGCGGAAACACTTCACCTCGCAGAAAGTCCACGCCCTAAAAACGTACCGCAGGCACGTTTTCTTCACGGGCTTCCGAATCCATCCTTGACCAGTATAAAAGAAAAGACAGGCAAAAGCCTGTCTTTTCTGGTGGAGGAGGATGGGACAGCAAAAAAAGCAGCCGAAACTTACGATTGCAGCCA
>ENA-UOOI01001188-UOOI01001188.1-fermentation-metagenome-genome-assembly--contig:-NODE-1188-length-28545-cov-22.207160_pt1 | contig 28545 bp, 31 predicted proteins | sample MGYA00245779_ERZ724027 | MGnify/ENA primary metagenome ERZ724027 (study PRJEB28704, sample SAMN03018318) | fermentation metagenome | biome: anthropogenic terrestrial biome; feature: soil...
AGAATCATTTCATTTTCTTTTTATTTTGTTCTTGACATATTACCAAATTGCTTTCATAGGCTTATATTCAGATTTCTGCTCACAAGTCTATGGTACACTTTATTTGTAACCATTACTGAGATAAAGTGGGGTCAGACCCCTGGGATAAAGTGGAGGTAAAAGGCAATAAAAAGAGAATCTTCAGAAATGGCGGTTCTTTTTTTTGTGCAATATAGAGGAAATAAATACAGAATATAGAAATATGCTATTAAGGATATAAAATAAATGGGGTGATGAGATGAAAAAAAAGAAAAAGCTTATATCATTTATTATATTGGCTGTTTTTTTGTTTAATACCATCAGTGTATTTACAAATAAAATAAGAGCTGATGCCGTTAACTCAGAAATACAGCCTTATGATGATGTAAGGGAAAAAGATTTAAGTACTATGGACTTTAGGGGGAAAACAGATTTACTTTTTACTCTGACATTTGATACAGGCACTAAATGGCCTGGAAAAGACAAGATGCCAGAGGACTTTGATCCAGCAAAAATATTGGAATATGGTAAATATTCAGGTTTAGGCATTGAAAGAATGCATAATCTGGGATATACTGGTACAGGCGTGAATATTGCCTATATTGATCAGCCATTATTAGAAGGTCATGAAGCCTACAATAATGTTAAATTAGAGTATTATAAAATAAGGCCGGAAGAAAATGGTATGGAAACTTCTATGCATGGTCCATCTGTATTAAGTTTGCTTGCTGGGAATAAAACTGGAATAGCCCCAGATGCCAACGTTTACTTTTTTGGACATCCGGCGCATGGCTTGGAGATCAAAAAACACATGCAGAGGCATTATATAAATTAATTGAAGTAAATAAAGGATTATCTCAAGATAAAAAGATAAGAGTAGTTGGCTTTTCTGATGGACCTGATCCAACTGAAAAAAATATAGAAGACTATAAAGCAGCCATTGCTGAAGCAGAGAAAAATAATATTATGGTTATTGATGTAACTACATTTGACTATAGTCCTGTTTTTATAAAACCATTTAAAGATAAGGATAACTATAATAATTACCAGGTAGTTCAGTGGAAGTCTAATTATGAATCGGGAAAAAGCGGAGGATTTTATGTACCTACCAGTGCACGAACTACTGCTGATGGTACTGGCAACGATAAAACAAAGTATGACTATTGGACAAATGGCGGACTTAGCTGGGCAGTTCCTTATGTAGTAGGCACTATTGCTCTCGGATTACAAGTTGATTCTAATTTATCAAAAGAAAATGCTATTAAATATCTCTATGAAAGCGGACATGATTTTAATGGAGGTAAAATTATTAATCCTGAAGGCTTTATTAATATGGTAACACAAAACTGTGTTAATCCACAGGATGTTAGTAAAAACAGGGACTATAGATATCTTTTATATAATAAAAACAAAGTTTCAAATGAAGATTTACAATCAATAAATGATTATGCTGGGAAGTTTAATGATGGCACTTTAAATATTTTAAAGGATGTTTCAAAATATACTTCTGCAACAGATATATACACTATGTTAAAAACGGATTCTCAAAGCAGAACCGGGAGCCTTAAAGGTGTTCAGATATTTGGAACCTCAGACGATGTTCCTGCATTTAATGTAAATTATAAAATTCAAATGCAGAGTGGAATAGACCAAGGTGGAAACTTTAATTCAGACTTTTTTTATTCCAGCTTTAAAAGCAATGCTGATGCTTTAAAAAATGATTTCAGTATATATAAGGCTTTTAATGATAAACTTAATGTAAGCTTTATACCAGAATGGCCTGTAACCAGATTACCTCTTACTAAGGGTGAGATTGCACCTTACATGGGAAGAAGCCAGCAGTATGCTTCCCAGGCTTCAGGTATGGATTTTGGCAACTTTGTAAATTTTTCAAATCCTATATTTGCACAAAAGGTACACAGCGATGATATGGGATATTTTATAAAGGAAAGACTGGACAAGGAATTTAATATATTAAGCAGCAATGAATATAAGCTCTATGGCAATAAGCAGGGTGTTTACCCTGTACAAACGGAAGTACTTGGAGATTATACTAAGGATAATATAGCTAAAGAAAACCAGAATGGCATTAAGGAATTCATAATTAATGATCATGGACAATGGAATAATATAGATCAGTGCATATACACGACTGAAGATGCAAAATCTGAGAAAAGAATATCATTTTTAAATATGGATACTATAAACAGCGTTCTTTCAAATAACTATTATGATTTGGATTTATGGACATGCAGCAATGCTTATAATTTAAATGGTAATAATCTGGTTCATGAAGCAATGAATAATGGAAAATGCATTAGTGCCATGGCAGCCTCCTCAGTAATATCAAATAATGGAATCCATAACGATGCTTCATTGGAAAACCTGAAAAAGAATAATTTCTATTATTTTTATTTAAATTATTTTTATAACAGAGCAAAAGGAGAAGGCAGAACCAATAGCTTCAGTGAAGCTCAAAAGGCATATGCAGAAGAAATTCTGAAAAATACTAATATGTTATATGATGGTAATTATCAGTATAATCTTCTCAATTTGCTTTCATATCATTATTTAGGTTTGGCTGAGTATTGGAATTACAAAGGGAAAAGCAATTTTAACCCAAACATATTTAATACAACGGACACTGATAATTCAGGCAATACAAGCAGCTTTGACGGAAATATTAAATTTGAAAGCAATTATTCTAATAATGGATTTAAAGTAAATTCATTAAAAGCGAAAATTGCAGGAAATAAAGTAATATTTACTATGGACTATTATAGTCCCAAAAATTATGACTGTAGTTTTTTTAATCCTCCATCTGGGGACACAATAATGAAGATAGGATATAATCAGATTAAAAGTGGAAACAATACACTGGAATTTAGCTTGAGCAGTGATGAACTAAAAAAGATAGTAGGTTTAAATGAAATTACAATGAGGTTTGGATTTAATAATAATGACACTAATTTTATATCCTTTAATCCATCACAGTTAAAGCCTCTTTTAGTAACTGGCTGGGTTCAAACTAATGGAAAATGGAAATACATTCAGGATGATGGAACACCTGCTAAAGGCTGGATAAAGGTAGATGGTTCCTGGTATTTCATGGACAAAGATGGAATAATGCAAACGGGATGGCTGTCATATGGGGGAAAGTGGTACTATCTAAATGATTCTGGAGACATGGCTACAGGCTGGAAATTTGTAAATGGATCATGGTACTATTTACAATCTAGCGGTGCCATGAAAACCGGCTGGCTGAAATTAGGCTCTTCATGGTATTATCTTAATAACAATGGTTCCATGGCTAAAAATACTACTATTGACGGTTATAAATTAAATGAAGATGGTGTTTTAAATTAGTAGGTGGGACAGTCTCCTAGGAGCAGATGTAAATAAAAATCAATAAAGAAATAAAAGAAGAATCGTACAGAAATGACGGTTCTTTTTTAAAATGAACATATGTTTGTATAATTTTAGAGTTCATGGAGATAATGAAAATATAAGTAAAAGGTACTTATATCAAAATATCCGTTTATTCTATTGAAAAATGTGGTAGAATATAGGCAATCAGTAGGATTAATTTACATGTAAGATTTAGCAAATAATCTAACTTTAAAATGAAAAGTGGTGCTATATATGAATATAGATAATAGCTGTATAGAAAAAGTAAAAAGATTATTAACAAAAGAATTGAATCCTTATGTAATTTATATTTTTGGTTCTAGTGTAAATGGTGTTTTTAGAGAAGACAGTGATATTGATATAGCTTTTTTATCCCATAAAGATTTAAGTGAATATGAAATTTTTATGATATCTCAGCAGTTAGCGGATATATTAAAAAGAGAAGTAGATCTTATAAATTTGAAAAATGCATCAACAGTATTTAGAGCGCAAATTATTGGAAGTGGGGAAGTTATATATTGCAATGATGATACAAGAAGAATGTATTTCGAAATGAGAGCTTTAAAGGAATATGCTCTTCTTAATGAGGAAAGAGAAGTCATACTTAAAAATATTAAAGAAAGAGGCAGTGTTTATGGGGAATGATGTGATCTTAAATAAAATAGCAATTATTGAAAGATGTATAGTTAGGATTAATGAAGAATACGCTGGCAATCCTGAAAATCTTAATAATTACACAAAACAGGATTCCATAATTTTAAATATTCAAAGAGCTTGTGAAGCATCAATTGACCTGGCAATGCATATAGTTTCTGAGAAAAAATTAGGCATACCTCAAAATAGCAGAGATGCCTTTGAAGTGTTAGCAAAGAATGGATTAATAAGTAATGAATTAATGAAAAAATTAAAGTCAATGGTTGGATTTAGAAATATAGCTGTGCATAATTATCAGTCTGTGAATTTAAAGATAGTTGAAGAAATTATCGAAAAACATATAAATGATTTAAAAACTTTTACATCGATTATTTTAAGTAAAATATAGAATGGAGTCAGACCCATGACTGTTTAAATGAGAATCGCCAAATTATATAATTTCATTTAGTAAATCACTATTTAAGCGAGCAAAAATACTGATGCTTCTACAGTTTTTTGAGAAGCTTAAATAGCTGATTTACTTTGAAATCTATTTAGCGAATCCCATTTTGCATTATTTCCCTAAGCCTCTTCAAAGCCCTTGCTTTTCTCCTTCCGCAGCATTCCATGGATATATTCTCTTTAATGGCATAATCCTTTAATTTGCCATTATGAAAATAAACCCAGTATAGAATATCCCTGTATATTGGCTTAAGCAGATTAAGACTGTCATAAAGGGCTCTATAATATTCATTTTTGCAGTAATCCTCTTCCATATTAAATTCATCCTGAAAAGTATCTTCAAGAGTCATGTCCTCATTCAAAGGAGTATTTGAACTCATATCATAATTATGTTTACATTCGCTTCTTAAAACACACTTCAGGTTGTTAATTATGGCTGATGAAGCGTATGTCTTAAATCCTGCATTTGAATTGAAATTGTATTTTTCCACAGCCTTCAGCACTGACATTCTGCTTATCTGAATTAAATCATCTAATTCATAATTTTTAATATAGTACCTGCAGCATATTTTATAAATAGCAGGGAAGAGTATTTCTATTATCTTATTTAAAGCTTGCTTGTCCCCATTTTTAGCCCATGCGACTAATTGGTTTATATCCATGATTCGCTCCTTAAAAACTGGAATGTTCAATAAGTTTTCTTGCTTTATCTTTTAGAGCTTTTTTCCTTTGCCTTAGGCAGTCATAGGTAATGCCTAATTCCTCTGCCATCTCTTTATAACTTAATTCTTCAGCACGCAAAAGAAGAAATAACTTTTTTTCATCTGTATTTAAACTGTCATATATATGACCAAGGAGGATTTTAACAATGCAGTAAGCTTCATAGTTTAAATTGTCTAAAATGTTATTAAAGCAGTTATTGTATTCATCATTGTCATGAAACTCTACAAATTTATTTAAATGTTTTTCTTCAATTCTTTTATAATCTATTATTTCGCTTTTAATTCTTTTATTAACATAGTCAAAGTATAGCTTGGAGCTGTCCCCATGGAACTGGAGGGTGGCCTCATATACAGCCCAGTGTGCCACGGATTCCATATCTTCATTGTGATGTTTTCCCAGCAGTTTACTCCATAATTTAATGTATCTCTTAATTACACCATCAAAATATAAATTAAGATACGGCAATGCTGAAAGATCATTATTGTTAACCCTTTCTATAAGCTTTTTTATATGACTGAAGTCTCTGTTTAGTATAAATGTTTGATTTTCCTTAAAGTTTTCCATTTTTATCCCCCTTAATTATAATTTCCCCTACAATATATACATCCGTAAAAAATTAAGTTTTGTGAGGCAGTTATTTGAAAATGTTACCAATAAGTTACAACAAATGTCAACATTAAAAGTCAAATGAAAGCTAAATACTACCCGAAAAGAGGCGAATGCTACCGAATGTTACCGAATGTTACCAGGTAGCACCCGAGATATGTCGTATGCTACCAGGCAGCACCCGAAATATGTCTGCAATTTACCCTGCCCTGTTTTTACTCCAATTGCATATATAATAAGTGAAGGGAGATGATATTATGGCAACAACAGCAGCAAAGCTGCAAAGCTCAATGACACTTAGGTATAAGGCTGGCACAGATGTGAAGGGAAAGGACATAATTAAAAAGCAGAGCTTCGCCAATGTAAAGGTGGAATCAGCTAATGACAACATATATGCAGTGGCCCAGTCTTTAGGAAAACTTTTACCTTATCCAATTAATGAAATCCTAAGATCAGACGACAGCTCAATTGTCAGTGAATAGTAGACAAGCTATTCATAATTTAATATGAAAGGAGGTATTTTCTATGTCTAAAACACTTGTTATGAATTTTCTCAATGAGCAGGGCAAAAAAACTGCTGTAAGGGTAAATAATATAAAAGATTCATTAACAGATGCAGAGGTTATGGCTGCCATGGATGTGATAATTGCAAAAAACATATTTGAATCCACAGGCGGAGACTTAAAAATGAAGGACTCTGCTTCCGTAGTGGATAAAAACACCACTGAATTAACAGTAAAATAAAGTGAACATTACGTAAACTTAACTTATACAGTATGAAAATAGCGAAGCTTCAACGCTTTTGAGTACTGTATAAGCTTTAGTTGAAGTTGTTTCACTTCAAATGAAAGCTTTAGCTTGATTATTCAGGCTAAGGCTTGTTCAGTTATAAGTTATAAGTTGAAAGTTAAAAGTTTCTACCTTAACTCATAACTCATAACTCATAACTCATAACTCAAAACTGTAGAAAACCGACTCGTAACTCATAACTCTTAACTCTTAACTGTAGAAAGGGGATATTATGGATATAAATTTAGTTAATCTTATTGGAAATGTGGGATTTCCCATAGCCATATCAGTTTATCTGCTGGTAAGGATAGAAGGGAAGATGGACACTTTGGCTGTCAGCATTAACAATTTGTCCAATGTAATAACCAATATAAAGAAATAGAAAGTGAGGATACAATATGAATAATGTATTTTATAACCTGGAGGCTGAAAGAAATATACTGGGACTTATACTGCTTGACAACAATAATTATCTTGAGGTAGTAAATATACTTTCACCTGAGGATTTTTATTTTGACAAGCATAAGCTTATTTACAAATCCATGCAGCAGCTTTTTTCAAAAAGCAGTCCCATAGATTTAATAAATCTCAGTAATCACCTTGGAAATAATCTACCTGAGGCTGGAGGGTTAACATATATATCAGTTTTAATTAACAGTGTTATAAATACTCATAATATTGTATCCTATGCTGACATAGTAAAGGAAAAATCCAGGTTCAGAATGCTGGATAAAATGCTTAAAGCAGTTCAGAATTACATGTATAAGGAAATTCCACACAGCATGGATATTATAAATAGTATTCAAAGTGAAATTTCAGCCATTGAAAAGAAAAGCAGTGCTGAATCAGGTGAAATTAAATTAATCATGGAAGAATTTATTGATTTACTGGAATTAAGGTGGAAAGATCAGGGCAGCCTGCAGGGAATAAGTACAGGCTATAAATTTCTGGATAATATGCTGGAAGGATTTCTAAAGCAGGATTTTATAATACTTGCAGCCAGGCCCTCCATGGGAAAAACCTCAATGGCTTTAAACTTGGCATTAAATGCAGCCTTAAATGGAAAGGCTTCAGTGGCATTTTTTAATCTGGAAATGGGAAAAATCCAAATTGTAGAAAGAGCTTTAAGCATATGCTCTAACATACCTGCTAAAGCTGTGAAAAGAGCAGAATTCAATGATAAACAATGGGTGGAAGCTGTGCAGTTTTCCAGCACTTTGGCAAATAGTGCATTGTTTCTTTATGATAAAATTTATACCCTTCAGGGAATTAGAGCTCAGTGTAAAAAATTAAAAATACAAAATAACCTGAGGGTGGTTTTTATTGATTATCTTCAGCTTATTTTAAATACCACAAGAACAGAAAACAGAAATCAGGATATTTCAAAAATAAGCAGGGAGCTGAAGCTTTTAGCCAAAGAGCTTGACATTACAATTATAGCTTTGTCACAGCTTTCAAGAGCTCCAGAAGCAAGACTTAACCACAGACCTGTATTATCTGATTTAAGGGATTCAGGCAGCATTGAGCAGGATGCAGATGCAGTATTATTTTTGTATAGAGATGAATACTACAACAGGGACACAGATGACAAGGACATAATGGAATGTATTGTGAGCAAAAACAGAAATGGCAGTGTGGGAATCAAAAAGATGAAATGGCACAAGATAACACAAAAAATATTTGAATAGAGGGGTATAAAAATGAACAATTTTACAATGATACCAAATGAAATTATGTCTAATAAAAACATCAGCCATGGTGCATTTAAATTGTACTGCATTTTAAACAGCTACTGCTATGGCAGCAAGGATACATGCTTTCCATCACAAAATACACTGGCACAGAGGATGAATAAATGTATAAGAACAATTCAAAGGTATTTAAAGGAGCTTATAGAAAATGGAATAATTATAATAAAGAGAAGAGGCTCTGTAAGCAATTTATATCAGCTTTTAACAAAGGCAGCAAAAAAAGCAAAACAAACTGCTGCCCATCTATTTGGAAAATCTCCAAATAAAAATCCAAAATCAAAAAATAAAGTAACACCTGATCCTATTGAAACTGAAGAAGAGGATGAATTTAAAGACTGTTTTTACACTGAAGAGGAAAAGGAGTATTTCAGGAAAATAAAGAAACATAATTAATACTTTGGCCGAGTAAATGTGGAATCCGCAGCGGTTTTTGAGAAAACAGAAGCAAAGCATCTAAAATCCTATAAATTTTCAGCACTTTCACGAAAGTGCTTTTTGTGCTTCCTAAATTATTTGGTTTGATTATAAATTTTTGCTGCCAGCAAAAATTATCCTTATTTGATCTTTAATCTTTATTCTTTATTGTTTGCCTTAATAAAAATGTCGCATCACATGCGGCATCTCAATTAAGACATAGCGACATGGCTGAAACACAAATAAAAAAAGAAAATAATATTTATATATAAGAAAATTATATTTAATAAATATTTAATAAATATTACATTTTAAAATAATATTTACAGACTAATATAGAGTTATAGCTGAAAATATACAATTATACAGGAAGGATTTTTGGGGAATGGATAAAACGATAACACTAAAGGATATGAAAAAAATTGAACTGGAGATTCTGAAGTATATTAAGGATGTGTGCAGTGAAAATAATCTGAATTATTACCTGTGCGGAGGCACACTGCTTGGAGCCATAAGGCACAATGGTTTTATTCCATGGGACGACGACATAGACATTTTCCTTCCAAGAGAGGACTACATGAAGCTTTTAAGCATTTTGAGGGAAAATCCACATTATAAATATAAAATGATGTCATTTTATGATAATGAAGATTATTATTATACCTATGCAAAAATAGTTAATAGGGAAACCTGTATGATTGAAAAAGGACTGCCTGCCATTAATGGACTTGGAGTATATGTAGATGTATTTCCTCTGGATGGATTACCAAATGGACAAGCTAAACGTAAACATCATTGTAAAAAAATACTGTTTTACAGAAGAATGCTTTACAGATCCTATAGCAAAAGCCCAAAATGCAGCGGAGTCTTAAAGAGCCTTCTAAACTGTCCCTTTTGGCTTATATCAAGACTCGTAGGTTATAAGAAGCTTATAAAATTAGTTGACAGCACTGCAATGAAATATAAAACCAATGACAGTGAATTTATTGCCTGCTCTGTGGCAGGATATGGATTTAAGGAAATAATTCCTGCAAAGGTAATTAATAAAACCATAACTGTAAATTTTGAGAATGAGAAGTTTCAGGCACCTGCAGGATATAATGTTTATTTAAAAAGCCTTTATGGAGATTACATGGAGCTGCCTCCAAAGGAAAAGAGAATTTCTCGTCACAGCTATAAAGCTTATTGGAAGAAAGGTAGGGTATCAGCATGAACATAGCGTTAATTACAGCTGCGGGAAGTGGACAAAGGATGCATCAGGACATCCCAAAGCAGTTTATAAATGTTTACGATAAGCCAGTTATCATATATACACTGGAAGCCTTTCAAAATCACCCTGATATTGATGCTATAATAGTGGCATCTCTTGAAGGATGGCATGAAATACTTAAGGCCTATGCAAAGCAGTTCAATATTACAAAGCTTAAATGGGTGGTATCAGGTGGAGAAACTGGACAGGATTCTATTAGAAATTGCCTTATGGAGCTTAAAAAAAGCTGCAGCGGTGATGATATAGTTATAATTCATGATGGAAACAGAGCCATGGTTTCCCAGGAAATTATTTCAGACTGCATTGCTAAATGTGAAGCATATGGTTCCGCCATTGCTGCTGTGCCATGCACTGAGGCCATACTTAAAACCAGTGACAGGGTAACATCAAAAGAAAGCATACCAAGGCAGGATTTAATGAAAACTCAGACCCCTCATGGTTTCAGACTTTCAAAGCTTTTGTGGGCTCATGACCAGGCAGAGAAAAGAGGAATATCAAACTCAGTGGCAACCTGCACCCTTATGATAGAGCTTGGTGAAACTGTTTTCTTTTCAGCAGGATCAGAAAAAAATATTAAACTTACAACTACTGATGATATTGAAATATTTAAAGCCCTTTTAGATACAAAAAAAGATGACTGGCTTAAATAGCAAGGGGTGATATTAATGATCTTTAACAATGAATTATATAAACAGGACATAAGCCGTACTGCAGAAATCAATCTGCCATGGCATAAGCTTAAAAATAAAAACATCCTTATTACAGGAGCATCAGGTCTCATATGCTCTTTTCTAATTGATATATTAATGTATAGAAACATGAAATATAATGATAATATTAAAATTACAGCAGTAGGTAGAAATGAGGCTAACCTGAAAGCTAAATTTAGGGATTATCTGCACAGTGAAAATTTTCAATATGTTATACAGGACATAAGTGAAAATCTGAAAATTAATAATACTGTGGACTATATTATACATGGTGCCAGCAATGCAAATCCCATAGCTTTTTCAAAGGATCCTGTGGGAACTATGAAGGCAAATTTTTTTGGCATGTACAATCTTATTGAATATGCAAAGAAACATGATACTCAAAGGATATTATACATATCCTCAGGTGAAGTTTATGGAGAAGGAGATAGCAGTATATCAAGCTTTTCTGAGGATTACTGCGGTTATATAGATTTTACAAATCCAAGAGCCTGTTACCCCTCCAGCAAAAGGGCTGCAGAAACTCTCTGTGCAAGCAGTATTCAGCAGTACGGCATGGACATTGTTATTTCAAGACCATGCCATATTTATGGGCCAACCTTTAACAGCACAGACAGCAGGGTGATTTTTCAGTTCATAAGAAATGCCCTGCATGGCGAAAATATAATTATGAAAAGTGAAGGAAATCAGCTGCGTTCCTATTGCTATGTTTCTGATGCTGCATCCGCACTGCTGTACACACTTTTTTATGGAGAAAATGGACAGGCTTATAATGTGGCTGATAAAAACTCTAATGTTACCATAAGAAAGCTGGCGGAAACCATCTCCAGCATAAGCGGAGGCAGGCTTACCTTTGAAATCCCTGATTCTGTTGAAAAGAAGGGATATTCTAAAGTAACTAGAGCTGTGCTTAATGCAGAAAAACTGGAGAGTCTTGGCTGGCAGCCAGTTATGTCCCTGAGCCAGGGCTTAGAGAATACATTAAAAATATTAAAGAATAAATAATAAACTAATTGTTTGAAATCAGACATATATTGTTTGCTATCAAACAATTTTTTATTATATAATAATTTATAATTAAATTTGGAAGAATATATAAATTAGATTAAGGTGATTATATGCTTAAGTGGTTTTTAAAAAAAGGCTTAAAATTTCAGATAACATTGATATTAATATTGGTGCTCACTATTCCATTAGCTGCACTGCTGTGGAACTATTTTGTGCCAAACAAGGTAAGTACAACTTTTAAAACAATGCAGACAGACAGGCTCACTGGACTTACGGAATTTCTGGACAGCAGCATAGACAAAAGTGCTTTATATAATATAAATGGAAGCAATGAAAACCTCATAAAGGCTGAGGATGATATAAGCACCAAATTCAGTGCTCTGGCAAAAACACAAAAGGAAACCTCACTTGGCATATACATAAACAGCAATATAAATAACGTGGATAAATCACACATTATGGAGTTTCATTCTCCCATGAAGGAATCAGTAAAATCCCAGTCTATTACAGGCTTTAATACGGGATTAAATGATTCCCTGCAGAGCAAAATGGATAAAACACTTTTTTTAAAATATAATAACCGTGAGATTTTAGTTTGCTTTCATCCCATAATCTACTTGCTGCATCCAGTGCCTGTGTGCTTATTACTGGTGAAAGCGGTATTGGAAAGAAGTCCCCGGCAAGAAGAATCCACCAGTTAAGCGGCAAAGAGGAATACCCCTTTGTGGAAGTTGACTGCAGTACCATAATTAAGGAACAAAAAGGAGGGAGCAACCGTTGTTAAATAATTGTACAAAGTTGGATAAGATTATATAAAGTTACTCAACATTAATATTCAGTGACGATATTATTAAATCATGCGATAATATTAATAAATGAATTAATGGATATAACTAAAGATAGTGAGTTATTAGTAGTTAATACTAAGACTCTAAGACATTGAGATAATGAAGGTAAGTTAGAAAGGATATAGAGAAACCCATTAAAGAATTGGAAAAAGAAAGAGGTGAGAATATTGAAGATAACGATGAAAGCAATCCTAGTGGATGAAACAAATGATCAAAAACAGATTATGGATAATATGATGTTAGTATTTTGTACTGCTAAAAGGTATTCATTTAACAGATTGTTGGAAAGTAAAGTGAAAATTGGAGAACTGGAAAAGGATGTATCTAGGAAGTACAGTCTTAATATTCGTCAAGCTAAAGATGCAGTAGAATCAGCAAGACAAACTATTCTCTCTCAAAAAGAATTAGTAAAAAAGAATTGTGGCAGCTATGAGAAAAAAGTGAAGTCTATAGAAAAAGTTTTAAGCCAAAGTACTAAAAGATTGACTGATAAAAAAAGAAACGCATTGTTAAGCAAATTAGGAAAAAGGCAAAGAAAATTAAATTATTGGGAATCTTTTATTGATAGTAATACTATTCCGCCAGTAATATTTGGCACTAAACAAATGTTTCTAAGACGATGCAAGGGTTTGATTTCTAACCAGGAATGGAAAGATTGCAGAAATAATAGAATCTATAGCCGTGGAGATAAAACTAAAAATGGCAATCCTAATCTTAGAGTTATTATTAAAGAAGGTATGAGTTTTTTAGAAATATCCACTTTAGAGAAAACTAAATCAAATAGAGCTATAAAAATACAAGTTCCTATTTATTTACCGCAAAAATTAAGTAAAAAAACAGGAAAAATAAATGGTATTAATTATAGAGATTTGTTTTTAAAACATTTGGCTAGTGGTGAAACATATCAAGTAGAAATGTTGAAAATAAATGGCAGGTATTATTGTCACATAACTTTTGAATTGCCTAAAACAAAGGTTATTTATACAGGGCATAATGGAATAATAGGAATTGACACTAATCCAGATGGATTTGCTCTAACTATGATTGACAATAAAGGCAATCATAAATGGCATACTTATTTAAAACAACATGAATTATTGTATGCTAGAACGAATAGACGTGAAAACTTATGTGGCGAATTAGTAAAACAAGTTGTATTAATAGCTAAGGCATATAGATGTGGTATTGCCATAGAAGATTTAAAGTTTAGAAATGATAAAGATGTTTATAGTAAATTTGCCAGGATCAAAAACAATTTTATATATTCTAAATTATTAATTATGCTTGAAAGTGCTTGTATAAGAAAAGAAATTGAAGTAATAAAAGTTAAACCACAATTCACAAGCAAAATAGGATTATATAAATATTGCCATCAATATGGAATGGTGGTTCATAATGGTGCAGCAATGGTTATAGCTAGAAGAAGTTATAAATTTAAGGAAAGGGTTCCTAAAATATTAAATGATAAATTGATTGAGGATTCGGATAAATTCAATAATAAGAATGAATGGGCAAGATGGAATGAAATTAATAAGAATATAAAAAGGAAGGTAGGTGTAAATCCTGATTTATGGTTGGTAAATAGGAAAAAAATACTTGGAATAGTAAGTTAATATTAGCTTTAATATAATTAAACTGCCAAAGTACACTTAGTTGAAAGGCTTTGGCTGATGAATAATATTAGGGGCTGAGTAACACTCGCAATTCTGTTGTACTTTACAAGGGTATAAAATTGTAAAGGCTATATGGAATTTTAGTATTATGGTACTAATCTGAGTAGTTGAACCCTGTGATACTACCGCATTATTAACGGATAATGTGAAAATATTGGATAACTAAGTTTGTCCAATATTTAGAAATCAGGACATTAAGGATTTAGCAGAATCATTTTTAAGAAAATATCACAGCTCAGGTGAAATACCACAGATAACTATGGAAGCCATGAAGCTTCTTAAAAACTACACCTGGCCTGGAAACATAAGAGAGCTTGAAAATGTAATTGAAAGAATCACCATATTGAATCAGGAGCCTGTAATAAAGTCTGGTGCTCTTCCTATTGAAATACTTAACCAGCATGAAAATACAAAGGACCCCATAATATACTTTCCCGAAGAGGGCATAAGCCTTGATAAGGTGGAAAGGGACTTAATAGTCAAAGCACTTAAAATCAGCTGGCAGAACCAGAGCAAAGCAGCACAGCTCCTTGGAATAACCCGTTCAGCATTAATTTACCGCATGCAGAAGCATGGCATAGATTAAATACAATTAAGGAAGGTGAAAAGTTTGAAATTAAACATGAAAGCTAAACTTAAAAAGCTGCTTTCAATGAAGCACAGCAGACTTGTAATTATTTTAATTATTATAGCTATAGCAGTACCTCTTTTGTTAACCAACACAACCATTAAAAATAAGATATTTGGATCTAAAAACACAGTTACAATGAGAACTGCCACAGTTAAAAAGGGAAATATACAGGTTGTGGTATCAGGCTCAGGTCCAATTTATTTTACCAATGAAAAGAAGCTTTACTCCAAAATAAATGCCACCATTACAAAGGTGAATTTTAAAGAAGGAGATAAGGTTAAGGCAGGAGATGTTATTGCAGAATTTGATGACAGCGATGCTCAGAATACCATTAATGACAGCAATAATAATTTAGCACAGAACCAGCTTTCTGCAAAGTCCAGCTATTTGGATGCTGCAAATTTAACTATAAAGGCACCATTTGCAGGACAGATAAGCAGCATTCAGGTCAGCACAGGGGATACAGTTCAAAAGGGAGGCACTGTTTTAACCATTACAGACAGCTCAGGCACTAAGCATAATGTGATCAGTACTACAGGAGGAACAGTTCAAAGTATTTCTGTTAAGGAAAGTCAAAGTGTAGGTTCAGGCACAGTTTTAGCTGTTATGCAAAATGATGCCGTTATCATAGCTAAGGAAAGTGCAGATTTAAAGATCGCAGGCTCAAAGAATCAGCTGAATACTAATATGAAATTACTTGATAAATATAAGGTAACAGCACCTATTAATGGAGTTATAACAAAAATCAGCTTCAAGGAGGGAGATGCTGTAAAGCCTGGGGACGAGGTATCTGATGTGGTAGACCCAACTCAGATGCAGTTTGATATACCTGTAGATGAGCTTGATGTAGCTAAAATAGCTGCTGGACAAAAGACAAGCATTACTGTGGATGCCCTTCCAGACACAGCTGCAAATCCACTGCAGGGAGTGGTTTCAAAGATTCCTGTAGAGGGCACAACCAATAATGGAGTTACAACCTTCCCCGTAACAGTGAAAATTAACAGCAATTTAAATGTGCTGAAAGGCGGACTAAATGCCAATGCAGATATAGAAGTAAGCAATGAGGAAAATGTTCTTTATGTACCTATAGAGGCAGTTTCTAAAATAGGAAACAAGAGATATGTTATGGTAAAAGGAAGTGGTACAAACACAAGCACCAAATCAGGCTTCCAGTTTGGAGGAGGTCAAAATTCATCTAATAGACAATCCCAAAGGAACATCAGCAGCACAGCTAGCTCCGGCAAGAATCAGAATTACTATGCAAATGCTGTAAGAAAAGAAGTTGAAGTGGGATCTAATAATGACAGCTATATAGAAATAAAAACAGGCATAAGTGAGGGAGATATTATAATATTACCTCAGCTGCAAGCTTCATCTACAAATTCTACGCAAAACCAAAGCGGTCTTAACATGGGAAGAACACCAGGTGCCAGCGGAGGAGGCGGAGGCTTTAATGGAGGAGGAAACAGAGGGGGCGGAAATTAATGATAGATATATCAAACATGTACAAGATTTATAAAATGGGAGAAAATGAAGTAACAGCATTAAATAATATAAATCTGCACATAGGTGCCCATGAATTTGTTTCCATTGTGGGGCCTTCAGGGTCAGGAAAATCCACCCTTATGAATATGCTTGGCTGCCTGGATGTTCCAACCTCAGGCACATATATATTAGATGGACAGGAAGTAAGCAAATTAAATGATGATATGCTGGCGGAAATCAGAAATAACAAAATAGGCTTCATATTTCAGAGGTTTAATCTGCTTCAAAAGCTTTCAGCACTGGAAAATGTGGAATTACCACTTATTTATCAAGGTGTAGGCTCAAGGGAAGCAAGGGAAAGAGCCATAGAATCTCTTGAAGATTTGGGACTTGAGGACAGAATGCACCACAGGCCAAGTGAACTTTCAGGAGGTCAGCAGCAAAGGGTGGCCATAGCCAGAGCACTGGTGACAAAACCCCCTGTAATACTGGCAGATGAACCAACGGGAGCACTGGACAGCAAAACTGGAAAAGAGGTTATGGGCATATTAAAAAATCTCCACTCCAAGGGGAATACCATCATTTTAATTACCCATGACAACAGCCTGGCAATACAGGCAAAGCGAATGATAAGAATTTCTGATGGGCAAATAACTGAGGACAAGGAGGTGGCAAAATGAAATTTCTTCAGGCATACAGAATGGCCATTAAGGCAATTCTTGCAAACAAAGGAAGATCATTTCTCACCATGCTTGGTGTTATTATAGGCGTTGCCTCAGTTATTGTGGCAGTGGCATTTGCACAGGGCAGCACAGCCAGTGTAACAAGCTCTCTGTCAAGCCTTGGAACCAATTTAATTAATATTAGCATTACAGGAAGAGACAGTAACAGAAATGTAAGCTATGCAGACCTTGTGAAATTTCAGCAGGAAAACAGCTCTATAATAGAAAGTGTGGCACCTCAGGCTGGCAGCAGCGGTGTGGTTAAATCAGGAAACAAAAGCAGAACCACCAGCATACTTGGCACCACACCTGAATATGCAGACATAAATTCCATTACAGTACAAAGCGGAAGATTTCTTCTTCAGTTTGATGTTGACTACAACCAAAGGGTGGCAGTGGTAGGCACTGCTGTGGTAAATGATATCTTTAACAGAGCTAATCCCATTGGAAAAACTATAAAAATAATGGGACAGCAGTTTAAGGTGGTAGGTGTTCTCACTGAAACTGCCAACGGTCAGGACTCCTCCAATGATGACAGAATTCTCATTCCTATAAATGTGGCTGCAAAGCTGAGTAAGTCTGCTGTTATAAGAAACTTCTCAGTTAAAGCCACTAGCGCTGACACAGTAAATTCTGCGGTGGATGCTTTAAATACCTTTTTAACAAAAATATATTCCAGCTCAAAAGCCTTCAGAGTTACCAACATGGCACAGGTTTTATCCACACTTAATTCCATAACAGGAGTTATGACCATGGTTTTAGCTGGAATAGCAGCAATTTCACTGGTAGTAGGCGGTATAGGAATTATGAACATAATGCTGGTTTCAGTAACAGAAAGGACAAGAGAAATAGGCATAAGAAAAGCCATTGGAGCAAAGAAGAGGAACATACTTGTTCAATTTTTAATTGAAGCTTTAGTGGTAACGGGCATAGGAGGAATTATGGGAGTGCTAATAGGTGTAGGCATCATAAAATTTGTTTTGGGAGGCTTAAAGCTTGTACCTGTAGTATATTCTGTAAAATGGATAATTCTTTCCTTTGGAATTTCACTGGCTACAGGTGTTATATTTGGGATTTATCCTGCCAACAAGGCTGCCAACTTAAATCCAATTGATGCTCTTATGTATGAATAAGGATAAACATAAATCAAAGATTAAAGATTAAAGATTAAAGAACAAATGATGTAGGTTTTCTGCTTTGGCAGAAAATCTTAAAATTCAATTGATTGAGTGAATCATACGTTTGAGGAACCAAGGATGATGTTAATTAGGGCTTAATTAATAGGGTTAAAAAAGGATTTGAAAAATCCAAAGCCGATAGGCTGCCTTTTAAAATCAAAGATTAAAGAATAAAGACTAAAGATTAAATAATGAGGCTATTCAGCTTATGCTGAATAGCCTAAGTTTTTTGGGATATAATAAAATAATATAAGTAGTCACCTTGACCACAGTAACTACATATAATATAATTGAAGGTGAGAAGATGAAACTTTTTGTAAAGGAGGAGGATAATATGGAAGTATTAAATGATCGAAAATTTAATGTCAGGGATACAAAGAAGAAATATAGTTTATTAAATACTGCTGCATTAAATGGATTAGAAATAGTTACCTTCAAGGGCATAAATAAAAATGCAAAGAAAGACGAGGAAGTCAGCCATATAAAAACTGATTATGTAGATTATTTAATGGAATTCTTAAAGTTTAATCCAGTTATAGAGTCCGGTGAAGAAATAGGTGGATATACCATTTCACTGAATGAAATAGATATGTATGGCGAAGGTGAAACAGTTGAAGCTGCAAAGGAAGATCTGATAAATTCTATTATTGAATATATTGATATATATGTAAATCAAATTGAATTATTTACCAAGGCTGAGAGTATAGATAAACAGGTATACATGCTAAAATTAATTCGATGTGACGGCGATAAAGATAAAATAAGGAAAGAGATAGGTTTATAGGATCATGCCAATAAGATTTAACATGGGACAAGTAAAAAGGCTGTTAATATACTTTAATATGCAGCCTCTAAAAAAAGGAAGCTTTGTACATGGCGGTATTGGGAAAGACGGGATATGGAGAACTTGTAAATTTGATTATCATAAGGATAATGAAGTTTTAAAACCAGGTACAGCAAATTCTATTGCACATTCATTGAAATTTAAAAATGCTGAAGAAATGAAAAGATTTGTAGATGATAAATTATAACTGTAAGAGGTAAACAGCATAGCTTATACTATGAAGCTACCTCTTATCTTTTTATAAAATTACGATCTAAATATATAATCCACCATATTTACTTAACTGATGCCTTCACCAAAGAATCTAAATTCTCCTTTAATCCTACACCAGTATAAAAGTTATCCTTAGTTTTAATAAATGCTGTGTTTTGCCACTTTTCACTCAGCGGGAAAACCACTTCTGTAAATTTAACTTTCTTATTATCAATAACAACTGTTTGTGCATTATTATAAACAAATTCAACTGCATATTCTTTGAATTCTTTAATATCCTTGTCTGATATTTCTCCTTTCATTGTAGAAAATTCTTCTGGAATCCTGATGTTAACTAACACATTTATTCTGTCAAAAATGGCTTTGTCATGGTCACTGCCATTCTTTGTTAGCTGCTTTTGTTTACCATTTACATACATATTGATTTTATCTAGCTGATTTAAACTAATACTTGATGTATTTTTGTTATTACATCCCGAAAAAGCAAGGGTACTGACAAATAACATATAACTAAAACCAAGCTTTTTATTTTCATAAATATCTATCTCCTAATATTATTTGTTATACATTATAAAATAATTATAACAGAATGAGGAAAATAAAGGAATTTAAAATCATTGGAAGAATATATAATTATATAACAATAATATAGGAAAGGTGGATGTAATGATAAAATCTAAAAATTTGTTAAAGCCAAGTCTGATGGTAATATTAGCAATAATTGCTTCAATATGCTTATATAATATTTTAAAATTAAATTCTAATAAAGCAGAATTACCATCTGTTAATCCATCATTTGGAGCTTTCCATGATATAAGTTCTCTTGTAAAAGCTAGTGATATTATTATAGTTGGAAGTGTAGATAAAGTTTATGAGCCTATAAAGGTAAACAAAAGGAACTATATGAATGAAAATGCAAAAGCAAAACTTCCAGATGTATTCATAGTAAACACTGTTTCAGAAGTAAAAGTTCATAAGGCATTAAAAGGAGATTTAAAAGCTGGGGATACTATTGAAGTTATGCAGGAAAGCGGTTCAGGTAAAAATAATGAAATGGATATCCCAGATGTTAAGATATATGCTGCAGGGGATAACTATATTTTTTTCCTAAGAGATTTCAAACCAAGTACAGCTCAGGAATTTAAAGATTATAAAACAGAAAAATTCCTGCCAATAAGTCCATATCAAGGTCAAATAAAAATTCAAAATGGAAAAGCTATTCTTGACAAAAATATAATACCTGAGTTTAAGAATATTAATAGTTCTGAAAAAATTCAAAGTTTACTAATTAATCAAATAAATAATTAAAAGATATATCAAAACATGATATATCTTTTTTATCAAAAAATAAAAAAAGCCCTTGTCCAGGAGGCTATTTCAATGATTTTTTTATTCTGCTGTTTGAAGAAACTTTTCTTCCTGTATACTTTGTGCTTTTTTCAGCAACATCCAAAGCTTCACTTAAGCATTCTTCTATAACATCAGGAGTAAATAATACTGAATCTTTTTTCAATTTATCACCTTCTTTCTTATAATATTAATATTATACACCTTTAATTTGAAAATGTATATAAACTTTTTATAACTTTATAAAAAATATATTGTTTATTTTTGGCTTATCATCTACAATTAATATTAATGCTTAGATTTCGGGGGGTGAAAAGTTGAATTTTATAAAAAGAACTTTTAAAGGATTTAACATTTATTCAGGGCTGCCAAGATCTGTGTATGTGTTGGCTTCTGCCAGGGTAGTTAATGCCATGGGCAACTTTGTTTATCCTTTCTTAACACTTTTTTTAACTGAACATCTTGGATTCAGCACAGTAAGAGCTGGTACATATTTTTCTATAAGTGCAGTGGCTCAGGTTCTTGGATCAGTAGCAGGGGGGAAGCTTACTGACAAATTCGGACGTAAAAAACTTTATTTAACCTTTCAGGGGCTTACAGCTTTATGTTATCTGCCCTGTGCATTTTTAGGAGATTCCATAGTAATTGCATGGCTTTTAATAGTTGCAGGGTTCCTTGGTAATGCTGCACAGCCTGCCAATTCAGCCATGGTGGCGGATTTAACCAATAAGGATAATAGAAAGCAGGCTTACTCTCTTTTATATCTTGGAATAAATGTAGGATTTTCCATTGGACCATTAATTGCAGCCTTTCTTTATAAAAATTATACCTGGCTTATTTTCCTTGGAAATTTCATAGCAATAACACTTACATTAATTCTTTTATACTTCGGCATTGAGGACACAACACCTAGCAGAGAGGAAATTCAGAGCAGCAAAGCAAGACATGACAATGAATCTGCAGAGGACGCCAATGTAATAAAGGCACTTTTAAAAAGGCCATATCTTTTGCTCTTCTTTGCAGGAGCCATGGTGAATTCCTTTATTTATTCAAGTATTAAATTTGTTCTGCCACTTCAGATGACAAAGGTGTTTGGATCAGATTTAGGTTCTAAATATTATGGATATATGATGTCTACCAATGGTATAGTGATCATTATTTTAACTACATTTATTATAAAACTTACAATTAAGATCAAACCTATTATGAATGTTTCCATGGCATCTTTGTTTTTTGCAGTGGGACTGGGACTTCTTGGTTTTGTAAAAAGCTTTCCATTTTATATATTGGCAGCAGTTATATATACTCTGGGAGAAATATTGGAAGCCACAAACTCAGGGGTATACATTGCAAACCATTCTCCAATAAATCAAAGGGGAAGGTTTAATGCTGCGTGGCCTCTTATTATGAGCATAGGCTCTGCCATTTCGCCTACTGTATTTGGAATGCTTATGACAAAATACGGAAATACCACGCTTTGGGTTATATGCTTTATCCTTGGAATTTGTGCAAGCTTATTTTTAGCCTGGGTTGGAAGATTTGAAGAAAGATATACGAAAAAATTATGTAAAAATGTGTTATAATTTATAATAATTAATAATTTTTAGAAATAAGGTGTAGAAAAATGCTTGTTAACATAATTAAGTTAATAAAGAGTTTTTTATTTGCATCTGTGGAACAAAAGTACAGAAAAGAATTTACAGATGATATAAATGAATTGAATGTAACCAGAGGAAAATTTGCAGCAATAACATTAATTGTTCTGGAGATTTTTCAGTTCATACTGTGGTTCATGATAAACAAGGACATGCTCTTTGCTAAACCACAGATATATTATGGAATTATGCATATAATTTTAATGGCTGCCATGATTGTATATGCTGTTATATTCTTCCATGCTGGTAATGATATATCAAAGTATGAGACAACTATTAACAGAACAGTCACATGCTTTATAATATCTATTTTATTATGGTGCGGGGGGATATCGCTGCTGGACCAATTATCATCAGGGCAGATTACTGTGTACACTTTGGCAATAATAGCCATTGCAGTAACTCCATTTTATAAACCAATAAATTTATTAATTATATATTTAATTAACCATGTAATATTTATTATGCTTCTTCCACATTTTCAGAGATACTATGATATTCTTTTGGAGAATTATACAAACAGCACTATATTTTTATTAGCAGCCTGGGTCATAGCCTGTATGCATTATAAAAAGCAGGTGGATGTTTTTAACATAAGAAAGCTGCTGCAGCAGAAAAATGCTGAGCTTAACAAGGTAAACAGGAAGCTTCACAGGGCAAATCAGATGCTGGAGAAGATTTCATTGACGGACAGCCTGACACATATATCCAACCGTATGGCCTTTGATAAAGCCATAAAAACACAGTGGAACATCTGCAAGAGGCAGCATATACCTTTGTCATTAATTATGATAGATATTGATTTCTTTAAGGCATTTAATGATAACTATGGACATCAGCAGGGTGATGAGTGCCTGAGAAAGGTGGCTTCGGCGCTGTCTTCATGCTTAAGGCGCTCCTCGGACATGCTTGCCAGATATGGAGGAGAGGAATTTGCAGTTATAATTACTTATATGGAAGAGGAAAAGGTAGTGGAATATGCAGAGCAGCTTAGAAAAAAGGTGGAACAAATGGCCATAACACACATGTATTCATCTGTTGCCAAGTGCATTACCATAAGCCTCGGTGTCCATACTGAGATTCCATCGGAGGATTCATCAATTCAAAAGTTTATAAAGGCTGCGGATAATGCTCTTTATGAAGCAAAAAAAAGCCGAAACAGCACTGCTGATGCATAACTGTATAAATTAAAAGGAGAACTATAAATGGATAATAAAAGACTGCGGGCCAATTTTTTACTTCTGCTGACAGCTTCAATATGGGGCTTTGCCTTTACAGCTCAAAGAGTTGGCTCTCAATATGTAGGTGCATTTACCTTTAATGGAGTAAGATTTGCCCTGGGAAGCATTTCCCTTATTCCTTTAATAATTTATTTTAATAAGAAAAATAAAAGCAATAATACAAAACAGTCTGCAAAGAATACCATACTGCCTGGAATATTGGTGGGAACACTTCTTTTCTCAGGCTCCACACTTCAGCAGATAGGACTTATTTATACCACTGCAGGAAAGGCAAGCTTCCTTACAGGGCTTTATATTGTGCTGGTACCTGTTATAGGCATTTTCATGAAGCATAAAATTGGGAAAAGCGCCTGGGCAGGAGTTTTTCTTGCTGTTATAGGACTTTATTTACTTAGTATTAATGAAAATTTCACTATAGCCTTTGGGGACATGCTTCAGATTATAGGTGCTTTCTTTTGGGCCTTTCACATTTTAACCATAGATTACTTTACAAAAAAGGTGGATTCTCTTAAATTATCATTTGTTCAATTTGCCACCTGTTCAATATTAAGCCTTATATGTGCACTTATATTTGAAAAAATCACTGTTAGCGGAATTGTCAGTGCAGGTGTTCCAATACTTTACGGAGGCTTATTGTCCGTTGGAGTAGCTTATACCCTTCAGGTGGTTGCACAAAAGTATGCCAAGCCTTCCACAGCAGCTATTATATTAAGTATGGAATCTGTGTTTGGAGCTGTGGGCGGAGCAGTTATACTTGGGGAAACCATGAGCACCAGAGGATATATTGGCTGCATATTTATACTTGCAGGAATACTAGTGTCACAGATTACAGTTAAGAGTTAAGAGTTAAAAGTTAAGAGTTAGGAGATTTATATAATGATAACACTATGCGATGCAATAAATAAAACAAATAAATTCGATGAAAGTTTAACTAAACAAATAACGGAGTTAACTGCCATGTTCAATTGTGATATATGCAGGATATTTTTGTTTGATGATGATGAACAGTTTGCAAAAGTAAAAAGTTCTTATATAAAAAATAATGAATTAATGGACAACTTTAGGGATAGTGTTTACTTAAAAAATTCCACAGCAAATAATTTATTTCATTTACTTCTAAAAGAACATGAGATTATCATTTATAACAAAGGAGAAAACTCCTATAATAATGAATATTACTCCACTTATATTGAAGATATTGAACAAGAAGTATACATACCCATTTTTTCTCAAACTATAATTCATGATGAAATAATTGGCTGTGTGTATTTAGGAATGTTTAATAATCAAATGGAAGTTATTGAAAAGTTAAATCAATACGAAATAAGAGCTAAAATTAAGCGTATCCAATATAATTTTAATGCAATTTATGAGAAATACAGAGAGAGAACCACTATGTTAAATATTATACACATATTTTTTGTAATTATAAGGGATAGAGAGCCATTTATGGTTAATCATCCATATAATGTAGCATATTGGTGTGATTCTATTGCAAAGAAATTAAAACTGAATTTGGTAGAAAGGCATAATCTTTACATGGCTTCAGTGCTTCATGATGTTGGCAAAATATACATAAAACAATCCATTGTTAATAAAGAAGGAAGATTAACTGCTGAAGAGTACGATATTATGAAAAATCATCCAACTTACAGTTACAATATTGTTAAAGAAATTATTAATGGAGTTGTTTATTTGAATAATGTGCCTGATATAGTGAAGCATCACCATGAGAGATATGATGGTACAGGCTATCCTGATGGACTAAAAGGTGAAGAAATACCTTTAATGAGCAGGATAATTGCGGTGGCGGATGCTGTTGATGCAATGCTGTCTGAAAGAAGTTATAAAAAAACAAGGCCAATTGATGAGGTCATAAATGAGCTATTGGAGAACAAAGGGAAGCAGTTCGACCCTGAAATAGCTGATATAATGGCAGGTATTTTAAGGGGTAATCTAGTAACTGATAATAATAATATAATGGGACCTATTACATGGAGTACTTTATTGTTCAGCACTAAATCAAAAGATTATGCTTTTCAAGGCAGTCTTATAAAAAGGGAATCAGGATATGAATTTCAATTTCGCAGAGATGAAAATAAATTAAGAAATTTTAATATAAATAAGATTGTCAGCTCAACCTTATATTTTGAAAGAGAAGGAAAGATATTTGAGTATATACCAAAATTACAAACTTTTAAAAGAAATCATATGTTCATATCCAGTTTGACTCATAAACCTTTAAATAAATATTTCAGCCTATTGTGGAATATACCTGGAAAGATTGGCATTAATAACTCTGATAATCATGATGTTGCTATAACTGAAATTGGGGGAGACTGCGTTAAATTTAATATTGATAAGGAGAATTCTTCAAAATTAAATAAAAATGTGGTGTATTTTATAAAATTCAATTTTGAGGATGGAACTTCTATAGCAGCTTCAGGTAAAATAATAAAATCCTATGAAATAGGATGCAAAGTTTACCATGAATTTGAATTTATAAATATTAATGAGAGCTCAAGGGATAGTATATTCAAACATCTATTTGAAAGACAGACAAAATTAATGAGATAAATATTATGAGTAATTAGTTTATAGGTAATCAATTACTTAGGTAATCAATTACTCAGGTAAGAACTAAGAGTTAAGATGTAAGGAAGAAAAATTTACCCCAGGGGTAAAAAACAGGTGGTTATATAAATGAAAGATAAAGAAAAAAACTTTTTAAAAAAATGGCGAAGTATTAGAGAAAAAGGACATCTTTATTATATGATAACAAGAATAATTATTGCTTTTTCAGTATTTATGATATCATTTTCTCTTACTAGTTTTTTTGTGGATGGAAACATTATTAATAATAGTATTTCTACGTCTATTAAGCTCTCCATTCTATCATTTACACTTGCATTTCTTATATCAAGAGATTCATGGAAAAATAGTGAGGAAAAATATCATAAATTAATTGAACATGAAAATTTTAAAGACCAATGAAATTTAATTTATCACAGAGGTAAAAAACAGGTAGTTGAAATTTATTTTCATAGGTGAATTGCAAAAAAATATGTTTATTTTTATAAAAAGTTTGATATAATATAAATAGGCATACAGAAAATAAAAATAGGGTGCGCTAACACCCTATAGTATACAATTCTAGTTGCTTAGGCAACTGGTATCACTATTTAATGTTTAAATAAAAAATAGTAGCTATCCATTTGCGTACGGGGCTACTATTTTTTCGAGATTTTTACTAAGATGAAATTTCTCCCGAGGGTAAATTTCATTACAGCTCTGAATATTTCTAATATCAGCTTTTATCTATTACCTAAAAAAAGTTCTTACCTCTTACTTCTTAGTTCTTAGTTAAAAAAGTTCTTAGTTAAAAAAGTTCTTACTTATAATGTTGGATTGTACCTATAAATATGATATAATTTTTTTATCCCATATTGGTAATATATTACTTTTATAATATTAACCATAGAAAGGTTAGAAATCATATGAACGGCGTTAAACTTGGGAAACGTATAATAATTATTGGGTCTTGTGGAAGCGGAAAAACAACACTTGCTATGCAGCTAAGTAAAAAAATTAATATACCTGTTTTATTATTATAAAATGGAGGTTTGTTTTGGATAAGTATAAAAAATTATCAATATTTTCTACTATACTAGCAGTTATAATGTCTGATCTAATGAGTGCGCATGTAGCTATTGTGTATTGTAATAATATAAAATATGAAAATTCCAGTGCTTCAGCAAGTGATGCATTTTTAGTTGCTATTCCATATATTATAATGATTTTAACTACTCTTGCAAACTCCTATATATTATGGAATAAATCAGAAAAAAAATAAACAAAGTATATAGTGTAATTTGCCCCCTGAAGGTAAATTAAGTAAGAGTGAATAGGCAATAAGCAAGAGGTAAAAGCTAAGAGGTAATGATAATGCCAATATTGATAAGAATAATCTTAAAAGTATTATTCTGGGTTCTTGTGGTTGGAATTGGTTTCAATTATATAATGCGATTTATAAGTTATTCTTTTTATAAGCATGCAAAAAGAAATGGCAGTATGGAAGAAACTGTTCAAAGAATTGAGATAAGCAATTCACTTATAGGGTATGCAAGAGGTATTAGTTTCCATGAGAAAAAGAAAGTTATACTTTATTTTGGCGGTTCTGGCGAAATTGCATATAATGCTGTTCTTAGCTATGGAAAACTGTTTAGTAATTATATTTTTGCTTGTGTAGATTATAAAGGTACCCAAGAAAGTAAGGGAAAAATGAATTTAAAGACTATGCAGGAATCTGCATTGGAGTTATATGATTACGTAATCAAACAAGGTTATGTGGACACTTCGCATATTGTTACTATTGGATATAGCTATGGAACTGAGGTTGCAACATATCTTGCTTCAAAAAGAACATGTGCAAAACTTATACTGATAGCTGCCTATGGTGATATTTGCGATTTATACAATAAAATCATACCTATATTTCTTGGCCCTCTTAGAATATTCGTTTCAGACAATATTGATACCAAAACCTATGCATCTAACGTCAAGGCAGAAGTTTTACTTGTTACATCAGATGGGGACAAGACAATAAATAAGAAAATTCCTGAGGCACTTTCAAAATATTTTAAAAATGCAATAATAACAGAATTTAAGGGAATTAACCATATAGATTATTGGAAGCATGAAGAAGTCATTTCTTATATCTGTAAGTTTTTAGATAACTAAATTCTAATTTACCAGGAGAAACTTACTTTTCAGCTCTTACTTAAACGATAAATTTAAATTATAAAATGAAAATTTAAAAATAAAAAACCAGAAGTTTAGCACCTAAAAAAGTTTTAGGGCATAGCCCGTTGATTTATATTGATTTGTTAGTATTTAATAAAAACATTGTAAAATCC
>ENA-UOOI01001191-UOOI01001191.1-fermentation-metagenome-genome-assembly--contig:-NODE-1191-length-28493-cov-3.436669_pt1 | contig 28493 bp, 31 predicted proteins | sample MGYA00245779_ERZ724027 | MGnify/ENA primary metagenome ERZ724027 (study PRJEB28704, sample SAMN03018318) | fermentation metagenome | biome: anthropogenic terrestrial biome; feature: soil; material...
TTCGGCAAGCTCCCTTAGGCACTCTCCGCAGACGCCGATGTCGGCCGGCAGAACCGAAAGATGCGGTTTACCCGTGCTTTCGGCAGGATGAAAACCTGTAAAGGAGCGCGGCGCGACTTCTTCCGCGTCAATGCTCTCAACCTTAACCGGCGGCGGAAGGCGGCGCAGCCTCTCCGTAAAAACCTTTATGCGTTCACTGTCGGTGCTGCAGAGAATTTCAGCGGAAGTGCCAAAATTCCGCACTTCCCCCTCCAGACCCAGCTCTTTTGCCGTACGGCACACAGTCGGACGAAAACCGACGCCCTGTACCCGGCCGGTCAGGGAAATGCGGAATGTTTTTTTATCGGGACATGCGGCATCGTCAAGTCTGCGGCGTGTCGGCATGGAAAACCATCTCTGTTTTTTTCTCCGAGGGCTTTGTGTAGTTGGTATCCATCTTCAGGCATTTTTTAGGGCAGTGCTCTACACATCCGCCGCATTGTACGCACGAAAACGGATTGATTTCCCATGTTTTGCCGGCGCGGTCAACACGGATGGCATCGGCCGGGCAGGTGCGCATGCACATGCCGCAGAAAATGCAGTCGTCGATGTTAATTTCAACTTTTCCGCGCGTGATGTTTTGGTACTGGCGCGGAGCCAGCGGATACTCTGTTGTTGCGGGATGGCGGAACATACTTGCTAAAACATTACGGGCAAAGTGCAAATAAGCCATAAATCTCCCTTCTCACCGTTCGGTGCAGCTGATGCATGGGTCAATGGTTACAACGAGCATGGGGACGTCGGCATAGTCGCAGCCTTGCAGCGCGCGTACAAGCGCCGGAATGTTGGCGTTCGTGGGCGTGCGCACACGCATGCGGTCAAGGAATTTCGTACCGTTCCCCTTTACGTAATAGATAGCTTCCCCGCGGGGCTGTTCAATGCGGGTGAAAAATTCTTCTTTCGGGTTTCCGCGTACAAGGGCGGCAATCTCACCGTCAGGCACTTTTTCGACGGCCTGCCTTATAAGGCCGATGGACTGGAAAAGCTCCGCAATACGCACTTTGCAGCGGGCAAGGCAGTCGCCTTCCGTCGCAACGCACGGCTCAAACGACAAGTCCTGATAAGCGCCCTCTGTATCAATAAGGCGCATATCGCCAACAACCCCGCTTGCACGCGCCACAGGCCCCACACAGCAAAGCTCTATCGCATCTTCCCTGCTAAGGACGCCTACGCCGCTCATACGGCGGATAACGGTCGGTTCTTTAAGAAATTCGTCCGTTATAACGCGGAGTTCCGCTTCCATGTCCGTTAAACGGTCAACAATGGAGTTAAGGGTGTCTTTTTCCATGTCACGGCGCACGCCTCCGATTTTACATACGGAAAAAATAATGCGGCCGCCGGTTGTCTCCTCAAAGATATCGAGAATTTTCTCACGCATCCTCCAGCTGCTCATAAACAGGTTTTCAAACCCCATGGCGTCGGCCATTAAGCCAAGCCAAAGCAGATGGCTGTGAATACGCGAAAGCTCGTGCCAAATGGTACGCAGGTATTTTGCGCGCGGCGGCACATCAATATGCATTGCGCCCTCTACAGCACGGCAATAGCCCCAGCCGTGCCCAAACGAACAAATGCCGCAGATGCGCTCGGCAACGTAGACAAATTTCTGATAATCACGTTTTTCGACCAGTTTTTCAAGGCCGCGGTGTACATATCCTATGGATGGAATGGCGCGCAGCACTTTCTCATCCTGCATCTCAAGGTCAATGTGGACTGGCTCCGGCAGAACAGGATGCTGCGGGCCAAATGGAATGACGGTAGTTTCAGCCATGTTCTTTCGCTCCTTCCTCCGCCTTTGCAGTCGTCTTTACAGCTTCGCCGGCAGGGGCCGCCTTACTAACCGGAGGCTGCTTTGCCTGGGGCCGTACCGGCGGCGCTGGCTTTTTCGGCGGAGTGTGCCACGGCGCCTTTTCAGACAGACGGTAAAAAGTGCCTTTGTAGTCCACGTCGTTGGCAATGTGCCTGACGTCTAACCCGAACAGGTCATGCATTTCGTTTTCGTAAATGAAAGCCGACCAGTAAAGGCTTGTGATGCTCATAACCCAGCCGGACTCGGGCACCGTAAGCCGCAGATGGCAAAAATTATATTCTTTATCGAACGAATACGTAAGTTCATAACCGTCCGGAACCCTTGTGCAGCAGATCTGGACGAGACGGTATCCGTCCTCTTTCATTTCTTTAACATTATCAAGCAATGCCGGGGATTCTATTTCGGTATATTCCTGTTTCAAACCACGGCCTCCTTCTTTGCGGAAAAATCGGGCATGGGCGGAAGCTTGTCCATTTCCTGCAGTTCTTGCAGGCGGCCGTCGTGGAGCATTTTTGCCTTTTTTTCAAGTATGTCAAGGGCGCGCTCCACGCCGTCGATGATGGACTCGGGCCGCGCCGCGCATCCCGGGACGTAAACGTCCACCGGTATGGCCTTGTCGACCCCTCCGAGCACGTTATAGCAGTCGCGGAAGACGCCGCCGCTGTTGGCGCAGATGCCTACGGCGACAACGACCTTCGGCTCCAGCATTTGTGAATAAAGCCGGCGGACGACCGGAAGGCTTTGGGCATTGACCGATCCGGTAATCAGGAAAACGTCGGCATGCTTAGGGTTGCCTGTATTTACCATTCCGAACCGCTCGATATCATACCTTGGCGTCAGAGAGGCAAGGACTTCGATATCGCAGCCATTGCAGCTTGTAGCATCATAGTGAAGGATCCAGGGTGATTTTTTTTCAAACGACTTCATATACGGAACCGCCTCCTTATCTCATTGCCATAAGTACGAGCAGATTAACACATCCGGCCGCCAAAGTCATAATCCATGAAGAACGCAGCATATGCTGCCACTTTACGCGGGCGCAGCTGTTGTCAATAACAATGCCGAGGATGAACACTCCGGCGCAGCACGCAAGCCCCAAAAGGAAGCTCCAAGGAGCATCCCACACGAAGAAAAGTGCCACTATACCGAAAAGTACGACGTTTTCGTACCAGTGGGCCAGCTGCACCATGGCGAGCATTGGGCCGGAAAATTCAGTCACAACGCCCTGAACGATTTCCTGGTGTGCCTCATGCGACATTGAAATGTCAAACGGGGATTTCCGGAATTTGATAATCAGCGCAAAGCAAAGCCCTATGAAAATTCCCGGCAGAAACGCTATGTTGACGCGCGGCCCGCTGATGATTTTTTCCACGCGGAACGACCCCGTCACAAGGTAAAAGCCGATGGCCGTCACAAGCAGCATAGGCTCGTACGACATATCCTGCATCAACTCGCGCTCGGCGCCCATCTGGCTGAAAGGCGAATTGGATGAATAAGCGGCCACTACGAGGCAGACGCCCGCAAGCGTAGCCGTCAGCATGACCATGAGTATGTCTCCGCCGGTAAAGAAGAAAATCCCGCTTAAAATTGTGAACAGAAGGAAAATCCCGACGTAAAAGTCCTGCGCACTGTTAATGGAAGCATTCTCTTTGCCTAAGAGTTTGAAAACGTCGTAAAAAGGCTGTAAAACCGGAGGGCCTTTACGGCGCTGGACGTGTGCCGTTATCTTTCGGTCCAAACCTGTAAGCAGCCCGCCGAGCAGCGGGGTAAAGATAACGTAAGCAATGCCGGCCAGTACGGCGGTAAGCGTTTTAGACATGGAACATACCTCCAAACAACAGTGAAAATACAACCGCAATCGTTACAATGTTAACCACATTGCCTAAGGACATCACTTTTTTCTCACCGAAGAGGTCTTCAAGGTACCAGTTCCTAAGTGACAGCGGCACCGTGTCGCTGATAGAACCGCGGAACGCAACGTCGCTGCCGGCATTGACGCCGCTCAGGTTAATGCTTGTGTGTTTCTTTTTATTATGTCCTGAAGAAATAACCGGCAGGAGTACGAGGATAATAACCATAAGCGACATGGTTATCAGGTTACCCTCGCTTATAACTTCCGTCGCCGCGTGGAAAATATCCTTAAGGTATGGGACAACAACGGAGAAGGAAATCATCGGGAAGAAAACACAGGTGATAACTGTGAGGATAGAAAGGCCCTTGATGGCAAACCATTCTTCACCGTGCACAGTCTTTTCGACATTTTTCTGTTCCGGTACGATAGCGGTGATTTTTCCAAGCCATTTTGCCCAGAAAAACAACGTCGCGGCAGAACCGAACACAAGTGCAAACAGCAGCAGCGCATGCCCTGAGTCTACAAATGCTTTGATGGCCGCCCATTTGGAAATCAGCATGCCGAACGGTGCGAGGAACATGGCGCATATGCCGAGTACCATGCACGTTGCAAGCTGGGGCATTTTGGTGAAGAGCCCGTCGAAGCATTCGATGTTGCGGCTTCCGACATGGTGTTCCGCCGTGCCGACCGTAAGGAACATAAGGCTTTTTGACACAGCGTGGAAAATGACGAGCATAATGGCCGTCCATTCCGACTCAAATGTGCCTATACCGGCGCAGCAGACAATAAGCCCAAGGTTTGAGATGGTAGAGTACGCAAGCACTTTCTTGCCGTTGGACTGTGAAATCGCCGCGAAAGACGCAAACAGGAACGTAAAGCTTCCGGCAAACATAGCGAGTATGCCGGCCATGTTGTTGCCGAGTACCGGGCCGAGACGTATAATCAAAAATACGCCGGCTTTTACCATAGTGGAGGAGTGCAGCAGGGCAGATGTCGGAGTCGGCGCGACCATAGCCCCGACGAGCCAGCTTGAAAACGGCATCTGCGCCGCTTTGGTCAGCCCGGCGAACACGAGCAGGGCGGCAGGCAGGACGACGTCCGCGCCCTTTGTTCCCAAAATAATCATTCTGGAAATTTCAACCGTGCTGTCATAGCAGCCGAGCATGACAATCGCCACGGCGAACGCAAGTCCGCCTAGCAGGTTCATCCACAGTGCGCGGAAGGAGTTGTGCTCCGCTTCCTTAGTACCTGTATACCCGATAAGCAGGAAAGAAGAAAAGCTCGTTACCTCCCAGCAGAAATACATATTAAGAAGATTGTTTGAGAGAACAAGCCCGAACATTGCGGCTAAAAAAAGATACATTACAAAGAAGAAGAACGGCCTTCTGTCAGCCACGTCTTTTTCCTTTTCCTGAAAGTCCTTCATGTACCCGAGGGCATACACCGTAATAGTGCTGCCTATAATGCCGACAATGAGGATCATAATAATCACGAGGTGGTCTATAACGACGTCTGCCTGAACCGTAAGGCTCTCGCCTACCGCCAGTTCGAACCAGACAATAAGTGCTGTCTCCGTAATGGACAGTAGGCCCACGAGAATCCGCTTGGCGCGGAATGACAAAAATGCTATCACGCCGCACAGAACGATTTCAAGGATAAGCACAATGCGTGAAAACGCTTCGCTGTTAATTTTAATGTTAACGGTTCCGCTTTTGAAAAAGACAGCCGCTGTGATAACAGCCGTCGCGGCAACAACGGCCGCCGCAATTTTTACAATGACATGGCGCTGCTTATCGCTGCGGACAAGCAGAAGAATGACTGCGGCAACCAATGGGAACGCTATTAAAAAACTGAGTAATGGCAAAGCCGTCCCTCCTTGCTGAATTTTTTAATCCTGCGCAACTGCGGTTTTTGCCTGAAATGAAGAAATGCCCACGTAAACGGACGTTCGTGCAGCCTGCGGCGGACCGGTATGCATTCTCCGACAAAAACCGCAGCAAGCGCCTTAAAACTGTCGGCGGCAACCATAATCCGGCCTTTTGGCAAAACGTCTTTCGCAGAGTCGGCAGACGGGCATTTCCGAGTTAAAGCCCGGTCGTTTGAGAATTTCTGATACCACTTCCCCATACAACTTCCCAGTGATAAGGTTTCCCTGAAAACTTAACTCTATGCCGGTTCACCATATCCCGATACTTTGTCCAACTTTTAACATGCTAACGTTATTATTTTAACACGAACCCTTGAATTTGCAACCCCAAGAATGATATAATGAAAAAAAAGTTTGGCGCAAACGCCTTGAATTTGGCTGACCTTTTCATTTTTTTAAAGGTATGCCATTTTATGCTGCTTTTTGTTTTGGGCACAGGGACCCGTTTTTTTCCAAAAAGTAAGCCAAACGGAAAAAACGGAGGGAAGCGCATCCGCAATGCATGAACTGCCTGTTGTACTCGATATTATCCGTACTATGGAAGAAGAAACAAAAAAGCGCGGGCTGAAAAAAATCACGGAGATTGACCTTGTCATAGGCGAGCTTTCTTCTATTGTCGACGAGTCCGTGCAGATGTATTTTGAGATTGCCGCGGAGGGCACGCCGTGCGCTAATGCAAAGCTCGTTTTTGATCACCGGCCCGCCATGCTCCAGTGTACAGTCTGCAAACGGAAGTTTCCGCACGGAAAAGATTTCTTATGCCCGTACTGCGGCGGGGACTCCGTCCTCGTTCAGGGTACCGGACGGGAATTTTACATCAGGTCGTACGACGGAGGGCAGGGTTAACGGGGCCATATCAAACATGGAGGGAAAGAATCCGTATGAAAGTTATTTTAATGAAAAAGCTTCTTGAAGCAAACGACAGGCTGGCGGAAGAAAACAGGGCCTATTTTTCCGGCAGGCATCTGCTTGCCGTCAACCTTATGGGCTCGCCCGGCTCCGGCAAGACGACGCTGATTTCGGCTGTTGCAAAGGAACTGCCTGGGATACCCGTCGGGGTTGTCGAAGGGGACATCGCTTCGTCAATCGATGCGGAAAAACTTGAAAAGCAGGGGATACGCTCAGCACAAATAAACACCTGCGGGGAATGCCACCTTGATTCACACGTTATACGCGACGGCGCTGAGCAAATCGACATGCGCGACGGCATTATCTTCATTGAAAACGTCGGCAACCTCATCTGCCCGGCAGAGTTTGACCTCGGCGAAGCTACGCGGGTTCTCGCCGCGAGCGTGCCTGAGGGTGACGACAAACCGTTCAAATACACCCCGATGTTCAGCTACGCAGACGCCGTAGTCCTTACGAAATGCGACCTTAAAGAAGCCGTCGGCTTCGACACGGAGAATTTTTCAAAGGGCCTCAGGGCTGTTTCGAAAGCCCCGGTTTTTGAAGTCAGCCTAAAAGACGGCGCGCAGCCGCTTGGCATTGCCAAATTTGCAGAGTACCTTAAAGAAAAGTACCTTGCCCTGAAGTGACTTCCGGAAGGAACAGGCTGGGAACACAGCCGGCGCTATTTTTTAAGTTTGGATGTGAACAAATGCGTATTGCTGTCATTGACGGGCAGGGCGGCGGTTTTGGAAAAGCAATTATTGAGAACATTCGCAGGAGCCTCGGCGAGGGCCCGTTTCTCATGGCGCTGGGGACAAACTCCCTTGCGACTTCCATCATGCTGAAGGCCGGCGCAAATGAAGGCGCCACAGGAGAAAACGCCATCGTCATAAATGCGCCTAAAACGGACTTCATAGTTGGCAGCATCGCCATTATCGCGGCCGACTCCATGTGCGGGGAGCTTACCCCCGCTATGGCTAAGGCTGTGGCGGATGCCCCGGCAAAAAAGCTTTTAATTCCGCTGAGCCGTTCCAACATTGACATTATGGGTGTAAACCGGAAACCCCTGCCTCACTATATTGACGACATGATTGCGTTTTTAAAAACGGCAGACGTACAGAAGGAGTGACTGTTCATGTGCGAAGCAAACGTCTATTTGCTGGATGAAAACGGGGAAGCAAGCCTGTACCTGGATGCGGTTGATAAGGTTGTCCCGCAGGACGACGGTAAAATCAAAATGGAGAACATTTACGGTGAGCGCAAGACTATCCTTGCGAAAATTAAATATATGGAGCTTGTCGACCATAAAATTTTTTTAGAAAAGACCGGTGAGCCGTAAGCCTTTCGAAATAAGGACGCCTTCGTGAAGCGTCTTGCTTTAAAAGGCAGGGACTTACTGGCCGGCGGCGTGTTCAATAAAGATTTTAAGCCCTATGGCTATAAGAATAATGCCGCCGAATATTTCAGCCTTGCGCGAACAAAGCTCGCCGAACTTTTTACCTATATATATCCCGGCGTAGCATATGGCACACGTTATAATGCCTATGGTAACGACGGCGGCAAGCATTTGCGGCGCCGTGTGCGCGCCTATGGACGACGGCAGTATGACTCCCGCCGCAAGAGCGTCTATACTTGTGGCGACGGCAAGCCCCAAGAGTGTCTTGAGCTTTATTTTACCGCAGTGCGAGGGCTTTGGCGTGTCCCCACGGTCTTTTTTAACAGCCTCCCGTATCATGTCAGCCCCGATGTAAGAAAGCAGCAGCAACGCTATCCAGTGGCTTACGGTGCCTATAAAGTTTTCTCCGGCTTTGCCTATAAACCAACCGGCGGCAGGCATGGCTGCCTGGAACAGTCCGAAGCACAGCGCAAACTTCGACGCATAGTTAAAAGTCACTTTCTCTGCGGCTGTGCCGCTTGCTATGCATACGGCGAACGCATCGGCGGCAAGGCCGACGGAGATGCCGAGCAGCGAAAAATAATCCATAAGTTTTTTATCCTTATTTTTATAATATTTTATTGCTTAAAGATACACAGCATAAGCATTATATATAATTTAATATGCGGCGGCCTGCATGTTTATAATTGCTGCGTCACAATAAGCAGCGCGTCCGGCTTAAAGAAAATAAATGGGCGCGGGCCTCAAAACGCTTGCATTTTATTTACAAATCTGATACTATAATAACGTTGCCTTTTAGGGAGACCTTTGACGAAGGAGGTGTTGCCATATGGCAAAATGTGAAGTATGCGGCAAAGATGTATCTTTTGGTATACAGGTATCGCACTCGCACAGGCGTTCAAACAGGACTTGGAAACCGAATGTAAGGCGTGTAAAGGCTGTTGTTAACGGTTCACCTAAGCGTATCTATGTTTGCACGCGCTGCCTGCGTTCAGGTAAAGTAAAGCGCGCAGTCTGACGTTTACGTCCGGCCGCAAAAAGGGACCTTTAAAGGTTCCTTTTTTATTATACGTAAAGTAATATCAATAATATTTAAAACATACGGTATGCCGCCCGCACAGGGCGCGCATACTTATTTTTTGTCTCCACGCTCGCGCACAACTATGCGTATGGGCGTGCCTGTGAAGCCGAACGTTTCACGTATTGTATTTTCGAGGTAACGCCGGTAAGAAAAATGGAACAGTTCGGCCGAGTTTACGAAAAAGACGAACGTAGGCGGCTTTATGCCTGTCTGCGTGAGGTAATATATTTTAAGGCGCCTGCCCTTGTCTGTCGGCGGCTGTACCCTTGCCGCCGCCTGCGCGAGCATGTCGTTTAGCGTTCCGGTAGATATGCGCTTGCTGCCGGAGCGCGCGGCCTCGCCTGCGGCTTCGAAAAGTTCGCCGAGCCTTTGGCCGGTTTTTACAGAAATAAATACTATGCGCGCGTAGGGCATAAATGAAAAGTCGTTTTTAAGCGATTTTTCATATTCGCGCATGGTACCGCCGCTCTTTTCGACGGCATCCCATTTGTTGACGGCTATGACGCAGCCTTTACCGGACTCATGCGCAAGGCCGGCTACTTTTGAGTCCTGCTCCGTAAACCCTTCAACAGCGTCTATCATTATCACGCATACGTCGGAATTTTCTATGGCCGACTGCGCGCGCAGGATGCTGTACTTTTCTACGGAGTCCGTGACTCGGCTTTTTTTGCGGAGGCCGGCAGTGTCTGTAAGCGTGAAGCTCCCGTATTCGTTCTCTATGCGTATATCAACGGCGTCGCGCGTGGTGCCGGCAGCGTCGGACACTATGCAGCGTTCCTGGCCGGATATTTTATTTACAAGGGAGGACTTGCCTACGTTAGGCTTGCCTATGACGGCTATCCTGATGCCGGCTTCATTTGCAGCCGCGCTTTCCTGCGCGGGCATGGCGTTTATGACCATGTCGAGCAGGTCGCCTGTCCCATGGCCATGTACGGACGACACGCATACCGGGTCGCCGAGTCCGAGACTGTAGAACTCGTAAAACTCAGGCGGCGGGCCGCCTACGCTGTCGCATTTGTTTACGCACAGCACAACGGGTTTGCCGCTTTTGAGGAGCATGTTTGCTATGTCCGCGTCTTCGGCTGTTACACCGCAGCGTATGTCGGTGACAAAAATGATGACGTCGGCCGTCTCTATGGCAAGCTCTGCCTGCATGCGCGTGCGTGACAGAATCTCATCTTTCGGGTTTGACTCAATGCCGCCGGTGTCCGCTATGGAAAAGCGCCTTCCGCACCACTCGCATTTTGCGTATATTCTGTCACGCGTGACGCCCGGCGTGTCGTCTACTATTGAAAGCCGCCGCCCGGCGAGCTTATTAAAAAGCGTCGACTTGCCTACGTTGGGGCGTCCGACGATTGCAACAACAGGTTCCGGCATTTTTACCACTCCTACCTAATTTACAGCCCCGTTAAGCCGCGGCCGTCCGCGGCTTAACGGGGAGAACGTCAAAAAATCCTTATAACACAAAAGTGGAGAAGGATTGCTCCTTCTCCACGCTTAAGGCACAACATGGATTAAGCTTCTTTTTTAACCACTTCACGGCCTTTGTAATAACCGCAGTTGCCGCACACTTTGTGCGGAACTGTCCACTCGCCGCACTTTGGGCACTTAACCAGCGTAGGAGCGCTCATTTTCCAAACGTTGGAACGCCTTTTGTTTTGCCTCGCACTTGACTGTTTTCTCTTTGGTACCGCCATATTCAGCACCTCCTTAAATTCTTAAAAACGCACTCAATGTATTAACTTTCCAAGCGTGCCCGCAGCGGCTCTGTCTTTTGTGATGTCTTCGCAGTCACACGGGCCGTCGTTTAAATTTTTTCCGCACCTTGGGCAAAGGCCCCTGCAGTCGGCGCGGCATAAAAACTTCGTCGGAAGTTCAAGCAGTATGTCTTCCCTTATAAGGTCATCAAGGTTGAGCACGCCGTTTACCGCTTCTATGAGTTCCCCCGCGTCGTCTTTGTTTTCAAGATAAGGCACCGCGACGTGGGAAAATTTAAAACCGTAATGCCTGTCAACCTGCCTTGCACACCTGTCGCACGGTATGGAAAAATCAAACGAAACAGATGCGCTGAGCAATGCTGAACCGTCAAGGCTTTTTGCTTCGCCCTTTACACGGACAGGCGAAACGAAAGGGTACACTCCGTTCATTGATATTCCGGATAAATCAATACTGTAATCGAAAGGCCTGCTTTCGGTTTTTTCAGCGAATAAATCTTTTAAATCAAGAAGCATACCACACCTCGGCACTACAATTTTTAATTATATAAGTTTGGAACAATTTTGTCAACAACATTTTTAACAGCGCTTCTTAAAAATCAGACTGCTGTCGAAACGGACTTTATCCCGTCGGGGAGCGTGCTTTGGTCGGCAGAGATGAGGAGCGTTATCTTAGTATCGGCAAGCGACGAGAGTTTATTCATTTTTTCAATAAAAGCTGTAAGCACCGTTATGTCCTGGCCGATTATCTTAAGCGTCGAGTCTACAAAAATATCCGTCACGTCGTAGTTGCCGGCGCATATCCCGCAGATGAAGCCGCCGAGCGCGTCGGCGCCGCGTATGCCGTACGAGTCTATGTCTATGAGCCTTGCCTTGTGCGATATGTCGTACGTGAGGCCGCTGCCTTTTTCTATGACGACTACGTTTCCGTTTGACTTGCCCACTGCCTCGTTAGCGCTGTCGACGAGCCTTTTTGTTTTACCTGTTCCCTTTTTACCTACTATAATGTTGATCATTTTAATCTCCTCCAATTACAATTAATTATCGTTATGCGCCGTTACCTTAGGCGCGCTTCGAGCGCGGATTTTTCGTTTTCGTAACCTGGTTTTCCCAAAAGCGCAAACATATTCTTTTTATAGCTTTCGACGCCGGGCTGGTTAAATGGATTGACACCTTCAAGGTAGCCTGAAACAGCGCATGCTTTTTCAAAGAAATATATGAGGTAGCCCAAGGTTTTTTCGGAAAAATCCTCGGCGTGCAGCACTGTGTTGGGTACGCCGCCGTCTGTGTGCGCAAGCACTGTGCCCTCAAAGGCTTTTTCGTTTATATAAGACATGTTTTTACCTGCGAGGAAGTTAAGGCCGTCGGCGTTTTCGGCATCCTCTTTTATGGTTATGTCGCGTTTAGGCTTGTCGAACAAAACGACGGTTTCAGTAAGGAATCGGCGCCCCTGCTGGATGTACTGGCCCATGGAGTGAAGGTCTGTTGAAAAGATGACGGAAGCGGGGAACATGCCCTTGCCGTTTTTGCCGCAGCTCTCGCCGAAGAGCTGCTTCCACCATTCACACATCATTTGGAAACAGGGTTCGTAGCTTACGAGGATTTCGACTTCTTTGCCTTTCCTTGACAATATGCTGCGTATGGCAGCGTACTTGTAGCAGCCGTTTTTGTTAAGGTCAGGCTCGGCCAGCTCCGCGCGCGCGTTTGCGGCGCCCTGCATAAGGCCGTCTATGTCTATGCCGGCGACGGCTATCGGCAGCAGCCCGACGGCTGTGAGTACGGAGTAGCGCCCGCCGACGTCGTCCGGCACTACGAACGACTCGTAGCCTTCTTTTACGGCAAGCTGCTTTAAAGTACCCTTTGCCTTGTCTGTCGTGCAGTAAATGCGCTTTTTAGCTTCTTCTTTTCCGTATTTATTTTCCAAAAATTCACGGAAAATACGAAAAGCGACCGCTGGTTCGGTCGTTGTACCGGATTTCGATATCATATTGATGGAAACGTCTTTGCCCTCGCATATGTCGAGCAGCTCGCCCAAAGCCGCGGGGCTTATGCTGTTGCCTGTAAAGTAAACGTCGGGCGTGTCTTTTTTAAGGGCGTTGTAGTTTTGTGATTTTACGCACTCTATGACGGCGCGCGCGCCGAGGTAAGAGCCGCCTATGCCTATGACTATGAAGACGTCCGAGTTTGAGCGTATCCTTTTGGCGGCTGACTTTATGCGCGCAAATTCCTCTTTATCGTAATTTACCGGAAGGTCCACCCAGCCCAAAAAGCCGTTTCCCAGCCCGGTGCCGCCGTGCAGCGTTTCGTGTGCGAGCCTGACGGGAGCTTCCATAGCTTGGTATTCTTCTTCGTTTATAAAGCCTGTAAGATGTTTGGCATCCAGTGTGACAGACATGTTATAACCCCCTATAACTTAACTTTCCATAAACTTATTTTACAATATCCGGCTCTCATTTGCAAGAAGGAACAAAGTTATTTACAAAATATTATTATTTGTCGGTATTTTTGCGCATCCGCGCGGACAAAAAGGCAAAAATTTTCCCGCCGTCCGTGCCGCGGCGGGAAACATTATCAAGCCCCCATATTTATAAGGCTTTTAAACAAAAGCCCGAAAGAAGCCCTGAACGTTATTTCGGCTACGTCGTTTTTAGCGCATATGCCGTACTCCTTAAGCGTTTTGCCGTCGAGGGTAAAGACGACTTTGCCGACGGACTGCCCTTTTTTTACTGGGGCTTTTACATTTTTGTCAGTAGTCACGGAGCTTTTGACGTCTTTGGCCCTGCCTTTGGGGACAAGTATGCTGCCTGACTTTGTCACATCGGTCTGCACCTGCGGCTCCATGCCGTTTGACACGCTTACGGGCAGGCGGGCGGTTTCCGGCACCGCCGGTTCGGCGACTTCCCAGTTTGCAAAGCCGTAGTCCAAAAGCGTGCGCGCCGCCGCGAAACGGTCTTTTGTGTTGGAACTGCCGAGCACTACTGCTATGAGGCTTACGCCGTTCCTCTCGGCCGTCGCCGAGATGCAGCTGCCGGCCTTGCCTGTAGTGCCGGTTTTAAGCCCGGTTATGCCGTCGTAGTATTTTACGAGCTTGTTTGTGTTTACGAGCTGCGTTTTGCCGCCGCGCAGGTAGTCTATCCACACTTTTGTATATTTGAATATTTTATCGTGCTTTATAAGTTCACGCGACATTATGGCGACATCGTTTGCCGAGGTAAGGTGGCCGTCTTCGTCGAGGCCGTTGCAGTTTTTAAACGTAGTGTCGTTCATCTGGAGCTTTTTTGCCTTTTCGTTCATCTGCTTTACAAATTCGTCCTCGCTTCCCGCAACGTACTCGGCCAGGGCGGTAGCCGTGTCGTTGGCGCTTGCTATGACGGTTGCTTTCAGCATGTCGTCCACAGTCATGGTTTCGCCGGACTTGAGCCATATCTGCGAGCCGCCCATGGAAGATGCGTGGTCGCTTGCGGTTACCGTGTCGTCAAGCCCTATTTTGCCGGAATCTATGGCTTCCATAACGAGTAAAAGCGTCATCACTTTAGTTATGGAGGCGCAGCAGCGCTTTTCATGCGGATTTTTTTCAAAAAGCGTTTTTCCGGTGTTTGCTTCAACAAGTACGGCCGAAGGCGCGTTCACCTCGTCGTTTGTAAGTGCCGACGCACTTACGGGCAGGCATGAAATCGTAAGCAAAACGGCAAGCGAAAAAGCAGCCGCTTTTTTGAGCTTCAAGACAAGCACCCCCAAAAATAAAGATGGCGTTTCGCCGCTTTTTCGCTTCGGGCAGCGCGCGCCCTTTATTAAATCTTATGCCGATCCGGGGCGTTCTATCCATTAAAATTCATGTTTGGAGCATACGCTGAAAATGGCGCCGTATACTTGTAATTTATCGTTTCTGTGTTATAATAACAACTGTATTTAAGATACGGATAAAACTGCGCGGGGCGCGTCTTTGTCCATGAACGGAGGTGGCATTGTGAAACCTGACCCTTTAGGTGATTGTACCGTAAAATTTAATAAAGGAGATGAACACAATGCTGTCCTACTACAAGACCGTGGATGGAAGCATGACCCGTATAGGCGGCTGTACCAAGGGCTGCTGGATAAACTGCGTTGAGCCGTCCGACAGCGAGATAAACGGCCTTATTTCCGACTTTAACATCGAGCCGGATTTTTTTCGCGCCGCTATGGATGAAGAGGAGTCGTCGCACATAGACCACGAGGGCGACAATACGCTCATCATCATAGACATACCGGTAGTCGAAAAAGAAGGAAAAAACATCACTTACACGACCATGCCTCTCGGCATCATCGCTACTGAGGAAAACGTCATAACGGTCTCGATTAAAGATAATTCCATAGTAAAGGAATTTGCCGGCGGAGCCGTAAAAAACGCGGAAACAAACCTGCGCACACGGTTTATACTCGCCCTTATGCTTCGCGTGGCCGTAAGGTACCTGCAGTACCTTAAGCAAATAGAGAAAATAAGCAATTATGTTGAGACAGAGCTTCGCGCATCCATGAAAAACTCGGAGCTTCTGCAGCTTTTGGATATTGAAAAGTCCCTCGTTTATTTTTCATCTTCGCTTAAGGGCAACCAGATAACGCTTGAAAAAATAATGCGCGGCCGCGTGATAAAGCTGTACGAAGACGACCAGGACCTGCTTGAGGACGTGCTTATAGAAGTAAAGCAGGCCATCGAAATGACTACTATCTACCTTAACATACTTTCGGGCACCATGGATGCTTTCGCATCGGTTATTTCCAATAATTTAAACATAGTTATGAAAGTGCTCGCCTCCATAACGCTGCTGTTTTCCATACCGGCGGTTATTTCAGGCTTTTACGGCATGAACGTAAGCAATATACCGATGGCAAGTTTTTGGTTTCCGACGCTTATAACCGCGGTATGCATGCTTATAGGGTACTTTATCCTGCGCAGGAAGAATATGCTTTAATACGGGCGTGTTTTTACACCGCTTTTATCTGTACAAAAGGAGACTGCGCCGCGGTTTCCTTTTTATAATCCGGGGGCTGTTAATATGGAAACTTTAAAGGTTGACACTCGTGACATGCCAGAGGCGGCGCGCACGCTGCGCGCCGGCTGCAGGGTGCTTCTGAGCGGCACTGTTTACACCGCACGGGACGCCGCGCACAAACGGATTTTTTCCCTGCTGGACAGCGGCGGTGAACTGCCGTTTGATCTAAACGGGGCCGCCGTCTATTACGCGGGGCCTACGCCGTCGCCTCCGGGGCTGCCCGTCGGGGCGTGCGGGCCTACTACGTCGGCACGCATGGATGCGTACGCGCCGAGGCTTTTGGACCTTGGGCTTAAGTGCATGATAGGCAAGGGCGACCGCTCGCGCGAAGTAACCGAGGCTATACGGCGCAACGGCGCTGTGTACCTGTGCGCCATAGGCGGGGCGGGAGCGCTGGCGGCAAAATGCATACGCTCGCTTGAGGTAATAGCTTTTGAGGACTTGGGGTGCGAATCGGTTAAAAAACTGGAGTTCCGCGATTTTCCGCTTATCACAGCGATAGACTGCGCCGGCGGCAGCCTTTTTGGAAGGGCGACATGACAAAGTTTTTAATACACAGGTTTGTCAGGAATTATAATGACACGGAAAATACAGACGTGCGCCAAAGTTACGGCAGGCTGTCCGGCATTGTCGGCATAGCTACCAACACGCTGCTGTTTTTTATCAAGGTAACGGCCGGTACGGTGTTCCACAGCATTTCCATTACGGCCGATGCCGTAAACAACCTCAGCGACTGCGGTTCCTCGGTTATAACGCTTATAGGCTTTAAGATATCCGCCAAGCCGGCCGATATAGAGCACCCGTACGGCCACGCGCGGTTTGAGTATATAAGCGGGCTCATAGTTTCGCTCATAGTGTTTATAGTCGGCCTTCAGCTTGCCGAAAGCTCCGTAAGGAAGATTATTTCCCCCGAGGACGCCAAGTACAGCTTTTTGGCGGTTATTGTCTTAATAGTTTCGATATTAATAAAACTTTGGCAGAGCGCTTTTTACAAAAAAACAGGTTCGCTCATAAAGTCGTCGGCGCTGTCGGCGGCCTCGACAGACAGCAGGAACGACGTCGTTTCAACCGCGGCGGTTCTGGCCGGCGTACTCATAACGGAGTATACGGGCTTTAACCCTGACGGCGTGATAGGGCTTTGCGTAGCAGGCATCATCATGTTCACAGGCTACAAGCTCATACGCGAAACGAGCGACCCCCTTTTGGGCGAGGCGCCGCCTAAGGAACTTGTAGACAGCATCTACAGCACCATACGCGGGTACGACGGCATACTCGGCATACACGACCTTAACGTGCACAGCTACGGCCCGGGCAGGTGCTTTGCCTCAGTACACTGCGAGGTGCCGGCCGAAAGGGATATACTTGAAAGCCACGATATAATAGACAATATAGAGCGTGACTTTTTAAGTAACAAAGGCATACACCTCGTAATACACATGGACCCGATAATAACCGACGACGAGAGGACAAACGGACTTAAGGCGAGGGTGAAGGGTATAATCGCCGGTATTTCACCGGAGATAGGGATGCATGACTTCCGCGTCGTGTGGGGGCCTACGCATGCCAACATAGTCTTTGACGTCTGCGTGCGGTTCGGGTTTCCGTTGGACGACGATGAACTTAAAAAGAAAATTACGGAGGAAATAAAAAAGTTGAACGTTAATTACTTCACCGTAATAACCGTGGACCACGACTATGTGCCGTCTGTCAGAGGCAGCGGCACTTGATATGTATTGGAAGCCCGGCGCCTTATGCGCCGCGGCTTTAACTCATCAAATCCTAATGTTATATTCATCACAAATTTAAATTTATATATTAAATTTAAAACTAAGTAAAATATTACGAAAAGGATACGTCAGAATGACAATCATATCACTCAAATTCCTGTTATTTCTTGCTGTAACACTGGTTATCTATTATATAGTCCCGGGAAAGGCGCAGTGGCTCGTACTCTTTGCCGCGAGCGTTGCGTTTTACATATACGCAGGGCCCTACTATATATTATTTGCGGCGGCGCTTATTACCGTTTCATATTTTGCGGCACGCGCGATTTCGGGGATGCATGAAAAGCAGCGCGCGCAGTCGCAGCACTTGGAAAAAGCGGAGAAAAAGCAATGCGCGGCGTTTTGGACGGGCAAAAAAAGGAAAGTGCTCGCGGCTGCGCTTACGGCAGTCGTAGGCTCGCTTGTTTTTCTTAAGACATACCGTGTCATTATAAGCGGGCTTAACGCGTTCATCAGCCTTTTCGGGGCGTGGCGCTTTAAACCCGCTTCTATTATTTTTCCGCTCGGATTTTCTTTTTACTCTTTCCAGATTGTCGCGTACCTTGTAGACGTTTACCGCGGGAAATGCGAAGCGCAGAAGAACTTTGCCAAATACGCACTGTTCGTACTTTTCTTCCCGCAGATAACCGAGGGCCCCATAGCCCGGTACGACAGGCTCGCGCCACAGCTTTACGAGCCGCACAAGGCGGACTACAAAAACCTTAAGTCGGGCGCGCAGCTTATGCTGTGGGGCTTTTTTAAGAAACTTGTCATAGCGGACAGGCTCGGCCTGTTTGTAAACTCCGTGTTCGCGGACCTCAATAAGTACTCGGGGCTTGTTTTAGTCGTAACACTGTCGTTTTACTCCATACAGATGTACGCCGACTTTTCGGGCTGCATAGACATAGTGACGGGCGCTGCGGAGATGTTCGGCATTACGCTTGACAAAAACTTCAACCACCCTTATTTTTCAAAGACGGTGCCTGAGTACTGGCGCAGGTGGCATATGTCGCTTTCCGGATGGTTCAAGGACTACGTCTTTTACCCGGTTTCTGCTTCTAAACTGTCGCTTAAGCTTAACAAATTCGCGAGGCGAAGGTTCGGCGGTACGGTAAGCCGCGCCGTCGCAGCCAGTTTTCCTGTTATAATCGTATGGCTGCTGACGGGCTTTTGGCATGGCGCCCAGCTTAATTACATAGTTTGGGGGCTTTATTACGGCGTCATCATTATCGCCGGCATTATTTTCGCGCCTTACGGCAGAAAGTTAACCGCCGCCATGCATATAAACACAGACAGCTTTTTGTGGCGCCTTTTTCAGATGCTGCGCACGTTTGCCATATGCACTTTTGCGCGTATCTTTTTCAGGGCCAAGGATTTTTCGGAGTCCGTCCTTATTATTTCAAAAATGTTCGGCGGATGGCCGTCGTCGGTTAATTTTTTCTCGTTAGGGCTTGACCGCTTCGACTTTACGGTTGTCGTGCTGTCCGTGCTTTTGCTGCTTTCTGTGAGCATTCTGCAGGAAAAAACCTGCGTAAGGGAAAGGATAGCGCGGCAGAACGTTTTTGTCAGGTGGGCTGTTTATTACGCGGCGCTTTTCGCCGTAATAATTTACGGCGTATACGGTTCGTCTAATACGGGTACGGCGTTCATATATGAAAAATTTTAACGGGAGTCTGGTCTTAATTGCGAAAAAAAGAAACTCTTAAAATATTAATATTTTTTATCGTTTTTGCCGTGCTGCTGCTGCCGGTGTCTTATCTGCTCCGCCCTGACGACGGGCATACAAAGGCGACCTTTGCGGGGTTTTACGCTGAGGAGAACAACACCCTTGACACAGTCTTTATAGGCAGCAGCGCTGCGTACCGCTACTTCGTACCGCCTCTGCTGTGGAAAAATTACGGCGTTACTTCGTATGTACTCGCCACTTCGGCCCAGCCGCTTGATACCGTGCCGTACATTATAGCCGAAGCGGAAAAAACACAGAGCCCCAAGCTCTATGTAGTTGAAATACGGAGGCTGATAATGGAAGACTACAACATTAAGAACAACCTTTATCAGGAGTCATCTGACAGGGAGTCGCAGCTGCGCCAGGTCGCGGACAACATGAAGTACTCACGTAACAGGACGCAGCTTATAAACAGCACGGTAGACGGTGACAAGACGGACTGGCTTATCGACATAATACATAACCATTCAAACTGGAAATATATTACATCAAAATCGTTCGGGCTGATGCTCTACAATAAAAAGAGCAGCGTCAAAAGCGCCACCACCATAGGCGCTTGGAAGGAGCTGCAAAAGTTTGAGACGGAGTCTTATGCGGGGGAGCAGCTCGAGCTTGAAAACAAAACAAAGCAGAAACTCGTAAACCTGCTGAAGTTTTGCAAGGGCAGGGGGCTTAACGTGCTTTTTGTTTCAACACCTTATGTCGAGGACAGCCAGTATATCGCTTTGGAAAATTATGCTGCCGAAGTCATAAAAAACTACGGGTACGGGTATTTGAACTGCAATTACCTCTATGATGAGATAGGGGTCGATTTTTCAAGCGATTTTTATAACAGCCAGCACACTAATATTTTAGGCGCCGAAAAGGTGACAAGCTATATAGGCGACTACATAGTGAAAAATTACGCTGTCTTGAGCAGCCACGGCGAAAGCATAGCAAAAGACTGGGATAAAGCTTATGAATCCTGGTCAGCCATAGCCGCGGCACAGGAAAAGGCGGTAAAGTCGGCTGTCGGCAAAAATAAATGATTACCTGCAAAACGGTTAAAAAGGATGATGACGTTGGCAAAGTCGGTGGTAGGCAGGCGGGCGGCCAATCTGATTATGGGACCTGCGCTTTTTGTGGTTTTTACTGTTTTTCTGCCCGCGGGCGTTTTTACTACATTTGCCCAAAGGACCGCGGTGGCGACTGTGGCATGGATGGCTTACTGGTGGATAACCGCCCCTGTGGATTATGCCGTGACCGGTTTTGTGCCTATAGTCGCTAATGCCCTGTTCTCCATGGTAAGTATGGACAAACTTATAGCAAGCTACTCAGATGAAACTATCATGCTGCTTATCGGTGCCTGCATACTTTCAGTTTCATGGGGTGAAGTGGGGCTCGACAAGCGCATTGCATCTTCTTTCCTTGCCCTTATAGGTCCGTCGCTGACAAACCAGATTATCTTTTGGTTTATGCTTTGTGCGTTCCTTTCATCTATTCTGCCGAATGCGGTTGTTTGCGCGGTTATAACACCCATAGCCGTTTCAATGCTTAAGTATGTGGGCATAACTGACATATCAAAGAGTGAGACCGGTTCCGTCATACTGCTTACCATAGCGTGGGCGACGGGCATAGGCGGGCTTGCTACTCCGCTTGGCGGAGCGATGAACCTTGTCATAATAAATTACATACAAAAACTTACGGGAAAAGAGTACTTGTACTGGGACTGGGTGGTTAAGTTCGCTCCGGTCATGCTTGTGCTTGTTTTAAGCAATATAGCCTATCTGCTGGCAATTAAGCCCAAAGGCGGAGACCTTACAGGCTCAAAAGAGTACTTTGCACGTCTTAAAAAATCAATGGGAAAGATGGGCCGCAGCGAGATTGCATGCCTTGTGCTTTTTATATCGGCAACAGCACTGGCATTTACACGCAGCCTTTATGCTTCCGTTCTGCCAGGCCTTAAGCCTGCCTATGTTTTCATTATATTCGCCGTAATTTCGTTTTTTCTGCGCAGACCTGACGGTACAAGGATTATGGTATGGAGCAGTGTGCAAAAAAAAATGACATGGGGTCTTTTCTTCGTTTTCGGAGGGGGCCTTGCCGTAGGTACGCTTATAAGCGAAAGCGGGGCCGGCAAATCCCTTGGAGCCTTGTGCGCTTCAATGGGGCTTAAAGGCGGATTTATTACCGTATTTGCCATTATGCTTTTAGTGATGATTGTTTCGGATATAACGAGTAATACTGCCACAGCTGCCGTTTGCATACCCGTTGTTATAAGCGTGGCATCCGGTATTGACCTTAATCCAATTCCTTATATTTACACTGCTACCATAGGCGTAAACCTCGCATATGTGTTTCCTACGTCTATCAGGGCCATTCCGGTAGGGTACGGCCTTTCACCTAAGTATATGTTTAAAAAGGGAATCGCGCTTTGGGCTATCACGTGCATTTTAATGAGTGTTACGGCGTGGGCGCTTATATCTTTCTGGCCGGCGTTCAGCCTGGCGTAAACTTGACGACTGAGGAAAGGATTTTGTTTTATGAAGTTTAAATCCATACTTGAAGCATTAAAATTTTTTTCCATGAAAACCCCCGGCAAGCTCTGCCTTGCCGACATGGACGAAGAAGTAACTTACTCGCAGTACTACGGCAGGATATGCGGCACGGCGGATTTTTTACTTAAAAAGGGCATAAAGGCCGGCGACAAAGTCGTTATGAGCACACAGCAGACCGTGGGCTACCTTACCGCCTGCCACGCCGTGCAGATGGCCGGAGGAATTTTTGTACCTTTGGAAAAAAATGCCGGTACGGACAGGGTAAACGAGATAATAGAAAGGACTGGCGCGGCGCTCTACATAGGGCCGGAGGCGGTGGACATATGCCCGCGGCTTGACGCGGCGGCTTTGCCCAAGCTCTGCAGGGACGGCGAGCCGTGCGCGCTGCCGGAAGCAGACGGCGACTCAATGATACTTTTTACAACCGGTACGACAGGCGCCTCAAAGGGGATACTCCTTACACATTCGTCAGAAGTGGCCGTTGCCGAAAATGTCAAATACGGCGTTGAAATGAAAGAAAACAACGTGGAAATTATTCCGATGCCGATGAACCATTCGTTTGCCATACGCCGCTATTTTGCCGATATGATAAACGGCAGCACGGCGCTGCTGCTTGACGGCACGGTTTTTGTAGAAAACTTTTTCCATAATTATTTTTCTAAAATGGACGAGTATAAGGCGACGTCGTTTGCCATGGCTCCGGCGGCCCTTGCCATTATACTTAAACTGTCGGGCGACAGGCTCGGCAGGTACGGTAAGCAGCTTGACTACATACAGTTCGGTTCGGCGCCTATCCCCGAAACTGAAAAGAAAAAGCTGCTTGAGCTGCTGCCGGAGTGCCGCCTCTACAACATTTACGGTACCACCGAGGCCGGCTGCGCGTGCGTGCTGAACTTTAACAGCAAAGAAAACCGTCCCGGCTGCATAGGCAGGCCGACGGTTAACTCAAAGTTTACGTTTTCCGATGAAAACGGACGGATTTTTGAAGCTAAAGAGAACCGCCCCGGCTGCCTCGTTTGCTCAGGCGGCATGACCATGAAAGGGTACTTTAACGACCCCGGCCTGACAAAGTCGGTAATGAAGGACGGCGGCGTTTACTCAAATGACATCGGTTATGTCGGCGGCGACGGGCTCATCTACCTTATAGGGCGCGCCGACGACGTCATCAACACAGGCGGCAACAAAATCGCGCCCGGTGAAATAGAAGAGCTTGCGAACAGTTTTCCCGGTGTTGCGGAAAGCGCCTGCGTGCCTGTGGGCGACCCGCTTTTAGGCAGCGTGCCTAAACTTTTCATAGCCGCGGACAAAGAGGTGGACACAACGCTCCTGTACAGCTACCTTTCCGAAAAACTTGAAAAGTATAAATTGCCGAAGTCTATAGTACAGATAGACAAGCTCCCGCGTACATATAACGGCAAGATATGGCGCAGCAAGTTAAAGGAAGCTTAAAGCAGGCAGTTTCAGCCGTATGAACGGCAGAAGGAGTATAGTTATGGAAGAACTGATAGATATTCTTTTGACTGTAAAACCAAACATAGACTACGCAAAGGAAAAAGCACTGGTAGACGACGGGATTATCGACTCGCTCGACATCGTAAGCATAATCTCCGAACTGTCAGACGCTTACGGCATAACCGTCCCGTCAACGGAAATAAAGCCGGAAAATTTCAACTCGGCTTCCGCCATATACGGTATGGTGCAGAGGCTTAAGGAAGACTGAGCGTTTTTAAGTTTTTTCCGCCGCCGTTTTTTAAAGTACGGCGGCACTTTTTTGCCCTAAGGAAACGCGCCGCGCAAAGTCAGGACATCAGGGCGTTGCGCGGCGTACGTTTCAGCGGAACACAAGCTGTGCGGAAGTGTGATTAAATTTTTAAAAAATTGTAAGATATATTTACTTTTTACATATATAAATGATATAATTGATAAAATTGAAAAGATATAATTTTTCTCTTTAAAAATATTGTCGCCGTATATTTAACGGAAGAGGGTATTAAGAATTGTACTATCTCGGTGTGGACCTTGGCGGCACAAACATAGCCGCCGGAGTTGTTGACGAAAATTACCGCATTATTGCGCGTGCTAACAGAAAAACCCATGTGCCGTGTACTCCCGACGAAATTTGCTGCCAGATAGCCGGAACCGTTTTTGACGCCATAGAAAATGCGGGCGAAACGGTAGACAGCTTCAAGTACATAGGCATAGGCACTCCGGGAGCCGTTAACCGCGACACCGGCATTGTGGAGTATGCAAACAACCTGCACTTTACAAACCTTGAGCTGCAAAAGCTTTTAAAGGAACGCGTAAGGAAAGACGTAATCATCGAAAACGACGCGAACGCCGCGGCTTACGGCGAGTATAAAGCAGGCGTGCTTAAAGGCGCAACAAACGCGCTTGCCATAACGCTCGGCACGGGCATAGGCAGCGGCATAATCATAAACGGCGCAATATATGCCGGTACTAATTTTTCCGCTGGGGAAATGGGCCATATGGTAATAGCCGCCGGCGGCAGGGAATGCACCTGCGGCAGAAAAGGCTGCTGGGAGGCGTACGCTTCCGCTACAGGCCTTATAAATATGACTAAGGAAGAAATGGCCAAAACGGATAAAAATTCGGAAATGTGGAGAACCGCCGGAAGCCTTGACAACGTTGACGGGCGCACGGCCTTTGATGCCATGCGCAAGGGCGACGCGGCCGCTAAAAAAGTAGTTGACGGGTACATATATTACCTTGCGTGCGGTATCATAAACTGCATAAACATCCTTGAGCCGGATAAACTGTGTATCGGCGGAGGTATAAGCAACGAGGGCGAAAGCCTTCTCGCGCCTCTGCGTGAGTACGTAGCTCGTGAAAATTACGCGAAAAATTCTAAAAAGCAGACAGTCATATGCAAGGCGAGCCTCGGCAACGATGCGGGCATAATAGGCGCGGCGCTTCTCGGTGAATAACCTGCCGCGCCGCTTTTTTTCTGCCGGCAGGGGAATTTAATGTAAGGACTTGCGATATGTTCCATTTTTTTGCAATGCTTTCACGTATGAAAAATATAAACAGGTGGGGCCTGATGAGGAACACGCGCCCTGAGAACCTGTGCGAGCACAGCTTTGAAACCGCCGTCATAGCGCATGCCCTCGCCGTCCTGCGCAACACGCGCTTCGGCGGCAGCGTGAGCGCGGAGCGCACGGCGGTGCTCGCGCTGTACCACGACTGCACCGAAATTATAACCGGCGACATGCCTACGCCGGTAAAGTATTTCAGCGCGGATATCCGTTCGGCTTACGGCGAGGTTGAAAAAGTCGCAAGGGAGAAGCTGCTGGACTTTCTGCCGGACGATATGGCCGGCGTTTACCGGCCGCTTTTGGGGCAGCCTGAAGAAGCTTCGGATAAAGAGCTTATGCCGCTCATAAAAGCTGCCGACAAGATATCGGCGCTTATAAAATGCGTAGAGGAAAAACGCATGGGCAACAAGGAATTTTCAAAAGCGGAGGTCTCTTTAAGAAAAAGCATTGCAGGCTTCCATCTGCCGGAGGCCGACTGCTTTGTAAAAGAATTCCTGCCGTCATACAGCCTCACGCTTGACGAGCAGGAATAAAGTTCGGGGCTTACGCAAAGCTGCTCACTGATTAAAATTAAAGGGTTTGATACTGTGAAAAAAAGTAAACTTGTCATACTGCGCAACGCTGCCATACTGGTTTTGAGCCTTATAATGCTTGTGGCCGGCATAGGGTGCCTTTACGCCGACAACCTGCTTAACAAGATAAACTATGTTTCACCGGACGATTCTTCAAAGGTAAAGACAGGCTCCCTTTTCGCCGACGACAGCGCCGCCGGCACGGGCAATGAAAAAGCGGGCACGGTTGGCGGGCTTTACCATGACGATGCCATAACGAACATACTGCTTTTAGGGGTGGACGATTACCAGAAAAACGACAGCGGGAGAAGCGACAGCATGATGCTTGTTTCTGTTGACACGCGCCATCAAAAGCTGAAGGTGACGTCGTTTTTGCGCGACACGTACCTTGCCATACCAGGCATAGGCAGCAATAAGCTCACAAACGCGTACAGCTTAGGCGGCGGAAAAGTAAAAGGCGCCAAAAAGATAGTTTCAACTATTGAGGCAAATTTCGGTACGGACATAGACCGCTTCGTTATAATAGATTTTAACGCTTTTGTAAAAATAATCGACCGGCTCGGCGGCGTTACCATAACCCTTACAACGAAAACGGATTCGCGGGGCCGCACGGAAGCCGACCTTATAAACCTTTACTCGGGCGATAAAAACAAAGTGCATAACGGCGTTAACAACCTGAGCGGCAAGCAGGCAAGGTACTACGCGCGCATAAGGGCTATAGGCGACGACTACGGGCGCACTGAGCGCCAGCGCAAAATCTTTTCAAGCCTTGTGGGCAAGCTTAAAAGTTCAAGCATAACGGATATTTACGGTATATTGGCCGACACGCTTTCGCTTGTTACTACCAATATGACAAAGGGTGAAGTTACGTCCATGGCTTCTAACTCGCTCACTTACCTTAACTATCCGGTAACGCAGAGCCGTATTCCCGCAGACGGCGAATATACACCGAGTGACAATGTGATTATTGCCGGCAAAAAAAGCGATGTCCTGATTCCAGACTTAGCTAAATGCAAAAAAACACTTGCTGATTTTATTTTCGAAAATGATATACCCAGCGAGGTATATGACGACACATCCGCGTCTGCCGCCGGATAATATTTTATAACAGGCGTTAATAAATGCAAATGCGCCGTGCGGCGTATTAAAAAAACACCCCTTTAGTTATCACAGTATAGTATACTGCCTGACTAAAGGGGTGCGCTGCAGTTAGGACTTATGGCATTTTATATCAGTTTTTCCTGTTTGCAAGCCGCCCTGCAAAATTTTTAAGGTACTGCCCGTCTTTACCGAATACGTCAAGTGCCGAAACAGCCGTTTCGGTAAGCTCTCTGACGGCTTCTTGCGCTTTTTCCATACCCATTGTCGAAACGTAAGTGCTTTTGCCCTTTTCGGCGTCGCTGCCGACGGGTTTGCCGAGGGCTTCCTCATTTGCCGAAACGTCGAGTATATCGTCGACTATCTGGAAGGATATGCCGACTGCTTTGGAGAAGGTAACGGCGGCGGCGGTCTGCTTTTCATCAGCTCCGGCGAGAATGCATCCCATCTTTGCCGCAGCCAGTATAAGGGCGCCGGTTTTGCACTCGTCCATTTTGAGCAGCATGTCGGCTGAAATGCTCTGCCCTTCGCTTTCGAGGTCTATTTCCTGGCCGCCGGCCATACCGTAAGCGCCTGCCGCTTTTGCAAGCGTCCCCGCGGCGGCGGCCGCTTTTTCGGCTCCGGCATTGTTTATGCTTTCTTCGGAGAGCATGGTTTCAAAAGCGACGGTCAGAAGGGCGTCGCCCGCGAGCAGGGCCTGCGCCTCACCGAAAACAACGTGGTTTGAGGGCCTGCCGCGCCTCATGCCGTCGTCGTCCATGCATGGCAGGTCGTCGTGTATGAGCGAGTACGTATGCACCATCTCAAGCGCGCACGCGAAAGGCAGCGCGGCCTCCTGGTCGCCGCCGCACAGGCCGCAGAACTCAAGCAGCAGTACGGGGCGGATCCTTTTCCCGCCTGCAAGGAGGCTGTAACGCATTGCATTAAAAAGTTTTTGCTGGGGCAATGCTTTCTCAGGAACATATTCAGCGAGTGATGTTTCTATTGCTTTAACGTAATCTTCCCTTTTAATCCTGCCCATCTTTTTTCTCCTCAACAGCAGTAAGCTCTGTTATTTTCTGCTCGGCGGAAGAAAGCTTTTTGTAGCAGAACGATGCGAGCGCCGTCCCTTCTTCAAAAAGCTTAAGCGAGCCTTCAAGGGTTTCTTCCCCGCCCTCGAGCTTTTCAACTATTGCGCCGAGCTTTTCCGCCGCGTCTTCAAAAGTCATCTTCTTATTCATACTTTTCCGCCTCCGATGCAAAACTGTTTTTTACGGACCTTTTCACTGCCTTACTGTTTACGGTGCAGCCTAACTCGCCGTCAGACATTTTTACCGTAATTTTGTCGCCGGTGCCTATGCCTTCAACACTGCTTAAGGATTTGCCGTTCCTGCCGTAGACGGCGGCGTACCCACGCCCAAGTACCGAGAGCGGGCTTAAGGAGTTGAGCCTTAAGCCGGTTTCGGACAAAAATGCACGGCTTTTTGACATTTTATCTTTTACGGCTTTATTGAGCCTGCTTACGGTGCCGTCAAGGTTTATTCTGCGCGTTTCTACTGCCCCGAGGGGGTTTGTAAACACGCGGCTTTTCATAAAACCGTCTATTCTTTCCTTTGAGGAGCCTGTCTTTGCGGACATAGCCCTTAACATCCTGTCTTTCTGGTAAAGGACAGAGTAAAGAAGCTCGGCCGCGTCGGGTACGGCAAGCTCCGCGGCGGCCGACGGCGTCGGCGCGCGCAGGTCTGCCGCAAAGTCACATATGGTGAAGTCCGTTTCATGGCCTACGGCGGAAATGATGGGTATGCGCGACGCGGCTACCGCCCGCGCAACGCTTTCCTCGTTAAACGCCCATAAATCCTCTATGGAACCGCCGCCGCGGCCGAGTATAATTACGTCCGCGCAGCCAGCGCGGTTAAAGCGCCCGATGGCGTCCGTTATCTGCGGGGCGGCGTTTTCCCCCTGTACAAGCACGGGGCAGAAGATTATACGGGCGGCGGGATACCTGCGGCCGAGTACGGTTATTATGTCGT
>ENA-UOOI01001194-UOOI01001194.1-fermentation-metagenome-genome-assembly--contig:-NODE-1194-length-28469-cov-6.789083_pt1 | contig 28469 bp, 25 predicted proteins | sample MGYA00245779_ERZ724027 | MGnify/ENA primary metagenome ERZ724027 (study PRJEB28704, sample SAMN03018318) | fermentation metagenome | biome: anthropogenic terrestrial biome; feature: soil; material...
CGAACCTGATTGCGGCTGGGCATGGCTTCTGCATTGAATGTAGTTAAGAAGGGCATAGCTTCAAGTAATAAAAAGAGCGAGCTGCCCGATAGGTAAATTTTCTATCAAGGCAGCTTGCTCTTATTTATTGATATCGACGCTGAGACCGGACTTGAATTCCACGGTGAATTTATCCTCGTATACGGTAACCTTTTCAATCAGCCGGTGGACAAGGGATTCGTCGTATTCGGCGATGGCGGTGGGCTGTTCCTTCAGGAAAACATCCATGTCGGTAATCCGGTTTTTCAGTTCGCCGCAGTTGGCGTTTTCAACCATCAGTTTTTGCTTTTCATCCCGCAATCGGTAAATTTCATTGCCAACTTTCTCATAATCTGCATTGGACGTGGCAAGCTTCAATAGCTCCGTCTGTAATTCCTTTAACCGTTTGTCGATGTCGGCAAGGACTCTGATAGATCAAAGCGAACTATCTCGTTATCCATCAGGATGGTAAGCAATGAGCCATCCAGTACCGCGCAATGCTCTTCATCGGCATAGAAGGAACCGATGAGCGCGATACAGGCTTCGCCGCATATCGCTTTTACTTGAATAACAAAAGCCGCGTAGAAATCACTTTCTTTGTAACCGCGAAAATTGAATATGCGGCTATATTTTGGCGTTTCAGTTGACCGCAACGGATAATCTACTTTAGAGATGCTTATCCCATATGCCTCATTTGACAGGATCATTTGATAACCTCCCTCTAAGTTTTATCACCGACGGTAAGACATTGCGTATCAATTGTGATCTCAATGCAACCATCCGGATAAACGGCGATTTCTTGTCCCATCGTACCACCGTCAATCCACATTGAATTGTACTGGCTGTCAGCAACATCAAAAGATATCGGGGGTAGAGTAGGCGGGATAGATGTCAGAAACAAACCGGGATTGCTTAAAAGATCTAAAGAACAAGATTAGGATGCCTCAATGCATTTCCTCAGAAGAGGACTGATTAAGCCATTTAATTCCCCATTCACTCATTTTAATGAATACCTCTTCAAAGTCACTGCCTTTTTCTGTTAAGGCATACTCCACGGTTATAGGCGCAGCCGAATGTACAGTTCGCGTGACGACGCCGTTTGCCTCAAGGTTCTTTAAGACATCAGACAGTGATTTAGTGCTGATTCCCAAATCATTACGCATTTCATTAAAACGTTTGGGCCCTGGGTGTAATTCGCATATGATGGCAAAGGACCATTTGCCACCGAAAATATTCATGATTTGTCTCACAGACCTTGCACAAATATGATCAGTGTTTATCATTTTGCACCTCACAAGTTTTATATTAATACGCAAGCTATAGATATAGTAAAGGTAACCTAGTGAAAATATTTTGCGTACTTTACATTTTACATTAACATGGTACAATTAAATTGTCAATAAAATTTGAAAGGATGGTGTCACAATGAAAACAATGATTATCGCAGGTGCCGGAAAAGGACTGGGATTATCTCTAGCGAAGGTTTTTGGTCAAAAGGGTTTTCAAATCGCACTGATCGCGCGAAATGAGGAGAAGCTCCAATCAATGGTTGCTGAATTGCAGGACAGAGGGATCGAGGCTTCTTATTATCTTGCGGATCTAACGAAAAAAGAAGCGGTTGAGAAGGCCATGGCTGACATAAAGTCAAAATATGGAGCGATCGATGTCATGGAACTCAGCCCGGTGCCGACAACGTCCCTCCCTGCCACGGCGGTGAATACGACTGTAGAAAATGCCACAGCGCCCTTTGAAGGGTTTGTGATAAGCGCAATTAATGTGGTAAACAGCTTACTTCCGGATATGCTGGAACGCGGTGCAGGGGCATTGCTTTTTACTACTGGACTTTCTGCCATGTACCCAATGCCTATGTTGGGCAACATCGGTATCGCCATGGCCGGATTGCGCAGTTATATTGCAAATCTTCATACGGAATTGTCTCCCAAGGGTATCCTGGTTGCACACCGCTCATTAGGGTTGGGGATGAAAGCAGGGACGGGTGCGGCAAATGATCCCGATGTGATTGCGGAGATGTGGTATCAGGTATATTCGGAAAAACTTGATGGCGAACAAGAATACCCTAAGGGTGTTACTCCGAAGACAATGGTGTTCTGATACCTTATCAAGGGCGGGTTTTGAAGTGAAACTGAGGACGGGAAAAGCACGATTTTTTCGGTGCGGACCCCCCCAAAAAAACTCAAGATCACTAGAGCCCGCTGAATCCTTAGGCAAATAACAAGGAGGCAATGAATCATGAACATTCGGGTGATTTACCATTCATCACAAAGTGGAAATACCGAAAAACTCGCGAAAGCCATTGCAGAAGTATTGGACGTCAAGGCGGAGCACATTGGCAAAGACAACATATCATTTTCCCAGCCGGTTGACCTCCTATTTGTCGGCGACGGCATTTACTGGGCTAAACCGCATAAGATAACAAGAAAATTCTTCAAGGAGCTAGATCCTGCGCCCATAAGAAACGCCGCTGTTTTTGCCACCTATGGCAACCAATTCAAGATTGGGGACGACCTCAGAAAGCTCTTACAGGATAAGGGAATCAATGTTGTGGGAGACCCGTTCACATGTAAAGGAGCTTCCGTTGGTACGAAGAATCAAGGGCATCCGGATGAGACGGATTTACAAAACGTCAGGGCATTTGCGCAGAAGATCGTTGCTTTAGTGAAATAATGGTATGTGTATGTCTTCATGTGCATGATAGGAAATCCATTCTGCTCCATAGTAAGCTTCAACGTTCATGGTGTAAAACAGGGGCCGTTTAAACGAGTCCTTGCAGTAAGATCGTAGTGAATTTCTCGGACATCATTTTCAAATCATAATTACCTTTTAGTGCTGCCCATTTGTACAGCATGCCGATTGCACTTGTGAAAATGTATTCGGATGCCTCCTTAGGCGTAAGCTTGCAATTCATGGTGCCTGCCTTTTGCGCTGCTTCAATAAAGATGCGGACGGACTGCACTTCGGTGACCGTATCCATATCCGGCAGTGTATGCAGTAAAAGCTGCGAGCTGAGGCCCCATCCGATGCTCAGCCAGAAATCCGCATAGGAATGCAGGTATTTAGTTAAATGAAATATCGGATCCTTGATTTTCTCGTTCATATCCTCCAAAAGATCGTATACTCCGGAATCCGTATCACACAACGCTTGTGCCAACTCTTCCTTGCTCTTGAAAAAATGATAAAATGTACCCGTAGATAGATCAGCCTCACTGGTGATCTGTCTGATAGTCGTGTTAAAATAGCCGTTTTCCATGAATAGTTTTTTAGCTGTTTTTAGCAAGAGTCGTCTGCTTTCGCTTGTAGCATGTTTCACCTAATGTCCTCCAATCTAGTTGTACCATTTCATAACCAAGTGTATTTTATTATAGATCAGCGAACGGCTTACGTCAATAAACCGTGATTTTCGCAGCAAGGTGTAATTTGCTGAACAACTTAATCTTTCACAAATCGACTTCCAGCGACCGAACGTAAAATATAATTTCATGAAATTTTACTTTATGTATGCTGACCCTCTTGAACGTTTTTCCTGCATATGTTAAAATAAAATCAAAATTATATAACGATGTTCTAGAACATAGTTATATAACGGCCATGGCAATGAACCTGGAGGTGATATTATGGCTTGATGCTTAATGAGGACAAGAGGAATTAGCAAAATGTCAAAAAATAAAAGGGGGATAATATGAAAACGATCGAACGTGAAGTAATTGTTGTCGGTTCAGGCCCGGCAGGCGCTGCCTGTGCAGCCTATTTGGCTAAGGCAGGGATTGACGTCCTGCTTCTGGATAAAGAATTATGGCCGAGAGACAAACCCTGCGGGGACAACCAATCCGGTCACACTTGGGAACTCCTCGAAGACCTAGGCGTAGCCGACCGCCTTGCGGCAATGGGCCACTTGCCTAAGGGCATGGCATTTTCCTCTCCTGATTATACCTTCGTTAAGATCGATGCAACTAATCCGCCTCAATATTGTACTCCGCGGCGCATTTTTGATGACATGATGCGTAAATACGCTATTGAAGTGGGCGCGGACATGATCGAGAACGCATGGGTCTACGATCTGATAATGGAAGACGGTTTCGTAAAGGGTGTAAAAGCCAAAATCGACGGAGAGTTTCAAGAGCTGCGCGCAAAAACTGTGATCGGCGCGGATGGATCACATTCCATTATCGCCAAAAAGCTCGGAATGTTTAATGAGGATGGCTCAACTATCGGTCAGGCAGGGCGCTGCTATTATGCCGATGTTCAGTATTCGGACTATATTGAAGTCCATCTGGATAAGACGATATTGCCGGGCTATGTCTGGGTATTTCCGGAAGAGGATGGCCTGGCAAACGTTGGCCTAGGCTTTGCCCGCAATGATATGACACATGAGTATATTGGCATGGGTCTTGAGGAGCTGCTGAATTATTGGATCGAAAACAGCCCGCTTGCCGAGCCGATCAGAAAGGGGAAACGTGTAGGTAAGTTCAAGGGATGGCGTATCCCGAACGCTCTTGGCGCACAGGGAAACAGCAGCGACGGCGTCATGCTTATCGGCGACGCCGCAAGCATGGTCGAGCCGTTTACGGGTGAAGGCGTCGCCCACGCTTTACTTGCCGCAAAGATTGCCGCATGGACTGCGGGCAGAGCACTGAAAGCCCATGATTCATCCTTGGCAGTGCTCAAAGAGTACAGCGAGATATACGAAAGCATGACAAGGGAAGACGATTTGAAACTTGGCGCAATGAAGGAAAAGGCTTTTACAGATATCGAAGCGTGCAACGCTGCCGTAAGATCATTCAGAGACGATCCGGCAATGGGACAGGCAATGATCTCAGTACCACGTTATGTTAAACAGCTCAACAAGATATTAAAAGATAAGGAGGCGCGGGTATGACGACGATAAATGTGAATGTTGAAGGGCGGATCATCTCCAGAGATCGCCCCGCAGTAGCCGAAGTGAATGTAGATCTATGTGTGAACTGCGGTATATGCCGTAGATACTGTCCAATGGAAGCCATATCAGAATATCAGAAGGACATCTGTCGTGCGTGCCCCGACTGTGCTCCGGGCAAACCCGTGTTTTTGGATGATGACTCAAAAGCGTATGCTCCTAAGCATGCCTGCAGCCTTGCATGTCCTCTCGGAACGATTCCCGAAGGATACGTTAATTTGATAGCAGAAGGCAAATTAGACCGGGCCTATGATCTGGTCACGGAGCTGAACCCCTTGCCTATCCTGTGTGCAATGGTTTGCAATCACCCGTGCGAGGACGACTGCAAACGTGGTCTTTTGCGGGATGAGCCGGTCGCGATCCGTGCTTTGAAGAGATATGTTTTGGAGAATGTTGCTCCCAAGCCGTTGAAATACAATCGTCAGCATGAGAAAAAGATCGCGATTATCGGAGCCGGCCCGGCCGGTTTGACTGCCGCATCGGATCTCGCAAAGAAAGGATATATTGTCAAGATATTCGAATCTAAGGCAGAGGCGGGAGGCATGGCAAGGCATGCAATCCCCGACTTCCGCATTGATAAAGATAAGATGGATGAAGAGATCCAGCGCATTATTGACGCAGGGGTGGAAATCGAGTATAATGCGCGGATCGGTAATAACTTTAGCGAGCTGCCGGATGGGTACGACGCGATCCTGATCGCGGCAGGAGCTGCTAAGGGTGCGGTTCTTCCGATTCCGGGCGCCAACTGCTATAACGTTTATACCGCCGTGGATCTCATGCTCCATGTAAACGGTAAACAACATATTGAGCTTGGAAAAAAGGCAGTTGTGATCGGCGGCGGAAGCGTCGCCATGGATGCGGCGCGTACGCTGAAACGTCTTGGACTCGACGTTACCTGCGCATGTCTTGAAAGCGGTGGCGAAGTGCCCGCTCCCGCATGGGAGATCGAGGAGGCCAGGGAAGAAGGGGTCGAGCTGATCGAAGGTGTTTCTCCGCAGAGCATCAATGCGGATCTCTTCAATATGACGGGCGTCACGTTTAAAAAGGTCACTGGAATCGAAACGACCGAGAACGGCGGTTTGAAACCGGTTCTCGATGACAATTCGGCGTTCACAATAGACTGTGACACAGTGATCTTTGCCGTTGGGCAAAAGCCATTGATCAATACTATTATTGCTGCAGCACAGTTGGAAACTTTACCAAACGGAAGGCTGAGCATTGATCCCGAGACCCTTGCGACAAGCGTTCCCAATATCTTTGTAGCAGGAGATACGATCGAGGCGCGCGGTTCTGTGATTTCCGCGATGGCGTCTGGACGCAAGGCGGCTCTCAGCATTGACAACTATCTGCAGGAGAGGGTCTTGTATGACCGCGCGGCGGATGAACGGGAACCGAAACTCGGTGATATACGTTACAAGATATATCCGGCAACCATGTTGGAGCGTCTCGATCCCGAGCCGGTTCCGAAGCTTCGCAGCAGGGATACCTTTGAGCAGGTCGAAGGTGTGTTTGACGATGAGGCGGCTGCACGAGAAGCACGGCGCTGCATGAAATGCGGATACTCAGGAGTTGATCCGGAGCAGTGCATTGGCTGCGGCGTCTGTGTAGAGATGTGCCCGGAGCAGGCGATTACCCTCAAAAAGATTTAAGTTCCCCGGCAGGCTTCAGCGTATAGCCTAGCTAGCAGAGAAATTTGCTACAGGCTTTTCCCTTGAAAGATAAAATATAATTTAATTAGGAAAACCGGGAAGAACCTGAACGGCGTTTTTGAAATGACCACAAGAAGCTAGACAAATAAATTGGTTAGACAGTGAAGAGGGCTTGTTGTCTGTGAATTGCAGGTTGCAAGCCCTTTAGCTTTGCCTTGCAGCGGCGGTTGTTGCAATAGTCGAGTTGGTCAGCGAGTATGTATTGCCAGAATAATAGGATTCTGGCAAATCGGAAAATGAATCGTTAAGATTAATACAACAAACAAATTTATATAATGGGAAAAGTCAGATTTACACAGGGATTCATCTTGCTCTTGTAGAATATACGTGCTATATTAATGTAGATGATCCAATCTTTGGCAGAAGGCTGGAAAGACATGCTCATAAGCTATAAAAAACTATGGGAACTCTTTCTCCGTCGGGTATCAATTCGGATCAATAAAGATATGCAAGGCTCTTTAATGCGATATGAGCGATATTATGGAAATAATTAGAGGCAAGCTATGGGTATGATAATTTCTGCCCGAAGATTTTTACCTGAAACGACCGGTTTTTTAAGACAATTACAAATTGTTATTTTGATTCAATAGCACGAATTGTAAATGGATCAAGTCATCGACAACATGAGTGTTTTTGTTCGACCATTTAAAAGTACGGTTCAATCAAGAAAGTCAAAAATAATGATATGAAGTTCCATCATTTATGTAAAGAGGTGATTTTGCGTGAGTAAATGTGAACCCCCATTTCACATGATGGATAAGATCACAAATCTAGTTGCTGAAATAAGCGAACAGATAGGCCGCGTCACCGTTCTGTCGCATGGCAATTTGAACCCGCGCCAGCGCCGGGAAAACAGAATCAAAACTATACATTCTTCCCTTGCCATTGAACACAATTCCTTGTCTCTGGAGCAAGTGACTGCGATATTGGATGGAAAGCATATCCTTGGCGATCCGAATGAAATAAAATAGGTCCAGAATGCATATGAGACCTATGAAATGATTCTGGACATGGATCCGGCTTCGGTTCAAGATCTGCTGAAAGCCCATAAAATAATGATGCATGGGTTGATTCCGGAAAACGGTAGGTTTCGCTCGAGTGGAGTCGGCGTGTTTGACGGAGATATCGTTGCCCATATGGCTCCGCCGGCAGAATTCTTACCGGCGCAGATTCAGGATTTATTTGATTGGTATCGGCATTCTGAGATGCACCCTCTGATCAAAAGTGCAATTTTTCATTATGAATTTGAGTTTATACACCCCTTTGCCGATGGCAACGGCCGCATGGGCAGAATTTGGCACAGTATGCTGCTCGGACATGGAAGAAACTGTTTTACTGGCTGCCGGTTGAGGAACTGATACGGACACGGCAGAAAGAGTATTATGATGCACTTGGTAAATCTGATAAAGAAGCCGATATCTCCGCTTTTGTGAAGCTGATGCTTGAAATCATCGCAGATACCCTGAAACAGACAGAAGCAGTCGGAAACGCAAAAAGTACACCGCCAACACAGGTTGAAAAATTGCTCGCAGCGCTGGACGACGAAACGCTCTCTGCATCTGAAATGATGGAACGGCTCGGTCTTCCTCACAGGCCGACGTTCCGAAAGAATTACCTAAGCTCGGCGTTGGAGCAAAATCTGATCGAGATGACGATCCCTGACAAGCCGAACAGCCGGAATCAGAAATATCATAAAAAATAACTTAGTCGCCGGCCGATCAAGATAAGCGATCAAGTCACCGACTAAGTTAACCAACTGTATAGGCCGAGGAAATAAGAATTCATGCGGTGACCGAAGATACAAGTGCTCATGATCCTGCATTTGCATACGTTCAATACCGTATGGAAGAAGGGAGACTGACATGGACACGACGAATCAGTATGATTGGGTGGATTTTTATAAAGAACTGGCCGGAAAGCTACTGACATACAAGAACAAGAGGCAGGAACTGATCGGCAAGGTCAAAGGCATTTATGCTGATACCGGAATAAATATGCCCACCCTTGAAAGGGATAATGACATTGTAGATATTGATCCCTTTACAGTATTTGGGCTTTTTAACAAAAGCTCTATGAAGGATGAGAACCGTATCAAAATACTGTCCTCCATTGCAGAAAAGTTTGATATTAAGACACCGGTTCCTACTTCGTTTGACAGTATTCCTGTCTTAAATAACCAGAATGCAGTATTCTATTATTTTGCCGGAGACAGAGCGGACGGCGATATCGATGAACTGTGGGAACTCTTTGAGTCGGCATTACAATATGCTGCAAGTCATACTAAAGAAAATCGTGCCGCCTTATCAAAGTATTTTGACCTTACCATCAATAAAAAGGGAAACGGAAACAGCAAGATCACAATGGGGCTTTACTGGGTCGCACCGGACTCTTTTCTCAATTTGGACAGCCGTAATAAATGGTACATATACGAATCCGGTAAACTCCCTGAGGACGTCGTCTCCAGCCTTCCCAAAGTTGAAACGAAAATTTCATCGGCAAGATACTTTGACATTACTGAAAAGCTGAAAACATTTGTGCAGAGTGGAAGGAGCCGGCTGCGGGATTTTAAGGATCTTTCATTTGAGGCATGGAGATATTCTCAGAAAGTTAACGATGATGAAAAGAAAGAGCTGAAGGGAAAGAATCAGCGCGAGGCCAAGGGGACCGGCCTTGCGGATGCTGATGTAGATACGGTCCATTATTGGATCTATTCGCCTGGGAAAAATGCCTGTAAATGGGACGAATTTTATAAAGCCGGGATCATGGCCATTGGCTGGGGCTTCGTCGGGGATCTGACAAAGTACTCAAGCCAGGAAGAAATGAAACAAAAGATGAAGGAAGCAGTAGACCCCGAGATACCTTATATATTAGCTTCTCTTGCCACATGGCAATTTGCGAATGAAATGAAGCCCGGGGACGTCGTATTTGTTAAGAGAGGTATACATCATGTGATCGGCCGCGGCGTAGTGGAGTCTGAATACTATTACGACGACGCTATGGAAGAGGATTACTATAACGTCAGAAAAGTAAAATGGACACATAATGGCGAGTGGGATCATCCAGGCCAGGCCGTAACGAAGACACTGACGGATATCACTGCTTATACGGATTATGTAGAAAAACTGAAGGCTTTGTTTGAGGATGAAGACGATGAAGAAGATGCTGAAATAAAAGTAATGCCCTACACACCATATGGAAAACAAGACTTCCTCAAGGAAGTGTTTATGAGCGAGGCCGATTACGACACCCTTGTACGACTTGTTAAAAACGAGATGAATGTTATCCTGCAGGGCGCTCCGGGCGTTGGAAAAACGTATGCCGCTAAACGTCTCGCTTATTCGATGATGGGAGAAAAGAATCCTGAGCGGGTCATGATGATCCAGTTCCATCAAAGCTATACCTATGAGGATTTTATTGAAGGCTTCAGGCCCACGGAAGATGGAAAGTTCACCATAAAGCACGGCTCTTTATACGACTTTTGCAGCATCGCTAAGGATGATCTGGAGCATGATTATTTCTTCATCATAGATGAGATAAACAGGGGGAATATAAGTAAAATTTTCGGCGAACTCTTCATGCTGATCGAAAGGGATAAGAGAGGCAATGCTCTTCGGCTTCTTTATTCAGACGAGAAGTTTTCGGTACCGGCGAATGTTTATATTATCGGCATGATGAATACGGCCGATAGGAGCCTTGCTATGCTCGACTATGCTCTTCGCAGAAGATTTGCGTTTTATGAAATGCAGCCTGCATTTGATACGGATGGCTTCAAGAAATATCAGGAGGAACTAAATAAACTGAAGTTCAATAAGCTGATCGACTGCGTTAAAAGCTTGAATACCAACATTGCCGACGATGAATCGCTGGGAGAAGGATTCTGTATTGGACACAGCTATTTCAGCGAATTGAAGGATGTGGACGATCAGATGCTGCACGATATTGTTGAGTACAAGATCATTCCCCTCTTGAAGGAGTATTGGTATGATGAGCCCGGCAAGGTAAATGACTGGAGTGATAATCTGAGGAGAGCGATCCAATGATTTTAGTCCAGAATGTATATTATATGCTCTCATATGCATTTCAAGTGCTGAATGAGCAGGGCTATAAGAATATTGCGGTCGAGGAATTTGACAATACGGCGGAACTTTGCGCCGCAATATTGGCGAAGGGGATCTCGCTGCAGATAAAGAGAGGACTGGGGAGAGAATATATTTCCCATACGGAAACGCTTACGGCACTCCGAGGGAAGATCGAAATAACTGATTCGATAAAAAGCCGGACTATATCACGCAACCAGATGGTATGCACTTACGACGAGTTTTCTGTAAATACGTATATGAACAGAATTATCAAGTCGACGGTCATGCTTTTACTGCGGTCGGATATCACGGGCAAGCGAAAAAAAGAGCTCCGGAAATTAATGGTTTATTTCGGCGATGTAGATGAACTTGATATTCATCATATTGATTGGGACCAGCAATATAACCGGAATAATCAAACTTACAGAATGCTTATCTCAGTTTGCTATCTTGTAGTAAACGGCCTGTTACAGACTCAATCCGACGGAACTACAAAACTGATGGACTTCTTGGATGAGCAGAGAATGTGCCGCCTGTATGAAAAATTCATTCTTAATTACTATAGACACGAGTTCCCTGAGGTTTCAGCAAACGCATCGCAGATACCGTGGCGGCTGGATAATGACGAGAGAGCTTTCCTTCCTATTATGCAGTCGGATATCATGCTGACATATCGTGATAAGACATTGATCATTGATGCCAAGTATTATGGCCGGGCGATGCAGGTGCGGTTCAATAAGAGGACCCTTCATTCTGCGAATCTTTATCAGATATTCACGTATGTGAAGAACAAAGAGGCCGAGCTTGCAAATAAACCTCATGAGGTTTCAGGCATGCTTTTATATGCAAAGACTGATGAAGACGTATTTCCAAATAACGAATACCTGATGAGCGGGAATAAAATCTGTGTACGAACGCTGGATTTGAATCAAGAGTTTCCCGAAATAAAAAAGCAGCTGAATGAAATAGCAAAGACATATCTTGGCGTGGAGGCGGCTGCGTAGGGACAAGACAAGCGATTTCCGATTATGTTGAAGGGGAATACGTAGTCTCCTGGATTTTATCGACTCCAGCTGGGAGAGAAATTAATTAAGCCCAGCATTAGAGCAAAACTCATGGAAATAACGATTCCTGACAAGCAACAGCCGGAATAAGATATCATAAAAAATATCTTAGTCGCTGGCTGACTAAGATAAGCGATCAAGTCACCGACTAAGTTAATAGATTGGTATAGGTCGAGACAATGGAAAACCATGTTTCTGCCTGCTTGAGTGTCCTATAATATCAAGCAATAAAGTCAAATTGGAAGGTGGTGATCGTATGAACCATTCATGGGGAATTTTGAATCCTGCAAAACAGAATAATGGTATAATTACCACCGCAATGGTTGTTGCAGCGGGCTTCCCGCGAGGGAGCCTGAAATATCTGGTCGATAACGGCAGCTTGGAGCGAGCATCCCGAGGTGTCTATACGCTGCCGGAGGTTTGGGAGGATGAATTTGTCAACATTCAGAGCCGGTACAAGCGCGGCATCTTTTCGTTGGATACAGCACTCTTTCTATGTGATCTAACAGACCGGACCCCGGGTAAATATCACATGACATTCCCCGGCACATACAATCTTTCCCGACCCAAGGCTGACGGAATCATGTGCAGTGGATCAAAGGAACCTCTATATAGTCTCGGAGTAGAGAATTTGATCACACCCGGTGGCAATACCGTCAGAGCATATGGTGCAGAGCGGACTTTGAGCGATATTCTCAGGCCTAGAAACCACACGGATATGCAGGTCGTCACGGATGCCTTTAAGAGATATGCAGCTTGCAAGGAAAAAAACATTCCGCTGCTTTCTGAATATGCGAGGGCGCTGAAAGTCGAGGAACGGCTCAGGTCCTATCTGGAAGTGTTGCTATGAGAGATTCAATGCAGCTCAAGGCCATTGTAAAGAACATTGCAAAAGAGAAGAAAATATCTGCACAGCTCGTGCTTTAGAATTATATGCTGGAGCGTTTTTTGAAGCAAATGTCGATTTCTGACTATCAGGACAACTTCATCATTAAAGGTGGATTTCTGATTGCCTCTATGGTTGGGCTGGATTCCAGAGCAACTATGGATGTGGATGCAACTATCAAGCGCGCTAATTGGTTAAGTCACAAATAAATAGCCAACACCTCGGTAAGAGCAAGGATATAATATACAAATGGATTAAGAAAGATTCCATCCAACATTGTATCTTGATGACTTTACCATCGTGTACTTTTTTCTCGGCTTGCAATGAGCTACAGAAATTCTATTGCGATATTCTTCCATGGCAAGAATGCGTTTTAGCGATTTTGCGGTTTTTAAGTTGTACATCTAAAGCTGTATTTTACTTGTGCGAGTTTTAATTAGAGTGAATCTCGTTTGCACATTTACAGGATGACTATCTTGAATGGTTTTTAGGTGAACGTGCAAATAGAGACACATAAAGACACCATTATATTTCAATAGTTCGGACTATTATAAGGACATAAAAAGGAAGGGGATAAGTATATGACTACGATTGACGTTGATGTAAATGCTAAAATTGAGACTTGGGGGAAAAAGTTACTCGACCTAAGCAAACGTAATCGCCTGTTAAATTATCGAGAGACAAAACGTTCAAGTCTTAAGATACTCTTGCCGGAGTGTTTTGAATTATATCACTCCTTTGTACAAGAAGAAGAACCGCTTATTTTCCCTAATATTACAGACATGAATGAATTGAATGAGAGAGATGACGAAGAGTATGATTATCCTATAAAAACAAATCAAAGCCCAAAAGAAACTCAGAGAACATTAAAAACTCTTCGGGATAAGGCAAAAACCGCACTTGAAGAACAGGGAGTAAATATTCTTTATCTTTCGTTTGGTTTTCTAAAATGGACTGAATCTCAAGACTCGGATTACTGGCTTAATTCACCTATTTTGCTTGTCCCGGCCTCATTGGCAATTGAATCTATTACTTCTCCATATATTCTTAGCCTACATGAGGACGAAATTGTGGTTAATCCAACATTATCATATAAGCTTGAAAATGATTTTGGGATAGTTCTTCCAAAATATAATGAAGGTGACAATCTCCGATCTATCTTGGGTAAGATATCGGAATCAATAAAGATGAGTGGATGGAAAGTAGTGCCTGAGTCAAGCCTGAGTTTGCTATCGTTTCTAAAGATTAATATGTATAAAGATCTAAATAAACATAAAGAGTTAATTGCTTCAAATTCGATTATCAGAACAATTAGTGGTGATGCATCAGCATGTAACAAGATTCCCGAGGGACTATTAAATTTTGATTATGATAAAAATTTATTACCTTCGGAAGTATTTCAAGTTGTCGATGCTGATTCCAGTCAGCAAGATGCAATATTATGTGCTAAGGAAGGTATCAGTTTTGTGCTTCAAGGGCCTCCAGGAACCGGGAAAAGCCAAACCATTACAAATATTATTGCTGAATGTCTAGCTGTCGGAAAGAAGATTCTTTTTGTTTCCGAGAAGATGGCAGCACTAGAAGTTGTACATAAAAGGCTTAAAGGGGCTGGATTGGGCGACTTTTGCCTAATATTGCATAGTTATAAAGCAAATAAACGAGATATCCTTAATCAATTAGGGATAACTCTTGCATTAGCAAAAGATAAGGCTACTTTAAGTGATGAAGTATTTCAGAAATTAGAGGCATTACAATCTGACAAGGAACAACTTAATGAGTACGCTACTCAAGTTTTCGAAAAAGTTATGCCCCTTGGTAAATCTATTTATCAGGTTAACGGGATATTGGCAGATCTCGAATCTTTTGACTATGTAGGCTTTCAGATTGATAATGTTGGTAATATTGACTCAAAGAAATATTATCACCTCATCAGATTGTTGGAACAGTTTACAGCAACTATCGGAAAGATGACTGACGATTATAAAGAAAACCCATGGTATGGAGCAACGGTAATATCCGTGTCGCATGAACTGCGTTATGACATAAATCAAAAGCTTGGAGTATTGATCCAAAGAGTTTCAGATGCTCAACAAAAGGTATCTTATTTGTATAAATCTTTATCACTGGATTGGGACGTTACATATCAAGGTATTCTTGACATTATCCCGGTTATAAAAATTGCTTCTGAAGCTGAGGTGGTTCCCGCTTCATGGATTCTTGGCAATGAAATTGAACCACTTTTTAGCGAGGTATCTGAATGTGAGGCCTTAAAGTCCCTGTTTTGTAAGAAACAGGGTGAATTGGCAAAGCAATATGACATTATTGCTGCAAATGATGCCAATATTAAGGTATCTACTCTTGATCAACTATTAAATGCTGACCAGATTAACAACGAATTTAATGCAATGATATCCAGTCTTAAAAGTTTATTCCCGTATTCAGGCATAAATCATAACTTTTCCGCTGCACACGATTTGCTTGAATTAGCAGGGGACAAAGCTCGTCAATTGAGCAAACTTATTGCTCAGCTATCTTCTGTGTATGAGGTAACTGTATTTTCTATAGACTATAACGGAATTTTATCACGTTATAAGACAGAATATACGTCTTTTTGGAAGCTGTTTAATAAGAATTACAGAACTGATAAAAAGCTGATAAAGTCACAATATAAGAGAATTGTGAAGAGAATTTCTGACGAGCAAGTTTTGGAACTTATTCTGCAGCTTCGAGATGCTGAAGAGTTAAGGCAGTGGTTTGCGAATAACCAAGATAATTTTAATAAGTTTTTCGGGAATTTACTTGTAGATGAGAATTCAGATTTTCTGAAACTTGAAAAGTATTTAATGGTGTATGGTGCATTAATTAACAGCACGCAGATATTGCAAGTAATGAAAGATACCGCTTTACAATTGAAAGAATCCGAGAATACACTTATTGCCCACTATCAATTTCTTTATAAAGGGTGGGATACAGAATGGGGCGTTATCCGCAGCTCGTTGACATGGGCCTCCAGGTTTAGGAGGCAAACTGAGATGCTTAAGTTAAATGATGAATTTATTGAAGTTATATGTTCGGGTAAAATTAGTTCCGAATTATTGATGAATATCGTTTCACAATTGGAAGAAACAATTGCAGACTTAAAGAATGAATTTCTTTGGTTTATAGGTTTATTTGAAAACCAAAGTTACTTCAAGCTGCTCAATTTTCCGGCACTTCAGGATTGCTTGGAAAATTGTTTAAATGGGCTTTCACTGCTGGAAGAGTGGATTGATTTTCGCACAGTCAGAGAGGAGTGCAAATCTGAAGGTCTAGATGACTATATTGCTAAAATTGAAGAATTACACATCGAGGCATCAAAAATTGTTCCTATTTTTAAGAAGCGCTTTTTTAGGCTTTGGCTCGATGCAATTCTTCCAAGTTATCCAGCTGTTTTGAACTTTAGGAGGCGCATGCATGAAGACACAATAGGGGAGTTCGTAGAGTTAGATAAAATACAATTCGATATAGCTAAGGCACGTATCAAAAGCAAACTAATTAATGATTTACCTTCGCTGGAAAGATTTACAAACGGTGCTGATGAAATAGGTATTTTAAAAAAAGAACTTGGAAAACAAAGACGTATAATGCCTATCCGTAAATTATTCCATGAGATACCAAATTTGCTTTTGACTCTTAAGCCGTGCTTAATGATGTCTCCATTGTCTGTTAGTTTATTTCTTGAAGCAGAAACTTACCAGTTTGATACAGTTATTTTTGATGAGGCTTCACAGGTTTGTACAGAAAATGCAATTGGCGCCATTTCAAGAGGGAAACAAGTTATTATTGCTGGTGATAACAAGCAATTGCCACCGACCAACTTTTTCTCGGTCTCAACGTCATCTGATAACGATTTTGACATAGACTATGATGAAAATAATGATACTGAAGCATATGAGTCTATTCTTGATGAAGCAGTACTTTTACCTGAACGTACTTTACTTTGGCATTACAGAAGTAGAAATGAAGAGCTAATAGCGTTTTCTAATGCAAAGATTTATAAAAACAGCCTTATAACTTTTCCAACAAATATGGAGAAGATGCCAGACAACGGCGTCGAGTATATATTCGTACGCGATGGATTCTATGATCGCGGTGGTAAGAAGGGAAATGTTAATGAAGCTAAGAGAGTAGCTGAATTAGTCTTTGAACATTTTAGAAATCATCCAATGAGGTCTCTTGGGGTTATTGCTTTTGGTGAAATACAACAATTAGCGATTGATACTGCCATTCGTGAAATGCGCCTTAAAAACCAAGATTATGAATACTTTTTTAGAGAGGATTCAGAGGAACCCTTTTTTATAAAGAATCTTGAAAATGTACAAGGTGATGAACGCGATACAATAATTTTTAGTATAGGATACGCTAAAGATGCCAATGGAGTATTTCAAATGAATTTTGGCCCCTTGAGTAAATCTGGGGGAGAACGTAGGCTTAATGTAGCTATAACTCGTGCAAAATATAACGTCAAACTCGTCGGATCAATCCAGCCGACGGATATTGATGTTGATAGGATTTCTTCCGATGGTCCTAAGTTGCTCCGTGCATACATTGACTTTGCCAAAAATGGTGTAAAATCGCTGGGCCGTGAAGAGACAGAACATAATGTGCCCGAATATGATTCTCCTTTTGAAGAAGCCGTTTACAAGTTTCTTGACAGAAAGGGATATAAAATAGTTACTCAGGTTGGATGCTCTAGTTATAGAATAGATATGGCTGTTAGACATCCCACGCTCAGTGGTGTATATGTGCTTGGCATCGAGTGTGACGGTGCTACATACCATTCGGCAAGAACTGCTCGGGAAAGGGATCGGTTGCGCCAGGAAGTACTTGAAAATATGGGCTGGAAGATTTATCGTATATGGTCTACAGACTGGATTAAAGACCCCATTTCTGAGGGAGAAAATCTTATCGAAGCAATCAATAATTCTATTAGTAATTATGATGACTCAATGAATAGTGAATTAGATGTTGAAGCCCATGAGTACAAGTCTGGTTCAGAAGACTTTGTTTCCATTAATCAAAAAGGAACAAATATAAATTACTGTGGTAATCCGTACGGTTTTGCGGCAACCGTAACAACGGATTTGTCTGTTTTGCCACGAAACAAATCTGGCTATCCTGAAGTCACTGATTGTATCATGGCTTATGTGGACAATGAATTTCCCATACATTTTGAATTACTGTGCCAACGTCTTGCACCATTATATGGAAACGAAAAAGCTACTATAAAAGTTAAACGAGAAGTTGATTATGGCATAAGTCGATTGCATGGAAAGATCATTAGAAAGGGAGACTTCTTGTTTCCAAAAGAATGGGAAAAAATAACTATTCATATTCCAAATAGTAGAAAAGTCAATTACATTTCTATAGAAGAGCTTGCTGAAGCTATGAATACTATTTTGCATTCAGTTATCGGCATCACTCGCGAAGGACTGTGCATGGAAACTACGCGTGTATATGGATGGCAACGAATGACTCAGGGTATTGGTGCTTCAATGAACGCTGCCTGTGACTTGCTCATTCAACAAGGTAGAGCGCAGGAACTGAATGGTAAGATTATACCCGAATAATGCCGGCGGACTTAGAAATGAACGGATTTCTGGCTGCGGATACGTTTATGAAATAGATAGATGAGGTATATCCGTTGCTTTACGGTGATTGAGGCTTCTCCAGTACGTATGCACAGCTTTTCCAATCGCATAGTATGAGACAAATTATGTCATGGTTTGTGTACTGCATTGACAGATACCATTCTTAAGATAAGCGATTCGACTTTTGTGTCGACAGGACAGTCGTTAAAATCATAAATATCGAATACTTCTCCGAAATGATGTTCCTTATCCAAACGATGAAATCAAGAGCATCATTTGTAAATGCATGGACGAAGATTTTAATACAACAATAAATGTTAATAATAAAAAGAATGAGTGCTTTGGATTGGATAAGACAAGCCATGTAGTTGTCAAAATACCCGACAAGATGAGCTATCCGACTTCTTTAACCAAATTGTACTGCGTAATTATGAAACCCCTCGTGTAAAGATTAAGGTTTGTGCTGTCCGAGAGGTTGATAAGATCGATTTTAAAAATCTTGATTCACTCATTTCAGAGTAAGATAATGTTGTTAAGGAAATGAGTAGATAAAAGAGTAGAAAGGGGAGTATAATTGACGGGATCATTTAATATAGCTGAGGATCATAAACCTAAAGATGGTCTTACGATATCCAGCCCGTCCGGGATAAAGTCGCAAACCGCGGTCACGTATTTTTCTCTCGGAGGGAATACGGATATCAGTGCTGAGACTTATGCCAGGCCTGTGATATACATTGGAGCGGGAGGAATTGGCACATTCAATATCGGGAGTGGCTCGGGGGGAAAATCAACAGAGCTTAAGCCGGGAGAAATGCTGATGATCCCAAGCGGAACGCTTTGCGGGATATCGACTGAAAAAGGTTTTGTTTATACGGAAATCATGCCGGGAAAGGAGATCAATATGAATAACGAAGTAAAACCAGGGGAGATTTTCAAGCTGTCGAACCTTGTCCCTTATGAAGAAGGCAGTATCGTAAATATGGATGTCGCGTCAAACGATGCCATGAAGTTTGTCATCATGGCCTTTGACGATGGCGCGGGTCTCTCTCCGCACAGGGCGCCGGGAGACGCAATTGTGTTTGCACTTGAGGGTAAAGCCGTCATCGGATATGAAGGACAGGATTACCCGATCAAAGAGGGCCAGGCCTTTCGCTTCGAAAAAAACGGTCTGCACGCGGTCACGGCAGTCGGCAGATTCAAGATGGCGCTGCTGTTAATGTTAAAATAAAGGGGAAACCGGCCTTGTTTTCAGACTACATGGACGGATCTCCAGTAACTCTGCACATACTGCAAAGGCTTGACGGCATTCTCTTTTTTTCTTATAATAATATAGTCAGTACCATTCCTTGAGAGGTAATGGCACTGTTTTATTTTAAGAGGTGCTTTCATGAAACTTATTTTAAAATATACTTGGCGTTACAAGAGATACTTATTGCTCAGCCTTTTAGGAGTTGCAGGCTTTGTGCTCATCCAGATGGGTGTTCCCACGCTGCTGAAGCAGATCATTAACGGCTCTATTATGAAGGGCGATCCATCCAGGCTTCTACCCTTAGTATTGTTAATGTTGGGCGTCGTAATGATAGGAGGACTCGGGGAGATCTGCATGTCCTATGCCAACAGCCGCATAGCCACCAATGTCATCCGCGATATTCGAAACGATACCTTTAAGAAGACCCAGAGTTTTTCCCATGCGGAGTTTAATGAGTTCAGCGTGTCATCGCTGATCACCAGCACTACCAGCGATGCCTATCAGATCATGCTGTTTGTTCAGAATATGCTGCGCAGTGCTCTTATTACTCCGGTGATGACTATCAGCGGGTTCATCCTGATCATTAAAAACAATCCCTCATTGTTTCGGGTGGTCTTAGCGGCAATTCCCGTACTGCTTATTGGAGTGTTCTTTATCAGTCATAAATCCATTCCTTATTCCCGTGCCCAGCAGGCAGGGTTGGACAAGATCAATTTAAATATGAGAGAGGGCATTTCCGGACTCCGGGTGATACGTGCCTTCGGAAATGAGGATTTTCAGTCGCGGCGTTTTGATGATGTGAATCGGGAATACTGCGGCGTATCCAAGACGGTATACCGTATCACGTCTATTGCCCAACCGGGCTTTTATCTGCTGTTCAATACCATGATAGCAGTCATTTTGTGGAATGGCAGTAAATCCATCGGACTTGGCACTATGGACGTGGGTACTTTGAGTGCATCCATTGAATATGTGTTCCACATTCTGTTTTCCTTCATGATGCTGGCGGTCCTGTTCCTCATGTACCCTCGTGCGTCGGTATCGGCCAACCGTATCCGGCGTGTTCTGGAAAGTACTCCAAGCATAGCGGAAAACCTGGAAAACGGCGTTACCGAGACTGAGGAAAAGGGCACGGTGCGTTTTGAAAACGTCAGCTTTTCCTACCCTGATTCCGAGGAACCCATCTTAAAAAATATAAGTTTTACTGCGGAGCCGGGACAGACCGTGGCTTTTATAGGAAGTACGGGAAGCGGGAAATCCACGTTGGTACAGCTTATCCCGAGAATGTTTGATGTGACCGGAGGCAGAATTCTGGTCGATGGGGTGGATGTACGGGATTATAATATTCATGCTCTCCGCGATAGGATAGGATACATTCCTCAAAAGGCCCAGCTGTTCACAGGAACCATTGCGGACAATTTATGCCTCGGCAGAAAAGAGGCAACGACGGCGGAAATGGAACAGGCGGCGGAGATCGCCCAGGCAGCGGAATTTATTGAGCAGAAGGAGGGCGGCCTGAACGCAATACTTTCCGAGGGGGGGAGCAACCTTTCCGGCGGACAGAAGCAGCGGCTTGCCATTGCCCGCGCCATAGTGAAGAATCCCGAGATCTACGTCTTTGACGATTCCTTTTCAGCTCTGGACTATGCCACCGACTTGAAGCTGCGCACGCGCCTTAAGCATGAGATAAAGGATGCGACCGTACTGATCGTGGCTCAGAGGATCAGCACGATCCGCAATGCGGACAAGATCATCGTGCTGAATGAAGGAGAAATGGTTGCGGAGGGTACTCATGGGAAGCTGCTGTCGACCAGCAGCATTTACCATGACATCGCTGCTTCACAGCTCACAGAGGAGGAATTGGCGTGAAACAGAATAAATATTCCAATGCCGGTAGGCTTCTCAGCCTGTGCTTTTCACCTTATAAATTACAGGTCATACTGCCCGTGGCATTTACAGCCATTGGCAGCATTTTGGGCGGCCTCAATCCCTTTATTATAGGACTCGGAATTACGGAACTTGGGAAAAACGTGAAGGCGATGAACGCGGGCGTACCGGGAGCCGGAGTCAATACGCCCTATATAATGAAGATCGTTCTTTTACTTGTAATATTCAATATAATAAGGCAGTCTCTCACCTATACTTCCAGTTTTATGATGGGCGGCGGAGTACAAAATGCCTTTAAAGATCTTCGGACTCGTATCAATGACAAGATAAACCGACTGCCGGTATCCTATTTTGACAAGCATCAGCAGGGAACGGTCTTAAATACGGTGACCAATGATGTGGACGTGGTAAGTAATGCGGTTCTTCAATCTATTTTAGCCATGACTTATTCCGTTACCAGCGTTACCATAACCTGTGTCATGATGCTTTATATATCAGTGCCTTTGGGATTGGCTTCCATGATAATGCTGCCGGCGGCCTTTTTCCTGTCACGCTTTGTGATGAAGCGTTCCCAGAGAAACTTTCTTACCATGCAGAATACCTTGGCTGATCTAAACGGTTATGTGCAGGAGAGGTATACCGGGTTTACGGCCATTAAACTTTATAACAATGAAGAGGAAACTATCGAAGGTTTTGAAAAAATCAACGAAAAAATGAATCAGGTAGGCTTTAAGGCCAATTTTGTATCCTCACTGATATCTCCTATCATGGAATTCATGGTGAATTTTACCTATGTCGTCATGGTGCTGCTGACGGGGTATGCAGTGTTGTTTTCGGGGATGCCGCTGGGAAACATGCAGGCTTTTGTGCAGTATATATGGATCCTCTATGACCCGCTGGGGCAGATCACTCAGCTCTTTCCCGCAATGCAAAGCGCCGCCGCTTCTATGGAGCGGATCATGAATTTCCTGGATGAGCCGGAGGAGAGTTCCGATGTAAGTGAAAGCTCAAGGCTCGTGCCGGAAAAATGCAGCGGTCATGTGCAGTTTGAACATGTGAATTTTTCTTATACAAAGAAAAAACCTCTCATCAAAGACTTTTCCTTGGAGGCTAAACCGGGGCAGACTGTCGCCATTGTTGGAGCCACCGGAGCGGGGAAGACCACTATCATCAATCTGTTGATGCGTTTCTATGATGTGGATGAAGGAGATATAAAGATCGACGGAGAAAGCATTTATGATATGCGGAGGAGCGGCGAACGGGTGATGTTCGGTATGGTTTTGCAGGATGCCTGGCTGTACCATGCCACTATACGGGACAATATCCGCTTTGGAAGGCCGGACGCCACTGATGAAGAGATCATACAGGCCGCCAAGGCTGCTAACGTGCATCATTTTATTAAAACTATGCCGGGCGGATATGACATGATGATCAACGAGGAGGCCAGCAATGTCTCCCTGGGGCAGAAACAGCTTCTTACCATTGCCCGGGCTCTTTTGAAAAATCCCAGGGTCCTCATTTTGGACGAAGCTACCAGCAGCGTAGATACCCGGCTGGAAGTGCTTATTCAGACGGCTATGAAAAGAGCCATGGAAGGAAGAACGAGCTTCGTCATCGCGCACCGGCTGTCCACTATTCGGGATGCAGACCTTATTCTTGTAATGGAAGACGGTAATATTGTGGAGCAGGGAACCCATGCAGAGCTGCTGGCCCGGAGGGGCGTGTATGAGAGGCTGTATGACAGCCAGTTTGACGAGGGATAGAATTAAATTATATAAAAATTTTGTATAAGGGAGGAATCAAGCAATGGAAATATGGGATGCGTACAAAGCCGATGGACTTCCTGCAAATTGTGACCTGATAAGGGGAGAATCCATACCCAAAGGCTTATATCATTTGGTATGCGAAACTTTGGTCGTGCATACCGACGGCTCATATTTATTGATGCAGCGTGATTTAAATAAAGAAAGTCATCCGGGAATGTTTGAGGCGACAGCCGGCGGAAGCGCACTAAAAGGCGAATCCCCGGCCAACGCTGCACTGAGAGAGTTGAGGGAGGAAACCGGGATTGACGCAGATGAGCTTGTTCAAGTTAACAGGACAAACGGCGATAACACCATATACTATAGTTACTTGTGCATGACTGACTCTGATAAATCAGCAATTAGACTGCAGGCAGGGGAAACTATTTCTTACCGCTGGGTTTCAAAAGATGATTTTTTGAAATTCATGGACTCGTCGAAGTGTATTCAGGCGCAGAGGGACCGTTTGATGCCGTATATAAAAAGTATTAGGTAGATCACCTTTTCTATGCATCTCTGACATATCCCACTTAATCTTTATCTTTACCGATCCATTCTTTTTTCGCTTCATAGTTGGTTAGAAATTTATTCACAACAGTCCGGGAATCACACATTTCGGTTTCTTTTCAATTGCCATTTTATTATCGCAATACGTCTTACGTTTATATGCTTCAATCTATGGGTCTGATATATGTGTCAAAAAAAATATTTGACAAGCATAGAGGCGAAAAGTATAATATGTATAACAAATCATACCTTATGTCTAATTGATCATGGAGGGATCAACATGAAAGCTACGAAGGGAAAATATGCCTGGACCGTTACTGTAGGTGAAAAGGGGCAGATCGTTATTCCGAAACAGGCAAGAGAACTATTTGGCATTAAACCGGGAGACAGTTTGATTTTGTTAGGAGATGTCAAGCGCGGCATAGCTATCCCGCCTAAAAGCTCATTTGCCGAATATGCTTCAAAGATTTTTTCTGAAAGTGAAAAGATAAATGAAGATGCGGAAATATGAAGGAACGTTTTAAAATCGTGCTGTAGGAGGGGTTGCTATGTCATATAAAAACCTTATGAGGCCGGTATGGAAAACTGGTTATACGGAAAAAGCTGCTTTGCTCCCGGACGGTGATAAGCTTGCTTATGCGGAAAGCACTGATACCGCTTTGGAGCCCCTTTTACTTATTCATGGGCAGACCGGGGCGTGGAAGGATTATGCGAAGGTTCTGCCTGCAATGGCTGCTAAATTTCATGTGTTTGCCATTGATTGTCATGGTCACGGGAAATCATGTAAAAACGCTGAGAAATACAAAGCTAAGGCTATTGCAGCGGACATAGCATGGTTCGTTGAGCATGTGATCGGTGGACCCGTTATCATATCCGGCCATTCTTCGGGAGGATTGATCGCCGCCTATTTTGCGGCGCATTATACCGAGCTTACAAAGGGGGCTCTGTTGGAAGACCCGCCCTTCTTTTCCACAGAACCAGGGGACCGTTGGGAATACTCGTTTGCTTATATCGACACCTATGAGCCTATGCACCGGTTTTTAAATCAAACGGAAGAAAGCGACTGGGTTCTGTTCTATCTCAAAAATGCAGCCTGGGGGAAGTTTGTTGGTGAAAAAGGTATGACCAAAATGATACGCTATGCGGAAAAATATCGAACAAATAATCCTGGGAAACCTCTTAACTTCTTTTTCCTTCCCGATTCCATAAACCATATGTTTTGGTTCCTGGATGAATATGACCTGCGGTTTGGCCAGGCCTTTTATGATGGCAGCTGGTTTGAGGACTTTGACCAATCGGAGACGCTTTCCCATATTACCTGTCCGGTGGTCTTGATTCATACCAAGTGGGCGATCGATGAAAATGGCATATTGATGGCGGCTATGTCAGGCGAGGATGCGGAGAGGGCAAATAGTCTTATGAAGAACAGTACGATTTTCAATATTGATTCCGGTCATGATACCCACTTTGAGCAGCCAAAAGAATTTTTGGCTGCTCTGGACCTTTTGAGTCATTGACCGGCGATGATATAATACAACAGTGGGGATTTGTAATAATATGGTCTCGGTTTGTTTGTTGTTTAAGAACGGGCAGTTAATACCCAAAGGGGATGATGTACCTATGAAAGAAATCAATAACTCATGGATAAAACTTGGGGAATATATAAATGTTGAAGATTATAGATTGATAAACGGATTACAAAATCAATGCACCCAAAAAGAGCAAATAACTTTGAAGCTGGAGCTTGATTATAAACTGGGCGTATCTTCGAATCTCACTGGAAAAGGTAATTCTCACCGGGTAAACGAATTTATGTATTTTGATGGGGATGAACTCATCGGATATATCGGCATATGCGATTTCGGAGGCCCGGGGTCGACAATTGAAGTGACGGGTATGGTTGCCCCTGAATATAGGCGGCAAGGTGTATTTATGAAGTTACATGACTTGGTTACGGCGGAGTGCAGGCATAGAAGTGCTCAAAATATTTTAGTATTGTGCGACAGTGGATCTGTTTCAGGGCAGGCTTTTATACAAGTGATCGGCGCAGTATATAAGTATTCGGAGATTGAAATGTATCTGCAGAATGGATTTCAGGAGATCAGCGGAAAGCAGCGGTGCGGGATCACGCTGAGGAAGGCGACAAATGCCGATTACGGTGAGATTTGCATGCAAGATGCGATCTACTTCGGAGACGAGGATACTTCTGCCGAATCCGCCGCTATGCCTGAAGATGAAGAAAAACGGGGAATGACTATTTATCTTGCCGAAAAAGATAAACAAGTCATAGGTAAGGTGAACCTGCAAACAAGTGCGAAAGTCGGCGGGATTTATGGGCTGGGCGTATTGCCGGAATACCGTGGCAAAGGGTTTGGAAAAGCTATCTTGTTGGAAGCGGTAGAAAAGTTGAAAGAAGCAAAATCGCAAAAAATTATGCTTCAGGTAGCCACTGAAAATTTAACTGCACTCGGTCTTTATAGATCCTGTGGTTTTCATGAGACATCGGTGATGGATTATTTTGAACTGAATTGTTAGTATTGACGGGTTCATGCAAACAGTTTATTCAATCTGCTGTTAAGAGGATATTACTTAAAATATTAATTATAAAGATAAAGTAAATTCTATTATTGCAGCTGCCGGAATGTATGAGGCGACATCCGGAGGAAGCGCACTAATATGTTTCTTTTCACAGATCTTTAACTTCAATTGTTTCTTCCGTCCCGATTTTCCTTTTTCTTATTCTTAGCCTTTTTAATGGAGTTGTTAACTTCCTGGTCAACAGATTCCTGATAAATATCAGCGTAAGTTTTTGAATCTTTGATCAGACCGTCACAGAAAGCCGCTACGTCACTGCCTGTGACTTCGAGTATGCCTTTCCCCAAGGCTGCACCTTCTTCAAAAAGGTCGACAATTCCTGAGAGCAGGCCCGTATCTTCGCTCAGTTCAACAGGACCGACCTTGAAGAGATACTTTTGAATCTCTTTATAAACGATCTGATAATCTTGAGGAAGCGCATTGACGCGTGCCATGTGTGCCTGCCACTCTTTTTTCCCTTTGATAATATCTTGTATGTTCATTTTACCCCCCTATTTACCTAATTTTTTAGCGATATTATTGTTGAGTTGCTCGCGCCATTTGTCGCGATACGACTTTGCCCCTTCTTCACCGGCCAGCGCTGAACAGAATCCTTTAATATCGTCACCTAAAACCTCTTGAATACTCTGACCGTCCGCAGCTGCTTCTTCGAGCAGGCCAAGCACACCGTCAAGAATCGGCATGAGGTTGCGGCCGGTGAAATCTCCGTGCGGCCAAAGATTGGCCTCGATTTTTTCCCATGCCTCTTGATATTCATCCGGCAGTTTTTGGGCTCGCGATTCAAAAGCTTTCATTTCTTTGGCCATATCGCTGCCTGTGACCCTTTCCCAAAAATTCATTGCTTTTCCTCCTTTAACTCGTCAATTTTTGATGATATAAATTCCCATTTTTTCCAAAATTTCTGTAGTTCCTCATGCCCCGCATTGTTGAGTTTAAAAAACTTTCGCGGAGGTCCCATGACGGACGGCTTTTTTTCTATGTCCACGAGTTTATTCTTCTCAAGCCGCACCAAAATGGTGTAGACAGTTCCCTCCACGATATCTGTAAAGCCGAGAGCATTTAACTTCCGTGTGATTTCGTAGCCGTAAGTTTCTCCGTGGCTAATAATTTCTAATATGCAGCCCTCAAGTACTCCCTTGAGCATTTCCGTCAGATTTTCCAGCATAATCACCCCTTGCTATTTCGTATGAATGATACTTAGCATTACTTACTACCACTATACAGTACTACATAGTAGCGCAGATGTCAAGTAAAAATAGACATGGTATGCATAGTCTTGCTTTCATAATTGGCAGAACCTATAATTATATTGAGGTTGTAGATGTGGAATGGACCTGTCTATTGCCAACGGCGGAGATATTTTTATATAATATATAGGTAAAGATAAATTGCAAATAAATAACCCAAAAATAATATAGAGTAAAATGAAACGATAGCCTGCCAAACCTGACGCCGAGGGGATATCACGAAAGTGATATTGCGTACTTTTTGACCCCATTTGTATAAGTTTTTCAGTAAAGATTGTGAGGTGAGCAATCTATGGCATTGCAAATAAAACGGATTTATGATCCTTTTGAGGAAAGCGACGGTATACGCTTGCTGGTGGACCGCATGTGGCCGCGGGGTATTTCCAAAGAAAACGCGCACTTGGACGGATGGGTAAAAGAACTTGCTCCCAGCCGCGAGCTTCGTATATGGTTTGGGCATAAGGCAGAGAATTTTGAGAGGTTCTCCATGCTTTACCGGAATGAGTTGGATGCAAATGACGAGGCACAAACGGCCGCCCACCAGATCATACTTCAAAGCAGAGAAAATATGGTCACCTTGTTGTATGGAGCAAAAGACCCTCAGATCAACCATGCTGTTGTTTTAAAGGACTATCTGGAATCTAAAAGTATGTCCTTATGAGTCCCCGCGCACATTGGAATAGAACCAGGAGAAGGACTTAAGAAAGTGTATCAGTGTATACAGGAAAATGATGAGTTTCCGGATCATTTTCGGTTATAATTGATAAAACGATCGTGATTTTGGGTATAAGTAAATTTAAATAAATAAAATGTTAGGAGGAGATAAGTATGATAAAAGAAATCGA
>ENA-UOOI01001198-UOOI01001198.1-fermentation-metagenome-genome-assembly--contig:-NODE-1198-length-28372-cov-3.377759_pt1 | contig 28372 bp, 29 predicted proteins | sample MGYA00245779_ERZ724027 | MGnify/ENA primary metagenome ERZ724027 (study PRJEB28704, sample SAMN03018318) | fermentation metagenome | biome: anthropogenic terrestrial biome; feature: soil; material...
TCGCCTATTCAAGTATTTCTTCACGAAGTGGCGCACTTGACTTGACAATTCATCTTTAGTAAAAGGGAGCACCGTAGAATTGAAATAGTGAGCTTATCATAAGTAAACGCGGTATCTTCAGGACTGAGCCACGCTTGCGGTTTGTACCATGAGAACATATTTCGTCAATAGAAAAAGAAAAATGCGCCAGAACAAACAAAACATGAATCTACATGCGCACATCCCAAAGATATAGGAGATGAGGGGAATATGTTATGAATGCAAAACGACGCTTAATCTTGATTTTAATAGGTCCCGCCATTTTTGCCTTGACAGTCCTACTGCTCTCAAATACACTTACTACTCTTGGTGCGCAGGCAGTTGGTGCCTCGTCCTGGACAATCTTTTGGTGGATTACACGTCCTGTTAACATTACAGTTGCGGCGCTTATACCTGCCATCGCCAACGATTTTCTGAATATGGTGCCGATGGCAGACGTAATCTCACAGTACTAGAGTGACAGTATCATTCTGGTATTCGGGTCAGGTCTTATCACATTACCTTGGGCGTTAATTGGTTTGGATTGTCGCCTAGCCCTGAAAGTGTTCTCTCTTGTTGATCCCTCGATGAAGTCACAGATTATTGCCTGGCTTCTCGTCAGTGCGCTTCTTACCACGTGTTTTCCAGACGTTGCGGTCTGCGCCATGCTTGCCACGATTGCTGTCTCGATGCTGACAGTGGCAGGCTGTGATGATATTTCATCGGTCACACCCGCTGTACCTATTTTGCTGGTAATTGGCTGGGGCGTAAGCCCTAGGCGGGGCGGGGACGCTGCTTGGCGGTGCTATGAACCTCACTGCGACCTCTGCTTTAGAGGAGTATACCGGACACAGAGTTCATGCACGTTGACTGGGTTACCCATCTCGTTCCCTATTTCATCATCGCAATAATCGTTCTCCTGTTCTGCATGCTGTTGATGCCGATGTGATTCAACAGTGTGAATTCGTTTTTGTGGAATTGAAGTATGCCCTCCTCTTGTAGCAGACCCAGTTCTTTTGACATAGCGCTGCGGTTAACAGAAAGATAGTCTGCCAACTGTTGTCTGTTGTAGGGAATGGTGAAGGAGGCACTGCCCTGTTTTAAGGACTCCTCTGAAAGGTAGGAAAGTAGTTTTTCGCGGGTAGTTCGCTGTGCTAAATGTGTGAGCGTTCGGTTGAGTTGTAGGTTCTTCTGAGCGACAGCAGAAAGGAGATTGCGAATCAACCGTGCGTGAAAGGAACAGTCAGAGGGGCAAATAGTTAAAATGCGCATGACATCCAGAAACAGCACTGTAGTGCCTTCATCTGTCATGACGCTAACGTCCATCGGCTGATCCTGTGCGCAAGCATATTCCTCAGCAAAGAGTTCTCCTGGACCTAACTTAGCTAAAACATTACAGTTGCCCCCAAGATCCTCTTTTAAAATGGTAACGCTTCCTTCCAAAACAATTCCGATGGAATGTGCCGTTTCTCCTGCGTGCAAAAGATAGTCGTGCTTGGCATAGCGGCGGTAGTGAGGAGATTGGCAGTCCAAAATAGCAGTCAACTCCATATCAGAAAGCCCCTGAAACAGGAGCGTTTTTTTTAAAATAGGAAGATATTCTTTCATATTTACGTTCCTTCTCGTTGGATAAACAACGGATTATCTTTATTTATTGTAGTATAATCAGGTTACAAAAGTAAGAAAGCTTGTTGGGAGGTTAAGAGCCATGTTGAGAAGAATCATTCAGATTGACGAAGCCAAGTGCAATGGCTGTGGAGCCTGCGCTGAGGCGTGTCACGAAGGCGCTATTGCGATGGTCGATGGAAAGGCGATCCTTCAGCGGGAAGATTATTGCGATGGTTTGGGAGACTGTTTGCCGGTCTGTCCTACAGATGCCATCTCTTTTGTAGAAAGAGAGGTGGAGAGTAGTTTGGAAGAAACCGTTCCGCTGCCCTGTGGATGCCCGGGTACTCAGAGCAAAGTGATCCAGCACAGCGAAAAAGAACTGGGCACCAAAGAATGCAGAGACAGCAGTCTTTCTCAATGGCCGGTACAAATTCGATTGGTGCCGGTACAGGCACCATACTTTAACGGAGCGAATCTGTTAATCGCAGCTGATTGCAGCGCTTATGCCTACGGTGATTTTCACAATCGATTCATCCGGAATCGGGTGACGTTAATTGGATGTCCTAAATTAGACGCTGTGGAGTACACTGAAAAACTGACTGAAATCATTCGAAACAATCCGATTAAAAGTGTTACCATTGTGCGCATGGAGGTGCCCTGCTGTGGTGGATTGGAACGGGCAGTCGTTGCGGCACTGAAAAGCAGCGAGAAATTCCTACCCTGGCAAGTAGTGACGATTACAACTGACGGAAGAATCAAGGAAAGCTAAAGATGTGCTTCTGGCTGCCATCCCCTTGCTGAATGTGATAAACTATCTGGTAGAAGCTTATCACATTGGTTCAATTTTGATACCATAGGCGAAAACAGTGAGAACATACGGGGAAGGACATATGAAGCTGACAGTTTTGGCGGACAACAACACCTATATTGATCAGTATTATGGTGGAGAACCAGCAGTAAGCTATTATATCGAAGATGCGGGGCAGAGGAATCTCTTTTCGATCAAAGGATGCATCAGAAAAATGGCGGATGGGAAGTGGATGGCTCCGCGTTAGTGTGTCAAACAGATCAAGGGTTGTTTCCTATCACTGGATACTCACATAGTGGTATCTGCAATATGATCTCGTATGCACAGGAAGTGTGCGGTGAAAGGCACGTGTTGGGTGTAATCGGGGGATTTCATCTGTTTGAAGTGGATGAACGCCTGGAAAACAATTGAATTCTTCCAGCAACATAGGTGTTGGATTGAATCTGGAGCTATAGGTAGAAGATGAAATAAAAGGTAGGCACAGGAAACTGTGTCTGCCTTTTATAATAGGATTTATTGAAACAACAACTTTTAAAACTCAGTTTGAATCGGATCAACGCCATAAGCCTCGCCCATAACAGCCAGCGCATCCGAAAGACTGTGCGCAGAGATGAGCAGGGAGATATCTACTTCAGAGGTTGTGACCAAGATGACTTGAATACCTGCGTCAGCTAACAGCGTAAAGACCTTTGCAGCAACGCCGGGAGTATTCACCATGTTTTCATCGTACAGGGCAACCTTGCAGTTTCCTGGTAGGATTTCCGGCTTTACATCGGAATTTTTACTTCTGATTTCGCCCAAGACAGAAAGTGCAGTGCCCAGGGCGCGATCAGAAAGGGAAAAACTGAGACGAATGGCACCACCCTGCGGTGCGGTTTGAGAGATCATATCCACATTGACGTTGCCGTCAGACATTGCGGACAGGATGCCTGCTACCGCGCTGCTGTCACAGGGCAGGGAAGAGAGTGTTACCAGGGTGATGTCGTGAGCGTAGGTGATTTTGGTGATTCCGTTATTCATAGTTTATCGTTCCTCTTTATTCTTTTACCAGCTGAGACATGTCATACATGCCGGGTGCCTGCACCGAAGCCAGGAATTTTGCTGCTTTTATGGCACCACTTGCAAAGATTTCACGGGACTGCGCGGAATGCCGGATCTCAATGAGTTCATCGTGGCCGGCGAAAATAATCTCGTGTTCCCCAACAATGGTACCGCCGCGAACGGAACTGATTCCGATTTCATTTTTCGTCCGTGCCAATCTGCGTTCATGGCGTCCAAAATTGTATTCTGCCTCGTAGTCCAGAGCAGACGCTGCGGCATCAGCAATCATCAGCGCGGTACCGCTGGGAGCATCTACTTTTCGATTATGATGCTTTTCCACAATTTCGATGTCAGAGCCTGCACCTAGAATGGAGGCGGCCTTTTTGACCAGTTCCAACAGAACATTGATGCCTAGAGACATGTTAGCGCTGCGGAAAACAGGGATTACCTTAGAGGCTTCCTCAATTTGAGCCAGCTGCTCGAGAGAGAAGCCAGTGGTAGCAATAACAACCGGTAATTTCCGATCTAGGCAGAAGGCTAGCAGTGCGTCTAACGCTTTGGGATTGCTGAAGTCAATGATAACATCAGCGCCACAAGTAAAATTAGCAGGGTTTGTAAAAACAGGGTATTCCACCGCCGTTTGATGGGTGCCGAAACCAGCAACGATGGTTACTTCCGGATCTTCTGCACACATTGCCTGCACAACCTGCCCCATCTTTCCGTTACAGCCGGAATTGATTATCTTTAGCATAGTAAACTCCTTACTGATCAGGCCTTAGCAGCAGGGTTCTTAACCTCTAGCCCGGCGTTCAGCAGAGCCTTACAGAGAACTTCCTTATGTGCGTCAGACATGTCACACAGAGGCATGCGCAGTCCGCCGATGTCAAGACCCATCATGTTCAGAGCAACCTTAGCGGGGATTGGGTTAACTTCCATAAACAGTGCGTCTACCAGACCGATGGTGCCGACTTGCAGCTGAGCCGCTTCTGCGAACTTGCCGTCCAAGCACAGGTGGGTCATTTCAACCATCAGTTCTGGCTTGATATTGGAGACAACGGAGATAACGCCCTTTCCACCCAGAGACATCAGCGGTACCACCTGATCGTCATTGCCGGACCAGATATTGATGTTGTCGCCACAGAGTTGGAGGGTGTGCATTGCCAGACCGAAGTCACCGGAGGCTTCCTTGATGCCGTTAATCATAGGATGCTTGCTCAGTTCGTAATAGGTCTCAGCCGTAAATTTCGTGCCCGTTCTGGAGGGGACGTTGTACATAATAATGGGGGTATGGACGCGATCTGCGATGTAAGTGTAGTGCTTGATTAGGCCGGTTTGGGTAGCCTTATTATAATAAGGTGTTACGATCAGCAGACCGTCTACACCGCAGGATTCAGCATACAGAGACAGATCCAAGGCAGTACGAGTGCAGTTGCTGCCGGTGCCGGCGATCACCTTTACCCGATGATCAACCTTCTTAACACCGTATTCGATGGCGGACTTATGTTCTTCAATGGTCTGTGTAGATGCCTCACCAGTGGTGCCGCAGATGCAGATGGCATCCGTTCCACCGGCGATCTGACGTTCGATGAGTTCGCCCAGCTTATCAAAATTGATTCCGTTTTCGGTAAAGGGGGTGACGATAGCGACACACGCGCCGGTAAAGATAGGAGTCTTCATAGTACAATCAATCCTTTCAGTACGAGTCAGTTGAAATTGAAAAATGCGATCGTTCCGGATTATTCTATCTATTCTTTATTTATAAGGAATATAACCTTCTGCCACCAGGAATTCTGCCAGCAGCACGCTTCCGCCGGCTGCGCCGCGGAGGGTATTGTGAGACAGGCCTACGAATTTGTAATCATACTGGGAGTCGGAACGAAGACGCCCCAGAGAAATTGCCATGCCGCCTTCCAGATCACGCTGCAGACGGGTCTGAGGATAACTGGGATCTTCAAAATAATGCAGGAACTGCTTAGGGGCAGAGGGGAGATCCAACTCTTGAGCACGCCCTTTATAGTTCTGCCAGAGTGCCTTGATTTCATCCACGGAAGTTTTCTGATCCAGAGACACAAAGACTGCTGCCATATGTCCGTTGGATACGGGAACGCGGAGGCACTGTGCTGTGATGTTGGGAGTGGTAGCGGGAACGATAACACCATTCTCGATGGTACCCCACATCTTCATGGGTTCCTGTTCAGATTTTTCTTCTTCTCCGCCGATATAGGGGATCACGTTATCCATCATTTCGGGCCAGGTTTCAAAGTTTTTACCAGCTCCGGAAATGGCCTGATAGGTGCAAACCAGCGCTTTGTTCACGCCGAATTTCTCGCGCAGCGGATGCAGTGCAGGAACATAGCTCTGGAGAGAACAGTTAGACTTAACTGCGATGAAGCCACGCTGGGTGCCCAGACGCTGTTTCTGATATTCGATGACCTTGATGTGTTCGGGATTGATCTCGGGCACTACCATAGGTACATCGGGGGTAAAGCGGTGAGCAGAGTTGTTAGAGACAACAGGGCATTCCTTTTGAGCGATTCGTTCTTCCAGAGTGCGGGTAGCCTCTTTATCCATATCAACGGCACAGAATGTGAAGTCGATTTCACTGACGAACGCATCCAACTGTGCGTCGATGTCAAAAATGACCAGATTCTTTGCCTCTTCCGGAATCGGGGTATCCATCTTCCAACGCTTGCTCACTGCGGCTTCGTAGGTTTTACCGGCACTGCGGGCGCTCGCCGCGATTGCGGTCAGCTGGAACCAAGGGTGATTCTCCATCAACGTGATAAAACGTTGACCAACCATGCCGGTGCAGCCTACAACGCCAACTTTGTATTTCTTCATCTTAACTACCTCCAAAAACATCACCATATATATACTATGCAGCCAAAAAGATTTCTGCTCAGTGCCAAAAATAAAAAATGAATCAGCAGTTGAAAAACTGACTGATTCCGTACTATAATGTCAAGGTGGGTATAATCCTATGACAATATATGAACAAGAAGCAGACAGCGCAACACCTAGATTTTTCTAGATGACAGTCGAGGGGCTGTTAACCCGACGCCCAGGACAATACTGTTCCGGATCAGTACTCCTTCGGCGGCACACCCTTTCCCCATGGCGTGAACAGATTCCGGGATCTTGTCCATGAATACTATTGCGTGCCGCGCCTCTATCCTGCATTTGTGTTTGTTGCATTCATGGTAGCACAGTTTTTCTGTCACGTCAAGTGCGAAAAGGAGGTTTTTTGAGAAAAATGCAACAAAAGAAAAAGTAAATTGCAAAAATAATTACACAAAATCACCTGACACTTGTATGGTAGGATAGATTATAACGAAAAAAGGACGGAACAGCAACAATGAAAACCAGTGACTTTAATTATGACCTTCCACAGGAGTTGATTGCACAGACCCCACTGCAGCGGCGGGACGGTTCTCGGCTCATGACTTTAAATCGAAGCAGCGGAGCTGTTGAGCACTACCACTTTTATGAGCTGCCCAGTTTTCTGCGGGAGGGAGATTGTCTGGTTTTGAACAATTCCAGAGTCTTGCCGGCCCGATTGATAGGGCGTCGTGAGACCTGTGGGGCAGCGGAAGTACTGCTGCTGACGGATCGGGGAGAGAACGTTTGGGAATGCCTGGTGCGCCCGGGAAAGAAGCTGCGTCAGGGAGCTGAGGTGTTCTTTGGTGACGGACAACTCGTAGCCCAGGTACAAGAGGTGCTTCCGGATGGAAATCGGCTGATTCACTTCCGCTATGAAGGGATTTTTCTAGAGATTTTGGAGCAGCTGGGGAAAATGCCACTGCCACCCTATATTAAGGAAGAGCTTCAAGATGGGGAACGGTATCAGACTGTCTATTCCAAGGTGACCGGCTCTGCCGCAGCGCCTACTGCAGGGCTACATTTTACGCCGGAGCTTTTGGAGAAAATCCAGGAAGAAGGGGTGCAACTAGCCTATGTAACCCTGCATGTAGGGTTAGGCACCTTTCGTCCGGTAAAAGAGGATGAGGTTGAAGCCCACGACATGCACTCGGAGTACTGTGTCATCCCGACAGAAACGGCTGATATTATTAACGAGACAAAAAAGCGGGGTGGTCGTGTTATCTGCGTTGGGACTACCTCCTGCCGAACCATTGAATCGTTTGCGAAAGAGGATGGAACCGTTGTGCCACAATCCGGCTGGACCAATATCTATATCTATCCAGGGTATCGGTTCAAATGCCTGGACGCACTGATCACCAATTTCCATCTGCCGGAGTCCACTTTGATTATGCTTGTGTCTGCGCTGGCAGGAAGAGAGCATACCTTGGCAGCATATCGTGAGGCGGTGAAGGAACGGTATCGGTTCTTCAGCTTTGGAGATGCCATGTTGATTGAGTAAAGGAAGGAAATTGGAAGAGATATGTTTCAAGTAATCACACAACAGGGGAAAGCAAGACGCGGAACCTTTACCTGTGCCCACGGCAAGGTAGAAACTCCGGTATTTATGAATGTGGGAACACAGGGCGCCATTAAGGGCGCTGTGTCTGCGGAGGATTTAAAACAGATTCATTGTCAGGTAGAACTGTCCAATACCTATCACCTGCACGTTCGGCCGGGAGATGATGTGGTAAAGGCTATGGGTGGCCTCCATAAATTCATGCAGTGGGACGGCACCATTTTAACTGACAGTGGTGGATTTCAGGTTTTCTCTTTGGCAAAGCTCAGAAATATTAAGGAGGAAGGGGTTACCTTCCAGTGTCATGTGGACGGAAGGAAAATCTTTATGGGACCGGAGGAGTCCATGCAGATTCAAGCTAACCTGGGATCAGATATTGCTATGGCATTTGATGAGTGCGTAGAGAATCCGGCTACCCATGCTTATGCCAAACTTTCCTGTGAACGAACACTGCGTTGGCTAGAGCGCTGTATTGAGGCCAGAAAAGGCCTGATGCAGGAACCGGACTGTGTCAATCCGGAGCAGATGCTTTTTGGGATCAATCAAGGGAGCATTTTTCCGGATCTCCGGATCTGGCACGCGCAGGAAATTGCGAAGCTGCCCTGTGACGGATTTGCCATCGGCGGCTTAGCAGTCGGGGAGCCGGCAGAAACCATGTATGAAATCATTGATGCGGTTGAGCCGTATCTGCCCGCGGATAAGCCTCGTTATCTCATGGGGGTCGGTACGCCGTGGAATATTATAGAGGGCGTTTACCGGGGCGTTGACTTTTTTGACTGCGTTATGCCGGCAAGAAATGCCCGACACGGCAAGCTCTATACTTGGAAGGGCACCATTAACATCAAAAATGAGAAATACAAATTGGATCCCAGGCCGCTGGATGAAACCTGCCAGTGTCCGGTTTGCCGTAAGTATTCCAGAGCTTATCTGCGGCATCTGGTCAAGGCGGAAGAGATGTTAGCCATGCGCTTGGCGGTCATTCACAACCTATGGTTTTACAATGAACTGATGTCCAGAATTCGGCAGGAGATTGAACAGGAAACCTTTCATGCGTTCCGGGAAACCTATGTAGAACGATTGATGACCAGACTATAAAAAATTTAAAAGAGGCTTGTCATTACAGGAAACAAACGGTATAATGAAGTTTGAACTGTCTGGATGCAGGAAAGCATCCCAAATAACGGAGGTACGTTGCTTTGACTTATTCTATTATATTGATTGTTGTTATGATCGCGATTTTCTACTTTATGCTCATCCGTCCGGAGAACAAGAAGAAAAAAGCGGCAGAAGAACTACGGAACAGCCTGTCTGTTGGCGATGAAGTAACCACAATTGGTGGGATCATCGGTACCATCTGTGCTGTAAAAGACATGAGTGTGGTACTCGAAACGGGTGCAGACCGTGTTCGGATTGAAATGACCAAATGGTCCATCGGGACCAAGGGCGCTCAGGCTGGCAACGGTGCAGATGCAGCAGCTAAGAACGAAAAGAAAAAGTAAACATCTTTGCGTCTGAAATGCAACCTCTCATCATAGGATGGTACAAACCTATGACGGGAGGTTGTTGTTTTGAACCAGAAGGAAAAAAAGTCGGAAACCCAGTTAGTTCAGGTAGTGAGTTCTTTGATGTCAGGGGTTATTCTGGCCTTTGGGATTAGCATACTGCTCTTATTCCTTGCCGCCCATCTGGTGGCATCCGGGACGTTAGGCGAAACCGTTGCACTCAATGCAGAAGTAGTTGCCTCTGGGATCGGCTGCTTTTGCGGCGGTCTTTATGCGGCGCTGAGTTGTCGAAAGCGAATGCTGCTTCTTGGCGTGACAACCGGTATCATCTACTATGTTGCGTGGGTGATAATTGGGTTCGTGTGCTATTCCAGCGTGGAAGCTCTGGCCGGAGTGCGGAACCTAATTGCAGCAGTGATTGGTGGCGGAATGGCTGGATTTATCTGTGCAGGACTGCATACAAAAAGAAAATAATTGCATTCAAAGAAAGGGTATGATATAATGTTCAAAAATAATCCGAGGAGGAGAGTTTCTTGAAGCATATTAAAACGCTCAATGGCGCCACCCTGAAGAACAGCGTTGCTCATGGCGGCTGCGGCGAATGCCAGACCTCTTGCCAGTCTGCATGTAAAACATCCTGTACTGTGGCAAATCAGAAATGTGAACAGAGCAAGTAATTTTACTATTACTGTGGCATAGAGAAGACTTCCCGCCTGGAGCGATTACGGTAGCCAGGTGCAGGAAGTTTTCTTTTGCCTGTTTTTGCAGAGATACAATGTCGATTTTTACCGAAAGTAGTCAAAACTAACAAGTGGAGAGGGAATAATTATGATTCATACATTTCAAGCCCTAGGATGCTACATCGCAATGGATGTTGACAGTGGTGCGGTTCACGTTTTGGACCGAATGAGCTACGACCTGCTGAACTGCGTGGAACCACCTGTGAGTGAGCGTTGTCCAGATGAGATTCTGACCCGTTTATCACAATACCCCCGTGAGGCTCTGGAGGAATGCTGGCAGGAGATTCGTGAACTGGCGGAGCAGAAGCTGTTGTTTGAGCAGGAAGACTATATCAATCCTCAGTGGGCTGTGGTCAAGAATACACCCATCAAGGCGTTGTGCCTGAATGTGGCTCACGATTGCAACCTGCGCTGTAAGTACTGCTTTGCCTCCACAGGTGGATACGGAACGCAGCGTAAAATCATGTCCCCAGAAACCGCCAAACGTGCCATTGATTTCGTGATCGAAAAGTCTGGAAAGCGCCGTAACATAGAAGTGGATTTCTTTGGCGGTGAACCTCTGATGGCGATGGATACCGTGAAAGAGACTATTGCATATGCGCGGTCTATCGAAGAGAGATACGACAAAAACTTCCGTTTTACGATTACGACCAACGGAATGCTGTTAAACCAGGAGAACACAGACTATATCAACCGTGAGCTGAAAAATGCCGTGCTCTCGATGGACGGTCGGAAAGAAATAAACGACGACAAGCGCTCCACCCCGGCAGGGAAGGGGAGCTATGACATCATCGTACCGAAGTTTCAGAAGTTGGTGGAAGAACGCGGAGATCAGGAATACTATCTGCGTGGCACCTTTACAAAGGATAATCTGGACTTTGCATCCGATGTGTTGCACATTTGTGACGATCTGGGCTTTAAAAATGTGTCTGTAGAGCCGGCCACCGGCAAGGTGGGGGATCCCTTTGCGATTACAGAAGAAGAGCTACCGGCGGTTTTTAAAGAATACGAAAAACTAGCAACAGAACTGTTGAAGCGCCCGGATGTGAACTTCTTCCACTTCTATGTGGATCTGGAACAGGGACCCTGTGTGATTAAGCGGATGCGGGGCTGTGGAGCGGGGAATGAGTATGTAGCAGTAACTCCGGAAGGAGATATTTATCCTTGCCACCAATTTGTAGGGAACGCTGCGTTTAAAATGGGAAACCTCTATGATGGAAGTTTCCGAACGGAAGTAGCGGATCAGTTCAGTAGTGTGAACATTTACACAAAAGAAGAGTGTAAAACCTGCTGGGCGAAGTTCTATTGCTCCGGTGGATGCAGCGCTTCCAATTACAACATCAATGGAGACATCATGAAACCGAGTCACATTGCCTGTGAGCTAGAGCGGAAAAGGTTGGAATGTGCCATTGCAATGAAAGCGATTCGGGCGGGATTGACTGAGTGACAAAAAAGCGGAGGGTGGGAAAACAACAGAAAGGGTATAAAAGGGTTCCATAAAGGAACTCTTTTGTACCGCAGTTTTACCGGTTCACATAAAATTGTTTACATAATATGGTAGACCGATGAAAAATAGATTAAAAAAATAATGAAAAAGTCTTGCGCAATCAAGGTGGTGGCGTTATAGTAGTAGGTATTCTGTCGAGCACGCGGGATGTTGGCTGTGTCGGCAAAATAACACCGAATGGTGATAAAACGAGTGGGAACACTTGCGACACCAAACGGGGACGAACAAAATGTCAACTTCTTAAAACAGGTGCTTTTGCATACCCTTTCTTTGAGGTGATTTTGTGAAACGCACAGAGCGCTTTTTACATAAGTGGACAACCAAAAGTGATTCCCGAACCAGGGCATTTTTTATTCTGGGGATCGCCTTTCTGATGGGGGCATTGCTAGGAATGCTGGCGGCCTCTTTGATCGGGGAGGAAAGCTGCGATAATCTGGAGCAGTTTTTTGTTTCCTATACGGAACTATCTCCCGGACAGGCCTACACGTGGGCCGGTTTTTTCCAGACGCTGTGGTATTTTGTTCGTTTTCCCCTTTTGATTTTGTTGGCAGGTTTTTCCGCTCTCGGGGTATTTGTAATACCTGTGGCTATTTTACTGAAAGGGTTTTCGTTTTCCTTTGCAGTATCTGCGCTGGTTTTACTATATGGTTTTCCAGGACTGATTGCAGCAGCCGTCTTTTTCGGATTGGCAGATTTGTTTTTAGTTCCCATTCTATTCTTAGTTGGAGGATGGAATTGGGATCTTTCCTGCCATATCGCGTTTGGCCGTGCACTTCAGCCCAATTCTCCCAGTGTGAAATCGACGGTGTTATTGGTCGGTTTTGCCACCCTTATTATTTCGGTTACTACATTTTTTTCATTCCAGTTGTTGATTATGTTGCTGCCCAAGTTTGTGTTTTAATTCTGTATTGTTTTGAGAGGATGTTAACAATGGATCTGTTAACTGATTTTAAAGTTTATTTGGTTACGGAGAAAAAGGCGTCTGCCAATACTGTCGCATCCTATCTGCGCGATATTACCCAGTTCGTAAACTATTTGGGCGGAGATGAACAGTTAGCGCTGGAGGCAACACAGCCTTGTGTTGAGTCCTACATGCAGCGTTTGATGGATAAGGGAAAGTCTGCGGCAACGGTAACGCGTGCGCTTGCCTCGCTGAAGTGTATGTACCGCTGGCTCCAGCAAAGTGAACGGTGCGGAAGCAATCCGGCGAAAGAGGTCAAGGCAAAAAAAGTAGAGCGGAAGCTGCCTCAGATACTCACCAGTGAAGAGGTGGAATTGCTCTTAAAGCAGCCCCGCTGCATTGATGTGAAAGGGTATCGGGATCATGCGATGCTAGAGGTGCTTTATGCTACCGGCATACGGGTCAGCGAGTTGATTTCTCTGAACATCAAGAATGTCAATTTGAGTGCAAGTTTTATCATTTGTTCCGGAAAGGGGAAGAGTCGTATTATCCCACTCTATCACGGTGCAGTGAAGGCTCTCTCTGACTACATAAAAAATGTGCGTCCCAACTTAGTGGTAGATGGAGAAACCGCATTATTCGTGAACATGAACGGGGAACGTATGAGTCGCCAGGGCTTCTGGAAGCTGATCAAATACTATCAGAAAAAAGCAGGAATTAAAACTGAGATCACTCCACATACGCTCCGTCACTCGTTTGCTGCCCATCTGTTGCAGAACGGTGCGGATCTGCGTTCCATTCAGGAAATGATGGGACATGCTGATATTTCCTCTACCCAAATCTATACAAAGTTAATCAATCAGCACTTGATGGATGTCTACCATAAAGCACATCCCCGTGCATAAAGGAAGAAAAAACGTAGGTGTAACCATGGTTACACCTACGTTTTTTCGTTAAATCAGCTCTTTTTCAGATAGCTGGCCATGATGTAGTAGTAGTCGGTGTTAATTTTGGTTTTGTACCAGGAAGCATGGTTTACGGTTTTTGCACCGCCCTTAACTACAGTGACAGGAGTGTTTTTAAGCAAAATGGTTTTCAAGGACTTTGTCGTTCCGGCATCAGAGCGAACGTTCACCTTTGATGTTACCTTGTAGTTCAGCAGTGTTTCTCCCCGGGCCAGATATTTGGCCATCACATAATAATAGTTGCCGCCTATCTTCACCTGATACCAAGTAGTTCCGCCGACTTTTTTACTCCAGCCCTTCACGATGGAGGTTACTTTCCCTTTTGCAAATTGACCCTTTACAGAATAGGTAGTGCCGCATCCGGTTCGGTAGTTGAGTTTTGCGGTTGTAGTGTATTTGACCAGCACTTGGCGCGTCAGATACTTGCCGCTCATGTAATAATACTTGCTGTCGATCAACACCTTATACCACGGTGTTCCATCTACTGTGCGATACCAGCCGTATACCACACTTACGGTGCTACCCGAAGAAACGCTGCCCTTTGCAGTGTAATTGGTACCACACCCAGTCCGATAATTTACCTTGCTAGTGGTCTTGTAGGGAGCGGTGAGGGTGGTGATCTTAAAAGTTTTGCTCAGGGAGCCGGTGTACGTTCCGATACCGGTTACTTTAACTGTTGCAGTTCCCGGCTCTTTGTTGCTGGAATAAGCTACTGCGTAGTTACTGTCGCTTTTCAGCTTGGTGGAGCCGTATTTCACCGTTATGCTGGGTTTTAATGCGCTGCCGGTGTAGGGGTGAGTGGTGTAGGAAAGACTCAGTGTCGCGTTACTTGAGGTGAGTTTGGTTCCACCAGAAGTGGATACGGTTATTCCAACTGCATCAAATCCGCCGCCGCAGAAAGCGTAGATCATACAGGTTCCGTTTTTCTTTCCAGTTACTACTCCGGAATCGCTGACAGTCGCAATGCTCTGGTTGCTGCTGAGAAAATAGACTTGATCAGAGGATTTTGCTTTGGTGTAAGACAGGGACTGCGTCTTTCCCTTTGCAATGTTATAGCTGGAAGCAGCAGTGACACATTCTGCGGAAACATAGCCACTATTGCTTCCGTAGGTTACCTTTAACCAGTAAGGGTTGGCGATTTGGTAAGCTTTGTTTGCGTTGTTGGTTGCAACGCCGCCGGAGACAGATATCTTTGCGTCAGAGGGGATGATGGTAACGGAAGAGTAGGTCGTTGCAGGACCGGAACGCAGTGTAAGTTTGCTGGTGGTGGTAACAGTTTTCGTAGCCTTGGCAAAGGACACGGCTTTCGACGCATCGGACAGGGAGAGAAGGGAACAGGTGCTCGGCATATTGTTATATACCGGAATGCGGAAAACGTAGCTCCCGTTTAGGGTCGTAGCGTCGTAGGCTTTGTACATACGTTCTGCCTCATTTACTGCACCGTATAGACTAGACATGTACTGATGGGCGTACGTTCCTTTTGTCGTTGAGGCGCTGGTGTTGAACTTTGTGAAGTATTCGGTATACTGTCCGGTTGCGTAGTAGTTGGTATAAATGAAGGAAGCACCGCCTTGAATGGACAGCGATGGGTTTTTCCAGGGACGGCTATAGCTGGAGCCGGAGGAGGCCCACTTTAACCCATCCGTAGCAGAGGAAAAAGCTCCGATGTTGTAAAAGTTGTAGATATTCGGATAGTTTTCATTTTGACCGGAGGTTGACGTTTTGCTGAGGGAACCACCAGTTTCTGTGATAGTTTTAGCCGCTAAAAAATAAGGATTTATGGAGGCTGCGGAACCTGCGTTCAGGATGGTCTTTGCGTACGTTGTGGACAAAGTGGCGGAAACTTTCTTGCCGTTGGAAAACTTGTAGTAGGTGCCGCTTTGGGAAAGGTCGGTGCCGCTCAAAACGGCCTCAACACCGGTAGCGGTACAGGCGCTGTTATCCCCCATGTCGATAAAAAGAAAAATGTCTTTTTTATTCAGGTAATTGCGGGGATCCATGTAGTATGCGACGGCGTTGGAACTGGCGTAAGTGTCTTTGGAGGCACTACTCATTAACGCGCTGCAAGCGCTGGGGCTGACAACGTTGTTAGCGGAATTTGCTTCAGCGGCAACTGCCTTCTGAAAATCCAGTCCAGTTTTATCTGCCACAAAGATCCACTTTGAATAAGTGCTGTGCAGGTTTGAAAGCAACGTGCGATAGCTGGCCGGAAACTTGGCAAGCTCTGTTTCGTAGTCGTAACTGGAGGCAGCACAGGTTTCGGGAGAGTCGGAAGGGATGATTTCATTATCCGCTTCTGAAACGTCAATGGAATTATGTACCTCACCCTCGGAGGTGTCGTAATCATCAGCAATCATTTCCACATACTGATCAGCGGAAGAATCGGTCGGTTCAGCAGTAGCCAGAGCACTGGATGTTTCGCCGGCATAGCCCAATGAAACAAGAGGAATGACCATGAAAATGGTCAGGACCAGACTTAAGAGTTTTTGCCATATCGATGTTTTCATAAAGTCCCTCCATAGAACAAAGGTGGTTTTACAATTGAGTATGAGTATCAATATTGTGTGATTTTTAGTAATATTATAAAATAGGATGGGGGAAAACGCAAGGAAGGGTTACAAGAAATTACATAGTTGAGATGTGAAGGCACCTTGAAATGGAGTAAAGTGATACTGCATTACATATATTCTCGGAGTAATCCTCGAGAATAAAGAACAATTCGTTCGGTTTGAATTGAAAAGCAAAATTACTTTACACAACAGAAATGTTGATATACCAGTGAATTTAACACGACTTGTTTTCATGACACAAGGCATCTATAAAAAAACACTGGAGTAACAACTGTTACTCCAGTGTTTTTGGTCGGAACGCCGGGATTCGAACCCGGGGTCTCTTGGACCCGAACCAAGCGCGATACCAAGCTTCGCCACGTCCCGATTGACAGTTTCCTATTATATCTACTTATACTTGGAAAGTCAAGAGCCTTTTTCGACATCTATAGTAGGTAGGTTTCTTGAAATGCTTGCATATTTCAATTTGTGGAGCCATAGCATGGAACATAATCTAAAGGGGAGTGTTGTGCGATGGCTAGGAAAAACATCAGGAAGAGCATAAGTCGAAACAGTCCAAAGCAAAACAAAAGACCTCCAACCTGGGTGAAAAAAGAGATGGCGAGATTAGTTGCTGCCATCCTTATTTTCGCCGGCTGTTTTATTGGAAAGAGTTGTATTCCAGCGGTTCAAAGTCAATTTGCTCCTATGCTGCAAAACCTCTTATCGTGTTCCTGTGACTTTGAAGAGGCAGTACGGTGTTTCTCAGCGCAGTTGGAAAGCGGGAACGATGTTGGTGATGCGCTGGAGGATTTCTGTGTTACCGCCTTTGCCGCTCAGACAAGCCAAAGGGAGACAGAGTCGAATCCGGAGCGCGTTGCACTCATGAACACCATTGCCTATTGTGGCACTTTAACGGATGGCTATTGATGCAAACTAACCACAGATCATGGGTGCCTGACCAGGTTTGGTTTGGAAGGGTCCGGTTTACGCCGGGCTTTCTTCTTTTGGCGGCGCTTTTGCTCTATCAAAGTACCTCAGCTTTTTTAACCAGTTTTTTACTTGCTGCTGCGCTCCATGAATTGGGACACATTTTAACTGCCCATTTACTTGGGATCCCGATTCGCACCCTTTCAATGACCGCATTTGGCTGCGTTCTTTCGTTGACTGATAGAGCCCTGATTCCAGACTGGAAACTGCTGTTCATTGCGGCAGCCGGACCGATGTTGAATCTAACACTGGCTTTCCTGAGTCTGTACCTGTTTGACTACCCTCTCTTTGGGGCTGAAAATCTATTGCTGGCGTTGTTCAATTTGCTCCCGGTATTTCCACTTGATGGCGCAGTGATCCTGGTCTCTGCTTTGTCTGCTAAAATGCTGCCTGAGCAGGCAGAGCGCTGTGTTTGTATGCTTGCGCTGCTGTTGGTGATTGCGACAGCGGCAACAGCCCTTTCCTTACAGGGGGCGGCGAGACCCAGAGTCTTTTTGTTTGCCCTCTGGTTAGCCGTTAGCTTGGTTCAAAAGATACGGGGTTGTACTTGTCATTTTTCCCGCTTTCAGTTAAAATAAATAAACCCTGTAAGTTTAAGAGCGATAATGTGTTTTTCTGACCATGTCGCTCGGAGAAGGAATGGCAAATGCAATGAACGGGAAATTAGAGCGTATTTTACTTCGAGTGCAAAAGCCTGCTCGCTATACGGGCGGTGAGTACAACGAAGTGATCAAAGAAAAATCGGAAGTGGATGTGCGGTTTGCCATGTGCTTCCCAGACACATATGAAATTGGAATGTCCAATTTGGGACTGCGCATTCTCTATGGTGTTATGAACGAGGCGAAGGGCGTTTGGTGTGAGCGCGTCTTTGCACCCTGGGGCGATATGGAAGCGGAACTGCGCAAGGCACAGATTGCGCTATATGCGTTGGAAAGCGGAGATAGTCTGCGGGAGTTCGATTTTGTTGGGTTCTCGATAGGGTATGAGATGGCCTACACCAACGTGTTGAATATGCTGGATCTGGCCGAAATCCCCATCCACAGTGCGGATCGTGGAGAGGGAGATCCAATCATTGTTGCTGGCGGCACCTGTGTGTATAATGGGGAGCCGTTGGCCGATTTTATTGATATCTTCTCTTTGGGTGAAGGAGAGGACGTTACGCTGGAAATGATCCAGCTCTATCGTGAAGGCCGAGAGCAAGGCTGGTCCAGAAGGGAGTTTTTGCGGCAGGCGGCACAAGTGCCTGGATTATATGTTCCCTCTCTTTATGAGATTACCTATCATGAGGACGGAACGATTCAGAAGATTACCAACACAGCGGGCGCACCAGAACGAATCACCAAGCGGATTGTAACGGATTTTGACAAATCCTACTTTCCGGTGAAAACTATCATCCCATCTACCGAAATTGTCCATGACCGGGTAATGCTGGAGGTATTTCGCGGCTGTATCCGTGGCTGTCGTTTCTGCCAGGCGGGATACTGCTACCGACCGGTTCGTCCCAGGAGCGTAGATGTACTGGTTCAGCAGGGGATTGAAGCCTGTAAAGATTCTGGCTACCAGGAGATGACACTTTCCAGCCTCTCCACCAGTGATTATCGCCCCTTGACTGATCTTTGTGATGGACTGCTGGAGTACTGTGATCCACGGAATATCAATCTGAACCTGCCGTCCCTCCGGGCAGATGGTTTCTCTATGAGCGTTATGCAGCGGCTGCAGCGGGCACGGAAGACCAGTATTACCTTTGCACCGGAAGCAGGTACCCAGCGCCTGCGGAATACCATTAATAAAAACGTTACGGAACAGGATTTGCTGCAATCCTGCCGAACTGCTTTTGAGGGAGGCTGCAGTGCGGTAAAGTTATACTTTATGCTGGGGCTGCCAACGGAAACCGATGAAGATGTAATCGGTATCGCAGATCTTGCACAGAAAGTCTACTGGACCTGGAAAGAGTATGCGGTCAGTAAATCCCGTGGGGTACGCATTACTGTTTCTACTTCCTTCTTTGTCCCTAAGCCGTTTACGCCCTTCCAGTGGGAAGCGCAGATTAGCATGGAGGAATACCACCGCCGAGTAGAGCTTTTAAATCACGCGATCAAGAACAAATCCATTCAGTACAACTGGCACGAGATGAATACCAGCTATATTGAAGCGGTGCTGGCGCGTGGAGATCGCAAGCTGGGGGCGGTGCTGGAAGCAGTTTGGAAAGACGGCGGGCATCTGGATGCCTGGGGTGAATACTTCTCCTTTGAACGCTGGATGAATGCGTTTGAACAGACTGGGATTGATCCGGACTTCTACGCCCGTAGAGAACGGACCAAAGAGGAAGCGTTGCCCTGGGACATGATCGACATCGGTGTACACACGAATTATCTGTGGAGGGAACGGGAACAGGCGTACCGTTCTGTAATCACGCCGGACTGTCGTGTGAAATGCATGGGTTGTGGGGCAAATTGCTTGCTGCCCAACGGCGTCTGTGACGAGGACAGGAGGTAACATAAACGATGGCAAAGCCGAAAAATAGACTTCTGTTTTCCAAAAACGGACGAGCCTGTTATATTTCTCACTTGGATTTGATGGCTACCTTTCAACGGGTCTTTTTGCGCTCCGGCGTGCCTATTTGGCAGACGCAGGGGTTCAACAAACATGCCTATGTTTCCATTGCGCTGCCGCTGTCGGTAGGCTATTCCAGTGACTGCGAAATTTTAGAGTTTAATCTCGGTGATGATATGCCCATGGAGGAAGTGCCAGCGCGTATGAATGCCAGTATGCCGGAAGGCATTCAGGTGTTGGCATGCTACGCCATCGAGACACCCATGAAAAAACTGGATGAGATTGATTGGACGGTGACTATTGTATATGATAATGGGGTTCCCGAACAGGCAATACAGGAGATCACTGCATTGTTGGGGCAGGAAAGTCTTGTAATCCAAAAGAAGTCCAAGAAATCGAAAAAGTGCTATACGGAGATTGATCTCATACCTATGATTTATCTTTGGGAAATGCAGTTGTCTGAAGGGGGAATTCAGGTTCATGCCCGGCTTATGGCTCAAAATCCTGGATTGAATCCGTCCATTGTGATCAATACAATTTGCGAACAATGCCCAGATGCAGCGCCGGATTTTGTGCGCTACCACAGAAACGAAATTTTCGATGGAGATGGGAAAGTTTTTCGCTAAAAACATTGCATTGAAATGGTTCCTATGTTATATTAGGTAGGTTGAATAAAGGGTGGTCCTCTGGGATTTGCAGTCCAAACGACTGCGCAAAACTGTTCGGATTGAACGAATATATCGCCATGACCACCTATAAAACAGGAGGAACATCCATGAAAATCGATCTCATTAAAACGCTGGACGCTCAGAACGTGAAGAGCGAAGCACCCGTCATCCGTATCGGTGATACCGTTCGCGTCCACATCAAGATCAAAGAAGGCAGTAAGGAACGTGTCCAGATCTTCGAAGGTACTGTAATTGCAAAGAAGCATGGCGGTGTCAACGAAACCTTTACCGTCCGCCGTATTTCCTATGGCGTAGGCGTGGAGAAGGTGTTCCCGGTCCATTCACCCAACGTAGTTCAGGTCGAAACCGTCCGCAAGGGCAAGGTTCGCCGCGCAAAGCTGTATTATCTGCGTGGCCGTGTCGGCAAGGCTGCAAAGGTCAAGACCAAGCTGTAATTTTCCTGTGCAAAGAAAAGGAGCGGATAACCGCTCCTTTTTTGCTAGGCATATCAAACAAATGAGGAGGTACACTCATGAATGTGCAATGGTACCCAGGCCATATGACAAAAACCAGACGGATGATTGGAGAAAATCTGAAGCTGGTGGATCTGGTTGTAGAAATTATCGACGCAAGAATCCCGGTTTCCAGCCGTAATCCAGATTTAGATGAGCTGTTGGGGGATAAGCCCAGGCTGGTCATTTTGAACCGTGCTGATCAGGCAGATCCAGTTATGAATAAAGAATGGTCCAATTGGTTCCGCAGCAAGGGGACATCTGTGCTCCAAACTGACTGCAAAACCGGAGCCGGTGTGAAGCAGTTTTCACCCGTTGTCAAGTCTATTTTAAAAGAGCAAATTGCCCGCTGGGCAGAAAAGGGACAGGTAGGTCGGCCAGTTCGCGTTATGGTAGTCGGAGTCCCGAATGTGGGGAAATCCACCTTTATTAATAAAGTGGCACGGCGCAAATCGGCAAAGGCGCAGAATCGCCCCGGCGTGACCCGCGGAAAACAGTGGGTTACGGTAGACAGCGATCTGGAACTGCTGGATACCCCCGGCATCCTTTGGCCAAAGTTTGAGGATCAGTCTGTAGGGCTGAATTTAGCATTCACCGGTGCAGTAAAGGACGACATTATGGATCTGGAAACCTTGGCTTCCCATCTGATGAAGGTGTTGGCGCAACGGTATCCGGAAGCCATTCAGACTCGTTATAAAGTTGAGATTCCTGCCGTATTTAACGAGTGGGAATTACTGGAGGCCGCTGGGAGAAAGCGTGGTTTTTTGATTTCAGGCGGGGAAGTGGATATCGAGCGGATGGCTCGAATCCTGTTAGAGGAATACCGATCCGGTAAGCTGGGGCGTTTTACGTTGGAGGCACCGGAACCGGGAAAAAAGGAGTTAACTGGTGAGTAAAGCAGATGTGTTTTGGCCTGACCTCTGGGCACTGGAGACCGAATTGTACGCATCGGGGAAAAAACTGATCTGCGGTGTAGATGAGGCTGGTGCCGGGCCCCTGGCTGGTCCGGTTTATGCCGCCGCAGTGATCCTACCGCCTGGATTAATGCTCCCCTATTTAAACGACTCCAAAAAGGTAACGCCTAAGCGCAGAGAAGTGCTTTTTCATGAGATTCAGGAGCAGGCAATCAGCTATGCCATTGCGTGGGCAGACGAGGCGGAAATTGATACCATGAACATTCTTAATGCCCGAATGCTGGCCATGGAACGTGCCATCGGCTTGCTGGAGCCAGAACCGGACTTTGCGCTGATCGACGGAAACTATAATCGTGGAATCACCATTTCCAATGAAACGGTTGTGAAAGGGGATGCCCACTCTGCCTCCATTGCGGCAGCGTCTATTCTAGCGAAGGTCAGCCGGGATCATTACATGATTCAGATAGCGGAGCAATATCCTCAGTACCAGTTTGAAAAGCACAAAGGATATCCAACCAAACTGCACTACGAACTGCTGCGTAAATGTGGCCCCTGTCCCATTCATCGTAAAACGTTTCTAAAAAAGCTGTGAGCGCTGGACAAACCCCCCAGCTGATTGGCCGATGGGGAGAGGCACTGATTGCGGAATACTTGCGACGGCAAGGCTATAAGCTGTTGTCATCAGGATACCATTGCCGAATGGGAGAAATTGACCTGATCGGGACAAAGGATGGTATTTTGGCGTTTGTGGAGGTGAAAACCCGGCAGAATGGACGGTTTGGCGAAGGGCGAGAGTTTGTGGATAAACGCAAACAGGAGCGCATTCGCACGACCGCCCAGTATTATCTGCTGGAGCACCCGGAGCTTTTGCTCCAGCCGCGATTTGACGTAGCGGAAATCACAGCACATGATGGAACCGCAACCAAGGAACCGATCATCCATTACTTGGAGAATGCGTTTTATTAGGAGGCAGGAAAGTTGAGCATACCATTATTTGATGCGCACTGTGATACATTGTATAGGATTATGACAGAACCGGGACGGCATTTACTAGGAGGAAACGGTCAATGGGATCTAAGCCGTATGGAGGATTTCGCTCCACAGGCACAGATTTTTGCAGTATTTGCCGATTCAGCACAGCCGGGCGCTGTTGACAAAGCTGCACGACAGATCGAAAGTTTTCAACAGGAGTGCCAATTATTTCAGGATCGCATCATGCCCTGCACCAATGGGCGGCAAGCAGATGAGGCTACCCGGAAGGGGAAGATTGCGGCGTTTTTATCTGTAGAAGGAAGTGAGTTGCTGCACTGCTCCGTAAAAATGCTGCGCAAAGCCTATCAACAAGGCGTGCGTGCCGTGAACCTGACTTGGAACCGAGCCAATGCGCTGTCGGGAAGCCACTGTGAGGAGCCAGAGCGGGGACTGAGTCAACAGGGAAACGAATTTGTGAGCGAGATGAACCGGCTGGGGATGCTGGTAGATGTGTCCCATTTGTCGGAAGCTGGGTTCTGGGATGTGATGGCAATCACGGAAAAGCCAGTGATTGCCAGCCACTCCAACAGTAAAGCGGTGTTTTTTCACACCAGAAACTTGACCGATGCTCAATTTACTGCCATAATGGAATATCGTGGTGTGGTAGGCTTAAATGCTTACGCTGGATTCCTTGGTGAGACAGCGGTTACACCAAACGATTTGCTGCGGCATCTAGAACATTTCCTAGCCCTGGGTGGTACGAAAACTGTGGCGCTAGGGGGCGACTGGGATGGATGCGACGCATTGCCGGAAGGCTATTCCGGAATCTGGAACTGGGCTGATTTCTATAATACCCTGTTGCAGCACAACTATCATGAGTCGCTTGTCCGCGATCTTTTCTATCATAATCTAATGAGGACGGTGAATGCAGTATGTATTACGTAAGTACAAGAGATAAATCCCTTCACTACTCTCCGGCCCAGGCCATTGCACAGGGCCTTTCCAGAGATGGCGGACTGTTTCTGCCGATTACCACGCCGAAACTGCCGGCGGATGCCCTGGAAAAAATGGTTCAAATGACCTATCAGCAACGGGCACAGTATATTATGAGCATGTATCTGGAGGATTTCACCGCGGAGGAACTGGGGCAGTATGCAGAAAAAGCTTACGGTTCAGATAAATTTGACGTGACCGAGGTGGCTCCTCTGCGGAAGGTAGATGAAGATACCTATTGTCTGGAGCTGTGGCACGGACCTACCTGTGCCTTTAAGGATATGGCATTACAAATGCTGCCTCACTTACTGACTGCCTCGCTGAAGAAAAATCAGGAGGAGAAAACTGTTTGCATTCTGGTTGCTACCTCTGGTGACACTGGGAAAGCGGCACTGGAAGGATTCCGGGATGTGGAAAAAACGAAGATCCTGGTTTTCTATCCCAAGGATGGTGTCAGCGAAATTCAGCAACTACAGATGTCTACGCAGGAAGGCAACAACGTAGGTGTTTCCGCTGTGGTAGGCAATTTTGACGACGCACAGACCGGCGTTAAAACCCTGTTCTCCGACCCTGAGTTGAGAGAAGCACTGGCACAGCGTGGTTTCTTCCTCTCCAGCGCCAACTCCATTAACTGGGGACGGGTACTGCCTCAGGTAGTGTACTATATCTCGGCCTACTGTGATCTGATGGCTCAGAATGCAGTTCAAGCTGGTGATCCCATCAATGTCTGCGTCCCTACTGGCAATTTTGGCAACATTCTGGCCGCATTCTATGCAAAAGAGATGGGGGTGCCCATTCAGCGGCTAATCTGCGCCTCCAATAGCAACAATGTTCTGACTGACTTTATTGCCACCGGTCGATATGACCGAAACCGTTCGTTCTATACGACAGTCTCCCCCTCCATGGATATTCTGATTTCCAGCAATTTGGAACGGCTGCTGTTCCTTCTCTCTGAGGGCAACGATCAGCTGGTAGCGGACTACATGAATCAGCTCAATGAAACCGGTAGCTATCTCGTCAGCGATTCCATCCGTGAAAAAGTCCAGAAGGTTTTCACTGGCGGCTACGCTTCAGAAACTGATACGGCAGCAACCATTGCCACAATGCAGGAAAAGCACAACTATCTCATCGACACCCATACAGCAGTTGCATTCCAAGTGTTGGATCAGTACCGGAAAAAGACGGGGGACTTGACGAAAACGGTCGTGGCCTCCACAGCCAGCCCCTTTAAGTTCTGCGATGCCGTTCTGGGTGCTCTGAATATCAGTGAAAAGGCCTCCGGTACTGCTTTACTGGATCAGCTGGAGCAGGTAACCGGCGTGAAGGCGCCGCAGCCGCTGGCTACGCTGAAGGACAAAACGGTTCGGTTTGACGCTTGGACGGAGAAAGAACAGATGCAGTCCGTTGTAACCGATTTCCTGAAATAAGATAGGTGAATTCTGATGGCACTGTTTGTACTGGGGGACACCCACCTTTCTCTTGGCAGTGCGAAGCCCATGGATGTGTTTGGTGGCGCTTGGATCGGCTATGTGGAAAAACTAAAAAAGGGTTTTCAAGTTGTTCGAGCGGAAGATACTGTGGTTCTGTGTGGAGATCTGTCTTGGGGGATGTCCCTGAAAGAAGCGGAACCGGATTTTGCCCTTTTGAATGAGCTGCCAGGAAAGAAAATTTTCGTCAAAGGTAATCACGACTACTGGTGGGAGACCGTTTCGAAAATGACACGTTTCTTTGAAGAGCGGGGATTTAGCACTTTTTCGCTGCTGCATAATAACTGTTTCTTTTATCGAGATGTGGCTCTTTGTGGAACTCGGGGCTGGTTCCTGGACGAGGAGAAAGCTGGACACAACGAAAAGGTAATGCGCCGGGAAATGATTCGTCTGGAAACTTCCCTGAAAATGGCTGGGAGCCGGGAAAAATTCTGCTTTCTCCATTATCCGCCCATCTATCAAGGATATGCCTGCCATGGCATTTTGGAGTTGCTGGAGCGCTATCAGGTAAAGCGATGTTGTTACGGTCATCTTCATGGCCACAGTATGCGCTTGGCTGTGGAGGGAATGCATGGAGAAACCGAGTTCAGCCTGATTTCCGCCGATCATCTGGGTTTTGTGCCAAAAAAAATCTTAGATTAGACAAAAAAATTATAAAATAGAGGTAGAAATAAGTTTCTATATCTGTTAAAATTAAAATTCGTAGGACCTTGGAAAGTCTGAATAACAATGTCGTATCATAATGATCTGTCCATGCAGGTGATGAATCTAAAAGTCAAGTGCATCGGACAAATTTTTAGGAGGAAATAATCCATGAATGTGAAAAATGTAGAGAAACAGGAAAAAAACATGGTGAAAATGACCATCGAAATCAGTGCAGAAGAGTTTGATGCAGCGGTTGAGAAGGTTTATCGTAAAAATAAGAAGCAACTTGCTATCCCTGGCTTCCGTAAGGGAAAGGCTCCGCGTAACCTGGTTGAAAAAATGTATGGTGCAGAGTTGTTCTACGAAGAGGCGATCAACGATCTCTATCCTCAGGCATTGGATTATGCTATTGAGGCAGAGGATATCTCAATAGCTGGTTATCCTAAGATGGATGTCGTGTCTTCCGGTGCAGAGGGGCTTGTGCTGACTGCTGAAGTAGCCAAAAAACCTGAAATCACTGTGGAAAACTACAAAGGTGTTGTCGCGCCCTACGAAGACGTAGAAATCACCCAGCACGATCTAGACCTCGCCCTGACTCCCTACGTCAGCCGTGCCAAAACCACTGCCGAGGCAGGCCGCCCGGTAGAGTATAACGATACAGTTACCATCGACTTTGCTGGCTACAAGGACGGTGAAGTATTTGAAGGCGGCACTGGCGAAAACTTTGATCTGGTGGTTGGCTCTGGCACCTTTATTCCTGGTTTTGAGGAAGAGATGATGGGTATGAGCGTCGGCGAAGAAAAGACGTTCGACATTACTTTCCCGGAGAACTACGGTCAGGCCAATCTGGCTGGACAGGAAGTGCAATTCAAGGTAAAGGTTAAATCTGTAAAGTGCGTCATGGTGCCTGAGCTGGATGATGAGTTCGCAAAGGACGTCAGCGAGTACGAATCGTTGGACGAGCTGATGGCACATCTGCGTGAAGAATGCATCCAGGACAAGGAAACAAACGCGCAGAGAGAATTTGAACGTGCGGTTATGGATCAGCTGATCAAAGACACTGAGATTGAAATTCCGGATACCATGATTGAATATGAACGGGATCGCTTGTTGGAGAACTACAGCGCACAGCTCAAAAACAATGGTGTGACACTGGAACAGTACCTCAACGTAACCGGCGGCACTATGGATCAGTTTAAAGAATCCATGGAGGAAGAAGCCCTGCGGGTGATTAAGAACGAACTGATTCTGGAAGCCGTTATGCGCCAGGAAGCTGTAGAAGTTACCGATGAAGATATTGACAAATACGCCGAAAAGAGCGGCATGCTCTATGGCATGAGCGGAGAAGAAATCAAATCTGCCATTCCCAAGGACAGCTTGGAAGCTGGCGCCAAAATCGACAAGGCAGCTCAGATAATCTACGATGCAGCAGTACACGGTCCCGCTCCTGAAAAGGCTGACTCTGAAAAGGCTGAGTAATACGAGTATAAAATTTTCCGTTGTCGGATATGATTAGGTATCGAAACCCAATATCAACACGAAACAAAGGAGTTTCATTATGAGCTTAGTACCGTATGTAGTGGAACAAACTAATCGAGGCGAACGTTCGTATGACATTTTCTCTCGTTTATTAAATGACCGGATTATTATCCTTTCCGAGGAAGTAAATGATGCCAATGCCTCTCTGGTGGTCGCACAGTTGCTCTATCTGGAGGCACAGGATCCGGACAAGGAAATCCAGTTTTACATTAACAGTCCTGGTGGCGCTGTTACCGCAGGTATGGCAATCTACGACACCATGCAGTATATCAAGGCAGACGTGTCCACCATCTGTATCGGCATGGCAGCAAGCATGGGAGCATTCCTTCTTTCATCTGGCGCAAAAGGAAAGCGAATTGCGTTGCCCAATGCAGAGATCATGATTCATCAGCCTGCTGCGGGAACCCAGGGAAAAGTGACTGATATGGAAATTGATGTAGAACGCTTCCTGAAGATTAAGGATCGATTGAATCATATTCTTGCAGAAAACACGGGCAAAACAATGGAAGAAATTAAGCGCGATACAGAACGCGATCATTGGTTTACTGCTGAAGAAGCAAAAGCGTACGGCCTGGTGGATCAGGTGATCTATCAGCGTTAAATATGAGAGAGAGCGGGAACAAAATCAGGTTCCTGCTCTCTTCTAAAATTAAGGTAAAGGGATTGAACATGTCGAAAAACGAAGACAGGAGAGCGGTGCGCTGCTCATTTTGCGGAAAAATGCAGGAACAGGTTAAGCGGATCATTGCCGGGCCTGGATGCTACATTTGTGATGAATGCGTTGCGTTGTGCAATCGAATCATAGATGATACAATGGATGAAGAGGAGCGGTATGCAGTTCCGGAAATTCCGGACGAAATTCCGACCCCAAAAGAAATTCGAACTATTTTGGATCAGTATGTCATCGGTCAGGATGAGGCTAAGGTGGCGTTATCCGTAGCTGTCTACAACCACTACAAGCGGATCTTTTTCGGTGGTGATGAGGACGTGGAGCTTCAAAAGAGCAATATCTTGCTTCTGGGTCC
>ENA-UOOI01001199-UOOI01001199.1-fermentation-metagenome-genome-assembly--contig:-NODE-1199-length-28347-cov-45.385621_pt1 | contig 28347 bp, 21 predicted proteins | sample MGYA00245779_ERZ724027 | MGnify/ENA primary metagenome ERZ724027 (study PRJEB28704, sample SAMN03018318) | fermentation metagenome | biome: anthropogenic terrestrial biome; feature: soil...
CATGCCGGGGATAACAGCACATTGTATCCGGAAGAGGAAAGTGCAAAGGATTTCTTCACTGCTTCCTGAATGGAATCTACCCTGTAAATGTTTTGAAATCCCTTTTCCCTGGCAGTCTCAGATATTCTGTCCGCTGTCTCTCCCAGCAAAACCAAAGCTTTTATCCTATCCCCAAAGGCGTCCACAAAATCGGAAAAACCGCTTTTCTTATCCATGCCCCCGGCGATGAGAACCGTGGGACCGGGCATGGCTTCAATGGCCTTGATGGAAGAATCCGGATTGGTCCCTTTGGAATCGTTGTAAAAAGTAATCCCCCGGATGGTAGCCACTTTTTCAATACGGTGCTCTATCCCCGGAAAACTCTTCAGGACCCCGGCAAGAACGGAGGGTTCCACCCCCGCAATGCCTGCAGCCAAAACAGCTGCCAGCGCATTTTCCAGGTTATGGGCGCCTGGAATGGCAACTTCCCCTGTGCGACAGATCCGGACCGGCCCCCTCCCAATGTCCATCAGAATCTGGCCGTTCTCCACCCATGCCCCTCGGGGCAAAATCTTTTTCCGGCTGAAATGGAAAACCTGTGCCTTGGTATCCGGTTCCAGGCGCGACAGGATATCATTATCCCTGTTTAAAATCACAGTTCCCCTGCTGTCCTGATTTTCAAAAATACGCGATTTTGCAGCAATATAGTTCTCCATCGTTTTGTGCCGGTTCAAATGGTCTTCCGTTATATTCAGCAGGACAGATATTGCCGGTTTGAACCGATCAATGGTTTCCAGCTGAAAACTGCTGATTTCGGCTACAACCACATCGTCCGCTTTTGTTTTTTCCGCCACTTCCGTAAAGGGAACTCCGATATTGCCAACCACATAAGTGCTTTTCCCGGCCGCCTTCAGCATCTCCCCCACCAGCGTCGTCGTTGTGGTTTTCCCATTGGTGCCGGTTATTGCAATAATCGGAGCCTTGTTGTATCGATATGCAAGCTCCACCTCGCTTATTACCGGAATCCCAAGATCCAGCGCTTTTTTCACAAAGGAAGAATCCACCGGAATTCCCGGGCTGAGTACCATTCCATCCACCTGACGGACCAGATCATCCGGATTTTTCCCCAAAAAGAACTGACAGCCGGTTTCCTGCCGGAGCTCCTCCACCGCTTCGGGGATTTCCTGTTGCGTTTTGGTATCGCTGACGAGAACCGTGGCTCCCGACCGATCCAGCAGCTTTGCTGCAGATACGCCGCTCCGGGCCAGTCCTGCAACCAATATTGTCTTTCCTTTCACGTACTCCGCGAAATCCATATTACTTCTCCTTCCAGGTACCTGCTTTAAAAACACGGCTCCTCCCGTACGAACATCATCCGTTCCCCTAAAGGCTCATTAAAGCGATCAGGCACAGGATGACCGTCGCAATCATAAACATAGCGACCACCCTGGTTTCCGGCATACCCGACAGCTCAAAATGATGATGCAGGGGCGCCATTTTGAAAACCCGTTTTCCTCTCAGCTTGAAGGAAACCACCTGAATGATATCGGAAAGGGCTTCCACCATATAAATCCCGCCGATTACGGGAAGCCAGAGAGGAATCCGAAGCAGAACGGAGAGGGCTGCTACGGCGCCTCCCAATGCCAGGGATCCCGTATCCCCCATAAAAATCTGTGCAGGATGGGTATTATAACGCAAAAATCCCAGGCAGCCGCCGGTCAGCGCTGCAGAGAAGACCAGCAGCTCCCCGTAGTTTTCTGCAAGATAGGCTACATTCTGACTCTGAGCCATCTGACAGACGGAAATCAGAATAATGTTCAGCGTGGCGGAAACAATCAGCGTTACACCGGAACACAGGCCATCCAGTCCGTCTGTCAGATTGACGCTGTTTACCGTACCGATGATGATAAATACAGTGACGGGAATATAAAAGATTCCAAGATCCCATTCCTTATCCACAAAGGGCAGAATGACACTGCTGCCGATATATTCATTGGTGTAGGCATAATACGCCATTACGACAGACAAAACCAGCTGCCCGATGATTTTCTGATAGGCGCGCAGTCCGAGAGAGCGTCTTTTTGCGACTCCGATATAATCATCCAGAAAACCAATCAGCCCGAAACCGATCGTGGACAGAACAGCGAAGAAAACAAAGTCCCGGTTTCCCCTGGTTAGAATCAGACTGATGGCAATCAGTGGAATCAGGAACAGGAATCCCCCCATGACGGGTGTTCCCGTTTTGGACAAATGACTTTTCGGCCCGTCCTCCCGCTCCGTTTGTCTGAATTTCAGTTTCTTCAGCCAGGGAATCAGAATCATGCCCATCAAAAGCGTGGCGAGAAAGGCAAGTATCACAACCAACACAAAATTCTTCATCTGAAAAAGGCTCCTCCTTTCAGATATGCCACGATTTCCTCCATTTTCATGGCCCGGGATCCCTTGATCAGAATGCGGTCCCCACTGGACAGTCCATCCTTCATCCATTGGATGACTCCCCGGTTCTCCGGAAAATGATAAGTGGACTGCGCCGGCATTCCAGCTTTTTTTGCTCCGTCCGCAATCCAGGAACTGTAGTTTCCCTTCGTAATCAGAATATCCGTTCCATATTCAGCCACCATTGCGCCGACCTGCCGGTGCGCCCCTTCGGAATAATCTCCCAGATCCATCATATCCCCCAGAACGGCAATTTTTCGTCCGCCGGCCATATTCCGCAGCAGTTCCATGGCAGCATGGACCGAATCCGGACTCGAATTATAAACATCATCTATTATTTTAATATCGGCATCTCCTCCGATACTCTCTACCTGCAAACGCATTTGTTCCCCGGTATAGTCCAGAAGACCCCTGCATATTTGCTCCAACCCCATGCCAAAGGATCTTCCCACCGCAATTGCCGCAAGGCTGTTGAATACATTATGTCTTCCTGGTACCCTCAGCCGGACCGGAAACCTTGCCCCGTCCGCAACCAGAGTGTATTCCATCCCGGATTCCCCTTCCGGACGCAAATCTTCCGCCCGATAATCCGCACCCGGTCCTGTTCCAAAGCGCACCAATGAAAACGGTACCTTCTTTTCTTCCATCCGTTTTCCTTCCTGGTGCAGCAAATCGTTGTCATCGTTGAGCACGGCAGTACAGTCCGCCTGGAATCGCTCCAGAATCTCCAGCTTTGCTTTCAGTATATTCTCCCGGCTCCCAAGCATTGCCATGTGGGAAATGCCGATATTGGTCAGAACCGCAATCTTTGGAGGAGCAATCCCGGCCAGACGCCGGATTTCACCGAATCCACTCATTCCCATCTCCAGTACGGCAACCTGATGGCAGGGCTCCAGGCGAAACAGGGTCAGGGGCAGTCCGATGGCATTGTTGAAGTTCCCATGCGTGCGCAGAACACAGTACTTTTTGGACAGAACACAGGCAATCATATCCCTGGTACTGGTCTTCCCTGTACTTCCGGTGACTGCCACAACGGGGACATGCATGGATTTCAGATACCATGCAGCCAGTTCCTGCAGGGAAACCAGGGTATCCTCACAATATATGACGGATATGCCATCCGGTAAAGGATTCTGAAGATTCTGCGTCAAAACTGCAGCAGCACCCTTTTGAACTGCCTGCGGCAGGAATTGATGTCCGTCAAACCGTTCCCCGATCAGGGGAACAAACAGATCGCCGGGCTGCATGGTCCGTGTATCCGTGGATACGCCGGTAATCTCCGGCGCCATCCCTTTCCGTATCAGCTTTCCATGCGCCGCATCTGCTGTCTTCTCAATGGACAAAGGCCTCATCAGACTTTCTCCCTTCCGAGGAACTCTGCAACGATTTCCTTTTCATCAAAATGATAGGTCCGGCCTTTGACCAACTGATAGGTCTCATGACCTTTTCCGGCCAGGAGGATGACATCCTCTTTCCTTGCGGTTTTCAGCGCATATTGGATGGCTTCCCTGCGATTCTCAATCACCTCAAAGGGACAGTCTGTCTTTTGCAGGCCGGGAAGAATTTCGTTGATGATTGCCATTGGCTCCTCATCCCGTGGATTATCCGTCGTTACGATACAAAAGTCGGAGTATTTGCCTGCGACTTCTCCCATCATCGGCCGCTTTGCCCGTTCCCGGTTCCCGCCGCATCCAAATAAGGTAATAATTCTTCCTTTTGTCAGGTCCCCGGCTGTCTTCAGTATATTTTCCAGGCCGTCCGGAGTATGGGCGTAGTCCAGAATAACGGAATAATCGGTGCCGGTATCCAGAAGCTCAAACCTGCCCGGTACCCCACACATGGACTCCAGACCGCTGCGAATATCGGAAAGGGAAATTCCCGCCGCATAGCAGGCAGAAGCTGCAGCAAGGGCATTGTATACACTGAATAATCCGGGAATGTGCAGGTTGATTCCGATGCTGGCCCCCAGAATATGCAGATTGAAAGATACCCCCTCCGCCGTGATTTCAATATCCCTCGCAAAAATATCAGCAGGCTGATGGATTCCGTAGGTAAACACCTTGCCCTCCAGGCCTTCCAGAATAATCCGTCCGCTCTCGTCATCCACATTGATTGCAGCAAGACGGCTCTGCTGAAATAATTTGGCCTTCGCGTTGCGGTAATTTTCCATCGTACCATGGAAATCCAGATGGTCCTCGGTAAGATTGGTGAACACTCCCACCTCATAATTACAACCTGCCACCCGTTCCAAAGCCAGGGAATGGGAAGAAACTTCCATAACGGCTGCTTCCACCCCTTCCCGCGACATATCTTCCAACAGTTTCTGCAAATCCGGCGATTCCGGCGTCGTTCGCTGCGACGGGATCTTCCTGTCACCGATAATGTTGGTAATGGTCCCGATCAGTCCCACCTTTTTCCCGGCTTCCTCCAGTATGGATTTGATCATATAGGTTGTGGTTGTTTTTCCATTGGTACCCGTTACGCCAAACAATATCATATCCTGTGATGGATTTCCATGAAAGGCGGCAGAAACCAGGCCCATGGCCCTTCGGGTATCTTTCACAAATATCCTGGTGATCCCCTCCGGAAGCGGAACATCCCTGTGAAGCAGCACCGCCACGGCCCCTTTTTCGACTGCCGCTGCGGCATATTTGTGCCCATCTGTCCGATAACCTTCTATACAAAAAAACAAGGACCCGGAGGTCGCCTGTCTCGAATCGTAAGTAATTGCATTGATATCAATGTCCAGGGATCCTTCTGTATGAAGAACTTCTGTATCTCTCAACATTTCCCTCAGTTGCATTCCAATTCCTCCCAGCCGCCACCCTTATTCAGACGGCTTGCTTCTTTAGTAAGTATATACAAAAATATTACCATTTATACCCTCTCTGCCCTTTTCTGCATCCCAGGAGTCCCCCGCATCCTCCGCATCGGAAGACCCCTGCCCCGGATGGCCGGATGACCGGCAGAATGCCGGCCGGTATCCTCCTATTTCGGTGGTTCAAAGGTCACCGTGACCACCGTATCCGGTGCAACCATGGTATCCGCAGGTGGATCCTGACGAATCGATATGCCGGAACCTTCAATCTGAAGCTTGAGGCCAACTGAAGTCAGGCTATTGTTCACTTCCCGGACAGATTTTTTGGTGACATCCGGGACGGCAACCTTTTCTCCTTCTCCTCCCGCGGATCCGTTTCCGGTATACAGCAGCACTGTGGTATCGACCAGTACTTCCGCTTCCGGCAGCGGCATCTGTTTCGTAACTTTCGTGCCGGTGGACTCCGCCAGATAATCCAGCCCGGCTTCATGAAGTGCCCGGGCCGCTTCCGTCAGGGATTTGCCGGTTACGTTCGGTACGGTGACTTTTCTGGTCTCCTTCTTCGTGTCTTCATCAAATATCGGCTTCACTCCAAGATATTTCAAAGTGTCTTCCAGAATGGATTTCACATAAGGGGCAGCCACCACACTGCCAAAATCCACTGCAACCTTTGGCTCATCCACCATGAAAAGGACAATCACCTGGGGATCGTCCGCCGGTGCGAATCCAATAAAGGAAGAAATCACTGCGCCCTGTTTGATTCCACCGCCGGGCCTGTATTTCTGAGCCGTTCCGGTTTTGCCTCCGACCCGATAACCCGGAATATACGCTTTCTTTCCGCTGCCCTCGCTCACCACACTCTGCAGCACTTCCCGCATAATTTTCGATGTCTCGGGGGAAATCACCTGACGAACTTTTACGGGATCGATTTCCTGGTAGGATTTTTTGTTCCCGTCATCAAAGTCCAGTGCCTTGACCAGTCTTGGCTGCATCAGGGAACCGCCGTTGATTGCCGCCGATACCGCATTGATCAGCTGAAGCGGCGTTACCGCAATGGCCTGACCGAACCCCATACGTGCCAGGTCCACATTCTTGACGGATGCCTGGTTCATAATCACGCCGCTTTCCTCACCGGCAATATCCACACCGGTCCGGCTGCCAAAACCAAAAGCATGGATAAAATCATAGAACCGATCCACTCCCAGCCCCAGGGCCATATCCATAAAGGCCGGATTGCAGGAATGCTGCACGACCTCAAAAAAATTCTGGTGCCCATGGCCCCCCGCCTTCGAGCATTTGATCCTCTGACCATCCACAATCCGATATCCGGGACAAAAAAAAGTGGAGTTTTTTGTTACGACTCCTTCCTCCAGGGCAGAAGCTGCCGTAACAATCTTAAACGTCGAGCCAGGATCGACATTGTCCTTGACGGCAATATTCTTTACATAATCCTCCATGGCTTCATAGCCCTGCTCCCGGGGCGGATTGTTGGCATCAAAATTCGGGCGGTTGGCCATGGCAAGAATGTCTCCTGTTTTGGGGTCCATTACAATGGCATAGATCTTGTTGGCCTGATAATTATCCATTGCATCGGATACAGCCTTCTCGGTAAAATACTGAATGGTCTGATCAATGGTAAGGATCACATTCCATCCGTTTATGGGAGGAACGAGTCTCTCCACATTGTCCGAAGTTTCCCTTCCTTTTGCATCCGTTTCCATCACGATGCGGCCGGGAACCCCTTTCAGATATTTATCATAATACAATTCCAGGCCTTCCTGCCCCTTCAGTCCCTCACCCGGGTCCGCATATTTCATTGTAAATCCCAGAATATGAGAAGCCAGGTCCTTGTTGGGATAATACCGTTTCGGTTCCTCCGTGAAGTAAACGCCCTTGATATTGAGTTTACGAATCTTCACCGATTCTTCCCGGCTCAGCTGGCGCTTGATCCAAACTTCAGACTTCTTTTTGTCCGCAATCTTTTTATAGAGCTTCCCCTCATCCATCTGCAAAATGGCAGCCAGCTTCTCCGAAGCATCCTTCGGATCCTCCAGCTGACCGGGACGCACCGCAATGCTGTCCGCACTGGCACTCTGTGCCAGAACAACCTTATTCCTGTCATATATAATGCCTCTTTTAGGATAAACATCCAGTGCCCTGGTCCATTGATCCATCGCTTTTTTTTGAAGTTCATTCCCCCAAACCAACTGAATATAGCCGGTCCGAAGAATCAGTGCAAAAAGGATCAGGATAATCACCAACAAAAATATCAGAAGCCTTTTCCGACTTGTAACAGCAGGCGCTGACATCATTCACTCCCCCTTCCGGAAAACAGGAAACAAGTGCTAGTTGGATAATCCCAGAAGACGATTCCAGATACCTTTCACCGGTCCGCTTGCTTTTTCGGCGTCCACGTGTTTCTCCTGCTTTCCGGGTTCCTTTGGAAGTTCCACATATTGAACCTGACCGTTTTCCGGATACTGCATATTTAAGTCTGCAGTTGCCTTGAATTCAATATTGTTCAGGTCCTCGCCACCGGCAAGCTCCACTTTCAGCCTGTCCTGCCGGCTGTATACCTTTTCAAGGGAATCTTCCAATTCCGCAATCCGGTCATGATTATTCATAATCAAAGTATAACGGAAAACAGCAAAGCAAGCGACAGCAAAACAAACCAAAACCATTCCGATGGTCAGGACTTTGTTCCTGGCACTGCGCTCCGGATGCACTCTCCTGCCGGATTGCTTTTTCGGTGCCGGTTCCTCCTTTCGGGACGGTTCCGGTATCGGCTCCATCTCTTCCAGGTATCCATATTTCTCTGCTACTACCATTTTATTCAGCCTCCCTGCTGTTTATGAGTTCCACAATCCTGTTGAAGCTTCTGACAGGCCCGAAGCTTTGCACTGCGGGACCGGGGATTTGTTTCCAATTCCATGTCACCCGGAACAATCGGCTTTTTTGTCAGAATCTTTACCTCCGGAGTTTTCCCACAGGTGCAAACAGGGGCATCCGGCGGACAAATACAGGGATCCTGCAAACTTCGAAAAGTTCTTTTTACAATCCGATCCTCCAGTGAATGAAAGGTTATCATGCAAAGCCGTCCGCCTGGCTTCAGAATACTCACAGCGTTTCGGATCCCGTCTTCCAGAAGACTCAGCTCCTGGTTCACTTCAATCCGGATTGCCTGGAATGTCCGCCTGGCAGGATGAGGTCCCTTTCGTCTGGCGGATGCCGGTATGGCTTCCTTAATCACCTTTACCAACTCCCCGGTGGTGGCAATGGGACGATTTTCCACGATAAACCGGGCAATCCGTTTCGCCCAGCGCTCTTCCCCATAGTCCCGGATGACCCTGGCCAGCTCCGCCTCCGGATACCCATTCACCAGTTCATAGGCACTGAACTCCTGCGTGGGATCCATCCTCATATCCAGACGGACATCTTCTTTGTAGGAGAATCCTCTCTCCACAGCATCCAGCTGATAGGAAGAGACCCCAAGATCCATCAGCATGCCGTCTGCAGCAGGAATGCCAAGGCTCGATAAAATTTCCTTTATTTTCACATAATTACCATGTATCAGTGAAAAAGAACAGTTGGCATCCTTCAGCCTTTCGGAAACCGCCAAAATTGCCTCGGGATCCCGATCCACCCCGATCAGTCTGCCGCCGGGAGCAATCCGGTTCAATATCTCAATGGCATGTCCTCCGCCGCCGATGGTGCCGTCCACATATATTCCACCAGGTACAGGGTTCAGGTATTTCAATGTCTCCTGCAGCAATACAGGGGTATGATGAAATTCCATGGCCGCATTCTCCTTCCCCTGATCAGATACCCAGTTCTGCCATATGTTCCACAATCTTGTCCTGGTCCAGACTGGATTCGTTGTTGTAGGCATCCCATGCATCCCTGTCCCAGATTTCAACACGGGTGGAGACGCCGATAATGGCCAGGTCCCTATTCAAACCGGCATGCTGTCTCAGATTGGCCGGAATCAGGATCCTCCCCTGCTTATCCACCCCGCATTCCGCAGCGCCGGCAAAGAAAAAACGGATAAAAGCCCGTGCATCCCTGCTGGTAAGGGGCAGGGTACGGAGCTTTTTCTCCAGGTTGCTCCATTCCTCATTGGGGTAAACGAACAAACAATGATCCAGTCCTTTCGTTACAACGAACTTCTCGCCCAGTTCCTCCCGGAACTTTGCAGGCAGGATAACTCTTCCCTTTGAATCGATCGTATGTTGGTATTCCCCAATGAACAAGCCGCCTCACCCACTTCCCTGTCTCCGTCATGGAAGCCTATCCACCACTTTGCTCCACTTTGCACCACTCTACTTTATTATTCTATATGGCTTCCTGAATTCCTTCCACATTTCAAAAAGTTTAATAAAAAAAGAGTGCACAGAATTCATCCCGTTGCACTCCAATACTGTGGTCAAGTGATTCTCTTCAGGCAGAAACCGATATGGTCGCAGGATACCAGATGATACCGGGTACCCTTGTATTCTCCTTCAAAAGCGTCTCTCGTTCCTTCTCCGTGCAAATGCCCGTATACCACATGGGAAGGCTGATATTGTTCCAAAAGCCTCACAGCATCCGTAATCCCGCCCCCTTCGTCAAAGGGAGGATAATGAAGCAGGACTATCCGGCTGTCCGCGGACGGATCCGCATGATCCAGGGATAGTTTCAGACGTTGAAGCTCTCTTTTGTATATTTTGACATCGTGTTCTCCGAAATCCTTTGTACCGGGATGGATCCAGCCCCTTGTGCCGCAGAAGGCAATGCCGCCCAACAGAAAGCTGTCATTCTGCAGGACATGTACCGCAGGAGGCAAAATGCTCCGTAGCCTGGACAGGGAGGACCACCAATAATCGTGGTTCCCCCGGATCATGATCTTTTCCCCGGGAAGTCTGCCGATGCTCAAAAGATCCGGTTCTGCGTCCTCCAGCTTCATGGCCCAGCTGATATCTCCCGGGATCAAGACGATATCCTCCTGTCCGACCCGTTTCCTCCAGTCTTCCTGTATCCTGTCCCAATGATGGATCCATTGGCTCCCAAAAACATCCATGGGCTTGTTGACTGCTCCGGAAAGATGAAGATCCCCGATTGCAAAAACGCGGCGTTTCATACTGCGCCTTACAGAATACTTTTCTGCTTCATCTGTTCCATTATTCCGTCATTGATCTCCTGCGGTGTTTTGGAATCATCCTGAACCAGAAAACGGATATAGGCTGTCTCACTGTTATGGTAATAATCCCGAAGCGGTGCGGTCTTGCTTTTATATTCCTCCAGCCGCTTCCGGATCGTTTCCTTGTTGTCGTCCTTCCTCCGGATGAGAGGGATATGGCAAACCGGACACTCCTTCAGATGCTGTCTTTCATGAAAAACCCGTTTACAGTTGGGACAGATTTGCCTGCCCAGAATACGAAAAAAAAGAACCTCCGGAACAGCATCCAATTCAATGACCAAATCAATCGGACGGCCCATGCCGGACAGGATTTCATCCAGCGCCTCTGCCTGGGCAATCGTTCTGGGATACCCGTCAAAAATCACTCCGTTCCGAAGCTCCGGCTTCTGAATAGCATCCGCCACCGCTTTGTTTACCACGTCGTCCGAGACCAGCTTTCCTTCCTTAACCACCTGTAACTCCGAATACAACGGATGTGTCGGATGGTTCAGTATCTCACGGAACAAATCCCCTGTGGACAGTTGTTTCAGATGCAAACGCTTTGCCAGAAGGCTCCCCTGCGTTCCTTTGCCTGATCCGGGTGGGCCCAGCAATATGATATTCATAACACTCCTCCTCGCAATCTTTCTTCATTGGCAGAAATATGACCCATGCTGTCAAATCATGGCTTCTATTTTACTAAATATGCTGCCATTTGGCAAATCCTATTTCCCGGTTTCATTTGGAATACTTATCCGCTATACTGGAGGCGGCATAGGAATCCGGCTTGATTTTACAGTCAAACCCACAGGATTTGACCCAACCGACAATCTCAGGGATCATCTTCGAAGATGGTCCTTCATAACCGGCATCCACATGAATATCAATGTCGCAATTCATTCCCGCATCCGCCAGGTCATCAGACAGTTTCCGGGCCATCTCAAGGCTGATGCCGGTCTCAAACAGAATCTTCTGCTCTATGCTGGAAATCTTTTTGGTCCGCCTTATTTCATAGAAGAAAATTCCTCCTCTTCCGATCCGCCAGACCGCTACCACCAGCACAACCTTGGTAATATCAAAATTCTGGGAATCCGTACCGACGGTAATACGGACCGGATTGCCCCTGCCTTCCTCGATATAATTCCTGATCAGACTGCACATCCTGCCGTAGCTGACTTCTCCATATGTGATACTCTTCATATGCCCTCCCTCCTCTCCGCAATGATGCGATAAATTGCAGCGGCCTGAAGCTTCGGCTCCTGTCATAAAAGTTCCTACCTATTATACAATAGGACTGCTGGAGGATGCACTGTTATTTTATACTTTTAATGGATTATTTTTACTATCCGTAATAAATTATCACAGGAATTGAAAAGAAGATGCCACCCTGTTAAAATAGGGACAGCACAGTACCAATGCGAAATACAGGAAAAAGGGGATTCATATGAACCGTTTAGGACAAAAAGTAGAGAAAGCCAGGATCCAAAAAGGGTGGACGCCCAAAGTACTGGCAAAGAAGGCCGGAATATCCGAATCTTACCTTGTTGAAGCGGAAGACGGCAAAAAAATAATGAATGAAAATCTGGTCAATCGAATTTCCAAAATTCTAAAAGTGAATTTAAATGATAGTGGGGATATCTATGCCTCTGAGCAGGAAACCGGAAATAAAAAACCGGCAGGCACTGCCCCCAGGGGATCGGAAGACGCTCCGCTCCCGGCAAGGCAGGCCCATACCTTGGCAGGATCCCCCACCCCTCAGTGGGAACAGGCTTTCTCCACGGTCCTGAAAGATGTGCAGGTATACACACAGGACCTTTCCAGGGTTCTCTGCCAGAAAAAGCTGGTCATTCAGGACAACAAAGTGGAAGGTATTCCTGTGAACAAGGCTTTTTTCGTCCGGATCGAACAGGAGACCGATCTGGATCGGCCGGAGCTCCGAAAGGGCGACCTGGTCCTCGTGCAGAAGACCGGCGCCGTTGAAACCGCCGGAGTCTATATCGTTCGCTTTCAGAATCGGATCCGCATAGGAGAAATCAAGCCTCTTGGCGGCGCTCTTTTCCTGCTGGGCTCCCGCCGTGGCAACCGGGAAGCGGAAACCGCAAATGCCCGGGATCTTACCGTAATTGGAAAGTGCATCAAAGCGGAAATGTTTTTCTAACGTTCCACAGGCCGACAGTTCCATTGGGAGGCAGATAGAATGTCACCAATTACAAAAACTATTTTTAGGGTATTTACCAATTTCCATGAAAGGTACGATGGAGTATAATGGTCTCTAATTATTATCTTTTATCCACCCATGGAGAGGAGTTTTGACCGGATTGAAATTGTTGTGCGAAAAGGATGAATTATATGAAGATTTGGATGGAGTGTTGGACATTCTCACCCGGCGGGATCGTTCCTCCCGGCCTCCGGCATTTTTATGGAGCAGGGTTTCCGATGTCGTTCACCGGAAGCTGCTGTATCGGATTGCATCCGAACTGAATCTGCCGAATCCCAGGCTGATCCCTTCCAAGGCCCTGGAAACGCACTCTTTTTCCTTTCTCAATGGGGCTTCCCTCAATGGCTTGTATTCCTATTACAAGACAGGGGTGCCACGCAAACCGGGAGTTCATATCATTGCGGGCATCTGCAACAAGCTGGATGTTCCGCAGGTATCGCAGGAGGACTGGCTGAATTTTATCCGTAACAACAATCTGTTTTCCTGGGGAAATGTGCCCAGTCCCATTCAACGTCAGATATTATGCAGGGCGGCGTCTGATCTGGGATACCCCCATCCGATCTTCCTGAACAACGACGACTTTTCCCGGCGTTTTCACTTCCTTGGCGGGAAATCACTAACCGGCCTATATACCTATTATCGAAATCGATACGGTGGTGCAAGGGGCATCATTATCCGGAAAATGTGTGAAGCCCTGGACCTTACGCCCTCCAAAGAGGTTTGGATTGCCTATATCACCAGCCCGGACACCCATATTTTCTGGAATATCATTCCGGAAAAAATCATACGGGAGATTCTGTATGATGCGGCAAAACAGCTCGGTTACGCAAATCCCAGAATGTTTTCCATTGAGGATCTCAAGGTGGGGCTCACCGAATTGAACGGAATGTCCCTTTACAGTTTTGCATCCCGTTATTTTGCCAAAGACAAGCACGGGGCAAGGAACATTGATTTTATATGTGATCAGTTTCGTATCCCCCATCTGACACTGAAGGACTGGTTCTCCATGATATCCCATCAGAGGAATTTCAGATGGAATCTGATTCCCGATCCATACCTGAAATGCATCTTATGGAGAAAGGCCGGGGAAGCCGGCATAGAACACCCCCGCATGCTAAAATACGAAGATCTGGCAGAACCCTGCCGCTTCCTGAATAATAAAACGCTCATCAGCCTGTACAATCATCACCGTCCGGGAGCAAAGAAAGCGAACCGGGATACCATTCAATATCTCTGCAGTCTGGCAGGCATCCCTGCCATGAATACCGCACAATGGGTACGGGTTCTGAGTCAGCCGGATTCCAGGACTTTGTGGGACAGGATACCGGCTGATGTCACAAAGTACATTCTGTACCGGGCCGCGAAGGAATGTCATCTGCAAAGTCCAAGGCTGTTGGATTACCGGGATCTTTGCACGGTACGCCTTGATTTCCTGGGTGGCAAAACACTGTCCGGGCTGTATACCCATTATCACGAAAAACAGGGAAAAAACGGAGGTGCCCTTGTCCGGAACCTTTGTGATGACCTCGGCATCCCTGCCCTGTCCAATGCCGAATGGATCCGGATGATTGCCAATTCCTCCATTTGTCATTGGGAAAATATACCTATCAAGGTGCAAAGGGAAATCCTGTACCGGGCTGCTTCCGAAATGGGCCTCCGGCATCCCCGGCTCATGGGAACCAGGGAATTTGATTCGGTTCCCCTGTCGTTTCTGAACGGCAAAACCCTGAGCGGCCTGTATTACCACTATGCTGCCGGAATAAAGGGGAAAGACAGCCGGATCAACGAATTTGTCTTTGATCAGCTGAGCATCCCCAAAATGGAGATCCATCCGAAGACCGGCCGCCTGAATACGCTGGACAACAGCGCACAGACCAGGTACTTTGACAGTTTGGCCAACCGGAAGGATTTTGTAAACGAATATCTGAAGCGGTTCCCCTTTACGGACCTGCTGAAAAAATATACAACCATCCGCAACGCCAGGGAGACAGGGATTTATCGAAAAGGACTGATCACTGTTCTGGCTCCCATGACTCCCAGGGAGTATATGGATTTTCTGTATGAGATCCTGAAAAACGTACCCAGGGACGAGCTGGGCCTACGAAAGAGAAAAAATGGCAATTACAGCCTCCAGAAATCCGAACTGTATCAATTGGCGGGAATAAAGGAAAATCCGGAGATACCCAATCGGATCCATTTTGCCGATCCCAGCAGGATCTCCCTCCCGGATCGGGAATGCATCCTTCGCGACCTGTCGGTTTACAGGGAAATTCTGAACATCAAAATAAAAATGTTTCATCTTGTGCCCTGCCGGTTCCTGGTGCTTTACGAAGGTTCCTGCATCTGTCAGGTAAAGGTTCCCCTGAACCCGGGGGATGTCATCACGGACAATCTGGACCATGAATTCGAAGTGTCCGAATGCCGCGAGAAAAAAACAGAAGACGGATATATTCTGGACCTGAAACCGTTTCTGGAGCAGAAGGAAAGCGCTTATGCGGGCATGCATTCCCTTTCCTGGGACTCCAATGACGGCATCCTGTACGATTATCTGAGTGAGCTGCAGGATGAAGTAAGGAACAATACCCTGAATCCTCTGCTTTCTGTGGCACTGGGGCTGAAAAAGGAAGGACATCTGACAGCCGACTCCCTGGTACAGCTGCCGGACGACGCGTTTTACAACAGAACCCTTCCGGAGAATGAAACACAGAGGCAGGCGGTACAGCTCAGCCTGAGTCTGGATCAGGAAATTAATCCCCTGGCAATTATCCACGGACCTCCGGGGACCGGCAAAACCACTCTGATAGAGGAAATTGCCCTTCAGTCCTATGAGAGAGGGGAAAATATCCTGATATTGGCCAGGACCAACGTGGCGGTGGACAATATTCTGGAAAAGCTCTATAAAGACCGGGTACCGATCATGCGGACGGGGAACCATATTGAGAAAAAATCCACCCTTCCCTACGCACCGATCTTTTCCACTTCGAATGCACAGTATCGGAATGCCATAGGAGATGCAAACTGCATCACTCTCGGCACACCAATGGGTTTCTACCTGGACCGGAACAAAAGGGAGACGTCCTTTGATCTGCTCATCATTGACGAAGCTTCCCAGATGGACATTCCGGAGACTCTGTTCAGCCTTGGAATGGCAAAAAAATGCATTCTCATCGGCGACCATCTGCAGATCCCCCCCTTCCCCATTCAAAACGAGGTTCTGCTGGAGTATGATCCCGACATCAATCTGGAAAAGCGGGAGAAACTGCAGCGAAGCCTGTTTGAAAAGCTGATTACGGAAAGAGGACGGTACCATACTCTGTTTCTGGATGCCAGCTACCGGACGGAAAATCCCCATATGATTTCCTTTATTTCAGATCTGATCTATGACGGAAGGCTGTGTCCCAACCACAATTCCGTTTATTATTCGGTTCCGAAGCAGAAGCGGAATGGCCTGTTCCCCGGGCAGACCATCGAAGTCGTCGATACTTCCGCGATTGCCGATATCCGGGACCGGCAGGAAACAGAGCAGGACTCCACCTATTACAACCTTTGCGAAGCAATGCTTTCCGTCAAAAAAGTAATCGATCTGTTGAAGGAAGGCGAGAAACTGTCCGATATCTGTATCATTACGCCATACAAGGCTCATGCAGAAAAGCTGAAAGAGATCTTTTTGCAGCATGAAAAGCCCTTTCCAAATCCGGAAGGCCTGTATCGCTTTATCGAAAAAAATATCTATACCATAGACTCTTTCCAGGGCCGTGAACAGCGCAATATTATCATCAATTGGGTCCGCAGCAACTATGGAATGCCCGGCATACCGACACGAACCGGCTTCCTGAAAGATTACCGAAGGGTGAACGTAGCCCTCTCCCGGGCAAAAAGGAAACTCATTCTCATCGGCGATTATGAAACCCTGACCCAATCGGAGAATCCAAGAGTCCGGCATATTTTCACCCAGATCCGGCAAATAAGGACCAAACAGAAGATCGTACTGTAGCAGGTACGGCCTTTTTGGCGACCTGATTTCACGGTTGCCCCTGTCCGATGAATGGTATATAATTGAATTCAGTGCAAGGAAACTGGAGGAAACAATGTAATGAAGCTTGGAATCATAGGATTGCCAAATGTAGGAAAAAGTACTTTGTTCAACGCAATCACAAAAGCCGGAGCAGAAGCAGCCAATTACCCGTTCTGTACCATAGAGCCCAATGTCGGGATGGTGTCTGTTCCGGACGAGCGTCTTGACAAGTTGACAGAAATGTACCATCCGGAGAAAACCACGCCAACCGTGATCGAATTCGTTGATATTGCCGGTCTGGTTCACGGTGCCAGCCGCGGAGAAGGATTGGGAAACAAGTTTTTGTCCCAGATCCGGGAAGTGGACGCCATCGTTCACGTCGTCCGCTGCTTTGAGGATGAAAATATTGTACATGTAGAGGACAGTATTGACCCGGTCCGGGATATGGAAACCATCAATCTGGAGCTTATTTTCTCCGATCTGGAAAGCCTGGAGAAGCGGATGGACAGAGCCCGTAAACTGCAGAAGGCAGACAAAAAATATCAGGTTGAGCTGGATTTGATGGAGAGAATAAAGGAAAGTCTGGAGAAAGGGATCCCATCCCGCAATCTCTCCTTTACCGAAGAAGAATCCCATCTGGTGGATCAGATGTTTCTGCTGACCTCCAGGCCGGTGATCTATGCCGCCAATATCGCCGAAGAGGATATCGGGAAACGTCCGGAGGATTTGCCCATGGTAAAGGCGGTAATGGACCAGGCAGAGAAGGAAAATGCGGAAGTACTGATTATCTGCGCCAAAATAGAAGAGGAAATTGCACAACTGGAACCGGATGAGAAAAATGCCTTTCTGCAGGAGCTTGGGATCCCGGAATCCGGTCTGGACCGGCTGGTAAAGCATTGCTATCATCTTCTCGGCCTGATTAGTTTCTTAACGGCCGGGCCAAAGGAAGTCCGTGCCTGGACCATACAAAACGGAACCAAAGCGCCGCAGGCGGCGGGCAAGATCCATTCCGATTTTGAAAAGGGGTTTATCCGGGCAGAAATCGTGCCGTACGATACCCTAATCCATCTTGGTTCCTACCAGGCGGCCAGGGAAAACGGACTGGTGCGCTCGGAAGGAAAGGACTATATCATGAAAGACGGAGATGTCGTCCTGTTCCGATTTAATGTATGATATTGACTGGCTCACATTCATATTCTATAATACTCTATGTCAATGTATGAGTAGGAGCATGGATCAATAATGTTTGTTGGGAGTGAACAGAAGACTATGAGACAGGAAACTTTAAAACAAAAGACTGTCCGGATTTATCATAAATATTTTGGATTCTATATGCTGGCAATTCTTCTGACCTGGGTCAAGACCTACATGAGCTATCATCTGGAGTTTTCCCTGGGTGTAAAAGGTTGGCTGCAGCATCTTATCCTGCTGATCAACCCGATTGCCTTCACTATTCTACTTTTTTCGCTTAGTCTGTTTACCGGCAATCCGAAACGGGGTCACACAGTACTTATCCTTCTTTATTCTTTAAATACCCTGCTTCTGTATGCCAATATCCTCTATTATCGGGAATTTTCGGATTTTTTAACCTTAAGTACGATTATTACCTCCAGGAGTATTTCCGGCAAGCGGTCCATCGGATCCTTCAAGTCCGCCCTTCCACCGCTTATGAAATGGCATGATATTCTATATTGGATCGATATTGCGTTCCTGATTGTCCTGCTGAAGAAGAAATCGCCTCTTCTTTCTGTGGATCAGAGGGTTTTCTGCAGCAAGCGGAATGGATGGAAGGCTTTGGCACTTTCCCTGGTTATCCTCATGCTTAATCTGTGCCTTGCTGAAATCAGCCGTCCGGAGTTACTGACCAGGACTTTCGATCGGAACTATATTGTAAAATATCTTGGCATAAATGGTTTTGCCGCCTATGACAGCATTCAGACGGTAAAAACGGAACGAAACACGGAGACTCCTGACAACCAGGACGTTATGAAAACGGTCAATTATACCGCCAACCGTTATGTTAAGCCCAACCCGGAGACCTTTGGAATCGCAAAGGGACGTAATGTGTTCGTCATCCATATGGAAAGCATGCAGCAGTTTTTAATCGACTATAAGCTCTCCGATAAAGACGGAAAGGAATATGAGGTTCTTCCCTTCCTGAATGAATTGTATCACAGCAAGGATACCTATGCTTTCCCCAATCTTTTTACCCAGATTGGTCAGGGCAAAAGCAGCGACGCGGAGCTGATGGCAGAAACGTCCCTGTTTGGCGTATCCGAAGGATCTGCATTCATACAAAATGCCAAAAATACGTACTATGCCCTGCCAAAGATCCTGAAGGACAAGGCCGGTTATACCAGCGCCGTTTTTCATGGCAATAACGGTTCTTTCTGGAACCGTAACGATATGTACCGAAGTTTTGGCTATGACTATTTCTTTGATGCCACTGATTTTACCCTGACGAAGGAGAATTCTGCAGAATACGGTCTGAAGGATAAACTGTTCTTTCAGCAGTCCGCAAAGTATCTGGAGCAGCTGCAGCAGCCATTTTACAGTAAATTTATTACCCTTTCCAATCATTTTCCGTTTCCATATGACGAGAGGAACAGCAGCATTCCAAAGGGCAATACAAAGGATGAGGCAGTCAATGGCTATTTCGCCACAGCAAACTATGCAGACCAGGCGCTGGAGGAGTTATTCAACTATCTGAAAGAAAGCCATATCTATGAAAACTCCATATTTATACTGTATGGCGATCATTATGGCATTTCCGGCACCAGGAACAAGGCCCTGGCGCCTTTGTTGGGGCGGGATCCCGAGACGTGGGGAGCGTTTGACAATATGCAGATGAAGCGGGTGCCTCTGATTATTCATATCCCCGGATATGGAAAAGGAGCAGAAGTGAATACCTATGGGGGCCAGATCGATATTCTGCCGACGTTGCTTCATCTTCTTGGCGTGGATACCAAATCCTTTGTGATGATGGGACAGGATTTGCTTTCTCCGGAAAGAAAGCAGATTGTCCCCTTCCGGAACGGGGATCTGATCACGCCGGACTATTCCATGATCGGGGAAAATCTCTATTATAACGAGACCGGAGAACCGGTGCCGGAGACCAATACCTATACGTATGATAAAGCGGCCATGATAAAAAATGAGATGGCAAAGCTGCTCAAAGCTTCCGATCATGTGATGGAAACCAATCTTATGGACTATTACCGGCCACAGGGGATGACACCTGTCAATCCGGCCGCCTATGATTATTCCACGGATGTGGATCAATTAGCTGAGCAGGCGGAGAAAGCGGGAGATCAGAGTACCTCATACTTCCATAAAAACGGTAATGTGTCCACCGCTCCCCTGTATCGGACAGACGCTCCACAATCCGAAGAGCAGTCCACGGAGAAAGCCAGGGAAGAATCGGAGACCGCCCCGCCTGAAAAGGCCGAAACAAGTTTACCGTAAAAGGGGATTACAGATAACCTGAGTGGCAGAACAAAATAAAAAGTATTGAAAAAAGGAGACAGTATGGAGTCGTTTCGTAATTCCATATTGGTCTCCTTTTTATTGGCATATCACCCACTCCCTTTTCACAGGAAGGAACTGGTATGTCAGAGGAGTTCATCCAACTGTCCGATCATTCCGTCGAAACTCTTTAGAGCCGTATTTACCGGATCCGTGGATGTCATATCCACGCCTGCCTTTTTCAACAGATTGATGGGATAATCAGAACCGCCGGAGGACAGGAAGCGAAGATACCGCTCCACCGCCGGCTTCCCTTCCTTGCGAATCTGGTTCGCAAGGGCTGCTGCGGCACAGAAACCGGTGGAATACTTATAAACGTAGAAGGACCGGTAGAAATGGGGAATCCGCATCCATTCCATGCTGATTTCCTCGTCCACATGCATCCCCCTGCCATAGTATCGGATATTGAGGTCCCGATAGACGGAGGACATACTTTCACATGTAAGAGGCTGACCGCTTTCTGCCATATTGTGAATGATTTTCTCAAACTCTGCAAACATGGTCTGTCGATATACCGTAGTACGGAACTGCTCCAGATAATGATTCAGGATATACGCTTTTTGCTTTGGATCCTTCAACGTATGCAGAAGATGCTCTGTAAGAAGGATCTCATTGAGAGTGGAGGCCACCTCGGCTACGAATATCCGGTACTCGGCTTTGGCAAAGGGTTGATTTTTACCGGAAAGATAGCTGTGAATGGAATGTCCCATCTCATGGGCCAGGGTAAACACACTGTCGATATTTCCCTGGTAATTGAGCAGAACGTAAGGATGTACGCCATAGACTCCCTGTGAATATCCGCCACTGGTCTTGCCTTCATTCTCCATCACATCAATCCATCCGCCGGCAAAGCCTTTCTGCAGGATGTTCTGGTAATCAGTGCCCAGGGGCTCCAACCCTTCAGCCACGATTTCCTTCGCGCGGTCATAGGAGAACTTCCAGTCCACACCCTTTACAATGGGGGCATAAACATCATACATATGCAGTTCCTTCACCTGTAAAGCACGCTTTTTCAAATCAACATACCGATACATTGCGTCCAGATTCTGCCCCACCGCTTCAATCAGATGATCGTATACGGACTTCGGAACATTGTCCTCATCCAGGGAGGCTTCCAGATCCGAAGGATAGTGCCGTACCTGACTGAAAAAAATATCCTTTTTAACGCTGGCATTCAATGCGGCAGAAATGGCATTTTTCTGTTCCGCATAAGTCGTATAAAAGGCCTGGAAAGCTTCCTTTCGGACTTCCCTGTCCCGGCTTCCCATCATCTGCGTGTATCTTCCCTTTGTCAGCTCGACCTTTTCCCCATTTTCATCGTGAACTTCAGGAAAGCGAATATCCGCATTATTGATCATGCTGAATATATTCCTGGGGGCTGCAGCCATCTCACCGGCCAGGGCTAGGATTTCTTCTTCCCTGTCGGACAGGTAGTGTTCCTTCCGGCGGGTGATTTCGTCCAGATATTGATCATAAACCTTCAGGCCCTCACAGGATTTCATAAAATCCCTGAGAGTATTCCGGGGAATGGACAATATCTCCGGCACCAGAAAAGATGCAGCACTGTACCCCGCTGTCAGGACTTCCCGTGCCCGGTCCAGCAATGCCTGGGATTCGGGATTGCCGTTATCTTCATCCCTTTTCATACTGGCATAAACAAACAGTCGTTCCGCCCTCTCCAACCATTCAAAATAAACATTTAAACCTTTCAGAAGTTGTTCGGCAGACTGGCATAACGACCCCCGGCTTGTTTCGATATCGGGAATTGCCTCCCTGATCCGCCGATAATCCTGTTCCCATGCCTCCCCTGATGGATAAAGATCCTCCAACTTCCACTTCCATTTCCCGGGTATCTCTGATCTTTTTGGTAACTTTTTTTCTTTGCTCATCTTCTGTGGGATAAACCCGTCCCTCCTTTGCTTGCTGAAGCGTATCTTCTACAAGATGGACGAGATTTCCTGCCTTGGCCAATGGAAAGCGATAATCTCCGCTGGATATGGCATGGCAAAGGCAGGCAGATACATATAATAAAAGGAGAAATCCAAAAAAAGATAAGAAAAGAAAGGAAAGGACTGGAAAAGCGGCTATGAAAAAAAAGAGCATTGCAGTGCTGAGCCTGATGATCCTGATCGCTTCCATGCTGTTGGCAAGCTCCTGCAATAAAAAAACAGGAAATACAGATCACACAAAGGGCGGTCCGGGCTGTGAAGCGAAAGACAGATCTTCGTCTTCGTCTTCGGAATCAGGCCATGCAGCCTATGCGGGAAGTTCATTTCTGAAGCAGATGGATGATCTGAAAGCGATCAATCTGGCTGCAAACTATCTGAAAGGGCTGGGAGAGACTGTTTCTTTCCAGGAAACCTATATTGAGTTCCACAAAAAGCAAAAAACGGCCACTCACCTTCCTGTGACCGATGGAAAGCCCATATCCTACCTCGGAGATTATTTGGAAGTCCGGTTATACCGCGGCCGGAATCCGGAAAATCCCTGTGAGGAATGTACCACTGTTTATATCAGTCAGAACGGAAAAATCCTTGGACAGAACAAATGGTCCGCTAATTCTCCGCAATCTGAGTAATAAAGTTCTCATGGGTTCGGAAAGAATACTGCTTCCCTGCCTGTACAGGAGGTTTCCCCTTGTTTTCGTCAAATAATAGAATTCTTTCCTTTGTATCCTCATCATCCCTGAACCAGATTTGATAATAAAGCAGCCGATTGTCCCTATAAACTGGCTTCTCCTCCACTTTTGTGACAAGGCCCTTTACTTCCCGTGTCCGTCCTTCGAATATGTCCCTGATAAAATGATAATAACAGTATATGGGAACGCCACAAACACCCCACAGAAAGAGAATCAGGCAGACTCCCACCGTAAGAAATGTGGCACCGATCCATTGCGGCCGACGCAGCATGAAAGCGACTGCCGGTATCACAAAAACGAGACACAGTACCACGGTTAAAAGTATCATCTTTTTCAGCTGCTTTCTGACATCCAGAAAATCTGTTTCCGTATACATCATACAGTTTCCCCACCTTATTATGCTTCGTTCCTTACAACCTATTATAGCATAATGAAATAAAAATGCATAGAAACAAGTGCAGCTCACGGATGACAATATTATTGTTGGAATCTGCCTGCAGCGGGGAATACGGCATTGACTTCCCTACAAAATGACCGGAACCGGCTGATCCAGCCGCAGACTCTCCGGTTTGGCAATACAATCATATGCCATAATATGGACGCCGGCTTTCCTTGCTGCCCGCAGCGAACTGCCAAACTCAGCATGCATTCTGTCATTTGGCATCATGCAGCATATACCCTTCATCTGAATTACAAAGAATACATATGTGGTATAACTTTCTTCTGCAGCCCGGATCAATTCGCGGACATGCTTCACCCCGCGCTCCGTCGGAGCATCCGGAAACATGGCGACACCATCCTGTTCCAGTGTGACACCTTTGGCTTCAATATAAGCCTTATGACTGCCGGCTTCCACATAGAAATCAAACCGGGAATTTCCAAATACGGACTCTGGCCGAATGCAGGTAATGGGACGCACCAGTCCCGGCAAATCAATTCCTTTCTGCAATGCCTCTTTCAACACCTGATTGGGTGCCTGGCTGTCGATATTAATCAACTTGTCACCCTTCTTTACAGAAATCAGGGAGAACCGGGTCTTGCGCCGGGGATTATCATGATGCTGCAGGTAAATCTCTGCGCCGGGAATCAGCAGCTCCCGGCAGCGCCCCGTATTCTTCACATGCGCTGTTTCCTCCCTGCCGTTGATTCTTACATGGGCGACAAACCGATTGGGCCGGGACAGGAAAACTCCCGGCAAAATATTTGGATAATTCAATACACACTCATCCTTATATACTATTCATCCTTATACGCTCATCCATTAAATCAGAAGAAATCCAACAATTGTCATACTTTGCCCAGGCATACTCCAACCTTCCTTCATGGAGTCCGTCATGTTGCAAGTACCAAAGTTCTGTCAAACAAATAAGCAAAAAAAATAGCGGAAAAAAAAGTCAGTCCACATTGACTGACCTTTCCATGAATAATTGGTTGCGGGGGAGGGATTCGAACCCACGACCTCCGGGTTATGAGCCCGACGAGCTACCAGCTGCTCTACCCCGCGATATTGTATGGTGGAGCATACAGGACTCGAACCTGTGACTTTCACCACGTCAAGATGACACTCTGCCAGCTGAGTTAATGCTCCATTCCGTGCCGAATGTGTTCTGCATTCGGTACTTATTTATTATAACCGAGAGCCAGCGATTTGTCAACAATCAAATATCGAAAATCAAGGAGAATCCCCCTAGGAGGGACTCTCCAAAAAGGGCCCGAAAAAATGATCCATTCTGTAAAACAATGCTGAAACTAAATCAATATGGAAGGGGTGATACACAATAACCCGTCCGAATTTGCTTAGCCGATGTCATGACCATCTCAAGCCCTTGTGAAGTTATTGTACCCAAGTAGCCGGAATTTAGCAGTGAAATATATGCTAAAGACTTGCCGCTCTGCCTATAAAGGAATTTTCAGGAATCCTTTCTGTCTGATTCCTCCGACAGCAGCTTTGTGAATTTAGAGTACGCTTCCTCCCAAACATCGGTTTCTGTCGGCAAATAATTCTTCGTCGGAAAAGAGTCTTTCACAACCTGACGGATCTCATTCTGATCCCGGACTTCACCCAGCGCCATTGCCTGAACCATCAGATTTCCGATGGCCGTCGCCTCCGTCGGCCCGCAAATTACCGGTTTGCCCAGCGCATTGGCTGTAAATTGATTCAGCAGCCGGTTTTTGGTGCCTCCGCCAACGATGTGCAGGACATCCAGCGATTTGCCCAGTATGGCTTCCAGCCGCTTGAAGGACCATCTGTACTTCAGGGCAAGACTTTCATAGACACACCGGAGTATCCCGCCTTTGTCCCGCGGTACCTGCTGTCCCGTCTGGCGACAGTACCGCTGTACTTTTGCAGGCATGTCCCCGGCATGATAAAACAATCCGGCATCCGGATCGATCACAGACTGGAACGGAGCACTGGATTCCGCCAGACGTACCATGTCGTCAAAACTGTAGTGCTCTCCATTCCGGTCCCATTCCCTTTTGCATTCCTGTATAATCCAAAGGCCCATAATATTCTTCAGCAAGCGATATCTTCCGCCTACGCATCCTTCGTTGGTATAATTCCATTTCAATGTGTCTTCATTGATAACCGGCCGGTCTGTTTCCACTCCCATCAGGGACCAGGTCCCACTGCTGAGAAAGGCAAAACTTCCTTCCGAAGCAGGGACAGCCGCGACCGCAGATCCGGTATCGTGGGTGGCCACCGCGATCAGCGGCACCTCTTCCATTCCGAGCTGAGATGCAAGCTTCTTATCTATCTTTCCCCGTTTGGTCCCCGGAACATCCAAATCCGTCAGATAGTGATCCGGAATATCCAGTTTCTTCAGCAGCGGTCTGTCCCAATTGCCGCTGTTCGCATCCAGAAGCTGACTGGTTGTTGCTTCGGTAAACTCCGTCTTCTTCTCTCCTGTCAGAAAATAACTGAGAAGATCCGGGATAAAAAGCATGGCAGAAGCTTTCTCCAGAAGGTCCGGATTGGAGAGCCGGACAGAAAGGAGCTGATACAAGGTATTGAAAGATTGAAAGGCAATACCGGTACGCTCATATATTTCCTCTTTGGAAACCTTTTGGAAGGCTTTTTCAGGAATGCCGTCCGTACGGACATCACGATAATGATATGGATTGCCCATCAACTGTCCTGAACGATCCAACAGACCAAAATCCACACCCCAGGTATCAATTCCCACAGACGCAATGTCTCCTGCCTCCTGGCTGGAGAATTTCAGCAGGCCCTGGCAGATTTCCCGGTACAATCGAAGAATATCCCAGTAAGTGTGACCGGTGAGTTCCACCGGATCGTTGGAAAAGCGATGGCATTCCTTCATCTCAAGCCGCCTGCCGTTGAAACAACCGATCATGGCCCTGCCGCTGCTGGCACCCAGGTCAAATGCAATCATGCTCTGCTTTTTCATTGCATAACCTCCCCTATCCTTTCCGCTTCTTTATTGTTTCATGATTCTTTTTTGCTTTCTTTCCCATTCGTCTTCATTCTATGCCGCTGTGAAGCAATGAAGCAGTCCGGGAGGATCAGTTCAATTCATCCAGAGTCAGCTGAAAACTGGGCAGAAACTGCTCCATAAAGTAGGACACCTCCGGGTGATCCACCTTCATCTGTTCCAGTTCCCGGTAAATGGTCCGTTCTGCCCTGGAAAACTCCTTATTGCCGGCTTTCAGCTCCTCCAGGCATTTCAGATAGGCACAAAGTTTGTCCGCCTCCTTGACAATCCTCCAATGCTCCTGATCCTCCGGGATCGGAAACAGCACCGATTTATACTCCGGCTGCAATTCCCCGGGCAGCATGGCCAGCAGCCTTTTATTCGCCACTTTTTCAATATCCTTATATGCTTTTTTGATTTCGGGATTAAAATATTTTATGGGAGTCGCCAGATCACCGGTAATCACTTCGCTTGCTTCATGATAGACAGCCAGAAGCAGGACTCTCTGAGGATCCACATTTCCCCCATAGAACCTGTTTCGGACAATCGCTAGGTTATGGGCAATCATTGCGACCTGCAAGCTGTGCTCCTGAATGCTTTCCCTGCTTACGTTGCGCATCAGGCCCCAACGCTGTATAAACCTCATTCTGGAAAGATAGGCAAAAAAATGACTCACGCAGGAATCACCTCAATCCTTTCTGTTCTGCAGAAAACAGATCATTCTGCCGGACATTACTCATTGACCTGAAATCCATTCTGTCCCAAATGGGTGGTGGTTTCCTCCCACACCGAACGGATTCGCTCCTCCGCGGAACCACTCAGCTTTCCATTCTTCATAAATTTGCCGACCGGCAACACCCGGAAATCCGGCTTTCCGTTCTGGGAGAACCGGTAAACCCAGGTCGGTGTATAGGAAATATCTCCCAGATGTATGGCCCCCGTATTGCCATCCCTGTTGATTTTCAGATCAAGAATCACACCGCTGTCCCGATAGGGATCCCGCTGATTGGATATAAAGTTTCCCAGGGAATAAATCAGGAACACCTCTTTTTCCGTACCGTCTTCCAGACGGACTTTCCTGCGCTCCATGGGCTGCAGAACATGCGGATGACTTCCGAAAATAATATCCACGCCCTGGGATATCAGAAAATCCGCCATTTCCTTCTGGGAGTCGTTGGGATTCCTTTGATATTCCGTTCCCCAGTGGATACAGGTAATCAATACCTCCGCACCTTCCTCCCTGGCGCGATGAATGTCTTCACGAATTCTGTCCTTGTCTATATAGTTTATCGTAAATGGCAGTTTCCTGTCCGGAATGGTAACTTCCATACCGTTCGTTCCATAGGTATAGGCAAGAATCCCTATTTTGATATCATTTTTCTCAACCATCAGAATACGGTCCCGCTCTTCAGAAGTCCGTGCCGTACCGGTATGAAGGATCCCATTCTCATCCAGGGTATCCAATGTGTGGACAGTGCCAAACTCCCTGCCATCCAAAGCATGATTGTTTGCAGTCGTAAGAATTTGAAATCCTGCATTCTTCAATGCCCCGATCAAAGCTGCAGGGCTACGGAAATTGGGATATCCGCCATATCCTTTTTCTTCATTGCTGATTGTCGTTTCGAGGTTGCCTATGACGATATCGGCGCCTTTCAGATAAGGCTGGATATCTTCAAAAAAATGATTGAAATGATAGGAGCCATCTGCCTGCAAGCCGGCTTCCACCTGAGGATCATGCATCATAATGTCCCCAACTGCCCGTAACTCCAGAGTGGTTGTTTTCGGTACAGGAGACGGCTTTGGAGTCTTCGGATGGATGGAGGAGGATTGGCTCGCTTCCGGTCCGGTAAAAACATCCTGCGGTTTTGGCCCGGCGCAGGATACCAGCAAAAAGATACAGATAAAAGCGGTAAGAATCAAATGGATTCTCTTTACTCTTTTCAATCGTAACATCTCCTATTAATCTCCTGTCCTGAATGGTTACGAAGAAAGTATAACATAATTTCTGCCCACGGACAAATCAAGCTGTTATTTAACCCGTATCCATGTCCTGTCATTTGTACCTTTCATTTATTACTCTACTTGCATTACTCTGTTTGTATCACTCTACTCACATTACTCTGTTTGTA
>ENA-UOOI01001200-UOOI01001200.1-fermentation-metagenome-genome-assembly--contig:-NODE-1200-length-28330-cov-5.119187_pt1 | contig 28330 bp, 22 predicted proteins | sample MGYA00245779_ERZ724027 | MGnify/ENA primary metagenome ERZ724027 (study PRJEB28704, sample SAMN03018318) | fermentation metagenome | biome: anthropogenic terrestrial biome; feature: soil; material...
ACCAGCTTATGGACTATCCTGCTGGATGGAATCAATAACATATCCCTGTCAGACAGAATCAAGGACGGCCAAGCGGTTGCCAAAAAGAAACGGGTCGAAAATCCAAAAGCAGATAAAAAGCGAACCGGGCGCAGGCACCAAATGTTCCATCAAATCAAATTCACCAGCCACCAGCTCCGGCACACATACGCCACGAACTGTATTGCAAGCGGAATTGACGTGCGGACGGTGCAATATTTAATGGGCCACGCCTCCCCTGAAATGACTTTGGATTATACCCATCTTTCGCAGTCTTCCCTCTCCGAAGCGAGGGATAAAATCAACGCTTTTAAGGCTACAAAAACGTCCGCAAAAAAGGCGTGATTTCAAAACAGGGGACAGTGAAGGGACAGTACCATCGAAAAATCCGCATGAATACTGGATTTTTTCGATGTTATATTCAGCTTCCCAAGCTGAATGTCGCGGGTTCGAATCCCGTCTCCCGCTCCAAAAAAGAAGCCGCATGAGTGCTGAAAAATCCAGCGTTCATGCGTCTTTTATATTTTATTGATTTTACATTGACTTTTTAATTCGTGATGATAAAATTAAGATAGTGGAGAGGATGAGAATTCTATGAAAAAAGTATCTTTTTGTCTTTTGACTATAGCAATTGCAATCAGCCTTGCGGCATGTCAAAATTCCCCACAGCCAGAGGATGCCGTTAAGGGATATTTTGAGGCAGCAAAGGCTTCTGACACGGCAAAAGCAAATACATTTGTTAACCCCAAAAATGTCAGTTCAGAAGATTCCTCCAGCGTATCATCCGGGGATCAAGAGGAAATTGATTTAGCGAATAATCTTTTGGACTATCTCAAAAGCAATAATAAGAAAGTAACATATAACATCACGAACATAGATACAAAAGACAATACGGCCACTGTAACGGCAGATTGCAAATTTGTGGATGGGTCCTCCATTCTAAAAGATGCCATCGCAGATTATATACCCAAAGCCTTTGCCGAAGCGTTCTCAGGTGGGCAAGACCCCAAAAAAACAGCAAAAGAAATTGCAGAACTGATGAAGGATAAAATTAAGACAACGAAAGAAACATTTACCACAAAAACCATAAAAATAAATTGTATTAGAACAGATGGAAAATGGTATATCGACAAAGAAGACGATGAGCTGAAAAATGTTTTTGCATCGAACCTTATTTCTGCCGGCCATGATATTTCTAAGTCATTCGGAGAATCTAGTTCTTCCGCATCAGCAAATTCATCGTCGCAGCCGGTTTCAAAATTCAAAAACAACGTTTTAACAACCAATGACATTAAAATTGAAATCACTAAATATAAAATAATTAAGCCGGGTGAAAAAGGAAACGACTATGGGGAAAAACCAGTCATTGCGTTCTGGTATAAAGCTACAAATATATCTGGAAAAGATTTAGACCCCTCTGATGCTTGGATATGGACATTTAAAGCGATTCAAGATAATGATCCTAATTCTGTGAATGAGTTGAATATGGGAAGCCTTCCTGATGACAAATTTTTAGATACTCAAGATCATAAAATTAAAAAAGGTGGAACTGTCGAAAATGCGATGGCCTATGAACTCAGTGATACAACAACGCCTGTCACATTGAAAGCAACAGAAGATGGCGAAGATGTCGGAGAGCAAACTTTTAAATTAAAATAGCGTAGGGATATATTGAAGCAAAGCGCCCAGTGCAACAGCTGGACGCTTGCTTCATGTGGATGGCGATACCCTGATGGTCCCATCTTCCCGCTACCGAAAAAGGAACAGCAAATATCCGTACCCTTCGCGCTCCATGTCACGCTGCGGGATAAAGCGGAGCGAAGCACTGTTGATGCAGTAGCGCAGTCCCCCCGACTCTTTCGGCCCATCGGGGAACACGTGCCCCAGATGCGCGCCGCCCACGCGGCTGCGGACTTCCGTCCGGCGCATCCCGTGCGAAAGGTCCCGCTGTTCCCGGATCACGCCGGGATCAATCGGTTTGGAGAAGCTGGGCCATCCGCATCCGGAATCGAATTTATCGGACGAGGAGAACAGCGGCTCTCCGGTCGTCACGTCCACATAGATGCCCGGCTCGAAGGAATCGAAGTATTCGTTCCGGAAAGGCGGCTCCGTGGCGGCGCGCTGCGTCACGTCGTACTGCACGGGGGTGAGTTCACGCCGCAGCTTCTCCGGCTCCTTGCGGCCGTAAAGCCCGGCGTCCACGACGGCACGGGCCGCATAGTCGAATTTCTCCTTCCCGATATGGCAGTACCCGCCCGGATTTTTATCCAGGTACTTCTGATGGTATTCCTCCGCCGCGCTGAAATTTTCGAGGGCCTTCGCCTCGATGGCGATCGGTTGTCCGTACCGCTTTTGCAGCCGGGCAAGGGCTTCTTTGACGGTGGCCGCGTCCTTTTCATCGACATAATAAATGCCGGTCCGGTACTGGGTTCCGGAATCTCCCCCCTGCCGGTTGACGGAGACGGGATCGACCGCTTCAAAATACAGATCCAGCAGAAGGGCGAGCGGCAGCCGCTCCGGATCGTAGACGACCCGGACCGTTTCCGCATGGCCGGTCTCCTTCCTGCAGACCTCCTCATAGGAGGGATGCAAGGTTTTTCCGTTCGCATAGCCCGCCTCGGTGGAAATGACGCCGCGGATGGAATCGAGGTACTTCTGCATGCCCCAGAAGCATCCGCCGGCCAGATAAATTTCAGACATATTCTTCTCCGTTTCAGGATCGTCCGGCCGCCGGGCCGGTTTCTCTTCTCTCCCGCTTCGGGGTCCGCATCGGACCGGGAGCGGATCAGCCGATCATTTTCAGGGTCTTGGGAAAACGGTTCAAAATTTCACAGCCCGTTTCCGTCACAAGGACAAGGTCCTCGATCCGGACGCCGACTTCGCCCTCGAGATAGACGCCGGGCTCGATGGAAAAGGTCATGCCCGGCTGAACCGGGTCGCTGTGGGAACCTGAGACGTCGCCCGGTTCATGGACTTCCAGCCCGATGGAATGGCCCAGGCGGTGCGTGAAATTCGGGCCGAAGCCGGCCCGCTCGATCACGCCGCGGGCCGCTTTGTCGATGTCGCAGAAACGGACGCCCGGGCGAACGGCCTCTTCGGCGGCCTCGTTCGCCTTCCGGACGATTTCATAGACCTGGCGGCTGCGTTCCGACGCGCGGCGGAAAAAAAACGTGCGCGTCATATCCGAGCAATACCCGTCCTTTCTGCACCCCACGTCGAAGAGCACGCAGTCCCCTTCGCGCAGAGGGGTGCCGTCCGGCGCGTGGTGCCCGTCCGCCGCGTTGCGGCCGAACGCCACGAGCGGCTCGAAAGAATACCCTTCCGCGCCGAGAGAACGGTAGATCGGCCCCATCTGCAAAGCGGCCTCCTCTTCCGTCACTCCGGGCTTCACAAGATCCAGAAAGCGCCCCATCGCCAGGTCGTTCAGGCGGGAAGCCTCCCGCATCCTCTCCCGTTCCTGTTCATCCTTGCAGGACCGGACCAGGTCCACGCAGTCGGACGCATTGACATAATCTTTGGCGGCGTTCAGCTCCATCATGCGCAGAAGGAAGCGCGCCGGAAGATTTTTATCGACACCCAAAACCGCGTCGTGATCCACATAGCCGCAGAACAGCGCGGCGGCGTCCTGCGAATCGGAAAAACGGATCTTCATGACGCCGAGGTCTTCCGGCACCGTGAACAGGTTGTTGATAAAGAGCCTGTGGTTTCCGTCCGAACTCAGGTACAGGGCAAAAAAACGCTCGCCGGGGTCGATGTATCGCCCGGTCAGATAAAAAATGCTGTACGGGTCGCTGATCATGATCTGGGAAAGGCCCCGCGCTTCCAGGCGCCGCAGGACGTTTTCCACTCGCTTTTGATTCATAAGCACATCCCTTCCGATTCCTCACGAAGAAGCGGCGTGAAGCCGTTTCCCGCAGATTCGACAAACGGCAGCAGAAAGCCCCGCCCTGAAAGGCGGAGCTTTCTGATAAAAATGCGACCAGGCCTGTAAGCCGAGTTCTGTCGTGGACAGCCATCTATCTTGGCCGGATGTCGCCATCGCGGCTCATTGCCACCTTCTCGGGACGCGCCGGGCCGGCGCATCATGTCCCTCTGCGGTGTTGCTCCGAATAGGGTTTGCAGAGCCGCGCGGTCTCCCGCGCGCTGGTGGGCTCTTACCCCGCCTTTCCACCCTTGCCGCAAAAAGCGGCGGTATCTCTCTGTTGCACTTTCCCTGGGGTCGCCCCCGGCGGCCGTTAGCCGTTATTCCGCCCTGTGGAGCTCGGACTTTCCTCGGGCGCGCGCTTTCGCGCTGCGTCCGCGGCTGCCCGGCCTGCTCGCCGTGCTTTCATCATACCGGATTCGGGGAAAAAAGTCAAGCGCGGCGCTTTAGTACGTATATTCCGAAATCAGGTTGTTCTTGACCTCCCACAGCTTCTGGGTGAGGTCCACGTAATACCGATGCGGGTTTTCAAACCGCTTCACCTCATCCCAGAGCGTCTCCACCTGCTTCGCGCAGAACTTCTGAAGCTCCTGAAGGCTGCGCTCTTTCGCCACGCAGACGCCGTTCTTGAAAATCTGCTCGCGGATGTCCACCGCGTGGAAATTTGAGAGTTTCTTCCGCTTCCAGACATAATCCGGATCGAAGATTTCATACGGCTCGTCTTCCCGGATGGTTTCGTCGTGCAGGGCGATGACGTCCGCGATGGCCTTCCCGGAGCCGACATCGTAAAGGCGAAAGACCCTTTTAAAGCCCGGCGTCGTGATTTTGGAGACATTTTCGCTGATTTTGATCTTCGGATGGATCTTCCCGGCCGTATCCTCGACGGCGCTCAGCTTATACACCCCGCCGAAAATCGGATGGCTCGAGGAGGTGATCAGCCGTTCGCCCACGCCGAAGCTGTCGATGCAGGCGCCCTGGACGAGCATGTCGCGGATGATATACTCGTCCAGGGCATTGGAGGCGCAGATCTTGCAGTCCGGGAACCCCGCGTCGTCCAGCATTTTGCGGGCCCTGCGCGAAAGATAGGTGATGTCGCCGCTGTCGATGCGGATGCCGGCCGGCCTAAAGCCGCGGGGGAGCAGTTCCTCCCGGAAGACGCGGATCGCGTTCGGCACCCCGGACCTCAGCACATTGTAGGTATCCACCAGGAGCGTGCAGTTCTGCGGGTACTCCCGCGCATAGGCCCGGAACGCATCCAGTTCGGAATCGAACAGCTGGACCCAGCTGTGGGCCATGGTCCCCAGCGCGGGGATGCCGTAATCGATGCCGCTGAGCGTGCAGGCCGTGCCGCAGCACCCGCCGATATAGGCCGCCCTGGCGCCCAGCACCGCGCCGTCCGGCCCCTGCGCGCGGCGGGAGCCGAACTCCATCACGGGCCTGCCGTCCGCCGCCCGGCAGATGCGGTTCGCCTTCGTCGCGATCAGGCTCTGGTGGTTGACGGTCAGCAGGATCATGGTCTCCATGAACTGCGCCTGAATGACGGGGCCCCGCACCGTGATGATCGGCTCGCCCGGGAAAATGGGCATTCCCTCCGGCACCGCCCAGACATCGCAGGAAAAGTGGAATTTCTCAAGATAGCTCAGAAACCGCTCGTCGAAAATTCCGCATCGGCGAAGATAGTCGATGTCTTCCTTTGTGAACGACAGGTTACGGATGTAATCCACAAGCTGCTGCACCCCGGCCATGATGGCGTATCCACCGTTGTCTGGCAATTCGCGGAAAAACATGTCGAAATAGACAATGGTGTTTTGAAAGCCGTTGGTCAGATACCCGTTCGCCATGGTGATTTCGTAAAAATCAGTCAGCATGGTGAGGTTTGTCTTTTGTACATCTTTCTTCTCCAAACTCTTCATCCCCCGCTGGAAACAATCTAAATTTTAGTGACTCTCCGCCTATGAGAAAACATATTATGGATTGCTACGGCAGCCTCTGTCCTCCCCGTCGGACCGGGCCTTTTCGCCGGATGCGGCGGGCGGCGTCACAAGATCGACAGAGCAACCGGCCTTCGCCCCCGAGCCCTTCCCTGTAAAATATAAACAAAGAATACCACTTCCGAAAAAATAATATTGAATTTCAAGAATAAAGCGCAGTCTACAGGAAAATACTAGAGTGCAAAATAAAATTTGTACAAATTCTGAACAAGGTCTGAATTTTCTACGAATTGTGTGAAAATACACCATTTTCGATTGCATTTATTGCAAATAAATATTATACTAATGAATATCGGCGGGACTGAACGGGATTCTGTTTCTTATGTGACAATTCGGCAAAGTTCGCCGAGAGAGATAACCCGTGAAAAGATGGTACGTGAAAACCGAACTAAAGCTGTGAGGAGATGAATGAATTGAGATTACGCAAACAGGCACTCGGAACCCGCAACTTGGTGGGCGCCCGCGTCGAAATGGCGCGTAAAAATCAAGGCATGAAACAAAAGGAACTTCTGGCCCAGCTGCAGGTCAACGGCGTCGACATGAACGCTTCCGGCCTGTCCAAACTGGAGGGACAGATCCGCTACGTGACGGATTTTGAACTTTCGGCGCTGGCGAATATTCTGAATGTTTCAGTCGACTGGCTGCTCGGCAGAGAGAAATAATCTCATGATGGCCTTTGGCAGAAGGCGTTTCGCTTTATGGCGAAACGCCTTTTTTCCTCTTTCAATTTCAGCGTTTTCAAGTTATAATAATCATACTATTTTATAAGGGAATTGGCAAGGGGTGGTTTTTTTGCGCGAATGGCTTCAGCAGTTTACGCGGCTGAAACCGCTGCTCATCTTTTTCGCAGTCTTTTCCATCGGTTTCATTTTATTCGTCGTCACACTGAAATACACGTTCCCGTTCCTGATGGGCTTTCTTCTGGCCCTGCTGGCGCAGCCCGTCATCCGCTGGCTGAAAAACGTGCTGCACCTGCCGTCTTCCCCCGCGGCGCTGATCGCCACACTCGCGGTCTATGCCGTTCTGTTCGGCCTGATGTTCCTGCTGGGGTACTGGCTGGTCAAAGAGATCAGCTCGCTTTTCACCTATATCTCCAGCCTCTCCGAAAAGGACATCAGCGCCATCACAGGGCCGGTCAACGCGTTCATCGGCCAGGTCGGCTCCGCGCTGAAAAACATCGACTCCAATTTCATCAAGGAAAACCAGGAGAAGATCATGAGCATCACCCAGTCGAGCGTCGAAGTCCTGACGAAGGTGCTGGGCACCCTGCTCCGCCTGCTGACCTCGCTGCCCGTCCTTGTGACCATGTTGATCGTGATGATCTTCTCCACCTATTTCTTTTCGAAGGACATGTGGTCGATCAAGCGCCGCCTGCTTCTGTTCCTGCCCTTGGGCTCCGCGGGCCGCCTGCGCAGCTTTTCCCGCAGCGGGGCGACCCTCGGCGGCCGGTACATCGGCTCCTACCTTCTGATCTATTTCATCACGTTCCTCGAGACGCTGGTCGTCTTTTTTGTGCTGGGGGTCCCCTACCCGCTGGTGCTGAGCATCATCACGGGCATCGCCGACATTCTTCCCGTCCTCGGCCCCGGCACGATCTACATCCCGCTCGGCATCATCTATCTGGTGCAGGGAAACTATTTCCGCGCCGGCGCCCTGATCGTCTGCTGGCTTCTGATCACCGCGATCCGCCAGATCATCGAGCCGAAGATCGTCTCCTCCTCCATCAACATCCATCCGCTCGTGGTGCTGGCCGGCCTCTATTTTTCGCTTGTGGCCGGAAATCTGTGGGTTCTGATCTATGTTTCCCTGCTTGCGGTCTGCTATAACCTGCTGGTACACGCAAAGATCCTGCCGCCCCTCTTCGAGGACGACAGGGCCGATCCCCCGGGAAAGGGGAAATAGGTCATCCGGCCTTCTCCGGACGGAACGGCGGGGCCTGGCGGCGGCACGCCGCACTGCGGTCGAACCGCCGCCGGACGGCTTTCTCGAGCTCGACGACGGCAAGAGGCACCAGGGAGAGCGCGGCGACGATCCCCCACTGGACGCCCGTGAGGGCGGCCGTCTTGAAAATTTCGCCGAGGGGGCGAGCCACGATCACCGCGGCCTGCAGAAACACGCAGGCGACGGCCGACCCCACCATCTGGGGATTCCGCGCAAGGCCCTGCCGGAAAACCGACCGGTCGGAGCGCATATTGAACGTGTGCACCACCTGGGAAAGGCTGAGCACCGCAAACTCCATGGTGCGCCCGATGATCGGCGAAGAGGGGTCCGCGTCGAAGAAGACCCTGCCGATACTGTAGGCCAGAAGCGAGAGGGCGCCGATGAGACAGCCCTCCACGAGGATGTTGTAGGTCATGCCGCCCGCGAAAATGCTTTCGCCGCGTTTCGGCGGCTTCTTCTGCATATTCGTCTCGTCCAGCGGCTCCACGCCGAGCGCGAGCGCGGGAAGCGAATCCGTCACCAGGTTGACCCAGAGGAGCTGGATCGCCGGGATCGGACTCGGAAGCCGGAGCAGAAAGCCCACGAAAACCGTGAGGATCTCCCCGATGTTGCAGCTGATGAGAAAATGGACGGTCTTCCGGATGTTTTCGTAGATTCCCCGGCCTTCGCGCACTGCGGACACGATGGTGGCGAAGTTGTCGTCCGTGAGGATCATGTCGGAGGCGGCCCGCGCGACATCGGTGCCGGACTGCCCCATCGCGCAGCCGATGTCCGCCGCCCGCAGTGCCGGCGCGTCGTTCACGCCGTCGCCCGTCATGGCGACCACCTCCCCGCGCGCCTGGAACGCGCGGACGATCCGCATCTTGTGTTCCGGCGAGACGCGGGCGAAAACCGTGTACCGGTAGATGTCCCGCTTCAGTTCCTCGTCGGACATGCGGTTGAGCTGGGCACCCGTCACGACGGCGCCGCGGTCCTTCAGGATCCCGAGCTGCCCGGCGATCGCGGCGGCGGTCGCGGCGTGGTCGCCCGTGATCATGATCGGGCGGATCCCCGCCTGGCTGCACAGTTTCACCGCGTCCCTGACCTCCGGCCTGGGGGGGTCCTCCATGCCGATGAGGCCGCAGAAGACGAGGTCACGCTCCGCTTCCTGCGCGGCCGGCGGGTCCTGAAAACGCCGGTACGCGACGCCGAGGACCCGCAGGGCCCTCGACGCCATCGCTTCGTTCTGCCCCGCCGGCACGCCGGAGACGCACCGGGAGGACAAAACGTCCGGCGCGCCCTTCGACACGGCCAGATACCCGCCGCCCGGCATGCGGTGCACCGTCGTCATCATTTTGCGCTCGCTGGTGAACGGCATCTCCATCACGCGGGGGCAGTCAAGCGTATCCCTCCGGTACAACGCGGGCGGGACCGCGCGGACGATCGCTGTCTCCGTAGGATCGCCCCGAACCTTCCCGCCGGCAATCTCGCAGTTGGTGCAGAGGGCCGCCATGCGCAGGAGCTTCTGCGCCTGCGGGGAGCCGGGCTGCAGGACCCCCTGCTCGTTCCGCGTCTCCACGACCGTCATGCGGTTGCAGGTGAGCGTTCCTGTCTTGTCGGAACAGATGACGCTGGCGCTGCCCAGCGTCTCCACGGCGGGCAGGCGCCGGATGATCGCCCGCTTGGCGGCGAGCCGCCGCACCCCGACGGCGAGCGTGACGGTGACGACGGCGGGCAGGCCCTCCGGAATGGCGGCCACGGCGAGGCTGACGGCGATCAGGAACATCTCGAGCGGGGGCGTCTTCTGGAAAAGCCCCATCAGGAAAATAATCAGGCAGATTACCAGCGCGCCGATGCCGAGATACCGGCCCGTCTGCGACAGCTTGTGCTGCAGCGGCGTCTGGGGCGCGGACTCATGGCCGATCATGGCGGCGATGCGGCCGACCTGCGTGTTCATCCCCGTCGCGACGACGATCCCCCTGCCGTGGCCGGAGGTGACGGCGCTGGCCGAAAACAACAGATTGTGGAGGTCGCCGAGCGCCGTACCGGCGGGCAGCACGGCTTCGGGGTCCTTGGTCGTGGGAACGCTCTCGCCCGTCAGCGCGCTCTCTTCCGCTTTGAGGTTCACCGCCTCCGCGGCGCGCAGATCGGCCGGCACGAGGTCCCCCGTCCTCAGCAGCACGAGGTCGCCGGGCACCAGCCCGGCGGCGGGGACCGTCTGCGGCCTGCCGCCCCGGACCACCCGCGCCCGCGGGCTGGAAAGCCCCCGCAGCGTCTCCATCGCCCTTTCGGCGCGGCCCTCCTGGACCATGCCCGTGACGGCGTTGACGAAAACGATGGCGAGGATGATGACGGCGTCTATGTAATCGCTGTCATGCTGCAGGGTGGAAGTGACAAGGGAGATGCCCGCGGCAATCAGCAGGACGATGACCATGAAATCGGAAAACTGGGAAAGGAACCGGGCGGCAAGACTTTTTTTACGGGGCTTTTCCAGCTCGTTCGGCCCGTATTCCCTCAGCCGCTGAGAAACCTGCGCCGACGTCAGTCCGTATCTGAGGTCCGTTTTGAGGGCTTCGGCGCATTTTTCCTTCGACAGGCTTTGCCATTCCAAAAATATCATCCCCTGTTTTTTAACATGTATATTCGCAATCAAATCAAAATATGGTATAATAAATTCAAACAACCTGGCGGAGGAAAAGTATGGATCTTGCAATTTTAAAGTTCGTGCAGGAGCATTGCCGCAACCGGTTCACCGACTTTGTGTTTACGCTTCTGTCGAGGATGGGGAACGCGGGCGCCGTCTGGATTTTGACCGCGGTTTTCCTCTGGCATCGGAGCGAGACCCGGCATTTCGCGTTCATGCTGTTCTTTTCCATCGCGCTCGCCCACCTGATCAGCCAGATCCTGAAGCCCGTCATCGCGCGCCCCAGGCCCTTTATGACTTACCCCGGCCACCCTCTGCTGATCCATACGCCCGGCGGGTACTCGTGCCCTTCCGGCCATTCCGCCTCCTCTTTCGCGGCCGCCACCATCCTCTGCGTCGCAGGCCGGAATTTCGGCCTCGCGGCTTTTTTTCTGGCGGTCGCGATCGCTTTTTCGAGGATATTTCTCTTCGTGCACTACCCCTCCGACACGCTGATCGGCGCGGCGCTGGGGGTCCTGTGCGCTTTTTTTATTATGTATTTATACACTCTGTAATCTCGGAGGAATTCTATATAGACCACATCGGGTATACCATATATGTTTTTTAACAGAATAATTACCAAACATCTTGCGAATTTGTAACTTTGTTGACAAAAGGCACCGTTTTTCGCTTGATTCTTTCGGAATTGTGAATTAACATAATAGTGTTGATTCTTTGTGATGATTCTTCACATCCGTAAAATCAGAAAAGGAAGTGGTGTCAAATGGTCAAATACATCGGCTGCATGGAATGTCCCGGTTTCGTGGTGAAGTATTATGTCTATGGCAATCTTCAAACCGGCTATGGGGTTCGCATCTGCAGCATGTCGGGGGAGACGGCACGCTGTATGGTGTCACGCGATCTGCTGAAGGTCTTTGACCTTGCCCGCCGGCTGATGCGCTGCGTCGTCTTCCCGGGAAATCTGAAAGAGATCATCGACGATTTTCAATATGATTGTCTGCCTGTTGACAAAGAGGAACGGCATTGTTATACTAAAAGGAAGAAAAAAGGCGAAGGAGTGTCGATTAAGTGAGATATGTTTGTCAGGCCTGCGGATATATTTACGACCCGGCAGTCGGCGACCCCGAACACGGAGTAAAGCCGGGCACGGAATTCAAGGACCTTCCGGATGATTGGACCTGCCCCGACTGCGGCGCCGCAAAAGATATGTTTGAGCCGGAATAAATCAATTCAAACGAAGGAAGTCAATTGATCGTTATGGGTGTTATAAAACTGAAAGACGGTCTGTATTCGGTCGGAGTCCTGAATCCCGGGCTGCGCGTCTTTGACATCATCATGGAGTCAAAGTTCGGGACGAGCTACAATGCCTACCTGATCACCGGCAAAAAGAATATATTGATCGATACGGTTCAGGCCTCCTTTTTTGACCAGTACCTCCGCAATATCGAAAGCGTGATCCCCGTTTCCAAGATCGACTACCTGGTGATGAACCACACGGAGCCGGACCATTCGGGTAGCGTAGCGAAGCTGCTCGAACGGAACCCGAACATCACCGTCTACAGCACGTTCCCGGCGAAAAAGTGCCTGGACGGAATTGTAAACCACGGCTTCAAATCGGTCGTCGTCAAGCAGGGCGACCGGCTGGATTACGGGGACGGCGCGCTGGAATTCATCATCGCCCCGCTGCTCCACTGGCCCGACTCCATGTTCACCTGGATGCCGGAGAAGAAGGTCCTGTTCACCTGCGATTTTCTGGGTTGCCACTACTGCGAGCCCGCCATGCTGGACACCGAAATCCACTATCCGGAAAAGTACCAGAACGAATTCGAGTATTACTACCGGGGCATTTTCGGGCCGTTCAAGCCCTACGTCCTTTCCGGCCTCGATAAAATCGCGGACCTGCCGGCCGACCTGATCTGCCCGAGCCACGGCCCCTGCCTGACCGATTCCATCGAAAAGGGCAAATCCCTGTACCGGCAGTGGAGCACGCCGCAGGCCAAGGCGAAAAAGACGGTCGCCATCCTGTACGCTTCCGCATACGGGTTCACACGCACGCTGGCGCAGGCCGCGCGCGAGGAGCTGGGGGGAAATCCCGGCCTCGACGTGAAGCTGGTGGACATGGTGTTCACGCCTCTCGCCGAATCCGCCGCGCTCGTGCGGGAGGCCGATGCCGTGCTGGTCGGCTCCTGCACGATCAACCGCGACGCCCCCAAGGCCGTGTGGGACGTACTCGCAAGCGTGGACGCGATCAATACGCGCGGAAAACCCGCCGGGGCCTTCGGCTCCTACGGGTGGAGCGGCGAAGCGGTGCCGATGATGAAGGACCGCCTGCAGCACCTGAAATACAATTTTATCGGCGACGGCCTGAGGGTGAACTTCAAGCCCACCGATGCGGACATCGCCGCAATGAAATCCTACGCGGCGGAGGTCGTCTCCCACCTCAAATAAAAAAGACGTTTCCATGAAAAACATCCGCTTTCCGAATTTGGAAGCGGATGTTTTTTTGCGACTTGACTGCGGCGGCCGGGCGTGCAGGCTGAGCGAATTTCCGGGCTTACGGGAATTTTTTAAAACTCTCGCGCCGGGGCCCGGAATTTTTACGCTGCTGAACGGCGCGGCTTGTGGGCGGACTCAGCCCGCCCAGCCGAAGCTTTTCAGCGACTGCAAAGTCTGCGAATCGGACCGGTAGAGGGTGTAGTAACCGGGACTCAGACGGATCTTCTGCCGATCCGCCCCGAGCAGCTTCTTGAGTTTCTCGCTCTTCGGCGTGATGCTGTCCACGAAATTCAGTTCGACGGTGCATATCTGCGGCGTGTCCTTTTCGGAATAGTTGACCCCTCCGTCCACATAGTCCTGCCGCATGGCGTCCAGCAGGTCCCGCTTCTGCGCGTCGTCCGGAACAAAGGATCTGACCTTCTCATCACCGGAGTTCCCCACAGCCGTATGGAGGTCGACGCTTTTGATGTCCTCCGGCTCAAGATAGAAGATCATGTCGGAGCTCTCGAGATATTCCCGCAGGTGTGTGATCTCGCCGCAGGCGGCGTGATATTTCTCCACAAAATCTGAGCGCCGGTCATAATATCCGTAAGTCCGGGTCACGGCGCCGCCGTTTTTCAGGTGGTAGGTGACGGAAAAGGTCTCCCCCTGCGTATCTTTCAGGTGGTAAGGGAAGCCTTCCGAACGATAGAGGGCGATGATGTTCTTCTGGGCCTCCATCACCGCAAGAATATTGTCCTTCTGCGTGAGCTCGGGGTCGAGCTTATGACTCACCTCGCCGGAGCCCGCCGGGTAAAAATAATACCCCGCGCCGGGGCTGCTGCCCTGGTTGCCGGCGACGAAATAGGTACCAACGGAGACGCCCTGTACCTCCGACGCGTCCGGGACGCGGGTGTCGTAGCCGAACATCCCCGTCGCGAGCACGCCGTAGAAGGCCGCGAAGCACACGGCAAAGACGCCGTACCAACGGAAGCTCTTCGCCATGCCGCGGAATCCGCGCGAATAGACCGCCTGGATGATCACATGCGAGATCGCGGAACCGGCGACGACGCCGATCAGGAAGGCGTTTTTCCCCGTGCTGTTCAGCACGAGACCGAACCCGATGCCCGCCATTCCGGTGACGAGGAACCGGATCACGATCTTGGGAAGCTGGAATGCGAAATTGTCCTCCGCCGTCTCGCTCTTCCTCCGATTGTAAAGCAGGACGGAACCGGCGAGCATGGCCGCCGCAAGCAAAATCCACCAGACCAGGAATCCGGCGGAGCGTTCCCCGCCGATAAACGGCGCGAAAGCGGCCGCGAACGGGGCGAACGCCGTCAGCGCGCCGACTTTGCCGCGCAGGCCGAAATCCAGGCCGGGCAGGATCATCTTCGCCGCCGTGAGGCTGCAGAACAGCAGCAGCGGGTACCCCGCGTTGACCCCGACGACGGAAACGGCCGTGTCGAACATGGTGCCGCTGCAGACCGCGAAGAAGATGCAGGACGTGAAGACCGCCGCGCCCATCAGCATGACCCAGAGCATCTGCTTCCACGGCAGCGCCGAAGCGTTCGTCACGGAGATGCCGTAGGCGCCGCCGACCATCGAAACGATCAGGAAGTTCAGCATCAGCGGAACGAACAGCACGGTGACGCCGGCGGCCCAGCGCCCGAGGAGCAGCGAATCGCGGCCGACGGGCAGCGCATGGAAGAAATCCACGCTGCGCTTTTTGTGCATGTACCCGAACTGCACGACGCAGAGAATCGGGGCGAAGATCAGGGTCAGGACGGTCGCCGCCAACGGCGCGTAAGAGGTCAGCCAACCCGTGTACGAGGAAGACAGGGCTTCTTCCATCGCGGGGACGCTGGCGCCGGCCGCGGCGCTTTCGATCGCCGCCTCCCGCTGCTCGATCCACTGGGGCACGGAGATCATCAGGATCATCGGCACGACCAGGAACAGCAGCACCGCCAGCAGGATCATGACGGGAAGCTGCTTTTTCAGCGACCACTGGAAAGTCTCCCGGAACTCCAGCACGCGCCTACGCGAGAATATTGTCGATGTCATAGCCGACCGCCTCCATTTCACTGATAAAGACTTCTTCCAGCGTCAGCGGAAGCACCTCGGAAAAGACGGGATGGAGGGATTCCAGTTTCCGCATGGTCTCTTCCCCGCTGCCGCGGACGACCAGATTCAAAAGGGAACCCTTCGTCTCCCATTTCAGAATGTCCAGCGGGGCGAACTCCTCGCGCGGCGGCATCGGCTTGAAAACGGCCTGGGCCCGGCAGACGCCGAGCCGCAGCTCGTCGAGGTCCTTTTCAAACAGCACGCCGCCCTGATGGAAAAGCCCGACATGGTCGCACAGGTCTTCCAGCTCCCGCAGGTTGTGCGACGCGATGATGACCGTGACGCCGCGCTCCGAGACCTCGTCGGAGATCAGCCTCTTCAGAAGCTGACGCATCACCGGGTCCAGCCCGTCGAAGATCTCATCCATAAATATGTAGCCGGGGCACGCGGAGAACGCGCAGATCAGCGCGGCCTGCCGCTGCATCCCCTTCGACATGCCGGAGATCTTCGTCTTCGCGCCCACCGGGAAGATCTTGTTCAGCTTCTTGAATTTCGCACAGTCCCAGCGCGGATAAAGACCGGAAAGGAAGGCCGCCATGTCCTGCAGCGTGGCCTGCGGCAGAAAATACGGATAGTCGGAAATGAAACAGACGTTTCCCTTCACCTCCGAATTTTCAAACGGCGCCGCGCCGTCGATCAGGATCTCCCCTCCGTCGGGCCGGTAGATCCCCGCGGCGGAGCGCAGAAACGTGGATTTGCCCGCCCCGTTGGAGCCGACCAGCCCGAAGACCGACCGGTCCTCGATCTGAAACGACATATGGTCCAGCGCCGCTTTCGCGCCGAAATTTTTCACAAGGTCCTTGACTTCGATCATTTCGCCTCGCCCCTTTCTTTCAATGTTGCCGCGACCTGCGCCAGGATCGCCTCGTTCTTCATGCCGCATCCGGACGCCTCCCGCACCGCGCGGCGCAGGTTTTCGGCCACGATTGCCCTCTGGCGGGCGGCCGCGTTCTCGTCTCCCGAGAGAAAAGAACCCTTGCCGGGAACGGAATAAAGGATGCCGTCATGCTCCAGCATGGCATACGCCTTCTGGACCGTGTTCGGGTTGATGCCGAGTTCCTCCGCCAGCGACCGGACGCTCGGCAGCGCCTCGTCCTTTTCCAGAGCGCCCACCGACGCCATGCGGGCAACGCTTCGGTACAGTTGCTCGTAAATCGGCACCCTGCTTTGAAAATCGACTGAAAACATCCGCTCACCTCGCTGTCATCGTTCGTCTGTATTAAGTGTTCTATATGTAATAGTACAGTTGGATTATAACACGGTCTTGCGCACGCGTCAATCCCTATTGAAAAAAATTTCTTGCCCCCCCGGCAAGGGCGGCCGGGCTTTGGCCTCAGAGGGGCCGGGCCACATTTTTAAAATCGCCCCGCAAGGCAGGTCGGATCTGTTTGCGGCCCAAGTGCTGTCGTTGGTTTGCACTCACTCAGGCCGTGCAGGCCCATACTTTTTGAATTTGCCCCCGCGGAGCAATCGGGCTTTGACCTCAGGCCGGTCGGGCCCATAGCAAGGGGGATTTTCAACTCCGGTAGAGAGGGGCTTTAAAAAATCCCCCCTGCATCCCCCGGACTCCCCATAAAGCTGTAAGGCATTCGCTACGCTTCTGCTTTTCCTTGACGAGCCAGGTTTTTTTCTGCCAGTTTCGGCTGTAGTCAACAGAAGATGCCAAGCATATTTGGGGCAGATAACAGGTGCCGGGGGGTGTCGGGGGGAGCGTTTAGGTGCCCTTCTCTACGGGAATTTGAAGCTCCCCCCGACCCGCACTTTTGGGCGCAAAGCGCCCTTACGCGCCTACGGCGGGGCTTGGCCACGGGGGCATGCCGCCGTCTTTAGGGTGTCGTGCGCTTTTTCGCGCCGGACGAGAACATCTTCTGCAGCGTCGCGGGGTCCGCGATACCGGTCGCCGGCATGCCGTTCAAAAGCTGAAAATCCTTGACGCTCTGCTCGGTCCCCTCCGCATAAAGGCCGGTCGGCTTCATAAACATGTAGCCGAGCTGCATCAGCCGGTTCTGCATGGCCATCACGTCGGCGTTCTGCATCCCCTTTTTCAGGGTCTGTTTGAGATTGATCGGCGCGGACGAGGTGCCGGAAGACGCGGACGAAGTGTCGGACGCGCCGCTGGAAGTGCTCTGCAGCAGCTCGGGGTAGACGGTCCCCGCCATAAAGCTGACGGCCTCCACCATTTCTTCGCCCTGCAACAGCATCATGGCCGGGTCCATCTCGTAGATCTTGTTTTTCTGGACCGCCTGGAGCTTCTTGTACGAATCCGACGCGAGGATCTGCGCTTTCACGCCCTTCGCGCAGAAGATATATTGGGGATTTGCGATCAGCAGGTCCTGCCTCGACATCTTTCCGCCCGTATTGCCGTCGGCGGAATTGGTCAGCCCCGCCGACGTGATCAGAGTGTTCTGGAACATGTCGCCCGTGATGGCGCCGCCCTTCAGATCGGTGAGATAAACGGCCGTGATCGGCGAATCGCTCCCCGGAATCACGCGCGTGATGTCGTCGATCGTCTCAAACAGCCCTTTCGCGATCGTCTGCCCTTTTTCATACCCCGTTTTCGCGCCTTTCAGCGCGGCGCCGACCTCCGCGTAAAGCCTCGTGGCATCGGAGCGGCTGGCGGCGGGCTTGAGCACCAGCACGGAGATTCCGTCCTTGTCGAGGGCGGATTTCTGCGCGTCGGTCGGCTTCCCGTCCGCGAAAACCAGCGTGACCCCCAGGCTTTTGAGCTTGTCCGCGTCGTCCAGGGTCGCGTTGGGCAGCACGGAAAGGTCGCTCTGCGTGCAGGAGGCGCTTTTCGCCTTCAGGCAGATCTCGTAGCCGATCGCAAGGATCACATCCGCCACATTCGGCGAAAGGACCGCGACGCCGCCGGGCTGGCTGGCGAGCGTGACGTTCTCCACCGTGACGGGATAGTCCTTGACCCCGGCGCCGGAAGAGATGTTCCCCTGTCCCGAGCATGCGGAAAAAAGAGAAAAAGCCGTGACGGCGCAAAGGAAAGCCGCCGTAAATCTCTTGAACATGGTTGCTCCTTTCAGACGATCAGCCTTCTGTCGTTCCCGCTCTCATCCGGGCCTCCACGCTCCGGATATACTGCTTGGCGCAGCGGGGCGAACGCCCTCCCCGCGCGATGGCCCACCGCTCCGCTCCGCTTTCCAGCGCGTCGGCGTCCACGCGCAGTCCCCTCTGTGCGGCGAGGGCATGGACGATCGCCAGAAACTCGTCCTTGCCGGGCAGGGAATACCGGATGGACAGCCCGAACCGGTCGGCAAGCGACAGCGTCTCCTGAATGGAATCGTTGCGGTGAATCTCGTCCCCAGCGCGGTCGGAGAAGTTTTCCCGGATCAGGTGGCGGCGGTTGGAGGTCGCGTAGATCAGCGTGTTTTCGGGGCGGACGGCCAGCCCGCCCTCCAGCACCGCCTTCAGGGAAGCGTAGGTGTCGTCCTCCCCCGTGAACGAGAGGTCGTCGATGAAGACGATAAACTTCATCGGGGAACCGGCAATCCGGTCCACCAGGAGCGGAAAATCCGCTAGGGATTTTTTCGGGATCTCGATCATGCGGAGGCCCCGCAGATAATATTCATTCAGCAGCGCCTTGACGGTCGAGGACTTGCCCGTCCCGCGGTCGCCGTAGAACAGGCAGTTGTTCGCGGGCAGCCCGTCCAGAAACGCCAGCGTGTTCTCGATCGCCGTCCTGCGCTGCAGCTCATACCCTTTCAGGTCCGCGAGGGTCGTGCGGTCGGGGTGCGCGACGGGGCGCAGCCGCCCCCCGCGCCAGATGAAAGCCCGGTAGCGCGCGTACGGCCCGCAGCCGTTCTGCCGGTAATACCGGGCGAACCGTTCCGCGCAGGCGCTGGCGTCGCCGGCCGCAGAATCGTCCCCGCCGCCGGTCTTCCAGCGGGGCAGAAGAATCTGATCCGCATCCTCCGCAAAGCCGGAACCGGCCAGCACCTGTTCCGGCGTCATCCGCGCGATCTCCTGCAAAACGGAAAGGTCCCTCAGGACCGCATCCATGGCCGAGGGGGGCAGCTTCTCCCCCGCCGCGCAGGCCAGAGAAAAGGCGTTTTCGTCCGACTGCACGGCTTCCCGGATGCAGCGGGAAAAGGATTCCGTCCCGTTCCGCGCGCTCAGCATCGAAAAGAAAGAGCCCCACGCACTCACAAAATCTCTTTCGGACCGGCCGGCCGCCCACAGCAGCCTGCAAAACGCTTTGGGAACCGCCTGTTCCAGCACGCCGCGGTAAACAGACAGAGAAGCCATCCTCATGGCTGCACGCTTCAATTGCTCCATTCTGCGATCTCCTCGGATCCGGACCGGACGCCATTGGGGCAGGCGTGTCCGTCCGCCCCTGTCGCAATCCGTCGGTTTTTATCTATTTTACGCTGTTCGGCGGCACCGTGTCAAGTTTACGCAGGGATTTCCAGGCGGCGCGGCCCCGCCGACAATCCCCGGGCAACCAGGAGCTCCCGACGCCGAGGGCGGTCCCGACATACAAAAAGCTCCCCCAACACCATGGAGGAGCCTTCCGTTCAAGCAGACCGATTCAGTTTATCAGAACGCAGCTTCCTTTTCCCCCTTTTCCACCGTCTCCTTCTGGAAGCCGCCGTGTTTGGAATAGAGGACGGAGAGCGCAACGGCCGCCAGCAGGAGAAAGCCGAGAACGATCTTGCCGGCATTGAAGCCCTCGTAGCGGACGAGGATCGGGCCCGCGAGCAGCGAAACCATGTTGATGACCTTGATCATCGGGTTCAGGGCCGGGCCGGCAGTGTCTTTCAGCGGATCGCCGACCGTGTCGCCGACGACGGCCGCTTTATGGGCAGGCGAGTTCTTGCCGCCGTACGCGCCGTCTTCGATGGTCTTCTTCGCATTGTCCCACGCGCCACCGGAGATGGACATGAACACCGCCAGCGCCTGTCCGGAAAGGATCACGCCCGCCAGAGCGCCGCCGAGCGCCTCGACGCCGAGGAAGAGGCCGACGATCAGCGGGACCAGCACGCAGATCGTGACCAAAGTGATCAGCTCCTTCTGGGCGGAAACCGTGCAGATGCTGACCGCATTGGTATAGTCCGGCTTTACCTTGCCCTCCATCAGCCCGGGGATACGGAACTGGCGGCGGACTTCGTTTACGATCTTGGAAGCCGCGCGGGCCACCGCGTTGATGATCAGCGAGGAGAACAGCCACGGCGCGGCCATGCCGATCAGCGCGCCGATGAAGACGATGGGCTGGGAAATGCGGATGCCCGTGCTCATCAGCGTGGCGTTGGCCGCGACATTCATCTGGGTCTGTACCGCCGAAACGTCCGTGAGGAAAGAACCGAACAGGGAGACCGCGGCGATCACGGCGGAGCCGATGGCGACGCCTTTGGTGATGGCTTTCGTCGTGTTGCCGACGGAGTCGAGGTCGCCCAGAGTCCGGCGCTGAGCGGGCTCAAGGCCGGCCATTTCCCCGATGCCGTTCGCATTGTCGGAGATGGGCCCGAAGGAATCCATCGCCACGTTGTTGCCCGTCAAAGTCAGCATGCCGATGCCGGTCATCGCGACGCCGTAGAGGATGTAGGTCGTCGGGTGGCCCCAGTAGATCAGCACGGAAGCGAGGATCGTGAGCGCGATGATGACCGTCTGCCAGACGGAGACCTCATAGCCCACCGACAGGCCCCTGAGGATGAGGGTGGCAGCGCCGCCGGAATTCGCCGCGCCGGCGATGCCTTTTACCGGCTTGTAGCGGGTGTCCGTGAAATACTTGGTGACTTCATCGAGCAGAATGGCGAGGACGATGCCGACGGCGACCGAAAGGAATGCGCGCCATTCGTGCATATAGAACTGGGCGAGAAGGAAAAACGCAACCAGGCAGATAGCCGCCGAAGTGTAGAAGCCCCTGTTGATGGAGGACATGGCGTTCTGGTCCTCCGAATTCTTCTTGCCTTTGACGGTATAGGTGCCGATGATGGAAGAAAAGACGCCGATGCCGCGGACCAGCAGCGGGAACACAATCCATTTGATCTCATGCGTCAGGGAAACCAGCGCGCAGCCGAGGATCAGGCCGGAAACGATGGTCACTTCATAGGATTCAAAGATGTCCGCCGCCATCCCCGCGCAGTCGCCGACATTGTCGCCCACGAGGTCCGCAACGACGGCCGCGTTTCTCGGATCGTCCTCCGGGATGCCCGCCTCCACTTTGCCGACCAGGTCGGCGCCGACATCCGCGGCCTTGGTGTAAATGCCGCCGCCGACCCTCATGAACAGGGCGATCAGCGTGCCGCCGAATCCAAAGCCGAGAAGAACGTCAGGAGAAGAAATCCCGAAGATAATGAAAATGATCGTGCCCCCGAAAAGCCCCAGGCCGTCCGTCAGCATGCCGGTGATGGTGCCCGAACGGTAAGCCAGCTTCAAAGACTCCGCAAAGCTCCTTGCCGAGGCGGCCGCGACGCGCACATTGCCCTGCACCGCCATGCGCATTCCGAACTGCCCGACCATCATGGAGAAGGAAGCGCCCATAATAAAGGCGATCGCCCTCCCGAAGCCGATGATCATCTTGATGGTGCCGGCATCAAACTGACTGAAGCGTTCCGTCGCCTCTGCCGAAGGTGGTATGACGTACACGGAAAAGAACAATACTATGGTCAGAACCGCGATAAATGGGACGATTGTCTTGAGTTGCCGATTGAGGTAAGCGTTCGCACCCTCCCGGATGGCGTTCCAGATCTCCTGCATCTTCGGGGTTCCCTTTCCCGCCTTCATGATCTGCGTTCTCAGCAGAAGAGCATACCCCAGACCCAGCAGAGAAATCAGCAGGACAACCCAGATTGCGGTGCTTTCAAAAACGCTTGCATTTTGTAGGCCCATGTTGATACCTTCCACCTTTCATTATTAGAACGTCATGTTGGACAAATAGGGGGTCAATATTGTGATTTTTCACTATCAAGTCTCATTATACACACATCTTTTGGTTGATAAATCCATAATATGAACAAATTATTAAGATTTCTTTTGGCTAATATTTGTCAATTTTTCACCTTGTAACTAAAACCTACTTTTAATTCTCATATGGGCATTATTCAACGGAGCAAACGGCTATGATTGTTAGAAGTAGAAGTGAGGAGGTCGAGTTATGCCCGCCACCCGGGGAAAGAAAGTGAACTGGAAAAGGGTTTTCAATATTTTCACGGTAGCACTTTCCGTCAGTCTGCTGGCTTACTTCTGCCTTTCCGACAACGGTCTGGTGACTCTGACGCAGCACATGCGCCAGTTCAGGATCGGCTGGCTGGTCGCGGGTTTCCTGTGCATGCTCGCCGATCTGTTCCTAGACACGTGCCTGATCTACGAATTCACGCGCGGCATCCGGCAGGACTACACGTTCGCCCGCGCTTTCAAGGTGTGCATGGTCGGGCATCTCTACAGCGCCATCACGCCGTTCCAGAGCGGCGGGCAGCCGATGCAGATTTACGTGATGACAAGGCAGCACGTCGACCCGGGGATGGCAACTTCCGCGCTGGTGCAGAAATTTTTTGTCTATCAGACGGGCATCGCCCTGTACAGCCTGTTCGCCATCGTCTTTCAGTTCGGGCACTTCAAGTCCACCCTGACCAGGCTGATGTGGGGCCTTACGATCACCGGATTTGTCGCACAGATCCTGATGGCAGCGCTTCTGATGATCATCTCCTTCAATCAGAAGATCACGCATGTCCTGTTGAACGCCGCCGCAAAGTTCCTCGCAAAGATCCATCTGATCAAGGATTACAACGTCACCATCGAATCCTGGAAAAAGCAGGTCGACATTTTCCATCAAAGCAACCAGGATCTATACAAAGGCAGGCGCATGCTGCTGAAGACCTACCTGCTGACCTTCCTGCAGCTGACCGCTCTGTTCACGGTTTCCTTCTGCATCTACCGGTCTTTCCATATCGGAAGGACGCCGGCGATCAACATGATCTGCTCGCAGGCTTTCGTGACCATGGTTTCTTCGCTGATTCCCCTGCCGGGGGCCGCAGGCGCCAGCGAGGGAAGTTTCTACGTGTTTTTCTCCGGCTATTTTACGCAGGAGACCGTCAAATCGGCCATCCTGCTGTGGCGGGTCATCACGTACTACGCGGTGATCCTCATCAGCGCGCCGTTCTCGAGGATCGCAAAAGACATGTGACGTTTGGAGCCCGGTTTCCGGCACATTCCGGAGCGGTTTAAATCTCAGAAAAAGGGTCAACTGCCATGACGTTTCAGAAGCGACTGTCCATCCTGACCGCGGCGGCTTTGATTTTCCTCGCATCCGGCTGCGGTGCCAGGGAAGACGCCGGCGTCCTTTTCCGCGAAGCAAAATCCAACGCAGAACAACTGCAGAGCTGCGACGCGACGTACAGCAGCACGCTGGACTTCACCGCCAACGGCAGCCGGCATACGTTTCAGTCCTCCGACCAATCCGTATACGTCGCGAAACCGTTCGCTCTGAAATCCACGCAGACCTACCAGAACAACGGGACGAACGGCAAAAGCGAGTCCTACACCGTATCGGAAAACGGGGGACTTTGGTTTTATTACAAGTCGGCTTCCGGATGGCAGAAAACGGGCGCACAAAATCTGGATACCTCCCCTTTTTCCCAGATCGACGTTCTGAACTTGATGAACAATGTGCAGAGCGAAAAATACGTCCGCGAAACGACGCTGGATTCGCGCAAGGTGCATAAAATCGAACTGGAACTGAGCAGCGAGGTGCTGCGCAGCACCATCGAAAATATCGTGACCGCTACGGGCATGTCCGAAAATTCCAAAACGATTGTCCAGACTTTGCTGAACAGCTCCCCCGCCCTTTACGGATACTGTTACATAGGGGCCGAAAACGGAGAGCCGGAGCATTTGGAACTGGATGCCACCGAAGCCTTGAACCGGATCTTTCAGAGCATCGACGGAAGCAATATAAAAATCAGCGTCCGCAAATATGAGGTTTCCGGAGCCATCACGAACATCGATCAGGCGTCGCCGGTCGTCCTGCCCGGCGACGCTAAAAATGCGCAGGCCGTGCAGGCTTTCGGGTGACAGACCCATAGGATACGAAGGAGGACAAACTGAATGGACCCATCCCTCGACATCGAAGGCCTGCGGAAAGAGCGCATTTTCGTCCGATACTGCCGCCGGCTTCGCGCTTTCGCGAAGCATGATACCGTTCTGATTGCCGTGAACGACACACCGTGCGGGAGCAAAAACTTTACCGCCGACGTCGCGGTGGAACTGATGCGCGTCGGACTCACGATTCCGCTGCACGACAAATTCCGCTGTTCCTACGCCGCGATTATAGATGAGGGCTCCCTTGTGTTTGAGGGCATCTCGCAGACAAACAAGATCAGTTTTTCGTGCGATCTGGGCGGCGTAAGCGTGGGTGTGGAAAGTTTATGCTTCTGCGGGGCAGAGGGGGTGCGCAGAGCCAAAATCGTCGTGAACGGACAAACTCTTGACGGCGACAGACGGGGGATTTTGTTTGTCGTTTTTGATAAAAAGTCCCGCGAAGTGCTGGATTCAGTCGTCTTTGATACATATCCTGAAGAGATTGCCTGTTTCAGATCCGGCGACAGTCCGGTCGTCGCAGAATTCAAAGCTCGTCATCCCGGCGTGGTGTTTCTCTCCCCGGTCTATCCATCCTTTCCGGAGAAGGATCTGAGCGCCAACGAAAAGTTTATTGTTGAAAATAAAATTACTTTCGGCGCCATCAAAGCAAACGCGGAAACCATGAAAACCGCATTGAACGAATTTATCGAGACGCCGGAGGGAATACGCGAAGTGCTCAGCACGCCGACGGCGTATATCGGTACGGACGGCGCAAGACATCTGTGCGACTGCTCCGGCAGGTATCTCAACGTAGCGAACGGCCATCGTTCCACGGTGAATCAACCCGCCGCTGCGAAGCGGACAATCTACACGGTGGGCGGCTGCGGCATTTTGGGAATCGGGGTGCGCGATGCGGGGACGCTTGCCTCAAAACTTCAGAAAATCTTGAATGAACAAGCGCCGGAACAGGGGTTCATCGTTGAAAATTACGGTTTCTTTTTGGACGGGACGAATGTAGACGAAGAATTGACGGCGGAATTGAATTCGCTGCCGCTGAAAGCGGGCGATATAGTCGTCGGTTACGGAGACGGTATCCGCACAGGCAGCGCGGAGTTATTTAACCGGCCCCACCGCTATGGAGAGTTATTCTTTGACACGGCGCACTATACCGAAACCTGCTACCAGTTGGTCGCCGGACAGATCTTTGAAACTCTCCGGGCGCATCACTTCTTCCGGGATAAGCTGACAGCCGTTGAAACGCAAGCCCATCCCGATGGAAGGGTCGCAAACTACGGCCTTTCGCCGGAGCAGATGCGTGCTTTGCAAACGTACAAGTCGGATCTCGCTGTATTCTACGAGCAACAGTTTGCGGGTGCCGACGTGCCGCCGCGTATCGGGGCGATCGTCATGAACTGCAATCCATTCACGCTCGGCCACAGGTACCTGATTGAACAAGCCGCCGCGAAAGTGGATTTTCTCGTCGTCTTTGTCGTGCGCGAGGATAAATCATTTTTCCCATTCGACGACAGGTTCGATCTCGTCGACAAAGGGACCGCCGATTTGCCGAATGTCGGAATCACCGAAAGCGGGCAATTTATCATCTCTACGCTGACGTTTCGCGAATACTTCAACAAGTCGGAGTTTCAGGACAGATTGGTTGACAGTTCAACGGATGTAACGCTGTTCGCACGCGAAATTGCTCCGGCGATGCACATCTCTGTGCGTTTCGCCGGTTCGGAGCCTTTCGATCGGGTGACCAAGCAGTACAACGATACGCTTGCGGCCATTTTGCCGCGCGCTGGCATCGCATTTGAAGAAATCCCCCGCCTTGAGATCGACGGCAGAGCCGTCAGCGCGTCACATGTCCGAGAGTTGCTGAAAGCGCATGATTTTGATTCCATAGCGCGGCTCGTACCGGAAACGACCCTCGTGTATTTGCGGGAAAGATTCGCCTCGAGGAAGGAAACAGCTCATGGCAAATGTGACGGATTTTCAGACGGCGACGAAAATTCTTGACTTTTGCGATCATTGCAAGTAAAATAGTCAAGTACGGCTTCCTGCCGTTTGTTTCACAATTTTATATCCGGAGAGGTATCGAAGTGGTCATAACGGGGCTGACTCGAAATCAGTTTGAGAGCAATCTCACGCGGGTTCGAATCCCGCCCTCTCCGCCACAAAAATGCAAGCAAAGAGATCTGAACCCTCTTCGGTTCAGATCTCTTTGCTTCACGGTATAAAAATGATATAATTTCCATTGAGAATACGGGGAGCCAGTTCCATTTGCAGGACGGTCTTCATTGGCATATTGTTTTGTGATATTACGGAGTGACAGTGGCGGAATTTCAAGGCAGGTGAACAGCGATGGGCACACAAAGCATATACAGCACAATTCGTGAGGCCATGAATAATGAGGGTCGACTTCCGTGCGACTTCGAGCTTCCACACGAGGAAGCCGCGCCCAGCGAAATCAAGTTTATGGTGGGCGCAAAAGACGGAATTGGCGTATTTCACATGTCTCCGAAAAATCCGGAAAAAGTTGTCGAGAAGATACTGGGTTTCATCAAGTCCGGCAGGATGGAGAAGATCGCGCCGATTATCGGCACATATGGCTTCCTTCAGCTTATCGACCCTATGCTGTCAGCAATTCGGGAAAACGCGACCGAAGTTGATTCAGCCCGTGTCGGCGCATATGCCGAATCGCTTGCCTTTGAAAGCGGCGACGAGGAACTGGTGAAATTGGGCATCGCTCTGCTCGGACTGTTTGACTGGAGCGATTCGCCTGAAATGCAGGATAAAATAATCACGCTCGGGCTGTATGAAGAGTTCACACTTTATGCTGTCGCCGCTGCCGCCGACTGGAATAATGGAAACGACGTGATCTTCAAAATTGCCAAAAAAGTAGACGGCTGGGGCAAAATACACGCCGTAGAAAGGCTTGAACCCGAGACGGATGAAATCCGCGAGTGGATTCTGCGCGACGGCTGTTCAAATGCGGTCATGGACGCGTACCTCGGATTGGAATGCGCAAACAAAGGCAATTTGATTGGAGCGCTGCGCCGGGATGTCTTGGATGCCGGCCTTTTTGAAAGCATCGGCATTATCATTGACGCTTTACTGGACGAGGGACCCGTGGAGGGAATAAGCGCGTATGAACACGCCGAGGAAGCGTTGCTGCGGTATCTGCAATTCGCGGAAACGTACGCTGTCTCGCTAAAGCATCTTTGGCGCGTTCTGAATGTGAGGCTGTTTCTCGATAGCGCTGAATTATCCAACAAAGAGGAACTGTTGCGGTTGTGCGCAGAAATAAGCGGAAGGCCCGATTGGCGGGAGCAAATCATGTCGACGCTGAGCGACCCGGACAACGAAGACTTCTTTTATGCGGATAACGCGGCAAGCCGTTTGAATATTGATGTGACAGATTTAATCTATCAGGCAATCAAGAAAGACCCCATTAAGAACGGCGGTTATATGTCGCAGGCGTTTCACAATGCCGATTATGCGAGAAAACTGACCGCACTGTATGAAAAGGTTCTGCCGCTCGATCAAATGGCGGCGGGCATGGGAGAATATCTGTTTTCACCCTCTTTGAACCAAGAATGTAACTGTCTTGATTCGATTTTACAGGAACTCAGGGCCTATCCGCTGATGGGCGAGAAATTGGTACGGGCGGGGCTGCAGTCGCCTGTGACAAGAAACCGCAACTTTGCTTGCAGTGTGTTGGAAGAATGGAGCAAAACACTCGGCCGGTCGGCGGCATTGTTTTCACCGGATTTGTATGCGGTGCTGAGGAGCGTCGCTGCTGTCGAGGTCAATGCCGACACCCAAAAGACGATGACGAGTTTAATCAAATGGGTTAAATAGGACAAGAGGGCCGAGATGGAAAGCAGAAGCAAGATGGTCGTTCTGCCCTGCGACTGTAAGTGATGTATGTTTGTGGCCGAAAAGACGAAGTGGGAAGACGGAGACATCAGTTACAGCCTATCCATCCAAGATTCGCGTTACGACCATAATTACAACACGGTATGGGGCAGGATCAAACACGCCGCCGCCCCGCTGTTCGGCAAGCCGGTTTACTTCAACGATGTCTACATCGACGACGAGGGAAAATTCAAAAAACTTGTCGGTGACCTATCTGAACTGATAACTGACGATTGAAATCCGAAAGGAGCGTCCTATGCCATACATCCCAAAGGCACACGAAAAGTATAACCT
>ENA-UOOI01001201-UOOI01001201.1-fermentation-metagenome-genome-assembly--contig:-NODE-1201-length-28272-cov-3.819860_pt1 | contig 28272 bp, 22 predicted proteins | sample MGYA00245779_ERZ724027 | MGnify/ENA primary metagenome ERZ724027 (study PRJEB28704, sample SAMN03018318) | fermentation metagenome | biome: anthropogenic terrestrial biome; feature: soil; material...
CAAGGGTTCGAATCCCTTTCTTTCCGCTGAAATAATAAACCCTCGTAGACTAATTGTTTGCGAGGGTTTTCGCTGCAATATCGTAGCAGCAGAGAGCGTACTAACCTATAATGATTGGTGTTCTGGAAATGTGTAAGTAGATAATTATAATTTTTTAAATTACTCAATTAATAGTAGTAATGATGGTAAATTGAAGAATTTAAAAAGTACTATAATGCTAATAGAGGAGCTTGAACAAGTCTTAAGTGACAATTTAACGACGAACTGGAGCATTGCTCCGGGCTTTAGGGCAACTGCGAATTTAAGAAATAGAGATTACATCCCTTTGAGTTGCAAGGTTTGTGGATTTAATACAAGACATACGTTAGGAAATTTGAAACACCACTTATTTAACAATCCGAACCATTGTAGCTGTCGAGACTGTAAAGCAATACCAAAGAAGAAAGAGAGAAATGAGAATTTTCTACTGAAAGCTGAAAAAATCATGTCCGAATCTACCAGTTTTCCCTGGTTGTTAGATAGGGTTAGAATTGACAAAGATCATGTTTACCATGCAAAATCACGTTTACCTTTAATTTGTAAGACATGTGGGGAACCAAAGAATCATACTTATAGCAATATACTTACAGCTATTGATTCACCAGGACATATCGTGTGTCGTAATTGTAAGTTTAAGCAACAATTGTTGCTTAAACTTAAACGATGGAGAACTGAAATTAGAAGAAATTCATCTAATGAATATGATCTTATCAGTGTCACTCCTTTAGGTTATAAGATTATACATCAAATATGCGGCAAATCCTTTTATGTCAAGTCACCTAAATCATTTAAAAATGCAAAATGTCCTACATGTAGGGATTATGCCGGTAATATATTAGAAAGGATCAAAGATGATGTTGACCTGAGGGACTATATTGCCAAACAAACTTCTGGTCAGCTGACATTACATAGTGTGGATAGATTTACCAAACTCTTAATTGTATCTTGTAATCACCACCCTGAACAAGGATCTTATCAACTATCCTGGAAATCGTTTCGCATATCCAAACGAAATAAAGGGGCAATGTTGTGTAATCTTTGCAACAAACAACGACTCAGAAAGACTAGTTTTGAAGAGTATAATCATAAGATAGCCAATTTCAAACTTAAGATTGCTCCGGTTGATACATCGGAGAAAATTGATACAAAGGAGAAAATTTTACATTGGTGTACTTCCAATTCCAAACATCCATCATTTTTAGCTACCCCTGAGGAGGTTTTGTTTAAAAATAAACGTTGTGCATTCTGTTATGAGAATGTTTCATTTCATAAAGACTATGATTTTATTAAAGCTTATATAGAAATGGATGAAGATCGCTTCTATACCCATTCTGGTAAGAAGTTTAGACTCTTGTCTTCAAGATCAGAAATTGAAGGACAGATTAGACCATTCTCGCAGATTGGCCAAATTCGAATAAGAGTAAATGAATTAACCTGTCATTTACATGATGAATATGAGGTCTCTTGGTCCGACTTTAGGCATAGGAATGTAGGTTGTACTCAATGTACCCGTGAGAATCATGTATCCTATGTACATTCATACTATCAGGCATTACTCGCTTATTTCAATCTTGACTATGTGGCTGAATACCCAATAAAAATAGGCCCAAAAAAGACCTATAGAGTAGATTTTATGTTAACGACGACTCCAAATTACCTCGAGATAGATAGCTCCATTCACGTTGGGAAAGGATGGTTTAGAAGTGAGAAGGATATCTATGCTTATCAGGAGAGAGATAGAATAAAGAACAACCTCCTCGGTAATAACCTTGAGCGTATTAAATTATATGATGATAAGAATAAGCATCTTCCAATGCAAACCCAGCTCAGGATTATTGAAAGAGCATTTTTAGATAGGGCGATACAAAATAATTTGCCAATACAGAGTGAAAATATTGAAGCCGCTAAGCGAGATCCGGAGTTTTTTCGAAATGCAAGGATTGTTGCACATATCAAAAGATTGGAATATTTCCATAAGGATCATATCGAATTTAAGCATGCCGATCATCTTTCCATGCTACATCTACATGATATGGGTGAAACCGAATTTTATTGTAAAATTCATGGAAAAACATTTTTGAGAAAGTTTTACAGCGTTGCGAAATTATATTTTTTATGTCCTATTTGTAAAGATCAAATCAAACTTGGTAAACAGCAGTCTTACTATATGAGCGAGGAAAAAATTCAACAGATTTCTAGTATAGTTAATATTCGATTTGATGACAAAATTGTCATTGATAGTGACCATTGGGGAGATAAGGTCTCTTTTTTTCTAACCTTAGTTTTTCCGGTTTCGGTGCGAAATGAGCATAAAACTATATTGCTATTCTTAAACGAACTGTTGTGTTCGGAAGTTGCTGAGATAAAAAATAGATTGAAGCAGATTAATAACCCTGATTCCTTCAGGAAGGTCAAGCATAAGCGTTATATCCCTAATTATGAACCGGTGAGGATTGATAAAATTGACCAGAAGGAACGCTCAGCTCTGTACAAACTTAGTAAGATCATGCTGGGAGAGTATCAAAATAAAGCAAAATCAATCAATAGGTTGATGAAGGATGAGCAACAGAACGATTATATCGAAAGTTTGATAGATAATAACGAAAAGTCCTTAAAACCTTATATCCATAAAAGTGAAAGTGAAGCAAAAGGCTGTTTAGGAACTTTTGATAGAAAGATCATTCCCTTTTTTTCTCAATCAGAGGAAATGGAGCTACTTACTTTGAGAGAGCATTATGCGTATAACAAGCAATATCTTCTGATCAAGCGTAAAAGCTGTGGCCATCGATTTTACTGTAGCTGGAATTGGATAATGTGCAGAAGGAGGGATGGTAAAGGGATCCAATGCCAACATAAAGATTGTTTTGATAAATATTACAAGGAGGTATATAAATCCGGAAATAAGATTTCCAACCAAGAAATACTTGATGTTTTTAAGAAGAAATATTTTGGACAATATTATCCCCTCTACCCAGATGTATCTATCAATGTTAGAGATTTAATTGATGTAGTCCATCTTCCAACTGGACGTAAATTTAAAACCAGGTTTGATAATTTTAGGAGAGGTAAATTTAGATGTCCTTATAAAAAAATGTCATTGGAAGAGCTTTCTGAAAATTCGGCACAAATACTTCATTGACATTTTCAATGTAACCAACAGGTGATAAGGCACAGGACGGACTTAATCTAATAAATGGAGCAGGTAATAGAAGTAAGGCTGTGTTAGCCGTTCATAGAAAAGGAACGGGGGCTTATTACACAACAGTTTAAAACGGTAAATCATCAATCCCTTCATTCACCTCGCTAAACGGGTTTTCCGGCGGTGGTACATCTTCCGGTAGAGGAGTTGCAGTATTATTTTGAGCTTCTATTTTCCAGGCTTTTACATCGGTATACCATCTTCCGTTGAATTCCCTGCTTTCCACATCAAAATCTATGGTGTACAGTTCGCCGGAATTGAGTGAAACATGCTGGAATTTATTTCCCCATAAAGAAACACATATCTTTTTGGGATACTGATCTTGTGTTTCAACAATGATATCCTGTTTTTTCCATTCACCATTTTTTCCGGTTCCGGATTGAAGCGGAAGAGTTTGAATTAATTTTACCGTTAATTGCATGATTTTTCCTTTGATTGTAGTTCCGAAACATGTAGTTCGGGTATGTACGTTTTTACAATGCGAATATAGTGCGAAAAAGGATAATCACCAAATTAAAAATGAAACTTCGACAACTATGACACAAGGGGAATTTCAATAGATAAAATCGTAAATCATCGCTGCACTGGGCAGTAGATGAAGAGAGAGGGGTGGAAATTCCTTCAGTTTAATGTGAGTGATGTCCTCCGCCGTGTTCAATGATGTCGTGCAAAGCTTCTATCGAGTGGGTGTAGTTCCTAAATAAATCAGCCAACAAAATAAAATTCTATCATGCAATGCTTTCGGCTTTTTCCCGAAAAGTAGTGCAGCAAAAAAGAAAGCGCTGAATGAAGCAATTGAAAAAATATAATTCATAAGTATAATACCTTGGAGCTAAGATTAAAGTTCTACTGCTGACAATTCCGCAAAAGCCTTCTGGTAATCCCTTTCAGTTTCTAAGGCTTGATTGATTGTTTCGTAGTATAAGCCGATTTCTACCATATACTCCAACAGCGATATTTCTCCCGCGTTGAGGGCTTTTCTCAAAAGGTCGGTATTGTTTGCTGTTGCCAACGATTGGCGGTATTTTTCAGCTGCTATTTTTAAACCTGCAGTACGATTGTACAGGATCTGCAGTTGGTTGTAAAACTGTTGGCGGCTGTCCGTTTCCCGTGATTCGGCAGCCCTTACGGATGCTTTGGCCTGTTTAACCCGGTTTGTGTTTTCCCACAAGGGAATGGAGATGCCAAGCGAAAGCCCCTGAAAGCGTTCCCCGACGACTTTTTCGCTCATATATCCGGCAGAAAGGGTAGGCAATCCCATTGCTTTACTCAGCGCGACTTGTTGTTTGCTTACTTCTATTTCCTGTCTGGCATAGGCTAAAACAGGATTTTTTTGCGCTGTTTGCTCAAACCAATCGTCAAAGTGGAGTGGAAGTAAAATGTCGTCGTACCGGTAATCTTCCAGTACGATATCTACTCCTCCGTTCAATCTTTTCAATTGCTCCAGCAGTGCATTACGTTCAACTTCAATACGGGATATTTCTCCCTGTACAGTGGAAAGGTTGAGTTGCACTTTGTTATATTCAAGCCGATTGGCATCGCCTGATTTCAAACGGTCTTCGTAACCTGCGGCAATCGTTTCGGCATGTTGGAGGCGTAGATCGAGCTCCTTTCTCAAGGCATTGTAGTAGATCAGTTCGATACAGTACTGCTTTGCTTCCAGTAAGATATTCATACGGTCGGCTTTGTACTGCCATTCGACCAGGACATTCTGCTTATTGGCCGCTCTGTTTTTCATTCCCGTGATAGTGGCTATATCGAATGTTTGTATAACACTGAAATCGGTGCGGTTGCCAATATCTGCCGGATTCCCCCATAGATAGTTGAAGCCGACTTCCGGATTTTCAAGATATATGCCGGTCTTATTTTCTAATTTTTGTGCTTCTGCACTTTCACGAAGCGACTTTAAAGTTGTATTGTTTTCTTCTATCGAAGCCAATACGGTATGGATACTATTCTGAGCAATAAGCGAAATGTTTGCCAGAACTATCCATAGGCTGATGAGGATTGTTCTCATTTTATTTATTTGTTGATTTCTTCAATTTTTGCTACTTCTGCTTTCGCTCTTTTATTTGTCAGCAGGTACATAATCGGAATAATAAATCCATTTAAGAAGGTAGATGTAAGCAACCCGCCCAGAATAACTTTTGCCATAGGGCTTTGAATTTCATTGCCCGGCAGTTCTCCGCCTAAGGCAAGCGGTATGAGGGCAAGCCCGGATGTTAAAGCTGTCATTAGAATCGGATTTAAACGGTCTAATGAGCCATGCATCACACTTTCCCAAGCCGATAACCCTTCACGTTGCAGGTCGTTATAGCGGGACATCAGTAACATGCCGTTACGTGTGGCGATACCAAAAAGTGAAATAAATCCGATGATCGCCGGAATACTGATAATACCTCCGGTAAAAAAGATGGTGAATACGCCGCCAATCAAAGCCAGCGGAAGATTCAAAAGTATTACTGCGGATTGGGTTACACTTCTGAACTGATTGAACAGAAGCAGGAAAATCACCAAAATAGAGAAAATGGAGGTGATGAACAACATGCGTGAAGCTGCCTGCTCACTTTCGAATTGTCCCCCATACTCTATATGATATCCCTCAGGCAATACAATTTTTTCATTGACCGTTTTCTGTATGTCATTCACGACTCCCCTCAAATCACGCCCGGCAATATTGGCCGAGATCACAATTTTCCGTGCCACATTCTCCCTGTTAATCGTATTGGGGCCGGTGGATGAGATTACTTCGGCAATATTGCCCAGTGGGACTTTTCTTCCGTTTGCATCGACTGTCAGGTTTTTAATTCTTTCGGCAGTTTCCCTGCTGTCGTCATTCACTTTTAATGTCAAATCAAAAGAGCGGTTCTCTTCATACACTTGTGAAACTACTTGTCCTGCAAGCATTACATTGATAATCTCGGCAAACTCAGGCAGAGGAATGCCATATTTTGCCATCACTTCACGTTTGGGCTCTATTTTCAACTGCGGGCGTTCTATTTGTTGTTCTACATTCAGGTCGGCTATACCTTCGATATCTTCAATGGAAGCTTTGATTTGATTTCCCAATGCGAACATTTTGTTCAGATCGGTCCCGAACAGTTTAATGGCTATATTGGCCCGTGTACCCGACAGCATGGCATCGATACGGTGGGAGATGGGTTGCCCTATCTCAATATTCACTCCCGGTAATACTTTCAGCTTCTCACGAATTTCAGCCAGCATTTCATCTTTCGAGCGTTTATCGAGTACGAATGGTGCTTCTATCTCGGAGTCATTTACACCCAAAGCATGTTCGTCCAGTTCGGCACGCCCCGTCTTACGTCCTACGGTTTGAATTTCAGGGACAGAAAGTAAGATGTCTTCGGCAATACGCCCTATCTTATCCGATTCATCCAGCGATATACCGGGGATCGTACTGATATTAATGGTCAGCGAGCCTTCGTTAAAAGCAGGAAGGAAGCTACGTCCCAGCGTAAAGAATATAATTATGGCAACCATCAAAATACCACCTGTTGCTCCTAATATCCATTTCTTATGGTGTAAAACCCACGCCAATGCTTTTTCATAGACTCCCTTTAGTTTCCGTACAACCCAGGCTTCTTTTTCCGGCTTATCGTCTTTCTTCGGCTTCCCAAGCAAATAACTGCATAATACGGGCGTCAATGTTAATGCAACCAAGGTTGAAGCTATCAGTGATACAATGAATGCTACCCCGAGCGGTGCAAGCATACGCCCTTCCATTCCCGAAAGGAAGAACAGAGGAACAAAGCTCGCGATAATAATAAGCGTTGAATTAAGGATGGGCATCCGTACTTCTTTAGAAGCCTCGAACACGATGCTCATTACGCTTCTTTGTTCATTTTTTGGTTTTTGTCTGTTTTTCCGTAAGTGTTTAAATACATTCTCCACATCCACGATGGCATCGTCCACAAGAGAACCGATGGCGATGGCCATACCTCCCAAACTCATGGTATTGATCGTTAACCCCATTAGTTTGAGTGTGAGGATGGTACAAAGCAATGAAAGAGGGATGGTAACCAGTGAAATAATGGTTGTGCGGACATTCATTAAGAAAATAACCAATATGATTACAACGAATATGGCCCCTTCGTACAGCGCTTTTTGTATATTACTGATTGAACTCTCTATAAAACGGGCCTGACGGAAAATATCAGTCGACACTTTCACATCCGCAGGCAATGTCTGCTGTAATTCGGCAAGCGTAATATCCAGTTTATTCGTCAATTCCAATGTGCTGGCAGCCGGTTGTTTTGTGACGGTCAGTAGCACGGCAGGTTTGCTGTCGTTGGAAGCGATCCCTAATTTCGGCGCTTTATTCCCGATTTTCACATCGGCTATATTCTCAAGCAGCACAGGTGCATCATCTACTGTCTTTATCACCGATTTTCCCAACAATGCAACTTTATTGGTAGAAAGAATACCGCGGATGATATATTCGTTGCCATATTCGTACAATACGCCTCCTGTGGCATTTTGATTCATTTCTGTTACCACGGTGATAACTTCATCCAACCCTATATTGTAGTACTTCATTTTTTCAGGGTTAAGCAAAATCTGGTATTCTTTGATTTCACCACCCAAAACAGTTACCTGTGCAACACCACCGGTCGAAAGCAGACGCGGGCGTATAGTCCAGTCGGCCAGAGTCCGTAAATCCTGTAACGAAGTACTGTCGGAAGTAAGTCCGATAATCATCAGTTCACCTAAAATAGAGGATTGCGGGCCTAAGGTCGGATTGCCGGCATTTGAAGGTAGCGCATCTTTCACCACCGCCAGTTTTTCGGATACGATCTGGCGGGCTATATAGATATCGGTTCTCCAGTCGAACTCGACCCAGACAATGGAAAAACCGGTCGTCGAAGATGAACGGACGCGGCGTACGTCGGTTGCCCCGTTCAATGCTGTTTCTACGGGAAAAGTAACCAGACGTTCTACTTCCTCGGGAGCCATCCCCGTAGCTTCGGTCATTACGACAACGGTAGGGGCATTGAGGTCAGGGAATACATCTACTTCCATATTGGAGGCAGTATACGTACCTGCTAATACCAGTAATACGGCTGCCACCAAAATAACCAGACGGTTGTTCAGTGAGAATTGTATTATTTTGTTCAACATAGCGTTTCGTCTTTAACGGTTAATGACTGTGGCTGTGTCCTTCCGGCATCACGGACGAAATAGCAGCCAGTTTTACCTGATAAACGCCTTGGGTGACTACCCTGTCACCCTCTTTCAATCCTGAAAAAATTTGTATCCTCTCGCCGTCGCTTTGTCCCAGATTTACTTCCTGTTTTTTATAACCTTCTTCATCCAGTTGCAAATAGACAAAATAAAGGCCTTGCTCTTCGGTTACGGATGACACGGGAACCGAAATCACATCATCTTGAGGATGAGCCAACAAAAAGACTTCTGTAAAAGAGCCCGGAAGAATATCCCCGATATTGTCAAATTCAAAGGTTACCGGAATATAAAACGACTGTTGTCCCGATGCTTTCCCGAATGATAATAAGCGGCCGTTCAAATCGGAAAGTTTGTAAACCATATTATCATAAGCCGGCTTGAAATGGGCGCTGATTATATTTTTAACGGTTTTGTAATGGTTTTCCGATACTTCTGCCCGCAATTGTAAACGCTTGTTTTGAGAAACAGTCGCGATTGGTTGCCCAACCGATACATATTCTCCCTGTGCCACCCATGTGTTTTTTATATATCCGCTGATCGGAGAGGTGACCCTCACTCCGTTTGCTGTCATATTCGATGCCTGGGCATTATAGGCCGTTTTAGCAGTTTCGTAGCGTAGACGAGCCTGTTCAAATTCTTTGGTGGAAATAATCTGGTCTTTGACCAGGAGTTCCGCCCGTTGGAATTCTTTTTGAGCTGTTTCAAATTCTATTTTAGCCTTAGCTGCCGGATCTCCTTCCAGTAGCTCTTTTGCAGATATGGTTACAACAGATTGGCCCACTCCGACAGGACTACCGTCGGTGATGGATGGGTTGGTAAATGATATAATCCCGTTGGATGTTGCCGCAATAACCACTTCATCACCTTGTGCCGCCTGAATTTGTCCGCTGGTTTTAATCACATAACTGAAAGTGCCGGGTGTAACTTTTTCAACTTGTAGGCCAACGGCTTCGGCCTGTTGCCGAGTAAAGTGGATTTCATCAACAAATTCACCGTCATTTCCCGAAGTTTCCCCACCGTGATTATGTCCGTCACCGGCTGAATGCTCATGGTCATGTTCGTGGTCATGATCATGCCCCTTCCTGTCCAAGTGTTCATGTGCATGTTCTGCTCCTGACTTCTGATTTTTATTTCCGGAATTGCACCCGGAAAATAGTATGGCTATTACAATGAATAAACCCAAAATATATGATTTTATCTCATTATAATTGTTAATATTCAAAGGTATTCGAGGGAACTCGCTTATAATATTTATCCTGTGTGTTAGTACTTCGCATGCTCGTTTCATTTTTGATAATGTTTATTGCTGCTTTATGGTGAATGGAAAATTTTATACAGAAGATAGGACAATAATAAGATTAACCTACTATGGAAACATAGCTGCCCAAAACTAAGGGTTTTGTCAGTTAAAAAACAGATAATATCTAACTATGCGTTTTAACAACAAATATTTGGTGCATAGCTATCTGTCCTATACTGAAGAATGGCGTAGGTTAATCAGGAAAGTGTAAAAGGCGGGGCACGCAAGCCATGAAACTGACTTACTTCGGCGGATGTGTAAAAGAGTATGTATTCCCCGTATTTTGGTTTTGTATAGGTATTATAAGCGGGGTATATTAAGAAGTCCGAGACAAGATAAAATAGGGGAAAAAGATGGATGTGACCCGGATTATCACAATTGTCACATGATGGCGCTTTGATTTTTACCTTACTTTCAGGATTGATATAATAATTTGCTTCTGCAATGCAGGTTGTTTCGTGATGGCAGGTATGGGTATTTTGACTGGTATGCTTGTCGTCCGTGGAATTGTTATTTTCACAATGTGCCATAAAAAAACACATTGCTCCGTTACCATGGTGATGATGCGGTATAGTCCCCGATACCAACACGATAAGTACGGATAATACAATGAATGATATGGCAACCTTCTTCTTCAATACAATCTATTTTGCGGTAAAAGTACTGGTTTATTTTCTTTTTTCCAAGCAAGTAATTAGATTTTAAATAGATTGGGGTCCATAATCCTTCCTGATGTCGAAAAATTGGTAAAAACGGCTGACAAACTGTTGTATGACCTGTTATGGAACGCGAGGTACGCTTTGGGAGGGTTCAGCTTATTCCTTTAACATCGGAGCCAGTTCCGTTCCTATCAGTTCAATAGAGTGTAATAACTGTTCGTGCGATAGCCCGGCGTTATCCATTTGAAAGGTGACCCTTACGATTCCTCCCAGCGCTTTGCTATGCCTTTCTATCTTTTCGGCTACTTCATCGGGAGATCCAAGCAGAAAAGATCCTTTTGGCCCGGTATTGACGAGATAACTCTCCCATGTGCTGGGCGGCCATCCTCTTTCCCTTCCGAATATATTTCTGAATTTGAAATTCCCCGGAGCATAATCGTTAAGGGCTTTTTCATGAGTTTCCGCCAAATAGCCCGGAGAGTGCAAGCTTACTTTTAACCGGTCTTGTGAAAAACCCGCTTTATCTCCTGCTTCACGATACAGATCCACTAAAGGTCGAAACCGGTGCGTATGACCCCCAATCACTGCCACCACCACTGGTAAACCTAACCGTCCTGCCCGGATGAATGATTCGGGCGTGCCGCCTACGCCGATCCATATGGGTAAAGGATCTTGCGAAGGACGTGGAAGTACCGGCAGGTTGTGTAACGGTGCACGAAACTTTCCGGACCAGGTTACAAATTTATTCTCCCTGATTTTCAGGAGTAATCCGATTTTTTCTTCAAACAGTTCATCATAATCACGAAGATCATATCCGAATAGCGGAAATGCTTCTACGGAGGATCCGCGACCAACCACAATTTCTACCCGTCCTTTTGATATCAAGTCTAAAGTGGCAAAGTTCTGGAATACCCTGACCGGGTCTGCCGCACTTAAAACAGTTACCGCACTGGTCAATCGTATTCTTTCGGTTACAACAGCGGCTGCCGCCAGAATATGTGTCGGCGCAGAGTCTAAAAAACCTTCCCTATGATGTTCGCCGATACCAAACACATCAATTCCCGACCGGTCGGCAAACTTTATTCGCTCCAAAAGCTGATGCATAGCTTCTTCATTGCTCAACTCGTTCTTCTTTATAATTTCTAATGTTTCGGATACGAAACTGTCGATACCTATTTCCATCTGATTGTAGATCAATTGCATTGGCCATCCGTTGAACAAGCCTGACCGTCAATAACATTCAGTTTTGTTTCGGGATTATTTTTTCTCCACTCTGCAAATGAGCCTTCCAGGACCTGTAAAAAAGTAGCCGGCTCCTGTGCTCCGGATACCGCTTGCTTTCTATCGAATACGAAGAATGGAACACCATTTACTCCCAGTTGTTGGGCTTCATCAATGTCTTTTCGTACGGCATCGGCATAGCTGCCGTTTTCCAGAGCTGTTTTCAAAGCTTCCGTATCCAAACCGATCTCTTTTCCTAATTCTATAAGTACGGCATAATCACCAATATCCCTTGAATCAGTGAAATAGGCTTTGAATAAAGCTTCCTCGGCTTCACCCTGTTTGCCTTGTGTTTTCGCAAAATGTGTAAAGCGATGGGCATTGAATGTATTGGCCGGAATGGATTTTTCCAGGTTGTACACCAGCCCGATCTTTTTGGCAATCTGCGTTACCCGGGCATTCATTGCCTCTGCCTGACCACGGCTCATTCCTTTGGTCTCCACCAGAATATCGTCCAGGCTTTTCCCCGGGATTGGGTTCAGATCCGGCATCAACTGGAAGCTTTTCCATTCTACTTCTATATGTTCCTTGTCGGCAAATTGTGCCAAAGCCGTTTCAAACTTTCTTTTTCCGATATAACAAAACGGACATATTACATCACTCCAGATTTCTATTTTCATTTTATTTTCTGTTTTTGGGTTATTCACCCGTTTGATTTCCTGCAATTATTCTACATTATTTGCATTGCTTTGCCCGGGGCTTTGTCCGCAGGATAAAAAACAACATCCGAGGCTTGCAATGATGATGGATATTCGCTTCATAGATTCATTGAAAGATAAGGGAATTTAAATTCTGAATTTGAGTTCCGTTACAGTCGGAATACTTTCTGTAAAAGCAGCTCCGTTCAAATCGCCAAATACTTCCATTCTGATGGACTGATCAATGCCTCCTAACCGAACCGGGTCAAAACCCGAATCCAGAATCAATTCTTCTATAATATGATCAATGCTTCTGTCGTCATTGGCATAAAGCAGGGCCCCTCTTTCCGGTGTTTTGAACGCTTCCGCAGAGAGAGAGGCAGAACTCAGGGAACAAAACTTTTGCTATTTTAGTTCCTTCGGGCATGAATGTTTTGTGTACTTCTCCGGAGGATTCATTTTCCGCGATCAATTTTTTGAAAGTCCCCGTTCCATTTATCATTATCGGGTTAGAAGGGTCAATGATGATTTTCCCATTCAATTTACCGGCATGTTCTTTTAGGAACTCTCTAATGCCTTCAAACCAGATGGATAGGATCAGGATGTCGGAATCCCGGATTGTTGTCGGTAAATCGCCTGCTTTTCCTGTTTCACCCCATTGTCCGGATAATTCGTTTAAAAGTTCGGTATTTATATCTGTTGCATTAAATGACCTGCCGGATTTTATGAAATTACCGGCCAATGCCTGCCCGATACGTCCAATGCCGATGATGCCTGCTTTTGGTTTTGACGGTTTGCTTTGGTTGTTCATTTTATTTTCGATGAATTAATTTTTTGAGAATACAAAAATAAGTATCTTTGCTATACTTTTACAACTTACATACTAAAATATATCGATATACAAAAGTATAGCAATGGGAGAAATCGATGTTTTATACGAGGATCTGGAACTTGAGCAGATAAAAAGATGTTCGGCTACATTTATTCTGGCAGTGAATGATACGATAAACGTAATCAGCGGAAAATGGAAATTACCGATAATCAGCGCGCTGCTATTCGGTAAAAAACGGTTTAAGGATATAGAACGTGAAATTCCGAAAATCACACCGCGCATGCTTTCGAAGGAATTAAGAGATCTGGAGGTGAATGGCATTGTTACAAGAACTGTATTTGATACGGTGCCCGTGTCCGTGAGGTATGAGTTGACCGAATCCGGTAAATCTTTCCAAAAGGTATTAGATGTAATGCTGGAGTGGGGACTGGAGCACAGGAAGAATGTGATAGGGGAAAAGATTAAGGAACAGTAAAGAAACTTTCACAATTCATATTTGTCTTGAATTGAAATTCTTTACTTTCCATTATTTTAAAAATTTATACTGTTGAACTTATTTTTTCCATTTCAAACGTAAACTATTACTTACCACGCTTACACTGCTCAATGCCATGGCTGCCCCTGCAATCATCGGGTTCAACAGGAAACCGTTGATTGGATAAAGAATACCTGCCGCAATAGGAATACCGATCGTATTATAGATAAATGCCCAAAACAGATTTTGCTTGATGGTGGCTACGGTCTGTTTGGATAAACGGATCGCCTGTGGTATTTTGGTGAGATCTGATGAGATGATGGTCATTTTGGCTACGTCCATTGCAATATCGCTCCCTTTACCCATTGCGATACTCACATCTGCGGTTGCAAGGGCTGTACTGTCGTTGATGCCGTCGCCCACCATGGCTACTGTCTTGCCCTGCTGTTGCAGTTCTTTTATAAAATCGGCTTTGTGCTGCGGCAATACTTCTGCTTTGTAATGATGAATGCCTGTCTGCTGCGCAATGGCTTTTGCGGTGGCTTCATTGTCTCCGGTAAGCATGTAGAGGTCGATGCCCATGTCCTGCATCTGCCGGATGGCTTCTACCGATGTCTCTTTGATCTTATCGGAAATGGCAATCACCGAAAGGGCCTGTTTGCTATTCGCAAACCAAATAACGGTTTTGGCCTGATTGCCCCATTGCCCAGCTTGTTCCAACAGTTCGTCCGCAATAGTGATATTGTTCTCCGTTAACAGTTTTCTGTTGCCAGTGAAATAGGTTTCGTTATTGTGATCAGCTTTTGCACCTTTACCGGTAATACTGTCGAACATCGATAGGGATATCGTAGGTACACCTTCCAGATGTTTTACCACGGCCTCTGCCAATGGATGTTCTGATTGCTTTTCTATACTTAGTAAAATATCTTTGGTTGAATCATCATTATTCAGCCATTGGATGTCTGTGACCTGTGGCCTGCCCTCGGTAATAGTGCCGGTTTTATCCAATACGACGGCATTTACTTTCTTGGCCAATTCAAGGCTTTCCGCATCTTTAATCAAAATTCCGCTTTCAGCGCCTTTACCGACACCTACCATAATGGCCGTAGGCGTAGCCAATCCCAACGCGCAGGGACAGGCGATCACCAATACCGTGACGGCTGCCAGCAATCCCTGTACTACACCGTTATCGCCGCCCAAAATCACCCATAGGATAAATGAGAGGATGGCAATACCAATCACTACCGGCACAAAAATCCCCGCAATCTTATCTACCAGTTTCTGTACGGGCGCTTTACTGCCTTGTGCATCTTGCACCATTTTGATGATTTGGGCAAGTATTGTTTCTTTGCCGACTTTCACCGCTTTGAATTGGAAACTTCCTTTTTGGTTGATCGTACCTGCAAATACTTTTTCGTTTTCCTCCTTCAATACCGGGACAGGTTCACCGCTGAGCATACTTTCATCTACATAAGAATTGCCGGAGGTTACTATGCCATCCACCGCAATTTTTTCACCGGGTTTGACAAGGAGAATATCGCCTGCATTTACATTTTCAATGGCGACCTGCTCTTCCGTACCGTCGGATCGTACCACAACGACGGTTTTAGGTTGTAATCCCATTAGTTTTTTGATTGCTGAAGATGTATTGCCCTTGGCCTTTTCTTCCAATAGTCTCCCTAGCAGGATGAACGCGATAATAACTGCCGCAGCTTCAAAATATACATGTGCATGCAATCCTCTCTGATGCCAGAAATCGGAGAATAACATGTTGAAGACGCTGAACACATAGGCAATTCCCGTACTCAATGCGACCAGGGTATCCATATTGGCAGAGCGATGTTTGGCCTGCTTCCATGCGTTGATATAAAAGTCCTTACCCAGCCAAAATACTACGGGGGTGGCGAAGAGCCACATGATCTCGTTGGCATAGGGTATATCCATAAAGAACATACCGATGACTACAACGGGCAGGGCCAGTATGATCGCCCAAATGGTTTTGTTTTTGAGTTTTTTGAATTTTTGAGCGTGGATAATCTCCAAAGTTTCCTGCTGCGTGGTTTCATCTTCTATCAACAGGTCATAACCGACAGATTGAACCGCTTTTTGCAGTTTTGAAGCATCGGTCATATTGGGTAGGTACTCAACGGTAAGATTTCCCGTGCCAAAATTGACGGATGCATTGACTACTCCCGGTTCATGCTTTACAATGCTCTCGGCGCTGCTCGCGCAGGAAGCACAGGACATACCCAATACCGGAAAAGTGTGCTTTACGGTGGTCACGCCATAACCGAGGTCTTTGATGGCTCTCACCGCTTCCGCCACTATTTCATTGTTATCTACCGCAATGGCCGCCCTGCGATTGTTTAACTCTACTTTGTGGGTTTTTACCCCTTTTACCTGTGACAATCCTTTATTCACAATCAGTGCGCAGTGTTCGCTCTCCACATTTTCCAGCGGAAGAAATATTGTTTGTGTATTGTTTGTTGCCATAATTTCATTTTTAAATTAGACTATTTCTACGCTCAACATAGTCAAAACTTGTTTTGACTATGTGTTCGCTTATCGAAATAGTTCATCGTTTTTTAGTTGACAATACAAAGGTGGCAATAAAAAGACATTGTACCGTTGTAGTTTTATGGATTTGATTTGTAAGATTTACGGATTGTCGCCGGCAGTGCTTATTTATTCAGCGTTCTTAATGCTTTTCTAGTGATATATTTCGTTTCCTTTGTGTTGCTTTCGGTTTCCCATTGCCTGCATAGTTCTTTTACAAACTCCGGTTGGGTTTTACTGGCATCATTCAGCCAGTTACCTACGCTATCCTGAACATATTTTGCCTTGTCGGATTTTAATGTTTCCAGTATCGGCAAACCTAATTCGGGATTTTGTTTCAGTGCTTCAATGTGTTCACACCAAACTCCACGGGGTCGTGTTGATTCGGTTGTAAATCTTCTGATATTTACATCCTGGTTGGTTGTCCATCCGGAAAGGATTTCGATACTTTTATCGAGATTCCGGGCAATTTTAGGTCTGATAGCCATCCAGCAAATTTCTCTTACTCCAAAATGTTTGTCGGCTGCAAATGACTGTATTTGTACAAGCGTTTCGGTTATATTCAGACTTTCATTTTTTCCGATTGTATAGGTTGCCCAACAACGGACAAGGTCGGCATTATGATTTGACATGATCATCAGGAACTCTTTATCGTTATTTTTCGATGTCTGTTCAAAAAGTTCCGTTCCAATAGCCTCATTTATTGTGTTGACCGTTTGTTTTTTTAGCCGGTCTATTTTTGCAAAGACAGGTTTCAGATAGTCAGTCCGTTTATTTTGTTTGAGTAAATTCTCCAATAAAAGTTTTTGGTCAACAGCTAACCACTCCACAAGATTGGCAGTTTCAATCTGTCCCGCGTTTAATTGTTGTAGAATATCCGCCGAGATGTCTTTTGTCGAACGGGCGCCTTTTCTTTTGGTTGTTGTCATTTGTGTGTTTTTTCCCATGTTTACCCCTCCTTGTTTATATTTTTAATTATACCGGAATTGAGTGATTAATTTAATTATTGTAAACAATAAAGTTACGAAGATATTTGTATTGGTCAAATTGTATGGGATTACTATGAAACTGTGTAAATCTGCTTTTTTCTAAACCCATCGAATTCGACGGGTTTAGGATTGGGATTAAAATATGGTTTGATGAGTTTGTCATTCTCTATTCTAAAGGGTTCTGATTATTCAGTCACGTTAACCATTTCTTTACAATGTAGGCAAAAATTACGGTGAACACTCAAAGTCTTTTGGCAGAATGGACATGTCTGTTTTATAGTTTCTAATTGTAAGAACGTTTCAATTCCATTTGATTGTATTTGCCTCAGATTCTCAATCAAACTTGTACGGTAATTTTTTCTGTATCTTGCATCCAGTTGTTTTATTCTTTGGCAAGGAAATCTCGTACAGTCAAAACAAAATTTAGATTCGGTTTTTTCTAAATGTTCGCAGTTTGCAATTCTGCAAGTGATACAATATTTAGGTTTGTCTTCGGTTCTTTTCCTACAACCCGGACAGGGGTTCTTCTCACGTAAATAAGCAATACAGACACCACAACTCATCCCGCATGCGGCGATTAACTCTTTGTGAAAATGAAAGTTCTCCATAGCTTTTACAGTTTTCAAGTTGTTCAACTTTGACGCTAACACGCATATGAGCAAGAGTTAATCTGCTTTACCTACATCATCACACTTCATCTAACGGTTTTCTTTTGTCTTCCCTGATTTGTTTGAAATGGCTCGGCGTCAGTCCGGTTACTTTTTTGAATTGGTTACTTAAATAGGCAACGCTTGAATAATTGAGGCGGAAGGCAATTTCACTCAAAGATAATTCATCGTATACCAATAGTTCTTTTACTTTTTCTATTTTCTGAGCGATGAAATATTTCTCGATGGTGGTGCCTTCCACTTCCGAGAACAGGTTGGACAGATAGTTATAGTCGTGGTGTAATTCACTGCTCAACAACTCCGACAGGTTGGTTTTGGTATTGTTATCCTGATGATGCACAAGGTCGATAATGATGTTTTTGATCTTTTCGATGATCCTGCTCTTTTTATCATCAATAACCTGAAAACCCAATGGGATCAAGACTTCTTCTATTTGCTTTTTTTCTTCGGATGTGGGCTCTTTGCCGAGCGTTACTTCACCAAGCCTGACACTTTTTACGTCTAAACTCAGTTTTTCCAATTCATTCTTCACCACCATGATACAGCGGTTGCAGACCATATTTTTAATAAAAAGGGTATTCATCGTTGTTCCCTGTTTATAGTTATATAAATCCAATAGGCAAATTTACGATTTAAATCGGAGGAGTCAGGCTTCTTGCCGTTTAATTGAATCTGTTATCTCCAAGCACTATTCAATTCTTTACTAACGAATTTTGTGCACATTGTGCTTGATATTATACAATCAACAATGGTGATGATAAGCATCATCACCATTGTTGAATAATTAAAAGAGCCGGCACTTCTGGCTTAACCCTTTAAAGAAGTCATATCAATTACAAAACGATATTTTACATCGCCCTTCAGCAGCCGTTCGTAGGCGGTGTTGATATCCTGTATATTGATGAGTTCGATATCCGCCGTAATATTGTGTTTGCCACAGAAATCGAGCATTTCCTGTGTTTCCTTAATGCTTCCGATGGTTGAGCCGGCAAAGTTTTTCCGGGCAGGGATCAGGCTGAATGCTGCAATGGGCAGTGGATGTTCGGGTGCCCCCACCAATGCCAGTGTGCCATCCACTTTCAGAAGGCTCAGATAGGCATTCACATCATGTTGTGCCGAAACGCAATCCAATATAAAGTGCAGCGTGTTGGTATTGGCTCTCATCTGTGCTTTGTCTGTCGACAGAATGACATCGTCAGCCCCTAACCGTTTGGCATCGGCTACTTTCGACGGTGAAGTGGTAATGACTACTACATAAGCTCCCATCGCTTTTGCCAGTTTTACACCCATATGTCCCAATCCGCCGATACCGACAATCCCGACTTTGTGTCCGGGCCCTATATTCCAATGTTTCAAGGGCGACCAGGTGGTTACTCCTGCGCAGAGCAAAGGTGCGGTAGCTGCCAAGTCAAGGTTTTCGGGTACACGTAACATGAAATCTTCATCCACTACCATACGTTCCGAATAGCCACCGAACGTCTGCCGGTTCAGGTGTTTATCGTGACCGTTATATGTCTGGATATTTCCGTTCTCGCAATACTGCTCGCTTCCCTTTCGGCACTGCTCACATTCCCGGCAACTATCCACCATACAGCCCACGGCGGCAAGGTCGCCTACTTTGAACTTGGTAACATTGTCGCCTACCTTTGTAATTCGTCCCACGATTTCATGCCCCGGAACATTGGGGTATATGGTGCCGTGCCATTCATTCCTTGCCGTATGCAGATCGGAATGGCAAACGCCGCAAAATAGAATATCAATCTCTACATCTTTTGCCGTTACTTCCCGGCGGTCGATGGTCATCTGTTGTAAGTCCGCTTCAGGCGCTTCCGTGCCGAATGCTTTTACTGAAAATGTATTCATAATTTGATGTTTTTATTGTTTGACGGAATATTTTAATTCTTAGGGTTTAATTCCCTGCCACTTACGACGGAGAAGTTCATTCTATTATCCGGGAAATGAAATACCGGTAATCTCTTGACATAATACCATAAATCTTTCCTGTAGTGAAAAGTTATCGGCTTCAGGGTGGGAACGTTCTGCTTTCTGATGAAAGAAATAATGACCGCTTACTTTAGCCCGCTCATCATCGCTTGTGGCAAGCCACACCTGCGTTTCATATCCTTTTTGCAGGTCATCGGGTGCACTACTGCCTCCCATTTTTGTAGGAACCCAGCCGGGATTTACGCTGTTGGCATACACATCCGTCCATTTTCGAGCAACGACCTTACAGAGCATCAAAATGTGCAGTTTACTATCGGAATAGTTTATCCGCTCCACATTGGTTTTGAAATATTCGAGCTTTGGCTGCCCTTGCAGGTGCATAGACGAAGTGAGGTAAATCAGTCGTTTTGGCTTTTGTATCAAGCACGTAAGAATATAAGGGGCCAATACATTCACCTTGAAGATCTGCTGTCCCGATGCGTTGTAAACGCCCGCATTATGAATGATAGCATCAAACGTTCCCAATTTATTCACTTCTCCGGCAAGTGCTTTTGTCTCTTCAATGCTCAATAAATCACCTGTCAAAACAGCTTCTGCACCTTCTGTTTTTTTAAGTGTATCTTCTTTCCGTTTTGTATTGCGTGCGTGCAAAACAACCTGATGCCCTTGGTCTATCAATGCTTTTGCAGCCAATAGTCCAAGTCCGTCCGAAGAGCCTGTGATAAATATTCTTGCCATTTAATTAATATCTATTTCTAATTGCGGTTGAGTCAGGTTTCTATCCTCTCTTTTCCGTTCTTTTCCGTCGAGGTTTTTTTCTTATAAAACAAAAATAGCAAAAGTTTCTTTGAGGTGAGACCTTGTTGTCAATTTATTCTAAGTATGTCGTTTTATATCTATTTCGGATGCTCTTTGAAAAAGCGTTTCAATTTGTCAAATGGAGCCAGTCCTTTGGTGTTGTCGTACAAATCTACTTTCTTGTTTTTTTGATTACAAGGCAAAATTAAAAAACAAACCTCTTAAAGGTATTGCTGAGAGGTTCAAATTACTTTGCTCTAAGGCTCAATTGTTTTTCATGAAGATTTAATTTTTTGGGAACTTATAGATCAGTGTTATTCATAATGGCCTTTGGCTGAGAGGATAAATACGGTGTTTGCTACTACTTCATAAATTAGTCTGTGTTCTTTATTCATTCGTCTTGACCACATTCCCGACAAATTATGCTTTAAAGGCTCTGGTCTACCGGTTCCGGTAAATGGATGTTCTGTCAATTCTTCCAAGTAATTTTTTGAGAATGATTTTATTACCTGTCTTTTTGTGAAAATCAATGTCTTTGCTTTAGCCGTAAAATCTAAATGATAAGCCATATTATAAATCCAAAAATACTTTCAGATTTTCTTTCTTTACCCTAGTTGTTTTTCTGTCTTTTGCTTGCTGTCTGCTTTGCAAAACCTTTTCTACAAATTCAGGGTTGTAAGGGCTTTGTTCTTTGGAAAGCTCAAATTTTATTTTCAATGCTTTCATAAAAGCCTTTAGGGCTTCAATTTGGGAAGCATCATCGGTATATGCCTTTATGTTGATTGATTTCATTTGAGTATTTTTTATTATTTGTATAAATCCTTATGTCACTTCAATATAGCAGAGATAATGATTCCAAACTGAATTGCGCAAAGGATGGGTATTAAAATGCCAAATACAAAACGGCCTCCCGTTATTCTCTCTCCGCAAGTTCTTTCAGTTTTTTGTTCATTTCGTTAAATCCATTTATCGTTTTTTCGGGATTAAATAACCCTGCGAAAATACCTTTAAATTGTTCACTTTGCACAAATGTCACCGTTCCGTTTTTGTTCTCTCTCAGCTCAAATGTATGTTCTCCGTCGAATAGTCCTTTGAACAGTACTGTTCCTAACCATTTTAATTTTTGGTTTTCCTGTCTTGTGAGGATTGTCGGTTTGAATGTCATTGTTTTTCCACCCGGAGGAGTTAGTTTCACGGTTATTTTGTTTCCCTCTTCTGGCTCTACGGAGGTGATGAATGGGTTCCAATTCGGATAATTCTCAAAATCGGTGAGGATTACCCATACTTTTTCGGCTCTTGCATGGATAATTATTTCTGTCCTGATTTCTTTTGCCATGATCGTTATATTAAAAGTGAATGATAGTAGAAGTATAAGTTTCCCTATATTTATCCAAATTCATAAAAACATAGGATACCTCATTTATCCTTATCCAGTGCAATTTATCATAAAAATTCAACACAGCAAAAAACGGCCTCGGTTAAAATTTATTATTAAAGTTTCTTATGGAGTTTATTTATTGATATTTAACTCGATTACCCTTTCAATATTTATTTGCTCCAGAAATATTTCATCGTGGGAAATTACGAGCAATGTTCCTTTATATTCGTTAATGGCTTTGGTCAGTATCTCAATGTTTTGGATATCGAGGTTGTTGGTCGGCTCGTCCAAAACAATAATATCAGGCGATTGATCGGTGATGCTTAAACAGCACAACATTAACCGCATTCTCTCTCCACCACTCAAAGTGGCGCAGGGTTTGTCCCAATCTTCTTTCGTAAACAAAAAACGATTCAACCTGATTTTTATTTCGTGTTCATGCAAAGCGGACGTATTAAACTGTTGTGCCTGTTCGTAAATTTTCAGCTTATTGTTTATCGGGGAATAATCCTGGTCAATGTAAACGGACCTGCTTTCCGTAACAGCTACGGTACCGGTTTGTGGTGTGAGATTTCCGAGAATTATGTTGATCAAAGTTGTTTTCCCCGAACCATTTGAGCCTTTTATGGCTATTCGTTCGCCGCTTGTGATTTGTAAACTTAAAGGTTCGTTCCATATATATTCTTTGTGTTCATAGCTGAAATTGATGCCAGATGCCTTGAACAGTATTTTCCCTTCATGCAATCCTGAATAGTCGAATCCGAACTTCATCTTGCCGGTTTCCGGTAGGAAGGAACGCAACTCCTGCAACTCCTGCGAAATATTTCCTGCCTTCTCCGAGTGCGTACCCTCGATTTTGGCAGTACTTTTTTCTGCACTGTTTCTCCACGTATTGGCAACTATCTTGGGCAGTCCTGCTTTCCCCAGATTCTTTTTTGCACGTGCATCCAATTTTTGCCGGCGTTCGATCGTTTCACGTTCTTTTTCCCTGGCTTTTTTCAACGCTTTCTCCTTGCTTTGAATGTCTTGGGCTAAAGCGTTGGCTTTTATCTGTTTTTGCTCGTTGTAAAAATCATAATTACCACCATAAACGGTTATTCCCTGTCTGCTTAGCTCACAAACCATATTCAAATGGTTCAATAACTTACGGTCGTGACTGACGACGATCATAGTACATTTTGTGTTTTGTATAAAGTCATACAGGCATTGCCTCCCTGAAATATCCAGATGATTGCTCGGTTCGTCTGATAATACCAGTTCAGGTTGATGAATGGAAATACCGGCCAAAAAGATCTTTGTTTTTTGTCCTCCGCTTAATGTTTCTATTTTTTGTGATAGATCCAGGCCGCTCAATTGCCATTCGTTTAATGCTGTGGTACAACGTTCCTCGATTGTCCAGTCGTCGTTAAGCAGATCATAGTTTTTTTCGGAAACATTTCCATTCAGTATTTCGTGTAGCGCTTTCAATTTTTGGGTTACTCCCAATGCATCAGCGATTGTCAGGTGATCGTACTGCCCGAAAATTTGAGGGATATAATACGGTTTCGTATCCGTTTTCAGCATTCCGTCCGAGGGTTGTAATTCTCCTGCAATGATCCTTAGCAGTGTGGTTTTTCCCGCACCGTTGTTTCCGATCAGTGCAATTTTTTCATTTGGATTAACGATGAGGTTGATGTTGCTGAACAATAGATTCTTATCGAGGTGTGTATAGGATAGGTTTTGAATAGTAAGCATAATTTCTTTCTTTTAGGAGATGAATAAATCCAACAAACCGTTTTCACGATTTGCCTTTTTAAAAGCCTGAAAGAAATTATTTTATCACATTTTCGCTTACTTACTTATTGTTTTGTCCTGCAAAGATAGTGCTTTTTTGTTTTAAATTAAGTGATGTTTCTTTTTGATACTTCCACCCGAATCTCAAAATTGCCGTTCGTTTCTATAATTTGATCGTATTTGGATTTTTTCGATTTATATACCCTTACCGGGATTAGACTTCATCTATTTTGTACGTACAATATATGAATTTTGTACGGATATTCAAATTTCTACCTTAATGTCTTTATTTCGGCGGTTCAATATATTATTCGTCAAATTACAAAAATCATACCTCTCCCTACCCCCTGTTTCGCAGAGTGGGGATAAATCAACTATTGGCCCTACCTGACTTTTTCCAAAGCGAGCAAACTCGTGATAATATCGTAGGCCGATTGCAGGTAACTCTGCTGTGCATTTTGCAGTGCGCGTTGTTCCTTCATAAGATCCTGTTGCAGGATGTACCCTTTTTCAAATTCCAATTGGGCGGCTTTCATATTTTGTTGACTCATCTCCAGATTTTCCCGACTCAAGAGGTAGCTTTTTCTGCGGAGTTCGAGTTGCGACTGTTCATGGAGCTTTTCTTTCGCCCTTGTGTTGCGTATATCACGCAAATTTTCCGTTTCGATCTGTTGCCGGAACCGTAACCTTGAGAGCTCATTGGATGTTTGGAGCGATTGGGTAATGGGAACTTTTACTGACAATCCGATATAGCTGTAACCGCGCCACGAATGGGTGTCGAACAGCGTCAACCGTCTGTTGTAGTAATTGGTGCCGAGATACCCGTTTAATGAGAGGGTGGGGGCGTACTTCCACGAGGCGGATTTAACGCGTATGGCTGCCAGTTCAACTATTTCGTTTTGTTTCATCTCTTCCAAACCACCCGTGGGAATAGCAGTGGAAAATGCCTGTTCTATTTTTTCGAGCAATTCGGGAATACTTTCCTCCGGATCGAGAATAGCAATATTTTCCGGCGTGATCTCTTCCCCCATCAGGTATAGGAGTTCTGCCTTGCTGTCCCGCGCGATTTTTTCTGCCTGGAGATAGTTGACCACCGATTCGTTGTATGCCTTGTGAGCGTCATTCCTCTCAGTCAAAGATATTTTTTCCCGTTTGTATAATGCGTCGGATGTTTTTAGCAGTTGTGCAAAATAGGTGGTGTCGTTCCTCAGTAACTGCTCCTGCTCCAATGCAAGAACACATCCGGCATAGGCAGTGGCAATCTCCGTCCGCAAGTCTTGCTCCGAGATCAACGCGTCGTATTCCCGGATTTTTAGTTGCAGCCTTTTCTCGTCTGCCCCGAACACTTTTTCAGGGCTGAGCAGGTCGTAAGCAAGGTTCAATCCGGTGGATGAGTTCCACTCGGTATTGAATTTCAGGTACATCGACTCATTTTCCCCGGCATCGGGATTAAATAGATGAGCGGGTACCGGTGTGGAGGGGATGATCAGATTTCGTCTCAAGTCACCTGATGCATACAGGGTGGGGATATGTTGTAAACGTGCTTCCCTCCATTGCAATCTGGCCCCTTCGACCTCCATTTTTTGTATATTCTGGCTGGGAGAGCGTCTTATAGCATAAGTAATCGCTTCGTCCAGGGATAGCCGGTCAATCGGGATTTCCTGAGCCGATATAATGGTCGAGAAGTATATAGTTACATAAAACACAATGGATCGTTTCATACGTCAATATTTAGACTAAAAACTAAAAGTAAAAAATGATTTGGTGTTTAGCCGATCAAATCAGCATATCATCGAATTATCACATTTTCAAATTGATCTATCTTATCGAAACACGGAGGAGGGCTCCACTTTCTTTAGTTTCCTGATGGAAAAATAGGAACTCCCCACCGAGATGAGCAGGGTAGTCATAAAGAGGAACAAAAGGAAAGGAGGAGTAAGGGCGATGATCAGTCCTGCTTTTGCCATTCCTATTTTGGTAATCAACAGCAACACGAGTGAGATAGAGAATCCGATGGCCGCGTAGATGACCGATTGGGCGACCACCAGGCGGGTGACGTACCGGCTCGATGCACCGATGGCTTTCAGCGTTCCGTAATCTTTCAGGCGGTCGTAAGTGGCAGAATACATAGTGAGGCCGATAATAAAGAATCCGCTGATGATCCCGAAAACAATCAAAGTGGCAAAGCTCATTCCCATGTTGTTTGCGGTCATTACATTCACGATAGAAGTGATTCCCAGTTTGTCGGAGCGCCACGCTTTCAGGTCGGGTGCCATTTGGTTGATATGGGAAATAACCGGTTCTATTTTTGACGGATCGTTCACAGTAACAACAATTCCGCTGATCATATAATCCGGTAATCCCGAATAGTAACGTGCTTTGGACGTAGTGGAATACAACAGGGGCGTGGAGAATCCCCTGGCCTTTTTTGTGATGATCCCTATGGTAGCTGTTTTTCCGTTTATCTCGAGATTTGTTCCCTGTTCCGTAGTATATCCGAAAGTTTTGTTATCATAAAAATCGGCGGAAATGATTCCGGGAAACGGGAAATGATGCATCGATCCCGAAAGGATCTGTCCTGCATGGGGCCCCGCCGCCATTACCGGGTAATCGCTCCCTATGATCATGGCCGCAGCATCTTTTCCGTTCGGGAATTTCAGAGATACGTTGGCAGCGACAAAACCGTGGGTGTCGTCGACCCCTTCCATGCTCCTGAGTTGATTCACCCACCGTGTGTCGAAAGGGGACAACTGATTGATATTGGTGGTCTGTTTCTTCACGACAAAAATTTGGGAACAGTCGGGATTGGCATTCCGGATAATCCCCCTTATCAGGTCGGAGAGGTAGAAAAACATGCCCAGCTCAACCCCTATCAGGTAAATGCTTATGACGATAGCGGTAAGGATACCAAAACTCTTGGATTTCTCGAAAGAAACAAACTTGTAAGCTGTTGCAAACATACCGGTTAATTTAAATGGACCACGCATTCCACTTTTGTATCGATAAGCGGGGTGGTATTGGCATGACGCAAAGAGATCTCAATCTCACGCACACGGCGGTCTTCCAGATCGGTTCCGCTATCGGAGAAAAGTGATTTCCGTTTCAGGTCGGGAGAGATATGCAGGATTTCCTCATCGGTTGACAGGACGGAATCCCCTCCTGTCAACTTGAGAGAACAGCGCTGTCCTACAGCCAGTTTATCGGCGAATAACTCATCGATCTCGGCCCGCACGATGAGGGGGCCCTCCGGCGATATGCGGGCGTATGTTTCGTGCAAGTCAACCGCCTCCCCCACGCGCGGGGTGATATCGAGAAGGATACCCTCTATGGGAGTCCTGAACTGCCTACGTTCGAGCGCCGCCAGCCCGGATGTACGTTGAATGGTAGTTTCATCCAGTTGGGCCTGCTGCATCTTGTAGTCGCTCTCCAGCTTTTTTAATCGCTCCACACCCAGATCGTACTCGTTTTGCAGCGTACGTACGTTCTCTCCCGTGGCGGCGCCCACCTCGAGCAATTCCCGTGCGTCCTTCAACCGGCGGAATTTTTCGGCAAGAGCCAATTTCTCCTGAAGGAGTATCGATTTTACGGACTCCACGGCATGCCGCTGCGAGACGATGCGCGAATCGGTTTCTCTGACAGAGAGAACTTCGTCCGTCTCGTCCACCGCAAGCAGGACATCCCCCACTTTTACCGTATCGCCCGCTTTAAACCGTACTTTCGTCACAATTCCCGAAGCCGGGGACGCCAACTCGCTTACTCCTCCCTGGGGAGTGATTTTGCCTATTCCCATGATGTGCGTGACAGGAGGCGCCTGTATTGGATCTGAATTCTCTTTTTTATGGTTACAGGCTGCGATGAGCAATATCGATGCCAGCAGCCATATCTGTTTTCTTTTCATTTTGTGACAGGTTTACAGTCTTGTACGTTTATTGCAAGACACAAGTTTATAACGGGATAATTAAAATTCCTCCCCCGGATCGCTTTCCCTGATTGTTCCTTCCGATACGTAAATGGTACGGTCGGCATATTTTTTTAATCGCATATCGTGTGTTACGATGATCACCGCACGATCATCGCGTGCGAGACGACTCAACATATCCATTACCTGGCGTGCGCTGTGATGGTCGAGCGATGCCGTAGGTTCATCACACAATATCAGTCGGGGATCGGAGATCAGCGAACGGGCTACGGCTATACGTTGCTGTTGTCCGCCGCTCAGATTCCGGGGCAGGCTGTACGCACGATCCTCCATATTGAAAGTGCGTATAAGATCAAGCGCTTTTTTTCTGGCTTCTTTCCGGTGTACGCCCTGTAAAATAAGCGGCTGCATCACGTTTTCCAATGCATTGAGTGGTGACAAAAGATTAAAACCCTGGAAAACAAAACCGATCTGCCGGAGCCTTAATGTAGCCAGTTGCGTTTCCGAAAGTTCGTTGACACAGGTATCGCCCACCCACACTTTACCGCCGGTAGGGTAGATGACACATCCCAGCAACGACAAAAGAGTGGTTTTGCCGGAACCCGAAGGGCCAACGACTAAG
>ENA-UOOI01001204-UOOI01001204.1-fermentation-metagenome-genome-assembly--contig:-NODE-1204-length-28174-cov-4.611722_pt1 | contig 28174 bp, 25 predicted proteins | sample MGYA00245779_ERZ724027 | MGnify/ENA primary metagenome ERZ724027 (study PRJEB28704, sample SAMN03018318) | fermentation metagenome | biome: anthropogenic terrestrial biome; feature: soil; material...
GAACGACTTTATGGCTTTGATCCAGATGCGCCCGGACGTCCCGGAGGAGTTCCGCGCGGTGGAGTGGATCGCCTTCGCCTCCAACGCCTTCAATGCGCTGGCGCCTTTTTATGCCAATGTGTCCGAAACGCCGGACTATCTTGCCAACACGACGGCGGAAGTTTCGACCGACAATTTCTACTGGTCCAGCCGCATGATCGCCGCTATGGCGGACGCGTCCTACGGGAAATCGGCCTTTCATATCGAGCGGTATCAGCTTGCCGTACAGTCCAAAGGACATGCGCTGATCGGCCGGTATGACAGGAAGCTCCGGGGGGAAGCGGACCCTGCGAAACGGGCCGTCCTTCGGGAACAGGCCAATCGGGAAATTGCGGACATGCTGAAAGAAGAGACCGCCGATACGTTGGGCAAGGTCCTCTTCGAGCTGAGCAGCCGGATGAAGAATTCCTTTTCCAGATCGGACGCTTGATTGGCGCGCCCCGGCGCAGGGCTTTTCCGGATTCTCGACGCGGCTTCCCCCGGGGTGAAATTCCAGCGGTCCGCCTCTTCCACGATTTCTTTCCAGCCGCAGTGCCCTTTGCCGCAGGAGACGACGCCGGCGCTGAAAGTGACGGGGAAAGACACGGTTCCGGCGAACGATTCGCGCAGGTCGTTCTGAATCCTTCGGAGGATGAAGGCGGCCTGCCCCCGGTCCGCTCTCAGGACGAACAGGAATTCCTCCCCACCGAACCGGCCGAGAAGATCGCCGGCCCGGATATTTTCCCGTGCGATCCGGCAAAAGGTATCCAGCACCCGGTCGCCCATGAGATGGCCGTACCGGTCGTTGACGGCTTTGAAGTCGTCGAAGTCGACCATGCAGACCGAAAGCGGTCCCCGCCGCTCCGTCCGGAGCAGGGCGTCGAGCGAGCGGAGCAGGCTGACTTTATTCAGAACTTTCGTCTGCTGGTCTAGTTTCAGCTTTTGCCGGAGGACTTTTTCTCTCAGCGCCTGCAGCGTGACGTCCTTCAAAAACAGCACGGCATATGGTTTCCCGCAGAAGAAAGGCGGCGCCGACGGGAAGGGACTGATACAGGCCGTAAAAGACGAAATCGTTCCCCTCGGCCAGAGCCGGCGTCGTTTTCATCTATCTTAAACTCCTTCTCACAAACAAAATAAGACGGGCGACGGCAGGGGGATTGAGGATTCCGTTTGCGCCGCCGTCTGCCGCAAGACACAAAAAAGCACCGTATACGAATTTTCACCCGCATACGGCGCCTCAAGTACACGTCACAACAACCTTTTGAAACCTCTGTACAAAAAGACACAAAGGTTATATAATAAAATCCGCAATGTGCCGATTCTATCGGTTGTGTATGGAGCTTGGACTCCGTATGCAGGAGGCGGGTGCTGTTTACGCCTTGCCTCTGCATTGCACTTTTTATTGTGCCTTGCACCCCACATTATACCTTTTTTTACAGAAAGTCAACACCCGTGGTATGACAAACGTTCGATCTGTTTTGTCAGCAGATGCGCGGCAGCAACTCTCCGCCCGGCTGAGGCAGAAGTGTCTGCGATCCTATGGCGGTTTTCATGATCACCTTGCCCGGCGGATCGGAGGCGACCTCCCCGATGACCGCGGCGTTTTTCGAATAGGGGCACCGGCGGAGCGTCTCGACGATGGCCGAAGCGGCTTTCTTCGGGGCGAATACCACGAGCCTGCCCTCGCAGGCGAGATACAGCGGCTCAAGCCCCAGCATGCCGCAGACGCCGGACACTTCCCCGGCGACCGGGATCTTTTCGGCGTCGAGGCGGATTCCGACGCCGCTCTGCCCGGCGATCTCATACAGCACCGTGCCGACGCCTCCCCTTGTGGCGTCGCGTATCACGTGGATGTCTTTGGTCGTTTCAAACAGCTTTTCCACGGTGCCCCAGAGCGGCGCGCAGTCGCTCGTCACGTCCGCGTCGATGCCGAAGTCGTCTCTGGCGAGCAGGACCGCGCATCCGTGGCGCCCGATGTCGCCGGTTACGATCACCGCGTCGCCCGGCCGGGCCCGTGCTCCGGAGGTGTTCGCGCCCTCGAGGATCCTGCCGATGCCGGTCGTGGTGATGAAAATATGGTCCACCTGGCCCTTCCCGGCCACCTTCGTGTCGCCGGCTACGATCCTCACGCCGGCTTCTTCGGCCGTCTTTGCCATGGCGGCCGCGATCTGTTCGAGCTTTTTTATCGGAAATCCCTCTTCGATCACGAAAGCGCAGGAGAGATAAAGCGGCTTCGCGCCCATGCAGGCCAGATCGTTGACCGTGCCGCAGACGCTCAGCTTCCCGATGTTCCCGCCCGGGAATTCGTAGGGGGAGACGATGAACCCGTCGGTCGTAAAAGCGATCTTTCCCTTTTCGGCCGGAAGCACGGCGGCATCGTCCGCCGTAAAGTACGGATTGGAAAAACGGGCTTTGAAGATCCGGTCGATCAGTTCGGAAGTCTGCTTTCCGCCCGCGCCGTGCGCCAGCGTTACGATCTCATCCATTGAAATTTCCTCCATATTGGTAATAAGCCGAGCACGCGCCCTCGTTGGATACCATGCAGGCGCCCACCGGATGCCCGGGCGTGCAGCCCGCCCCGAACAAGCTGCAGTCCGACGGCCTGCATTTTCCCTGAAGAACGTCGCCGCAGCGGCACGCGGGATTGCTTCTTCCCGTGATTTTCGGGAGGCTGAAGCGCAGCCTCGCGTCCAAATCCCGGTAGGGCGCGCGGAGCTTCAGTCCGGAGGCTTTGATCACGCCGAGCCCGCGCCATTCGGCGTCGCACGGCTCCATGACTTCGTTCATCAGCTCACGCGCGGGGACGTTGCCTTCGGGCTTCACCACGCGCGGGTAACAGTTCCGGAAAAACGGCTTTCCCTTTTTCGACAGCTCAATCACGACCGCGAGGGCCGTGAGCAGCTCGTTTGCGGTAAATCCCGCGACGACGCCGGAGACGCCCTCTTTCACAAGCTGTTCGCAGACGGCCGTGCCGGCGATCGCGTTGACGTGCCCCGGATAGAGGAACGCGTCGGTGCTGTCTTTCAGGACCCTGTAGGCGTTGGGCATCGTTTTGTTGGCGACCAGCAGGCTGAAATTGCCGAGCCCCGCCGCTTTGGCTTTTTTCGCGGCGAGGCACGCGGCGGGAGTCGTCGTTTCAAAGCCGACCGCGAGGAAGACGACGTTCCGGTCCGGGTGCTCCTGCGCGTACGCGACGGCGTCGAGCGGGGAATAGACCATTTTGATCGTCGCCCCCTTGGATCTGGCGCCGGCAAGGCTCATTTCCGTGCCGGGCACGCGGACCAGATCGCCGAACGTGCAGATCGCCGCGCTGCGGTCGAGCGCAAGCATGACCGCCTCGTCGATAAATCCGACCGGCGTGACGCAGACCGGGCAGCCGGGGCCGGAGATCAGTTCGACGGCTTCGGGCAGGATCTTCCGGATGCCGAGCCTGAAAATCTCATGGGTATGCGTGCCGCAGACCTCCATGATGCGAAGATGCCGGCCGCGGTACGATTCGATGATCTCTTTCGCGGATAATTTCCGGTTTTCCATTAAAGCGTCTCCATGATCTTTTTCGTCTCCCCGACGTCGCTGTCGGTGATTTTGGCGATGGCCGTCCCGGCGTGGACCATGACGTAATCGCCGGGCTCGAGATCCCTGATGAGGTCCGCCGAGACCGTTCTTTTGGCCCCGGAGATGTCAATGAGCGCCGTATCCTTGTCGACGCTTACCACCTTTGCCGATATTCCCACACACATCATCCATACCTCCTGTTAGTTACAAGTATTGTGTTTCATCGATTCAGCCGGTTCATGGCGACCACCGCCTGGCCGAGCGAGATCCCGCCGTCGTTCGGGGGCACAAGGCTGTGGAGCAGCACGCGGAACCCGCGTTTCCTGAGGCGCGACGCGCACATCCCCGTGAGGAGCCGGTTCTGAAAGACGCCCCCGCTGAGCGCGCACGTTTCCAGCCCCGTCTTTTCACGGGCGTTTTCGCAGCCCGCCGCGACCATATCCGCGAGGGCGGAATGGAACGCATAGGCGAGCCGGCCGGCGTCGCCGCCCGCGAGCGCCTTTTCCGTCAGATGTTTTACGAGCCCGTCCGTGCGGAGCACGAACCCGTTTTTCCCGGGGGCCGGCGTGCGGTCCGCCACGCCGGAAAATTCCTCGTCCGCGGCCTCCGGATGGCGCCCGGCGTAGTCTTCGGCGGCGAATTGGAGCGCCGTCGACGCCTCGCCCTCGAAGGTCGAGGCCCTCTTGATGCCGAGTATCGCGCTCACGCCGTCGAAAAGCCGCCCGGCGCTGGTCGAAACGACGCTGTTGAGCCTTTTGGCCGACATCGTCATCTGGACGCGCATCTCCTTTTCCCCGCACAGGCCCAGCGCGGACGCGACGCCGGCGGCCCTGTCGCGGTATATGCTGTAGAGCATCGAGGCCGCGACGCGCCAGCCTTCCCGGGCTGCGATGTCGCCGCCCGCCTGCAGAAAGGGGCGTATGCTGCCGAGCCTTTTGAACCCGTCGTACGACGCCCGCAGGAACTCACCGCCCCAGACCGTCCCGTCCGTGCCGTAGCCGGTGCCGTCGAAAGAGACGCCGATGACGCCGCCGGAATAATCATTTTCCGCCATGCACGAGACAATATGGGCGTAGTGGTGCTGCACCTTCAAAACCGGCAGGCCCAGTTCCTCCGCAACGGCCGACGTGTTGTATCGCGGGTGCATGTCGCACGCCACGAGCTGCGGCTTCGCCTCCAGCAGCGTTTCCATCCTTTCGACGGATTCGCGCAGCGCGTCGACGGTGCGCACGTCCTCCATGTCCCCGATATACGGCGAAGGGTAAAAGAGATTGTTTTTCCCGATGCAGAAGGTGTTTTTCAGCTCGCCGCCGATGCCGAGGACCTGCCCGCGGAGGGGGCCGGAGAGCATGAACGGCAGCGGCGCGTATCCGCGCGACCGGCGGATCATATACGGTTTCCCCTCGAAAAAGTCCATGACGGAGTCGTCGGCCCGCAGGCGGATTTTCCTGTTATGCGAAAGGACCGCGTCGCAGAACCCCGCGATTTCCCTGACCACGTCCCCGTCGCTCCGGCAGATCGGCGCGCCCGAGACGTTCCCGCTCGTCATCACCAGGCAGTCCGTCATTTCGACGTCGTCGTCATAAGTGAAAAGCAGCATCTGCAACGGCGCGTAAGGGAGCATGACCCCGACCGTCGGATTGCCGGGCGCGATCCGGCCGGACAGCCGGCTCCCGGGCTTTTTCTTCAGAAGGAGGATCGGCTTCTGGTGGCCGTCCAGGATTTTTTCCTGCCCGGGGAGGACCACGCATTCCCGCTTTGCCGTGTCGAGGTCGCGGAGCATGACCGCGAACGGCTTCACGGGCCTTCTTTTCAGCGCCCGCAGCCGGTCGACGGCCTGCGGGTTCGAGGCGTCGCAGCAAAGGTGGAATCCCCCGATCCCCTTTACCGCCACGATCTTGCCCGCCATGATGGCGCGCCGGGTATAGGTGATCGCGTCCGCTCCGCGCTCCGGCCGGCCCAGCATATACACCTGCGGGCCGCAGTCGTTGCAGCACACCGGCTGCGCGTCGTACCTTCTGGTCTCGGCGTGGGTATATTCGTATTCGCACCGTTTGCACATCGGGAATTCGCTCATGCTGGTGCGGGCGCGGTCGTAGGGCATCGAATCGAGGATGGTGAGCCGCGGGCCGCAGGCGGTGCAGTTGATGAACGGGTGGAGGTAGCGCCGGTTGTTTTTGTCGAAAAGCTCTTTCTTGCATTTGTCGCAGGTGGCAATGTCCGGCGAAACGAAAATATCGCCGGTTTCCCTTTCGCTTTCGACGATCTCGAAGCCCGCCGCGGCAGGCTCGTCGGCCGCGTTCACGTCCATTTTCAGGATTGCCGATCTTTCGGGCGGCTCGCTCCTGAGCGTTTTCAGAAACGCCCGAAGGGCTCCGTCGGTCCCCTGGGCGTGCACTTCGACGTAAGAGCCTTTGTTCGCCACGCTGCCCGTCACGCCGAAGCGGTCGGCCGCTCTGCGGACGAACGGGCGGAAGCCCACGCCCTGCACGACGCCGTAAATCCTGATGACCAGAGATGTTTCCTTCATCCGCACTCACTTCCTCCGCCGCGCCGCTTCGCGGCGTTCATTCCGACAGGTTCCCCGAGACCGCGAAATGGGTAAAATCGATAAACAGGCCCTTGTACCGCCTAAGCGCGCGCCTGAGCATGCCGTCGCCGACGACCGCGTCGTAGCCGCCGCTTTCCACAGCCTGCGCAAACTGCCGCTCGCCGGTCAGCCTGAAATCCTTTTCCCGCTTCAGCCGGTCTTTGAGCATGAACCACGTCGCCACCGTCACGTCGGCGTCCGTCTCCCGCAGGATTTCGTCGCGCACCGCGTTCGCCAGCACCTGCTGGTGGATCACGAGCACGCGTTTTCCCTCCAGCCCGGTCAGCCGCGCCTTCAGGCTTCCGGGGACGAAAGGGCAGCCGACGTCGTACGGCGTCCCGAAGTTTTTTTTCAGATATTCGGCGGCTTTGATGCCCGCGGGGGAGACGGCCAGGTTCCTTTCCGCGGCGGACGCGCGGCGCACGCTCTCGAGCCCGCTCCCCATGCCGTAGCACTCGGCCCGCTTCCAGCCCCGGCGCTTCAGGGCTTCCGCCATGAGCTCCCCGGCGCGCAGGCTGCTGAATTCGAGCGGGGTCACGCCCAGCACCCCGACCGTGCCCTTTTCCACCGGGAAGGGCTCCGACGCGAAAGTCTCAAAAAGCGCCAGCATCGCGCTTTCCTCGCCTTCGTCGTACAGCCCCGTCCCGGTTGTTTCGACCGTGATCGCCGGGAGCCCGGTCTTCTTTTCGGCCATGCGCCCGAGCGCCCGGAAATCCGTCGCGATGACGGCCGGCACGGGCGTGCCGACGATCGCCGTGAACGCCGCGCCGGTTTTCGACACGGCGTCCCGCAGCTTGGCGATGAGCCGGTCGTCGCGCCCGAGGATCGCGTCCATATCGCGCAGGCCGGCGCTGAAAACGGCGCTCTTCCTCGTGCGCCAGCGCGGCTCGTCGAAGCCGCATATGTTGCCGGTGCACCCGCCGGCGTCGCAGACGACGATCAGGCCGCCCATTTCGTAAAGCACCGAAACCGCCCCCGACTGGTCGGGTGCGAACGGCGACAGATATTTCAGCAGACCGGTCATTCCGTCCTCCTTATCGAAAGTCCCCGTAAGCCTGGGGAGCGAAACCGCGGGCCCGTCACGGTTCCCGCCGGAACTCGGCGTGATCCAGCGCCGCGTCGAGAGATTCGAAAAGCGCCTTCACCCCGGCGTACCCGAACGGCTGGCGCTCGCCGTTCCAGCCGACGCCGGCCCGGCCCGGATGGTAATAGGCGGCGTCGACGCCGACGACCGCGTCGACATCCGAATCGCTTTCATCGTAATAGAGCATGGTGGGCGAGAGGTTCGAATAAATTTTCGTCTGCGGGCTGAGCGCCGCTATTTTTTTGATGTAGGGGAAATTCGCGTCGCCCACCGTGCCGTAAATCTCCGAGACGGCCAGCCCGTAGCGGATGAGCGCGAGCGAAAGTTCAAACGGGTCGGCGTTCAGAATCTCGCCGACCGCGAAAGTGGCGCCGCCGTGTTTTCTGCGGAATTTTTCAACCGCGGCGGCAGCCTCGCCGTAATACCGCCGGTCGTCGAAAGCCGCGCCGACGGCCCGGCCGAAAAGCCGGTATTGATTGCTTATTTTATCCAGCTGATACATCCTCGTCAGCTCGACGCCGGGGATATTCAGGTTTTTCTGCATCGCCTGCGCGGCGTATCTCGCCTCCGGATTGAGCACAAGGTTGAAGTTTGCCCGCGCCATTTTCAGATATTCGTCGAAACTCCCGCAGCGCGAAATCTCGCGTATCCGTCTGACGCCCGCCTGCCTGAGCAGCGCGTAAAGCTCGCAGCCGTCAATGAGCGGCGCGAAATACCCGAGGATGTTGACAGCGTCCGGTTCCCTTTCGGCGGGCCTGAGCAGCGAATAAACCGCCCGGCGCACCGCGGCCATGGGCGGCAGCCGCCCTTCGCGCGTCAGCGCGTACATGTAGCACGGAATCACGGGCACGCCGGCCTGTTCCGACGCTTTCCTGCACACCGGCTCCATATCGGTCCCGAGCAGGGCGTCGACGCAGGTGATGCAGATCACGACGGCCGACGGCGTCTTCGCGCACTCTTCGCAGATTTCCCTTACGGCGTCCGGGATCTTGGTCAGATGCCTCCCCGTGACGATGTCCGTGTCGTCCATCAGCATGTAAAAAAAACGCTCGCCGTAACCGCCCGGCCCGCCGAGCATCGCCGTGTTTCTTCCGCAGCAGCCCGGGGAAACGAGCAGCATCACGGAACCGGGGATCGCCAGGCCGGCGCGTTTGACGCCGAAGCCCTGCGCGCCCGGCGAATTGAACGCCAGGGTCGCGGGCGAGCTGTAAATCAGGTGGGCGGACGAGACCAGCTCCTCCGGCACCTGGGAACGCCCGCGCCGCGCCAGCTTTTCGGCGGTGATGCAATAGGCCTCATTCATCGTTTTCCCCTTCTTCCAGCAGCGTCTTTGCGAGGGCGAAGAACCTGCGGCTCACGGGCAGCGACGGGTCGCCTTCCACGACGGTCTTGCCCATCTCCTCATAACGGAGAATATCGTCGCTCCTGGGGATGTCCGCGATCACGGGCAGGCCGGCGAGCGCCGCGAACGCGCGGACCTTTTCCTCCTCGTTTTCGACGTTCCTGCGGTTGAGCACGATGCCCCGCGCCTTGGCGTAGCCGCGGTCGGCGAAATTATGGATGGCGCTGTTGATGTTGCCCGCGGCGTAAAGCGCCATCTTTTCGCCCGAGGTGACGATGAGCACCTCCGAAGCGTATCCTTCCCGTATCGGCGCGGCAAACCCGCCGCAGACCACATCCCCGAGCACGTCGTAGAGCACGGCGTCCGGCTTGTATGTTTCAAACAGCTTCAGGTCTTCCAGCAGGTTGAACGTCGTGACAATGCCCCTGCCGGCGCAGCCGAGCCCCGGCGTGGGCCCGCCGGTCTCGATGCACAGCACATGCCCGAAGCCCTTTTTGGCGATCTCTTCGATGCGTTCCGGCTCGCGGTCGAATTCCCTGAGATAATTCATGACCGGCATCACCGTGCCCCCCGAGAGCAGGTTGATCGTCGAATCCGCCTTCGGGTCGCACCCTATCTGGATCACTTTCTTGCCCAGGCGGGCAAATGCGGCGGAAAGATTGGCCGTGACCGTCGATTTGCCGATTCCGCCCTTGCCGTAGACAGCAATTTTAATCATATCGTTTTCCACAGCCTCAGATTTCTGTTGATCAGGTTCGGAACTGATTTCTGGTAGCACCTTCCGGAAAAAGCCTGATGCGGCAGGCCGTAAAACGGCACGCCGTCGGGGCATACGGGCCTGTAGAGCGGGTCGGCGATCACGCCGGCAGCCGCGGCGAATTCTCTGGCCGCATCGTCCTCGTCCGGAATCGCCGCGTCGCCCTCCGCCGTCAGCGCGTCTTCCGTTTCAAGCGGGCAGAGCACCCTGACGGGTCGGCCGGTTTCCGCCTCGACGGCGCGTGCCAGCGACCCGGCGAACACGCTCTCGCCGACGACGGCAAGCCCGCCGCGCGCGCCGTTTCGCCGCCGCGCGCACGGGGCGGCGTTTTCCCCGTTTTCCGCGGCGCTCGCAAGCGCCGCGGCGAGCGTCCGCGCGAACCCGGCGCCGACGGGGACGCCCGCGACGTACGGCGTTCCGAACCGCTCGCGCAGCGCCTTTGCGGCCGCCAAGCCGCTGTACGACACGACGAGGTTGACGTGCGCGCCGCCCGCAAGGCTGATCTCGTCGAGGCCGCTTCCCATCGCCATGCAGGAAATCACCCGGAAGCCGCTGTCGACGAGCCACCGCCTGATGGATTCCACGCTGCCGTTGACGGAAAAGTCGAGCGGTGTCGCCCCGACGATGTTTGCGGAAAGCTCCTTCGATCTGGCCGCGTCCCGACGGCAGAAACGCTTCGCCACGGTCTCCAAGGCTTCGGAAGCGCCGGCCAGATAGGAGCGCATGCCGTTCGTGTGCAGACCGAAGGCCGGGACCCCGGTCTTCGCTTCGACCGCCGCGGCGATCGCCTGGAAATCCGTCCCCACCATCATCGGGATCGGCGCGCCGCACACGGCGATAAAACGCGGAGAGAGCTCTGCGGCCGCGTTTGCAATGTCGTCGATCAGCTTATCGTCGTCGCCCATAACGGCCTCCGCTTCCGTCAGCGCGGATATGTAGACCATGCTCTCCCTGTCGTACCATCTCGGCTCGTCGTGGGTCGTGTAGGTGGAATTACAGCCCGACGCGTCGTGTATCACCGTCATGCCGCCCAGCTCGTAGAGAGCGGAGCAGACGCCCGAGGTATCGGCCGCATAGGTCGGCAGGATTCTCGCCGTATGTATCATAAGCAGCTCTCGCACCCCAATCCCTTTAACTGGATGACCGTTTTCGTGTCTTTCTCATGCAGAAACGCGTCGGTCATCCTGCCGGCCAGGCGGGCGATCCCGTCGAAGCCGTACATGCCGCCGCCCGCCACGATGTTGACGAAATGGCCCGTGCCGCTGAAATAGGCAGCTTTCTGGCCCACCGCCAGGGTCTTTTCGCCCTGTGCGCGGCGCCGGGCGAACCTCATCTTCGGGTGGACCGTCGCGGAGACGGCCAGCTCCGGCGCATTCCTCTGCAGCCAGACAAAATCCGACTTCTCTTCCCCGGAGAAAACGTCCGCGTAAATCCTCCTCACCGCAAACCCGTGTTCCAGCAACAGGCGGGCAAGGCCGAGCGGGCGCGGCGTCGAAGTGTAGTCGATCTCGACCGGCGCATCCCCCACGACGCGGCGGGCGTCGCCGAGAGCCTTTTCCGCCCCGGCCGCGGCCGCCGAAAGATCCGGCGCCCGGATGCCGAGTGCGTCCGCGAGCTTCCCGTAATTTTCCATGATCTCTTCCTCCGAATAGCTCAGAGGTAAATACAGATGCCGCTGTCCCAGCCTGCGTTCCAGCTCCTCGCCGGCGGCGACCGCCGCCGGCAGATAGGTTATGGAGACGGCGCTTTCCGCCATCTTCAGATATTCTTCGTAGGTCCTGCACCGCGTAATGTCCCTGATTCCGAAACCCGCGCCGCGTATCATGGAGACAAGCTCGCTCGATTCGTCGGTCGCTCGGTCGTTCCCGATCAGGTTGATCCATTTTCCGTCCATCCGCGCCGGCCGGAGCAAACTGTACAACTGGCGGCGCATGAGCTGGTCCGGTGTCAGCCCGCTCTTGCGCATGGTCGGGTTCATGTAGCAGTCGGCAAAATCGACGTCCGGAAAACGCCTGCGGAGCTCGCTCAGGATCATCCCGAAGTCGCAGCCGTTAAAAAGATGGATGCAGCTGATAAACAGAAGCACGGCCGGCGGGCGGGTCTCCATTTTTCTCAGGATGTCGGTCGTGCCGTCGATGACGTTCTGTTCCAGGCTGCCGTCGAACAGGTCGTTTTCACACACTGAAATCCACGACATCCGGTCCATGGCGTTCATCTCCGCCGCGGTGAGGACGACGCCGCGCAGGCATCCCCGCGCGCAGGCGAAAATCTGGTGCGACTGCGGGATCAGCATGCCCGTCTGCACAATGTTCCACGGCCCTCTGGCCGGCGCGTTGTATTCGAGCCCGGAGGCAAACGGCGCCGGAAACGCCGCGTCGCGGATCGCAACCTCCGCGCTGTTTCTCTCACCTTTTCCGCCGACTTTCTTCAGCATGATTTTTCTCCCCCGCACCGGGCGAGAATGTTTTCGGCAAGTCTTCGGTACTGGCCGGCCATCTCGCTGTCGGGAAAAGCCTCGATCACGGTCTTGTAAAGCGGCTCCGCGTCCTGGACCGTTTCGCTCCAGTCGAGCGTTCCGATGATTTCCGTATGGAAATCGTCGGCCAATTCCCGCACCTTTTCGATTTCGTTTTTCACGTTCCGGCGGTTCAGGATCAACCCGCCGAGGGAAGCGTAGCCGCGGCTCTTGAAATTTTCAACGGCCGTGGCGATATTGGCCGCCGCGTGGATCGACATGTTCTCTCCCGAAGTGACGATGAGCACTCTGTCGGCATAGTCCCTGTGCATCGGCATGGAGAAGCCGCCGCAGACGACGTCTCCGAGCACGTCGTACAGCACCACGTCGGGCTTATATCTTTCGTACGCGCCCATTTGGCCCAGCTTTTCGAGCGCCGCGATGATGCCGCGGCCGGCGCAGCCGAGCCCCGGAACGGGACCGCCCGCTTCGACGCAGATAACGCCGCCGTAGCCGACGCACACCATGTCGTCCAGCGTAAAACCGTCATGGCGTTGTCTCACGAGTTCCAGTACGGTCCGTATTTTTGTGCCGCCGTGAAGGCTTGCGGTCGAATCCGCTTTCGGATCGCAGCCGATCTGCATGACCCTCAGCCCTTTTTCGGCCATGGCGGCCGCCAGGTTTGAAACCGTGGTCGATTTCCCGATTCCGCCTTTTCCATAGACAGCCAGCTTAATCATTTTTCCGCCTTTCCCGCATGGGCCGCGCCTTGTCGGCACCGTTTATTCCGCGACGGGGCATGCGCGCGGCCGGGCTTTTTCCCAGTCGACATGATCTCCCCTTGAGAAATCGGGGATAAAACCGGCGCGCCGTATCCGCCCGGCGAGGCAGTCGAAACACTCCGCGGCTTCCTCACCCATGCAGATTTTATTGTCGTAGAGGTCGTAGTCCCTTCGATGCTCCGGCGGGGAGAGGTTCGGCATGACGACGTTGGCGCCCGCCCTGAAGCCTTTTTCCCTGCCCAGCGGGTCGACGGTGCCCAGCGCGGTCGTCGCGGGAAGCAGGGCTTTCGGCAACAGGAGCCTCAGGAGCGACAGCAGGATCAGCGTCCGCCCCGACGACGGCTTATAATAGCCTGCGAACCGCGTGTCTTTATGCGGGATAAACGGGCCGATCCCGACCATGTGCGGCTGCAGCCCGCGGAGAAAGACAAAATCCTCCGCCAGCGTGTCGCAGGTCTGATAGGGGGAATCCACCATAAATCCGGCGCCGATCTGGTAACCGATCTCTTTGAGGTCGTACAGGCACCGCATCCGATTTTTCAGGCTCAGTTCGGGCGGATGCAGCTTTCCGTAATGCGCTTCGTCCGCGGTCTCGTGCCGGAGAAGGTAACGTTCCGCGCCCGCGTCGAAAAGCCGCCGGTACGACTCCCGGCTTCTTTCTCCGATGGAGAGGGTGACGGCGCTGTCCGGGAATCGCTCTTTGATGGCGGAGACGATGCGGCACATCCGCTCGTCGGTATAAAACGGGTCTTCGCCGCTCTGCAGCACGAAGGTGCGGTAACCGAGCCCGTGACCGATGCCGCAGCAGTGGAGAATCCCGTCCTCGGAGAGCCGGTATCTCCGCGCGTTTGCGTTTCCCCTCCGGATGCCGCAGTAATAGCAGTCGTTTCTGCAGTAGCTTGAAAACTCGATCAGTCCCCGGAAATAGACCTTTCGGCCGTAGTATTTCTCCCTGACTTCCTCCGCGCGGCCTGCGAGCAGGGAGAGCTCCTCCGGCGGAGCCGCTTCCAGAAAATAGCGGAGCACCCCGGCGAGTTCTTTTTCGCGGGCGGTGTTCAGGAGTTCCGACAGTCCCGAAGGATCATTCAGGTTCATCGTCATAACAGCCTCTCCATAAAAGGGGAAAACAAAAAGCCCCCTTTTCACTGGTCGGGCGAAAAGGGAGCAATCACGGTAAAATATAGAAAGACATACCGAATACTCGCTTTCCGCTCGGAAATTCCTCGCGGTCAGGATCCAGTTGATTTGGTATTTTCCGCGTCTATTCTATCACGGAACCGCCGGATTGTCAAAACATAATCAATATTCCGAGCCGCCCGTTTTTTCACCGCTTACCGGGCTCTCGCGCATCCGGCCCGTCGTCTTCGGCCGTCCGCTTCCGGTCCCGCGCCATGGCGTCCAGCTTTCGCATCGCCTCCCGCGCGTCCGCGCTGCCTTTCACCGCCGCGGCCACGGCGTCGTACCCGAGCAGCGGGACGTAGGAGGCCGCGAACGCAAACGAGCTTTCCAGCAGCTCTTCGCACCGCTCTTCGTCCGGTTCCAGCACGGCGATGCATTTTCCATTGAACAGCGAGACGGCGCGCTCCAGAAGGGAAAGGCTTTCGAGCAGGCTGTCCGCGATCAGCGGCAGAAAGGCATTGAGTTCAAACTCGCCGTGTGCCGCCGCCATCGTCACGGCCGTGTCGTCCGCGATCACGCGCATGGCGCACTGCATGACCATTTCGGGGATCACCGGGTTTACCTTCGCGGGCATGATGCTGCTGCCCTTCTGCAGTTCCGGGAGCCGGATCTCGCCGAAGCCGCCCTTCGGCCCGGAATTCATGAGCCGGATGTCGTTGGCGATTTTCATCAGGTTCACGGCAAGCGATTTGAGCAGGCCCGAAACCTCGACGAAAACGTCGTTGTTCTGGGTGATGTCCATCGGATATTCGGCCGCCGCCAGCCCGATCCCCGTCAGTTCGCGCAGCTTTTCGATGACGCGGAAACGGTATTTCCGTTCGGCGTTGTCGTATCTGCCGACCGCCGTGCCGCCCAGATTCACCTGGCGCAGACGTTCCTCCACCTTATAAAGGCGCCAGCGGTCGCGTGCGATCGCCTGCGCATAGGCGCCGAATTCACTCCCGAGCGTCACCGGTACCGCGTCCATCAGCTCGGTGCGCCCGAGCTTTTTGATGGCGCCGAATTCGTTTTCGCGTTTCTGCAGCGTTTTCTGCAGACGGGCGCACGCCTCGCTCAGCTTTCGGAGCAGCCGGATCGCCGCGATGCGGAGCGCCGTTGGGTAGACGTCGTTTGTCGACTGCCCCCGGTTCACGTCGTCGATCGGATGGACAGGAACGCCAGCCGCTTCCGATGCGGCGGCCGCAATGACCTCGTTGACGTTCATATTGGTGGAGGTCCCGGCGCCGCCCTGCAACGCTTCGGTGACGAAGCTGTCGTCGAATTCACCCGAGACCGCACGGTCGCACACCCCGGCGATACAGCGGTACAGTTCCGGCCTGACGCCGAGCTCCGCATAAGTGAGCGCCGCCGCCTTTTTGACAACCGCGATGGCATGGATCAGACGCAGATCGGTTTTCTTATGGTCGAGGCGGAAATTTTCGACGGCGCGTTTCGTCTCTTCCCCGTAGAGCATTTTATTCATCATTCCTCGATTTCCGCAAGCAGGTCGGGAAATATCCCGAGGCAGCGTTTCAGGATCCCCTGCATGTAGGCGATCGCCACGCCGTAATTCGTAAACGGGATCTCCTGGTCCTCCGCGCATTTCATACGATAACGCATTTCGCGCTCCGTCAGCATGCATCCGCCGCAGTGGATAATCAGGGAATACGGGGAAAGGTCCTCCGGAAATTCCGTTCCGGAGACCGTTTGTATGTTGATTTGCCTGCCCGTATAGTTTTTCAGCCATCTCGGTATTTTCACGGTGCCGATGTCGTCGCACTGCCTGTGATGGGTGCAGCCTTCGGCAATCAGCACCGTATCGCCGTCCCTCAGCCTTTCGACCGCCGCGATGCCGCGTACGGCGGTACGGAGGAAGCCCTTGTATCTTGCCATCAGAATGGAGAAGGAGGTGAGCGGGATCTGGGGCGGCGTGTCGGCCGAAACCTTGGCGAAGACCTGGCTGTCCGTAATCACCAGGGCCGGCTTCCGCCCGAGCCTTTCCAGCGTCGCCCTCAGTTCGTATTCCTTCGTCACCACCGCAATGGCGTCCGCTTCGAGAATATCCCGGATCGTCTGCTGCTGGGGAAGGATGAGGCGCCCCTTCGGCGCGGCCTTGTCGATTGGGACGACCAGGACCACCACATCTTCCGGATGGATCAGATCCCCGACGATGCGCAGCTTGGAATCCTCTGTGGAGACTGTTCCGGCGATCCTTTCCTTCAGCTCGCATATGCCGGTCTTGTCGACGGCGCTCGTGTAGATTTCGTTCGGCCCGGCCTTCGGGAGTTCGCCCGCCAGGTCGCATTTGTTGCGGGCGATGAGATAGGGGATGTTTTTCTGCCCGAACAGGGCGATCAGCTCCTGTTCACATTCCCCCGTGCTTTCCGTCATATCCGTTACGAGGACCGCGACGTCCGTCCTGTTGAGCACCTGCCTGGTCCGTTTTACGCGAAGCCCGCCAAGTTTTCCGTCGTCGTCGTAGCCGGGTGTATCTATGATCACGACCGGCCCCATCGGCAGCAGTTCCATCGCTTTATAGACCGGGTCCGTCGTGGTCCCCTTGGTATCGGATACCAAAGCCAGGTCCTGTCCCGTGACCGCGTTGACGATACTGGACTTGCCGGCGTTTCTGCGCCCGAAAAAGCCGATATGGATGCGGTTTGCGGAGGGCGTATCGTTCATTCCCATTTTCGGGGCCTCCTTTCTTCGTTATCTTGCAAAAAAATCAGCCATATCCTGACGGATACAGCTATCTTGCGTCTGATTCTTCAAATAGCTATATCGATCTTTCGTCTCAAACAGGTTTCGACGTCAGGCCGCTATCTGCTTTATTTGTCATTTGTTCGCGATATTCGGAATACACGGTTTTGACGGCGACCCCTTTGAGCCGGCCGATTTTCCCCGCAAGCGTATTGATTTTATCCTGCGGAGCATCGATCACGACGCTGATGATATGGATGCCCTTCTCGCGGTAGGGAATCCCCATGCGCCCGACGATATACGAGCCGTAATCGTGCAGCAAAGTATTGATCTGCATCGCCGATTCGCTGCTTTGGGCGATGATCGCGACGATAGCCACTCTTGTCTCCATCGGCACCTCCGAAAAACTTCTGATTACAGGACAATCATAATCATATTTCGGCGGGAAGTCAAGGACTGTCCTGTCGGGCAGAAAGAAGCTCATCATAGTAATCCAATAACTGCTGCGATGCGTGATCCCAGCTGAATTTTTCGGCCTCCTCACGGGCGTTCCTCGCCGGTTATCCAGCCCTGATAGCGGAACAGCTCCGGCAGATAGCCGAGCTTCTTCCGGGCCCTCACGTCGCCGAGAGGATGCCCGAGGACCTGGCCTTTCCCGGAGGTGGGGAAGACCAGGCCGATCAGATTTTCAGCCTCGATGATCATCAGCGGATGTTCCTCGCGATCTGCGACAGTTATTTTATACTCTCCTCTCAATGCAGACGATCCGGATTAGAATAAAATTAAAATACGGCAGCTTTTTTACAACACATGTTTATGTATCATGAAATTCTGTTATCGTCCAATAAATACCTTTCATATACCGTTAAACAGATATTAAATTCCATAATACTCTTGAAAGCGGGAGTAAATTGTGCTATGCTGTCTCTGTAATGAAAAGGAGCCGTGATGCGAGATGGATGACGCGATATTGAATCTGGGACAGGCCGCCGAGACTTTGGGCGTCAGCGAAAAGACGCTGATCAAGCTGCTGCGGGAAGAGCATATTCCCGCCCGGAAGATCGGAAGGGAGTGGCGCTTTTCCCGGGACGCCCTGCTCCGCTGGCTCGCCGGCGGGGACTCCCTCGATTACATCGACCGAAGCGAACGGTATATGGTCTCGAAGGATACGCCGGGGGATCCGGCCGGGCTGTTCCGCGCCGTCCGGGAGGCCCTCTCGGCCGTGAGCGAAAACGGCAACAACGTCCGGGCAGTGCTGAAAAACCTCGACCGGGACGTTGTCATCCCGGAAGACGCCACGCTCCGCATCAGCTACAAACAGCAGCGGGAAGTCGAAAAGCTGGAGTTCAAGATCTACTGGGGCCTGCGGGAAGAAATGCGGCTGGAAAGGGACCTTTCCGACAAAGATTGAAGGGAGCGCGGCAGATGAAGCGGATTTCAAGAGAGTTCGGTCTTCTGCTGATGATCGGCTGCTGTGGGGCCCTCGCCATTTTCAGTTCCACCGTCTCCAAATCGCCGATCCTGCCCATTTTTGCGAAAAGCAAAGATTCCTTTCCTGCAAAAGCTGTGGAGCGTGATCCGCTACCGCCCGCTCCTGCTGGTGGGGCTGCTCGACGCCTGCGCCTACTTCGCCTACGGCGCGTTCGAGATAATCTTTCCGCTTCTGGCCGTGCTGAAATCGACGATCGCCATGATTCCCCTGATCCTGATCTACGGGCTGGGCTTCGCGCTGATCACGGCGAGCACCAGCGCGCTGGGCGTCCTGTTCGCGATTGCGGCGGCGGGATGTGGGATCGCGCTTGTATGGCAGCGTCGAAAGGCGAAACTTCCTCAATAGTCTGTGGGTAATTCTATCACCATGCAGGTTCCCCCGCCGGGGTTTCCGTTGATCCGCACCGTCCCGTCGTGCGCCTCCACGATCCATTTGACGATGGAAAGGCCGAGGCCGCTGCCGCCCTTTTCCCGGGAGCGGGCCCTGTCCACCCGGTAGAAGCGGTCGAAGAGCTTCTGCCGCTCGTCTTCGGGGATGCCGATGCCGGTGTCCCGGACCCGCAGGACGACCCGGCGATCCGTTTCCTCCGCCTCGAGGCGGATGTCCCCGTTTTCGGGCGTATATTTGACGGCGTTGTCCATAAGGGCCCGAAGCGCCTGCTTGAGCAGATCGCGGTCCGCGTGAATCAGCAGGCCGCCCGGCGCCGAGCTCTTGAAACGGCGGTCCGGCGCGATCAGCCGGCTCTCTTCGATCAACTCTTCCAGCAATTCGGAAACCGGGAAAGCCTCCTTGCGCAGTTTCAGCTTTCCGCTGTCGCCCCGCGCCAGAAACAGCAGCTCTTCGATCAGGCCGGTCATGCTTTTCGCCTCTTTGCGGATGGCGGCGACGGATTCCGCGAGGACCGCAGGGTCGTCTTTGGCCCATTGGTCGAGCAGATCGGCATACCCGCTGATGACGGCGATGGGCGTGCGCAGCTCGTGCGAGGCGTCGGCGACGAACCGGTTCTGTTTTTGGAAGGACTGCTGCAGCCGTTCGATCATCCCGTTGAAGGTCGCGGCCAGCCGGGAGAGCTCGTCGTTCGCCGTGCCGACCTCCACCCTCTGGTCCAGGTCGCTCGCGCCGATCCGTTGGGCGGCCGTGGTCAGCCGGTCGATCGGCCGAAGCGCCCGCCGGCTGAGCAGGATCCCGACAAAAACCGAAAACGCGACGCCGAGCAGGTCGGCGAGGGCCAGAAAGACGAAAAGCAGTTTGATAAAACGGTAATCCGCATGCATGTCGTAGGACACCTGCAGGTAGCCGAGCAGCCGGCCGTCTTTTATAATCCGTTCGTTTTCGATGATCAGATGGCGGTCGTGCAGCTCGATCTTCTTCAGAGCGCCGATGTCTGAGGACGGGGCGGGCAGCCCACTCACGGCTTCTCCGGCGGCGCCGGCCGTTTTTCCGGCCGCGTCGATGATCCGGATGCCGAGTTCCGGGACCGTGCCGGATTCGCTCAGATATTTTGGGTCAGAGAGGTCGACCTCGCCCGCCGAGGAAGCGATCAGATTGAGCAGATGGCCGGCGCTGCTGCGCACCTGGGACTTCGCCTCTTCGGTCATAAAATACCGGACGCCGAAAAGCGTCCCGGCGTTCAGGGCGATCAGAACGGCCGAAAAGAGCACGGCATAGATGAACGTCAGCTTCCAGGAGAGCTTGTGCGGCTTCAGGCGGTCAAGCGCCGGCAGGCCTGTCTTCCAGAACATAGCCGAACCCCCTTACGGTGTGGATGAGCTTCGGTTCAAAGGGGTCGTCGATCTTGCCGCGGAGATAGCGGATGTAGACGTCCACCACATTGGCTTCCCCTTCGTAGTCGAGTCCCCAGACATGGTCGAGGATCTGTGAACGGCTCAGCACGATCCCCCGGTTGCGCGCCAGACAGACCAGCAGATCGAATTCGCGTTTGGTCAGCGGGATGACGGTGTCCCCGCGCTTCACAAGATGGTGCGGCAGGTCGATCCGCAGATCTTTCACCGCCAGGACGGACGGCGCTTCGGCGGGCTTTCCGCGTCCCCTCAGCCCGGCCCGGACCCGCGCCAGCAGCTCGTCCATCTCGAACGGCTTGGTGATATAATCGTCGGCGCCGGTATCGAGACCGGCCACCTTGTCGGCGGTCGCGTCCTTTGCCGTGAGCATCAGGATGGGGACGCCGGAAAATTCCCGCACCTTCCGGCAGACCTCCATGCCGTCCATGCCGGGCAGCATGATGTCCAGCAGGATCAGGTCCGGCTCGAACAGCGGGACGCGGCGCAGCCCGGCGGCCCCGTCGTATTCCTTTTGGACCGTGTAGCCCTCGTGCGTGAGCGCGAGCTCCAGCAGGCGGGCGAGCGGCTTTTCATCCTCGATGATCAATATTTTTGAGCGTTCCAACGGCATCCTTCTCCGCAAATCGTTTTCCTGACGTTATTATAACAGATGGGCTTATTTTTAAAAAGGAATGGCATCGATTCGTTTTGTCTGCCTTTCCAGTCCTCTAGATCGTGGAAGAATGATTCTGCCCGGCAGAAATTGTTCCACGGCTTACCCGTCTGTTCATCACAAAGCTGAAAGCCCTTTCCAGAAGTATGCTGAAAAGAGCCAGACACGCGATCAGCGGTGCCGTCTGCAGCGGAAGAACCGCAAGCTGAAGAATCGGACGGAATAAAAATACCGCCGCAAAAAATCCAGCCGTCATCGTTCCGCACAGAAAGACGCGCAATTTATCGAAGGGCAAGCACGCTTTGTAAACGGCAAGGATCTCCGTAAACCCGACTAAAACATAAAGGATGGTATGGAGAACGGTATCTGAGAATGAAATTCCAACGGCTGGAGCCAGAAAAAGTACGAGAAAAAAATCCGCCAAAATGGTCAGAGCGTTCGGAAACGCCTTCCGTAAAGCGGAGTGCAGGAACGTTTCCGTTATTTTATGGTTATCCGGTTCAAACGACATGAAAAAGGAGGGGTATCCCTCGATTATCATGTCGATCAAAGTGATCTGGATCGGGATAAATGGGAAGGGAATGTTCAGAAGCATGCAGGCGATGGACATCAGGACGGAATAAATGGTTTTGACAAAGAATATTCCGGCAACCCGTGTCACGTTGTTGACTGCGCGTCGGCCTTCGGCCAGAACGTTCGGCAAAAAAGTAAAATCCGAATTCAACAAAACCAGCTGGGAGACCTGTCGTGTGGCGTCGCTGCCTTCCGACATTGCAATACTGCAGTCCGCCTCCCGCAGAGCCAAAACGTCGTTCACGCCGTCGCCTGTCATCGCAACGGTTTTGCCCTGTTTCTTGAAAGACTGGATCAGTTTTCTTTTCTGATAGGGAGAGACACGGCCAAAAACGCTGTAATTTTTTGCCGCCTTATCAATTTGTTCATCCGTTTCACAGGGGGACATATCGACGACTGAATCGTACCCTTTCAGGCCCGCGGATTTTGCAATTGCTGAAACGGTAATCGGGTTGTCCCCGGAGATGATTTTAATGTCGACGCCTTCCTTTTCAAAGAAATCCAGCGTTTTCGCCGCATCCTTTCTGATTGGATCTGAAACGGTCAGAAAAGCCACGGGAGAAAGGGCCGGAAGTTGATCGTCTACGATTGTTTCTTTCGTAAAGGCCGCCAGCAAAATGCGTGCTCCGGAATTTTCCCGCTCCGAGATCTTTGGCGGCAGCGGCCGGTCGGTCAGTCGTTCGGGAGCGCCGATTACGATCGACCCGACATCCTCAAAGGTCATGGCGCTCCATTTTCTCTGCGAAGAAAACGGGACTTTATGGATCGGATGAAAGCGGTGATTTTTACTGAAACGGTTCCTCAGCGCCTGAGAGGTCGCATTATTGTCATCTGAATTCTGCAGAAAAGACCCCATCAGATCTTCGAACGGAACCGGGAGAGACGTTCCCGCAACCGGATCGACGCTTTGGACGGACATTTTCCCCTCGGTAATGGTGCCGGTCTTGTCCAGGCACAGAACGTCCACATAGGCCAGCGATTCCAGTGAAAACAGATCCTGTACCAGGACTTGTCTTTTCGAGAGTTTGATAACGCCTGAGGCCAGCGTAATGCTGATCAGCAGAACCAGCCCTTTCGGAAGCATCCCCAAAAGCCCGGCGGATGTGGAAACAATGGCTGGGGCCAGTGCGTCATAGCGGAAAAAATATGCTTCAACGAACAGCAGAATCCCGAGCGGCACGATGAAAAGTCCTGTAAACCGGGTCACTTTCCTCATGGAGCGCAACAGCATTGAATGGATGGCCTTATATTTTTTGGCATCATGAGCGATTTTAGACGCGTAATTATCCAAGCCCACATGTTCGACCTGCGCGCAGCATTTTCCACTCACAACAAGACTTCCCGACAGAAGATGGTCGCCCGGACGCTTCAGAATCGGGTCCGATTCCCCGGTCAGCAGGGATTCGTTTACTTCCGCTTCGCCATGCAGCAGGATGGAATCGACGCAAATTTGTTTTCCCATATCGAACACGACGATATCGTCCTGAACCAGTTTCTCAATCGCACAGACCGCTTCTTTGCCGTCGCGGATCACCGTCGCTTTCGGCATGGTGACGAGTGAAAGTTTCTCAACCAGATTTTTGGCGCGGATCTCTTGTACGATGCCAATGCAGATATTCAAAATAATGATGGAGAGAAAAGCGATATTGGAATATGAATGAACTGCGGCAAGGCAGATCGCAATGATAAAGTTGAATAAATTGAAGAGAGTCAGCACGTTCTCGCGGATGATCTGACCGTTTGACTTGGTGATTTTTTCAGGGGTCGAATTTCTAAGCCCGGCCTTTTGCCGGTATAGGACGTCCCTTGTCGACAGGCCGGTTTCCCAAGAAGGCGAAAACCTTTTGCCGGCGTCGGACTGGTTTTCTGCGTGGAATTTCTGATCCGGATTGTTGCAATTCATGGATTTGCTCCTTTTAGCACATAAAGAAATGACCTGTAAGTAGGAGGGATCTGAATCGGCCCGCCCGCCGCGGCGATCGCGCCCGTCGTTCTGCGGTCGATTTGCCTTCGCCCTTGTCAGGGGTCCCTTGAAACCCGCGGTCACCAATCTGACCCAGAGATCCAGGGGATCAGCGTCAGATGCGCCGTGTGGAGATCGGCAAAAATTCGGTGATCCCCTGGACGATCCCGTAAATCAACGCTTGAAAAAGATTCATTTGAAACTCCCCACAAATTTTCTGGAATAGATGATCTTAAAACCATGGTAAACGGTGAAGATTAGAATTCTATTAGACCATGGGCTTATTTTTTGCTTTTTTTATTTGTGAACCGAGAAAAATTTTTCAGAAATTCATGCTATTATATTTTTTATGTTAAAAAGGGTCGTGTTTCTGTGCGGAGTGAGAATTCCATCAAAAATATCACGGTGAATCTCGTCAGCCAGCTGCTGAGCGACGTGCTGAGCTTTGTCTGCAGAACGGTTTTCATCCGGATGCTCGGCGCGACCTACCTCGGCGTCAGCAACCTGTTCATCGGGATCCTCTCGCTGCTGTCGCTGGCGGAGCTCGGCATCGGGACCTCGATCATCTTCAGCATGTACAAGCCCCTCGCCGAAAACGACCGCAGGAAGATCGGCGCGCTGATGGGCCTTTACAGAAGGGCCTATCATGTCATCGGGCTGATCGTCGCCGCGGCGGGCCTTGCGCTCACGCCGTTTATCCCGTTTTTCACCGGCTCGCCGGCTATCCCGCATCTGACGCTCATTTATCTGCTGTATGTCTTCAACAGCACCATCACCTACTTCTTTTCCTATAAGCAGAACATTATCCTCGCGGACCAGAAGGGCTATATCTGCACGCTGTATCAGTACGGGCTCTGCATCGTGCAGAATATCCTCCAGATCGTCATCCTGATCCAGACGAAAAACTTCATCCTCTATCTCTGCGCGCAGATCCTGTTCAGTTTTCTGACCAACTTCCTTCTGTCGGTAAAGGCCGACAGAATGTACCCCTATCTGAAACGCTACCGGAACGCAAGGCTTTCCGGAAGAGACCGAAATTCCATTTTCAGGAATATCCGGGCGATGTTCATGAACCGCATCGGCGGGGCGATCGTGAACGGGACCGACAACATCCTGATCTCCAAATTCGTCGGCCTCGTGAGCGTCGGCATCTACGCCAACTATTTCATGATCACCAATACCATCAACAACCTGACCTCGCAGATTTTCTCCGGCGTGACGGCCAGCGTCGGAAACCTCGGCGCGGTGGAGAGCAACCGCAAATCCTATGAAGTTTATCTCTCCATCAATTTCGCCGGGTTCTGGATCTTCGGGTTCTGCTCCATCTGCCTGTTCTGCCTTTTCAATCCGTTCATCCGCCTGTGGATGTTGTGGACGGGCAAGGGGGCGGAACTGCTGTTTCCGATGACGGTCGTCTTTCTGATCGTGTTGAATTTTTACGTGACGGGGATGCGGCAGGCCACCATCATGTTCAAAAATACGTTCGGCCTGTTCTGGTACGACAGATACAGGTCGCTGGTGGAAGCGGCCGTCAATCTGGGCATGTCGATCGTCCTTGCCCGGCAGATCGGCGCGGCCGGCGTTTTTCTCGGGACTTTTATCAGCACGATCACGGTCGACTTCTGGGTGGAACCGCTTGTCCTGTTCCGGCACGGTTTCCATCGCCGGGCTTCCCCCTATTTCATCCGATATGTGTTCTATACGGTCTTCATTTTTGCGGTGGGGTCCCTCACGTGGTACGCCTGTTCCCTGGCGGGGGGATATTCCTTCGGGAGCTTCGTCCTGAAATGCCTGATCTGCCTGATCCTCCCGAATCTGTTGTCCCTTCTTGTCTTCTGCCGGACAAAAGAATTTCAATACCTGAAAGGGTTCGTCCGTCTCCCGGGATTTTCAAGAAAAAAATAGTGTGGCCGGATCGCAGAGGATCCGGCCGCTTTTTATCCGCCGTTCGGCTCTTTTTATGTTTGCGATCCCCTGCACCCGTTTTTGGCGTACAGATCGCTGTACAGGATCCTGCGGTATTTCTGCACCGCGTTTTGCTCGCCCAGCAGAGCGCGGGCCAGCCCTTCGCAGTAATGGGCGGGCGGTGTAAACGGTTTGCCCTGAATCTGCGCCGGCATATTCCCGGTCAGCTCGTAGTAGAGCTGCGCGCCGTTCCCGCAGGCATGGCCGTCGTCGGCCTGTACGGGACGACCTGGTCGTAGGTGAGATTGTCGCCGCCGTCGTTATAATCCATGATTTCATCTTCAGAACATTTTTCTTTATTCTATGAATTTTCAAAAGAGCGGGTGCCAAAGACCGTAAATTCAAACAGACAGAAAATATTTTTCGCCATACACTTGACAGGACAGATTTGTATATGATAGGATACAAACATCTCTTTGCACTGCGTAAACAGCTACAGTACAAACTGAGCAGGCGATGGACTTACGGGATTTTTCCGAAGTTTGTGGGGCTGGGCCGTCGGCGGCAACAGGTTTCGATGATTCGATCACCTGTGGGACAGTAATCTGTCCCGCAGGTTTTTTTATACTCATTTGGGGATAGTCACTGATTTATGCAATGCCATAGAGCTATCACACGAATGCCTTGACAGGCATCAGGAGGTAACTTGCTATGACAGAACAGATGGAAAATCCGTCCGCTGCCGGACTGACGACCGGTCAGGCGGAGGAACTGCAGGCAAAATTCGGGAAAAACGAACTGGCGCCGCGGAAGAAACCGAACGTTTTCCGTGAGATCCTGAAGGCGCTTTCCGAGCCGATGTTTCTGCTGCTGCTCGCCGCGGCGGTCGTCTATTTCCTTTTGGGCGAACCGCGCGACGGCGCCGTCATGCTGATCTTCGTGCTCGGCGACATCGGCATCGACGTGAGACAGGAGTGGAAGACGGACAAAACGCTCGAGGCCCTGAAAGACCTTTCCGCGCCGCAGGTCCGGGTGATCCGGGACGGCGAAGAAAAGACGATCGACAGCGCCGATCTGGTCCCGGGCGACCTGATGCTGCTTTTCGAGGGCGTCAAAATCCCGGCCGACGGGGAGATCGTCCGGGCAAACGACCTTTGCGTCGACGAATCCTCCCTGACCGGCGAGGCCGAGGGCGTCTGGAAAGCCGCCGCCGGCTCCGCGGGGAGGGAGCAATCGGATCTCTGGCGGCGCGACCGGTGTTATGCCGGCACCATGGTCCTGCAGGGCAGCGCGGCGGTCCGCGTCGAGAAAATCGGGGCGGCGACCGAATACGGGAAGATCGGCGCGAACGTGGCGAACGCGCCCGGGAACCCGACGCCGCTGCAGAAACAGACCGGCGGGCTGGTCCGGCTCTGCGCGATCATCGCCGCCGTGCTGTGCGCGCTGGTCGGCTGCGCCACCTGGCTGAACATCCCCGACCATCTCTTCAGGGACCGGCTGATCGAAAGCGTCCTCTCCGGCGTCACGCTGGCCATGGCGATGATCCCGGAGGAATTCCCGGTCATCCTCACGGTGTTCCTCTCCATGGGCGCCTGGCGGCTGGCCAGAAAACACTCTCTGGTGCGAAAACTCCCCGCGGTGGAGACGCTCGGCGCGGTTTCCGTCCTCTGCGTGGATAAGACCGGCACGATCACGCAAAATAAAATGACCGTCCGGGAAACATGGGCGGCGGACGGCGAAGAAAAGCACCTCGACAAGATCATGGGCATGGCGTGCGAGACCGAGCCCTACGACCCGATGGAAAAGGCGATGCTCGCTCGCTGCGAGAGCCAGGGAATCACACGCGAGCTCCTGTTCTCGGGCGAGCTTGTCAAAGAATATCCGCTCACCAACGAGGCCAAAATGATGGGTCATGTCTGGAAGCGGGAAGGCGGGGTCCTCATCGCGGCGAAAGGCTCGCCGGAGAAGCTCCTGCGGCTTTGCGGCCTGACGGATGCGGAAAAGAACACCGTGCAGGCCAAGCTGGACGGGATGTCCCGGCAGGGCCTGCGCGTCCTCGCCGTCGGCGAAAGGACGCTGCCGATCGGCGGCAGCGTCCCGAAAGTGCTGCCGGACTGCAAATTGCGGCTTTGCGGCCTGGTCGGCCTCGCCGATCCCCCGAGGGAGTCGGTGAAGGAGGACACCCGGCGCTGTACGCGGGCCGGCGTCCGCGTTGTGATGATCACGGGCGACAGCGGTACGACGGCGAGCGCCATCGCAAAACAGGTGGGAATTCCGAACTGCGACAAAGTCATTGCCGGCGACGAACTGGATCGGATGACCGACGCGGAGCTGTGCGAAAAGGTGCGGAGCGTCAGCGTCTTTGCCCGCGTGGTGCCGGAGCATAAGATGCGGATCGTCCGGGCGTTCCGGAAAAACGGCGAGGTCGTCGCCATGACGGGCGACGGGGTCAACGACGCGCCCGCGCTCAGATACGCCGACATCGGCATCGCCATGGGGAAACGCGGCTCGGAGGTTTCGCGCGAGGCCGCGGATCTCGTCCTCATGGACGACAATTTCTCGACCATCGTGGAGGCCATCCGCAACGGCAGGAGAATTTATGACAATATCCGGAAAGCCGTCGGATACGTGTTCGCCATCCACATCCCGATCGCGTTCGCCTCCCTGCTGGCCCCGCTGCTCAAGATCAGCCCGGCAAACCTGATGCTCCTGCCGATCCACGTCGTGCTGCTGGAGCTCATCATCGACCCGACCTGCTCGATCGTTCTGGAACGCCAGCCGGCGGAACGCGACATCATGACGCGCCCGCCGCGCGACCCCGGCGGGAAAATCATCGACGCCCCGGGCCTTGCCAAAAGCCTGCTCCAGGGCTTTGCCGTCTTCGCGGCCTCCTTCGGGACCTATTTTGCCGTGCTGCAGGGGAATCCACGGAGCGGTGCGCCGGTCGCGCGCGCCATGGGCCTTGCCGTCCTCTTCCTCTGCAACATCCTGCTCGTACAGGTCAACAGCTCCGGCACCGATTTTGCCTTTCAGTCGCTGAAACGCCTGAGGAAAGACCGGGTCCTGTGGGCAACTGTGATCGGGACGATCCTGGGCCTTATGCTGATCCTGTATACTCCCGTCTCCGGATTCCTGAAGCTCGCGCCCCTGAGCGGAATACAGCTTTTGATCGTGATCGGCGTCTCCCTTGCGGCCGTCCTGTGGTATGAACCGGTCAAGCTGGGGAAAAAGCTGCCGGCCGTGTCGGGCAGACGCGGCGCCACCTTCTTTTAAAGGGTGAAGGCCTTTCTCTATTGATAAACTAATTAGATTAGTTTATAATGAAATAACAGTAGTAGTGGGGGAA
>ENA-UOOI01001206-UOOI01001206.1-fermentation-metagenome-genome-assembly--contig:-NODE-1206-length-28159-cov-8.463635_pt1 | contig 28159 bp, 29 predicted proteins | sample MGYA00245779_ERZ724027 | MGnify/ENA primary metagenome ERZ724027 (study PRJEB28704, sample SAMN03018318) | fermentation metagenome | biome: anthropogenic terrestrial biome; feature: soil; material...
TTTAACATGTTTTGCGCATTTACACACGTACGTGTTTTGTGCGGTGTTGCCTTAAATATGGTTTTCCCGGTTGCACAACAAAAATCTATCGCAAAGGCAGGTCGAGAGAATCAAAAGGCTTATTTTCACGGAATGCGGTTGTTCCGTCTTTTTTGCGCGTCCGCGGGGTGCCGCACCGATGGAAAAAGCGCCGCGGCTTTTCGGCCGCGACCGGGTCGGCCGCCTGCCCCGAAAGCGGGCCGGATGACGCGCGAAGAAACGGAAGGCCGGGCTTTACGGCGCAGATGTCAATTCCAGAACAAAAAAAGAAACGGTGGTATGTATGGGGGTAGTTGCTTTTCTGATCTTTTTCCCCTTCCTTGCAGCTGTTATCCTTTCACGGATGAAGAAACAGAGCAGGGCGCGGGATGGGGTTGTTGCGGCGAGCTGCATTTTGATTGTGGCGGCCGTAATCGGTCTTACCGTTAAATTTCTGTCCGGCGGAACAAGCCATTCCTATTTGATTGAAACGCCCGTTTGGAATTCCGCCATCCTTTTCGGCGAAGTCTTTCTGATGGGTGTCGTGTTTTATTTCGGTATCCGCTACAAAAAGTATTATGTTCTTCTGCTGTCGGCGGCCGGGACGCTCCCGATCGTATGGCTGGAGCTTTCCGGCCGGGGTATCGAGGGAAGGCCCCATATCACGGTCGACAACCTCACGATTATCATGTGCCTGATTGTCGGTGTCGTCGGAAGCCTGATCTGCCTGTACGCGATCGGGTATATGAAAGATTACCACAGACACCATACCGAGTACCGGGACAGGTCTTCTTTTTTTCTGTCGATGCTGTTCGTGTTCCTCGGCGGGATGTTCGGGCTCGTCTTTTCGGAGAATCTTTCCTGGATGTTCTTTTTCTGGGAGATCACCACGCTTTGCTCGTTTCTGCTCATCGGATATAACCAGTCCGAAATTTCCATCCGCAATTCGTTCCGCGCCTTGTGGATGAACCTGCTGGGCGGGGTCGGTTTTTCGCTGGCGATCGTGTACAGCACGCTGACCCTTCACGCGGCCAACATTCAGGATCTTGTCGGTTTCGGAACGAAAGGGGCCGCTGGTGTCTTCGTGCTGGTCCCGGTCACTCTGCTGGCCTTTGCCGCGCTGACCAAAAGCGCGCAGCTTCCGTTTTCCGGCTGGCTGCTTGGGGCCATGGTCGCTCCCACGCCGACGAGCGCCCTGCTGCACTCCGCAACGATGGTAAAGGCGGGCGTTTATCTGCTGATCCGCCTTTCGCCGCTCTTCTACGGAAACGCGGCGGGCACAATGGTCACCGTGGTCGGCGGGTTCACCTTCTTTGCCACGTCGCTGTTTGCCATCTCCCAGAGCGACGGCAAGAAGGTGCTCGCCTATTCCACAATTTCAAACCTCGGGCTGATTACCGCGTGTGCCGGCGTAGGCCGGTATGAGGCGGCCTGGGCGGCCATCCTGCTGATGATTTTTCACGCCGTTGCGAAATCCCTCATGTTCCTTTCCGTTGGCGCTGTTGAGAACAGTACCGGCAGCCGCAACATCGAGGACATGCACGGCCTGATCGTCCGGCTCCCGAAGCTCGCTTTTGTGATGATCATCGGCATTTTCGGCATGTTCCTCGCCCCGTTCGGAATGCTGATTGCGAAATGGGCGGCGCTGAAGTCCTTTGTGGATTCCAACAGCTTCCTTCTGATTCTGTTTCTCGCGTTCGGCAGCGGTTCCACCATGTTCTACTGGTCGAAATGGCTTGGAAAGCTGATTTCCGTTTCGCACGGTTCCAAACGGCATCCCGATACGGTACATAAGGGCGAGTGGGTGTCCATGGGGACTTTGGCCGGGCTTGTCGTCGTGCTCTGCGTCTTGTTCCCGGTCATCTCCAGCGGGCTGGTCCGGCCGATTTTAATGCGGATGTTCCATACGGCCGCGGTGTCCGTTATCAGCAGCGGCGATATCCCGATCATGCTGCTGATGCTGTGCATGATCGTTGTCCTTCCGGTCGCGGCGCGCCTGCTCACCTTCGGGAAGCAGAACAAGCCGTCCCTGGCCTACATGGCGGGCGTCAACGAAGGGGACGACCGCACGTTTGTGGATTCCTTCGGCCAAAAGAAGAAAATGTATCTTGCAAACTGGTATTTCGAGGATATTTTCGGTGAGAAGAAACTTCTGAAGCCCTCGCTGGCGCTTGCTTCCGCCGTGATCGTTATTCTGATGACCGTTGCGATCGGGGGTGCTTTCTGATGGCGTGGCAAAAGACTCTTCAAGTGATTCTGTTTTTGGTGCTCGCTCCCTTTGCGGGCGGCCTGCTTTCCGGTTTTGACCGCAAGGTGACGGCCCGGTTTCAGGGCCGTCAGGGTCCTCCGCTGCTGCAGCCGTTTTACGACCTTGCCAAACTGTTCCGCAAGCAGTCTCTTGTCGTCAATAAACTCCAGACGTTTCTCGTCGGCGGATATTTTGTGTTTTCCGTCTTTACCGGATGCCTGTTTTTCGCCGGCGGCGATCTTCTGCTCGCGTTTTTCGCCATGACGCTTGGCGAAGTGTTCTTCATTATGGCCGCCTGCTCGGCCAATTCGCCGTTCAGTGCGATGGGCACCCAGCGGGAACTGCTCCAGATTATGTGCTCCGAACCGATGCTCCTTTTGGCGGCGATCGGGTTTTACAAAGTGACCGGAAGCTTTATGGTGGACGAGATTGTGGGCACGCGGGTTTCCCCGGTCGCGTATTTGCCGGGGATGTTCCTCGGGTTCCTTTTCATCCTGACCATCAAGCTGCGCAAATCCCCGTTCGACCTCAGCACGTCGCACCACGCGCACCAGGAAATGGTGAAAGGCACGACGACGGACCTGACGGGCAACGTTTATGCCCTGATCGAGCTTGCGGAATGGTATGAGGAAGTCCTTCTGATGGGATATATCGCCCTGTTTGTCATCAACCGGGAGTGGTGGAGCATCCCGCTGGCGGTGCTTGTCTGCCTGCTGTGCTATTTCTTTGAAATCCTGGTCGACAATGTATTCCCGCGGGTTAAGTGGGATAAAATGTTCCGTTCCGCCTGGCTGGTCACGCTTGTTTTCGGCGGGGTCAACCTGCTGGTCCTTCTTTGTGTCCGCTTGATTCATTGAGGAAAGGTGACGTGCAACCATGAAAATGTCTCAATCACCGTGGCTGCTGCATTATGACGGTTCCAGCTGCAACGGCTGCGATATCGAAGTGCTGGCCACGACAACACCGGTTTATGACTTGGAGCGCTTCGGCGTAATCAATACGGGAAATCCGAAGCATGCCGATATTTTCCTGATTACGGGCGGGATTAACAGCCAGAATGCGCCCGTGGTCAAACAGATTTACGACCAGATTCCGGACCCGAAGGTGGTCGTTGCCGTTGGAATCTGCGCCTGCGACGGCGGGATTTTCAAGGAATGCTACAACATCCTCGGCGGCGTGGACAAAGTCATCCCGGTGGACATCTACGTGCCGGGCTGCGCCGCAAGGCCGGAAGCGATTATCGACGGTGTCCAAAAGGCGGTTGTCCTGCTTGACAAAAAGCGGCAGCAAATGGATGCGGCGGTTCGGCCCGCTGCGGGGAGGGCTTGAGAATGGCGGAAACAAAACTGGTCGCCGTCGACGTGCAGAATCTGCTGGAAGAGGCGACCAAACTGAAAAGCGGCGGGTACCGTCTGGTTCAGATGTGCAGCACCCGGGTCAAGGACGGAAACGAGCTGACGTATTCCTTCGGGAAGGGCTACGATCTGCTGCACCTGCGTTTTACCGTCGGCGATTCCACCCAGGTGGAAAGCATCAGCCACATTTTCCCGCCCGCGTATTTTTATGAGAATGAAATTCACGATCTTTTCGGCGTCCCGATTGAGTTCATGACGGTCGATTTCAAGGGCAACCTGTACCGCACCGCGGAAAAGACGCCGTTTAAAGGGGGAGACAGCCAATGAGTACGCGCAGTGTGGTTCCCTTCGGCCCCCACCATCCGGTCCTGCCGGAGCCTCTTCATCTGGACCTGGTTCTGGAAGACGAAAAAGTCGTCGAGGCGATTCCTTCCATCGGCTTCGTGCACAGGGGCCTGGAAAAGCTGGTGGAGAAAAAGGATTTTAACGAATTCGTCTATGTGGCCGAGCGGATCTGCGGAATCTGCAGCTTCATGCACGGCATGTCGTACTGCGAGGCGGTCGAACATATTATGGGGGTCGAGATCCCTCCGAGGGCGAAGTATCTGCGCACCATCTGGTGCGAGATGTCCCGCATCCACAGCCACCTGCTCTGGCTGGGCCTTTTGGCCGACGCGTTCGGCTTTGAAAGCCTGTTCATGCAGTCCTGGCGGATGCGCGAAAAAATCCTCGACATGTTCGAGACATCCACGGGCGGCCGCGTGATCTTTTCCGTCAACAAGATCGGCGGTCAGCGCAAGGATATGGACAACAGCATGATCCGGTCCTTCCTCGATATTTTCGCGGGGATGGAAAAGGACCTGAAAGAATTGACCGGCACGTTCCTGAACGACGGCGCCGTCCGGTCCCGTTTGGATGGCGTCGGTGTGCTCACCGAACAGCAGGCGCGCGATTTCGGGGCGGTGGGGCCGTTCCTGCGCGCCAGCGGCGTGCAGTACGACATGCGGACGACCGGATACGCGGCTTACGGGGACATCGATCTTGAGCCGATTACCAGCAACATCGGAGACAGCTATGCCCGCACCGTGGTTCGTGTGAAGGAGATTTTCCAGTCCATCGACATCATCCGCCAGGCCGCGGCGAAAATTCCGGAAGGTGACTTTGCCGTTCCCGTCAAAGGGTTTCCCAAAGGGGAATACATGATGCGTGTGGAGCAGCCGCGCGGCGAGGCGTGTTACTATGTGAAGGCGAACGGAACCAAGTTTCTGGACCGTTTCCGCGTCCGCACGCCCACGTTCGCGAACATTCCCCCAATGCTGGAAACCCTCAAGGGTTCCCAGCTCGCCGATGTGCCGATCCTGATCCTGACCATCGACCCCTGCATCAGCTGTACCGAGAGGTGAGAAAGATGAGCTTGTTTTCCTTTGCAAAGACCGAGTTCCGCAATCTGTTTTCCAAACCGGTGACGCGTTTGTATCCGCAGGAGCCGAGAATTTACCCGGAACGCACCCGCGGCCATATTGAGAACGACATGAATGCCTGTATTCTGTGCGGGCTGTGTTCCCGCAAGTGCCCGACCGGTGCCATCCGGGTGGACCGCAAGGAGAAAAGCTGGGCCATCAGCCGTTTCAGCTGCATCCAGTGCGGCTGCTGCGTGGAAAGCTGCCCGAAGAAATGCCTTTCGATGAAGCAGGCCTATACGCAGCCGGGGGCGGAAAAGAAGACGGATGTTTTCACAAAACCGGAGGCGGAGAGCAAAAACGCCTCCTGAACGTTCCGAACCGGGAGAGGAGAGAAATTTGTGCACGATCCTCAGAAGACCGCGGATTTTCTCGCGAAATCCCGGAAAAAAGCCATCGGACGAGAAGAAAAGATTGAGAGCATAGAACTGGAATGACCGTTTTTCTTACGGTATTTGGAATTGTACAGGGGGTTGGATACCGGCCCTTTGTTGCCGGCCTGGCCAAACAGGCCGGCGTTTCCGGCCTTGTCCGCAACGGCGGCGGGATTGTGGAAATCTACGCGTCCGGCGGGGAAGACTCCGTCCGGGAATTTATCCGCCTGCTCCGAGCCGGTGCGCCGGAAGGCGCTTCCGTGCTGAAAATTGACGCAAAAACGGTGAAAGACCGGGTGTTCGACGGCTTCCGCATCGCGGAGAGTGGCGAGCAGCCGTCCGCCGGAAGGGAAACACCCCTGATTCCCCCCGATCTCCCCATGTGCGGCAAATGCAGCCGGGAACTTGCCGATCCCGGGAACCGAAGGTACCGTTATCCCTTTATCAGCTGCGCGTCCTGCGGGCCGAGGTTCAGCATTCTGGACTCCCTGCCGTACGACAGGGAGAACACGTCAATGCGCGATTTCCCGATGTGCCCGTCCTGCACGGAAGAGTACCGGAAGGGGAGCAGGCGGCATGCCCAGACCATTTCGTGCAATGACTGCGGCCCGCAGCTCCTTTACAAAGGCTCCGACGGTTCGTCCTGCGGGAAGGAAGAGGCCCTGCGGAAGGGGGCGGCCCTGCTGAACCGGGGCGCGGTTCTCGCCCTGAAAGGCGTCGGAGGTTACCAGTTCGTCTGTTCGCCGTTCCATCAGGATACTGTGGCCCGTCTCCGCCTTCTGAAGGGCCGGGGAAAAAAGCCGTTTGCCGTCATGTATCCCACGGTGGAGAGCGTGCGCGAATCCTGTTTTGTCGGCGCAGAGGAAGAAAAACTGCTTCGTTCCGCCGCCAGGCCGATCGTGCTTCTCCGCAAAAAGGCCGAGCCCTTTTGCGAAGGGGTAAGCGGAGAAAGCCGGTTCATCGGCGCGTTCCTGCCGTACACCGGCCTGCACCAGATTTTGACACAGGAATGCGGGCCGCTGATCGCGACGAGCGGGAATCTCACTTCCGAGCCGATCCTGATCCGGGACGAAGATATTTTCGCCCTTGATTCCCCGTATCTTGACGGCGTCCTTTATAATAAAAGGGAGATCCGGACCCCGCTGGACGATTCCGTTTCCCGCGTTTTTCACGGGGCCCCGCAGGTCATGCGGCGAAGCCGCGGATATGTGCCCCTGCCGATCCTGCTTGCCGGGCCTTCCAACCGGGCGGTTTTTGCGGCGGGCGGGGACCTGAAAAGCTGCTTCTGCCTGCTGACGGGCGACCGCGCTTATTTGAGCCAGTATTTCGGTGACCTGGAAAGTTACAGGGCCGTGCGGAATTACCGGGCGTCGCTCGAACGGATGGAACGGATTTTCGGAATTTTCCCCCGGGCGGTTGCCTGCGACCTGCATCCCGGCTATTTTTCAACCGTCCTTGCGCGGAAAGAGGCCGATAAACTGCCGGCCCGTCTGATCCGGGTCCAGCATCACTATGCCCACGCGGCTTCCGTCATGGCGGAACATCATCTGGACGGATGCATCGGGGTCGTGTTTGACGGCACGGGCTTCGGAACGGACGGAACCGTATGGGGAGGGGAATTCCTGCTTTGCAGGGGCGCCGGTTTCGAGCGGAGAGGGCATCTGAGCCGCATCACGCTCTGCGGCGGCGATTCGGCGGCGCGCAACGCCGCCCTTACCGCGGACGGATACCGCTTTGCCGCGGGGGAGCGGTCGGGGAGCGCACGATTCCCCCTGGTTGCGGCGGCCCTCGCGGGACAGGTGAATACGTTCGGGTGCTCCAGCATGGGCCGCCTGTTTGACGCGGCGGCGGCAATTTTCGGGATCCGGCAGGAGAACAGCTACGAGGGCGAATGCCCGATTGCGCTGGAAAATGCGGCGGCCGAGGCGGCCGGAAAGAAGAAAAAGCCTTACCCGTTCTCTTTTGAATTGAGTCGGGCGGCGGACGGATGCATTCTGGCCGATCAGACCGGATTTGCGCGTCAGCTTCTGGACGCGGCGCGCCGCGGCGCGGACCGGGAAGCGGCGGCGCTTGGGTTCCACCGCGCCGTGGCCGCGATGGTGGAGCAGGTCTGCCGGATCATCCGGTCGGAGAGCGAAGAAAACCGCGTTGCTTTAAGCGGAGGGGTCTTTGCGAACCGGCTGCTTTTGCAGGACTGTTTCGACCGCCTGACCGAAGACGGCTTCCAGGTCTACGTGAATCGGGAAGTCCCGTCCAACGACGGCGGAATCTGCCTGGGACAGGCGTGGGTAGGCGCGAATCGGAAAGAATAAATTTAAGCGGTTGTAAGATGGAGGAATCAGCATGTGCGTTGCTTTGCCCGGCAAAGTTTTAAAAATAGACGGAAGAAGAGCCACGGTCGATTTCAGCGGAAACACGGTGGAAGCGGACGCGGGGCTCGTTCCGGTGAAACCGGGTGACAATGTTCTGGTGCACGCGGGCTGCATCCTGCAGGTCCTCTCGCAGAATGAGAACGATTCTCTGCGGAGCCTGTTCCGGGAACTGGAAGAGCTATGACGGATGTCCGTCCCTTTCTGAAAAATTACGACGGGCCTCCGGTCCGCCTGATGGAGGTCTGCGGCACTCACACGGCCGCAATTTCCAAAAACGGAATCGCCCGGATGCTTTCCCCGGCCATCCGGCTGATCTCCGGCCCGGGCTGCCCGGTCTGCGTCACGGTCACGGCTTATATCGACCGCCTTGTGGAGCTGAGCCTGCGGCCGGGAACGGTTGTGCTCACCTTCGGTGACCTGATGCGGGTCCCCGGCGGCAGGATGAGTCTGAACGACGCGAAGGCGGCCGGGGGAAACGTGCGGATGGTGTATTCGCCGATGGATGCGCTCCGGCTGGCGGAGTCCGACCCCAAAAATACCTATGTCTTTGCGGCGGTCGGCTTTGAAACAACTTCCGCGGTTTACGCGGCCCTGCTGGAAGATGCGGAAAGCGAGCGGATCGGCAATTTAAAGCTGCTGACCTCTCTGAAAATTATGCCGCCCGTCATCGACTGGGTCTGCAGAAACCAGGGCGGGGTGGACGGCTTCATCGCTCCGGGGCATGTCAGCGTGATTACCGGATGCAAAATCTATCAGCCGCTTGCCGAGCGATACGGCATTCCGTTCGTCGTGGCGGGCTTTGAGGGCGGGCAGCTTCTGGATGCGATCTACGCGCTGGTGAAGCTGCGCGGACGGCCGAGGGTAATGAACCTTTACCCGTCCGCCGTCCGGGAAAACGGAAACGAAGAAGCGCGGCGCGCGATCCGCCGGTATTTTGAGCCGTGCGCGGCCGCCTGGCGCGGGATGGGAACCATCCCGGGGTCGGGCCTCATGCTGCGGAAAGAATATTCCCGCTTCGACGCGGGAAGCGCCGGCCTGGATGAAGACTGCAACTTCAGCCCGGGCTGTCTCTGCGCCAAGGTTCTGACGGGCGCGATTTCTCCCGCGGACTGCCCGCGGTTCGGCCGGCTCTGCACGCCGCAGACTCCGCAGGGAGCCTGCATGGTGTCGCAGGAGGGCAGCTGTTACAACTATTATATCAGCGGGAGAGGTTCAAAATGAAAATTACCATGGCGCACGGCAGCGGCGGGGAATCCACGTCCGAGCTGATTGCCGATATTTTCGAGAAAAGCTTCAACGACCCGGTGCTTTCCAAAATGGAAGACTCCGCCGTCCTGCCGGGAGCGGGCAGAATCGCCGTGACGACGGACAGCTTCGTCGTCACCCCGCTGTTTTTCCCGGGCGGGGACATCGGCCGGCTCTGTGTCTGCGGCACGGTCAACGATCTGCTGATGAGCGGCGCCGACCCGGAATATCTGACCTGCGGGTTTATTTTGGAAGAAGGCGCGGACACGGAAGACCTGCGGAAGATCGCGGTTTCCATGAGCCGGACGGCGCGGGAAGCGGGCGTGCGGATCGTCGCTGGAGACACGAAAGTGGTGGAAGGCTCCGGCGGGGTCTATATCAACACCGCCGGCGTCGGGTTCGTCCCGGACGGAATCAACGTCGGCGCGTCCAATTGCCGGGAAGGCGACGCCGTTCTGCTTTCCGGCAGTCTGGGCGACCACCACGCCGCGATCCTCAGCAAACGCATGGGCATTGAGAACACGATCGTAAGCGACTGCGCGCCGTTGGTCGGGATGGTGGACGCCATGAAGCGGAGCGGGGTCCGCATCCACGCGATGCGCGACGTGACGCGCGGCGGCCTCGCGACCATCCTGAATGAATTTGCTTCCGCGGCCGTCTGCCGGATCGGGCTGGACGAAAGCAAAATCCCGGTTTCTCCCCAGGTGCGGGGCTTCTGCGGCATCCTCGGCCTCGACCCGCTTGATATGGGGAACGAGGGGAAAATGGTCGCCGTCGTCGCGCCGGAAGACGCGGAAAGAGCGGTCGGCTGTATGCGGAAAAGCCGCTACGGGAAAAATGCGGCGGTGATCGGCCGTGTGGAAGCGGAAGGGGAGAGCGCCGTGCTCCTGAAAACTCCGATCGGCGGAACGCGGGTCGTCGGCCCCCTCTACGGGGAAGGCCTTCCCCGCATTTGCTGAACGAAAAAACAGCCGGATGACCGGCTGCTTTTTTTGTAAGAGAATTTTTTCAGCCGGCGACCCGCGTTTTCTTGCCGGCGGTCAGCCCAAGCGCGAGGAAGGCGACGGCAAAGCCGGCTTCCACCGCCATGCAGCCGTAAGAAGAGGCAAGGTTTGAAAAGTCAAACGTGCCGAGCGCCTCAATCTGTTCGTTTGCCTTTACATACCAGTAGGTCGGCGTAAAGCTGGCTATTTTCAGGACGGTGTCGCTCAGCATCAGCCGCGGGATAAATACCCCGCCGATGAAGCTCGGCCCAAGCGAACAGACATTGCTGAGCGCGGAAATGGCGCTCCTGTTTTTCACAAGATTGCCGATCAGGTAGCTTAGCCCGCCTGCGGACAGCAGAAATGCAAAGGAGTTTAACAGCAGGAACGACGTTGCCCGGGAAAAGAAATGTTTCGGGTCGAGCAGGGCGCAGGGGATCAGCAGAATGGCCCAGCACACGATGCAGAAAACAATGTTTGCCAGAAGAAACTGAAAATTATAATTTCGTGCGGTGATCGGGGAACAGAAGCTCCGGAGGCTCAGGTCCCGGTTGTTGAAAACCTGCATGATGGCCCCGATGCCGAAAATCAGAACGGCAGGGAGAACATAGGCCAGGTAGTTGAAATAATACATGGTGAAGGTGGTGCCGGTGCCGCCTGATTCAACGGTTTCCGCCGACCGGACTTTCTCCGGCTTCAAGGTCACGGAAACGGTCTGATCCAGGTCGCTTTTCAGCAGGGAAACGAGCTTTTTCTGCGGCATTCCGCCGCCGTATTTCGCATACAGGGCCGCCGTGGTCAGGTACCGGTTGATTTTCATGTCGAGGTAGGCGCCGTAGACGGAATCGGGAACCGTCGTTTTTTCAATCCGGACGTTTTCCCCCTTCAGGAAGCGTTCGGTAAAGCCCTTCGGAATCCGGACAATGTAGGTCACGTCGCGGAAATACAGGGCGTCCTGCAGAGCCTCGGTCTGGTCCGCGACCGTCACGAAGTTTGCGGATTTGGAAAGCTCCTGCTTCAGGCCGTTTACCAGAGGGGTGTTTTCTTCGCTTAGGAAGGCGATGTCCGTCTTGACGTCCGCATAGCCGGTTTGGGGCTTGCTGACCGAAAGCCTGCTGATCATGACGGAGATGACCAGAAAAATGAAGATATAAATCAGCATGGCCGTTTTATTCTTTTCAAGGACCTTTATGCACAGCTTAAAGACTTGCATATTTTTCCCTCCTGATGACGAAATAGGTGCCGGCGCAGAACAGCAGGACAAACGCCCCAAGCAGACCGATGTTCAGCAGATAACGGCCGTAGGTGTCGTAGTAATACAGGCAGTAGAACGAATCGGTCAGAAGGTTCACCGGGTTGAGGTAGCCGAGGACCGGCGCATTCTTTTCCACGATATACTTCATGTCCTGATACATCATGCCAGACAGGAAGGAGCAGAACATGGTGCCGCTGATTAAGATGCCGACTTTCATGTTTTCCCCCGCTTTCACGAGCGAGCTGAGGAACGCGCCGAACGACAGGCCGACCACGCTTCCCACGAACGAGGTGAAGATCACGAGGCCGGCTTTGGGGCCGAAGTCCAGGTTCAGGGCAAAGCGCAGGAAGGCGAGCAGGACCAGCATTTCCGCAAACGCGATGGCAAGGGAAGCCGCCATGCCCGAAAGGAAGGTTTTCAGCTTGCGGACCGGCGCAAGGTTGACCCGGGCGGCACGCCGCGACTGGTTTGCCTGAATGTCCATCACTTCCTTCATCCCCCAGAAGCCGCCGTACAGGCAGGCCATGGCGATCAGGGAATAAAAGTAGTTCAGGGAAGGGTCCGGGTCGGCAGACCCGCCGGAAACGGCTTTCAGGTAGTCGGTTTCCCCGCTCAGGCCGGCGCTCAGGCCGCTCCGGGCGGGAGGGTTTGCCTTCAGAATGGATTCCGCGGCGGATGAGGTTTGAAGGTAGCTGTCCACGAAAGATTTGATGATGCTCTGGTCGAAATCCGAGCGGTTCACGACGATTTTGATTTTGTCTCCCACGGTCAGGTAACCCGCGATTTTTCCGTCTTCCAGAAGCTTTTCCGCATTTTTCCGCGTCGTTTCCGTCAGACTGAAAATTTTGTCTTTTCCTTCGGAGACACTTTTCAGCGCGGACCGGAAGCCTGCGTTCTTCTGGTACCCGGCGTCGTTGACGACGGCGGCCGGCACGGGGCGGAACGTCTCCGAGTTTGCAATGTTGCGCAGCGACATGTTGAAAAACACCGCGAGCAGAATCGGGAACAGCAGGGTCCAGAAAATCATCATGCGGTCGCGCAGAAGGCACTTGAGGCGGTTGGTGAAAATATGGAAAAACATCCTGCAGCCCCCCTTAATCCCGCAGTTCCTTGCCGGTAATTTCCAGAAATACGTCGTTCAGAGTCGGAAGCTCCGAGTAGATTCTGCCGTAGCCGATCTGCTGCTTTTTCAGAAAGTCCAGAACGTTTTCCAGATTGTTTTTGGATTTTCCGGATTTGACCACCAGAAGACCGTTTGCATATTCCACGGAATCGGCTCCCGGAATGCGGCGCAGGGCGGCGAGGTGCTCCGGACGGATCGCGGAAGTTTCCACCGTGATCTTTTCCCCCAGCGAGATCATGTTTTTCAGTTCTTCCTTGGTCCCGTTGGCGATGACCTTGCCCTTGTCGAGGATGATAATGCGGGAGCAGATCTGCTCCACCTCTTCCATGTAATGGGAGGTGTAGACGATGGTGGCGCCCTCGCGGTTCAGCCGCTGAATTCCTTCCAAAATGTTGTTCCGGCTCTGCGGGTCGACGGCGACCGTCGGCTCGTCCAGCAGGATAAGCTTCGGCTTATGCGCGATGCCGCAGGCGATGTTCAGCCGGCGGAGCAGGCCGCCCGAAAGCTTTTTCGGGTAGAATTTGCGGAAGTCGTTCAGACCGACGAAGTCGATCGCTTCTTCCACGAGCCGTTTCCGCTTTTCCTTTTCCGGAATGTAAAGGCCGCAGAAATAGTTGATGTTTTCATAAACCGTGAGCTCGTCGAACACCGCGACGTTCTGCATAATGACCCCGATGTCCCGCTTGATGTCGTAGGCGTCCGGCCGCATGGGGCGGCCGAAAATCCGGATTTCCCCCTTGTCGTATTTTAACAGGGAAAGGATGCAGTTGATGGCTGTGGTTTTCCCCGAGCCGTTCGGGCCGAGCAGGCCCAGAATCTCTCCTTCTTCCACATCGAAAGAAAGGTGGTCCAGGGCGACGAGATTGCCGTACCGCTTGACGAGATTTTTCACGCTGATAATCATAAAAACCCTCCTTGCCGTTGCTGTGCTTCATTGTACTATGGGCCGGGCCGGTTTGTAAGTGAGGGGAGTCAGAAATCTTCGGTGACAATTGTCATTTTTATCATCCGGGAATCCGGCGGGGAAGATTGTATCTTTGCTCCGGAAATGATAAAATAAAGGGGAAAATCCGCCGCCTTTCGGAAGACCGGTGAATTCTTGAGAAAGCGGGCCGACCATGCCGATGAAATTAACCGACAAATCCGTCCTGTTCTTTTGCTGCGCCGCCGTTTACTTCTGCACGCCGGCGTTCGGAAGAAGCGTGGTTCCCCTGATCCTTTCCGTGAGCTTTACGGCTTTTCTGAGTTACTTTGAAAAGGAGGAAATCCGGGCCGCGCTGACGGCCGGTTTTCTGCTGTGGAGCATGTTTCTGCCGGGGCTCGTCCTGTTTTTGCCGCTTATTTTATATGATGCCCTGTTCCTGCGGCACTGGTACATCGGTTTGCTTTCGCTCGTGCCGGTTGTGTCCTTCTTTCGCAGCATGCTGTCGGAAACGGATGTTTTTGTGGCGGCCTTGATTCTGCTGGGGCTGTGGCTCCGCTATCGGACCTATGCGCTTGAGAAGCTGAAAACGGAGCGCAACGAATTGCGCGACAGCTCGCAGGAGCTGTCCATGAAGCTGGAAAAGCGGAACCGGGACCTTCTGGAGCGGCAGGATTCCGAAATCGGAACCGCCACCCTGAACGAACGCAACCGCATTGCCCGGGAAATCCACGACAGCGTCGGGCATCTGCTTTCCAGCTCCCTTTTGCAGGTGGGGGCGCTCCTTGCCGTCCAAAAAGAAGGAAAAACGCGCGCCGGCCTGTTGACCCTGAAAGATACGCTTTCGGAAGCCATGGACAGCATCCGCGCCGGCGTTCACGACCTTTACGATGAATCCATCGACCTGTATGCCCAGGTTTACAAGCTGGTGAAAAATTTCCCATTCTGCAAGCTGGAGTTTCGCTATGAACTGGACAGCGAACCGGGGAAAAAATTGAAATACGCCTTTCTCGCCATTGTGAAGGAAGCGCTGTCCAATATCGCCCGCCATTCCAATGCGACCCGGGCGGAAATCGTGTTCCGCGAGCACCCGGCCTTTTACCAGCTGGTTATTTCCGACAACGGAACCGTGAAAAATTACGACCCGGAAAACGGCATCGGGCTGAAAAACATCCGGGAACGCATGGACGCCTTCCACGGCGTGATGAACCTTGCGACGAAAAACGGCTTTCAGATTTTCCTGTCCGTTCCGAAAGGGGGAACGAGCGAGTGAAGGTTCTGGTGGTGGACGATGACCGCCTGGTTTGCAGCTCTCTGCAAACGATTTTGGAAGCGGACGGCGGCATTACGGTGGTCGGCACGCTCAACAGCGGCGCGCAGGCGGTGGAACAGTACGGCAAGCTGAATCCCGACGTCCTGCTGATGGACATCCGCATGGACGGCATGACCGGGTTGGAGGTGGCGGAAATTCTGCTGAAACGGGATCCGGACGCGAAGGTCCTGTTCCTGACCACGTTTTCCGACGACGAATACCTTGTCAGGGCTCTGAAAATCGGCGCCAAAGGGTATCTTTTGAAACAGAACTTTGAAAGCATCGTCCCGTCCGTCCGGGCGGTGTACATGGGTCAGCGGGTTTTCGGGGACGAAGTCGCCACAAAACTCCCGAATCTAATCACAGGCGGCAGAAACCGCGGGCTGGAAGCGTTCGGCTTGAACGAACGGGAGACCAAGCTGGTCACGCAGGTGGCCGAAGGGCTTTCCAACCGGGAAATCTCCGAAAAATTATTTTTGAGCGAGGGAACCGTTCGGAATTATATCAGCGCGATTCTGGACAAACTGGAACTGCGCGACCGGACGCAGCTCGCAATTTTTTATTATAAGCATACCTGACACGTCCGCGGTTGCCCGGTATGGTATGATGGTAGCGGAAGCGGATTCCAAATTTTCAGATACGAAAGACGGGTTCTATGATTTATTTTGACTATGCGGCCAACACGCCGCCGTGCGCGGAAGCCCTTCGGACATTCTGCGACGTTTCGCGGGACTACATTGCCAACCCGAATTCCACGCACCCCATGGGTACGGCGGCAAAAGCCAGGCTGGACGAGGCAACTGCGCAGATCGCGTCCGTCCTGCATGTGAAAACGGACGAAATCATCTATACGTCCGGTGCGAGCGAGTCGAACAACCTTGCCATAAAAGGCGCCGCCGGGCAATACAAAAATTTTGGGAAACATATCATCACGACATGGATGGAACATTCGTCGGTCAGCGGCGCGGTTGCGGCCCTGAAGGAACAGGGTTTTGAAGCGGACTTCGTCGGCGTGGGGACAGACGGCCTTGTCGATCTGGAAGAGCTCAAGAGCCTGCTCCGGGACGACACCATCCTTGTCTCCGTGTGCTGTGTCGACAGCGAGACCGGAGTCAAACAGAATATCGCCGCGATTGCGGACGCGCTGGCCGGGCGGCCTCGCTGCCTGCTGCATGTGGACGCCACGCAGGCGGCGGGGAAGATCCCGCTGAAGCTGGACGGCGCCGATCTTGTGACGCTCGCGCCGCATAAATTCTACGGCCTGAACGGCTGCGGCATTCTGGTAAAAAGGGAAGGCGTCCTTCTTGAGCCGCAGATCAGCGGCGGGATCAGCACGACCGAATTCCGCAGCGGAACGCCCGCGCTTGCGTTGATTGCGTCCGCGGCCACGGCGCTGAGCCTCGCCGCGGAAAAGCTGGACGAGCGCTACCGTTATGTGTCCGGGCTGAACCGGCAGCTGAAGGATGCGCTTTCCCGTTATCCGGGCGTGAAGATCAACAGTACGGAACGCTCCGTTCCGTTCATCCTGAACCTGAGCGTTTCCGGAGTTCCGGCGGAGCGTTTTCTGGAAGCGATGGGGGAAAGGGGCGTCTGCCTTTCCTCAAAGTCGGCGTGCTGCGCGCCCAACACGCCGTCGAGGCCGGTGTACGCGATGACGAAGGACCGCAGGCGCGCGCTGTCCACGCTGCGCATCAGCCTGAGCCATCGGACGACGCAGGCGGAGATCGGCGCGTTTTTAAAGGCTTTTGACGATTGTTACGGCAGCCTGACGGGGCGGGGGACAGGGCATGGAAAAATTTGAGCAGGCGGAGCGGAGCATCGTCAAAAAATACCGCAGGCAGATTTGGCTCCCGTTCCTTTCCAGCGTCAAAAAATACCGGCTGATCCGCGAAGGGGACCGCATCGCGGTCTGCATTTCCGGCGGCAAGGATTCCATGCTGATGGCGAAGTGCGTGCAGCGGCTCCAGAAATACAGCGACTTTCCGTTCCAAGCGGAGTACCTGGTCATGGACCCGGGGTACAATGCCGTAAACCGGCAGCGGATTCTCGACAATGCGGAACTCCTGCACATTCCCATCCGCATTTTTAACACGAAGATATACGATATTGTGGCAAAGTCGGACCGTTCGCCGTGCTATCTGTGCGCAAAAATGCGGCGCGGCTGTCTTTACAAGCAGGCGAGGGAACTCGGCTGCAATAAAATCGCGCTCGGCCACCATTTTGACGACGTGATTGAGACGATTCTGATGAGCATGCTGTACGGCGCGGAAATCCGCACGATGATGCCAAAGCTGCACAGCGCCCATTACCCCGGAATGGAGCTGATCCGCCCCATGTATCTGGTAAAGGAAGCGGACATTATCGCCTGGCGCACCTACAATGACCTGCGGTTCATCCAATGTGCCTGCCGGCTGACCGAAAACTGTGCCCTGGGCGACAGCGGGGGAAATTCCAAGCGGCAGGAGATGAAGGAACTGATTCGAAGGCTCCGCAGGATAAACTCGAATATCGACAAAAATATCTTTCACAGCGTGGAAAACGTTAATCTGGAAGCCGTTATCGGCTACCGGACGGCCGGCGGGCCGCACAATTTTCTGGAACAATACCGGGAAGAAGCGCCGTCCGCCCTTGATTTTACGGGTGGAAAGAGATAGAATAAACGAGAACAAGAATTACTATTAAAATACAGAACAAAAAAGAAGAGGAAAAGACAGGTTTTTTCAATATGCTGAATTTTTCAGACCTCAAACTGACCGATATTGAGGCGGTAAAGCCTTTTTTGCATTTCCAGCGCTCCAGAATCTGCGATTATTCCATCGGCGGCATCTTTATGTGGCGGGATTATTTTCACACTCAGTTTGCCGTCTACCGCGGCACACTGATTTTCAAAGTCCGCTACCTGAACGGAGAAACCGCCTTTCCGGTCCCTTTGGGGGAAAACCAGAAGGCCGCTATGGAAGAGCTGGAGGGGTACTGCCGGGGAGAGGGGATTCCCCTGGTTTACTGTACGGTTCCCAAAAATGCCGTGCCGATGCTCCAAAACCGGTACCCCGAAGCCGTCGTCCAGCCGAGCCGGGACTGGTTCGACTACTTGTACCGTACTCAAGACCTTCTTTCCTTTCGGGGAAGAAGATACAGCGGCCAGCGCAACCATGTCAATAAATTCAAAAAGCTTTACCCGGATTCTGCGTTTGAAGAGATTACCGCGGAAAATCTGGATGCGGTCCGCGAATTTTATGACCGCTTTTCCAAAAGCCATGAAAAGGCGAGCGAGCTTGCGCGGGTGGAGAGCGACAAAGTCGGGGAATTGCTGGAAAACTACGGGCAATATGGCCTTTTCGGCGGTTTCCTCACCGTGGGCGGCGAAATTGTTTCCTTTTCGGTCGGCGAGCGGGTCAACGACACGGTCTTCGTCCATGTGGAAAAGGCGGACATCCGCTATACCGGCGTCTATCAGGTGATGGTTCAGGAGTTTCTGAAGCATTTTGCCCGGGAAGGCGATTTGTACGTCAACCGCGAAGAGGATGTGGGCGACGAAGGGCTCCGGAAATCCAAGCTTTCCTACCACCCGGCGGAACTCTTGGAGAAAAGCGTTGTGCGCGCATTCCCGTAAACGCGTACGGCGGGCAAGAGTTTTACCCGGCCGCCGATCCGTCAGCGGAATAATTTTACCCGCAGCCGTTCCAGTTCCCGGCAAAGGGGCTTGTACAGGAACAGGGCGGTGAGGAAGTTTGCCGCGCCGTGGATGGCGTCGAACACAATCCCGCCCGCAAGGTAGGTCGCCGCGTAGACCGGGCCGAACAGCACCAGCTTGATGCCGGCGGACGGGATGTCGAACAGCAGGCCGAAAAGCCCGAGAAGCACCGCGGCGCGCAGATCGTTTCTCCTGTCGCGGAGAAAAACACGCGTCAGAACAGTCAGCAGCGGCCAGTTGATATAATACAGGACGATCCAGTCCCCGGCCCCGTAGTAGGTGCTTTCCAGAACCGTCAAAGTCGTAAAGACCAGCGCCGCGAGAACCCCCCGCCGGAACCCCATGACGATGGTAAAGACGCAAAGCAGGAGCGAAACCAGCTCCACGTTGGCAATCGGCGCCAGGACGAATTTTACGGCAAACGTCAGCGCCGCCCATACGCCGATGAGAACCACGTCGTAAAGGCTGTGTTTTTTCATGTCATAGGGCGGTCAGCGTAAAGGTATAGGTCTTTCCGCTTTCCAGCGGAAGCTGCGAGATTCCGACCGACGCGTCCTTGCCGTCGACTTTGATGTTAAAATATTCTTTCGAGGCGTCGGCGGTCACACCCAGAAGGCCGGACACAAAATCCCCGTACTGGCTTTTTTTCGTCACCGCTTTGAGCTCTCTCTGCTTGTCTTTCAGCAGCTCCGCGACATAGGAACGAGTGGTCTGGTAGTGAAAGGTTTTGTCGATCCCTTTGCTCTGCATGACGACCCGGATCGTGACGCTTTTGGCGCCAGACTGTGCTTTTGGTGCGAGAAACTGAAAATATCCGGCAATCAGAAGGGCCGCCGCGGCGACCGCAAGAAAAGCAAAGCCGATTTTTTTCTTCATGGTTCCAATCCCTCTTCCTTCTTCGTTTGGTCCCATTATCGCCGATCCTTCGACAAAAATCAAGCGGGCGGCCGATTGACGAAATCCTTTCCGCATATTATAATAAAAGGCAGGAATACAGAAAAATAGCAGAAACGCAGGGACGAAGAGAGTAAATCCTTTCGGGCCGTCGTACAGAGAGGGTTCCCACGGGCGAAACCGGGCTGAAAGGGAACCGGCGTACCAGGGGTTGAACATGGCTTCCGAGCGGCGCACCGAGGTGGCAAATTCCATTCAGGCTGCGACGGGATTTCCCGTTATAGGAAACGGGTATGGCGCTTTGCCGTACTTTCCGAGGCCCATGCCGCGAGGAGTGGGTGAATTGAAGTGGTTACACGGGAAAAATCCCGTCTTCTGGCAGGAAGACGGGCCTTTTTGTTTTATCTTAAAAAGCTGGGAGCATTGTTATGAAAATCAGTGAAATTTTAAGCCGGGGAAAGGTCACGGTATCCTGCGAGGTTTTTCCGCCGAAGCGGGACTCCGACCTGGAGCAGGTGCGGAACGCCGTTTACCGGATCGCCGCGCTGAAACCGGCGTTTTTAAGCGTGACGTACGGCGCGGGCGGCGGAACTTCCCGCAACACCATGCGGCTTGCGGCGGAGGTGCAGAGACGCGGCATCCCGGCGCTGGCGCACCTGACCTGCGCCGCTTCCACAAAAGAGGAAGTGGCGGCTCTGCTCGACGGCTGCCGGAAGAACCATATTGAAAATATTCTTGCCCTTCGCGGCGACATCCCCCGGGGGAGCAATTTTCCATCCCCGGGGCAGTACCATTACGCCAGCGAGCTTGTGAGCCAGATCAAAGAAGCGGGCGGGTTCTGCATCGGCGCGGCGTGCTACCCGGAAGGCCATGTGGAGTGCGAGCACCGGGAAGACGACATCGATTTTTTAAAGCACAAGGTTGAGTGCGGCTGCGACTTTCTGACGACCCAAATGTTTTTTGACAATAATATTTTATATAATTTCCTGTACCGGATCCTCGCCAAGGGAATCCGCGTGCCGGTGGTTGCAGGCATCATGCCGGTCACCAACAGCAGGCAGATCCGGCGGATCTGCGCCCTTTCCGGCACGGCGCTTCCGCCGCGGTTCCGGAGGATCGTCGACAAATTTGCCGACCGGCCCGAAGCAATGAAACAGGCGGGGATCGCCTACGCGACCGAGCAGATCATCGACCTGATTTCAAACGGCGTCAACGCCGTCCACATTTACACCATGAACAAACCGGATGTGGCGGGAAAGATTCTGGAAAATCTTTCGGAGATCATCGGCTGACATGAAAATCCGTGAGGAAGAAGTCCTTCGATACCTGGGGTGCGGCGGCAGACCCGCGGATGAACGGCTGCGCCGTACGGTTGCGTCCTGTGTGGAAGCGCTCCGGAAAGCCTGTACGCCCCGGAGCGTAGCGCGCGTTTTTCCGGCCGGGTTTCCGGCCGGAGGCGTCCGGATCGGGAATCTTTTCTTTCCCGGCTCCGGTCTGCGAAACCACATCCGCGGGTGCGACAAGGCCGTCCTGTTTGCAGCCACTCTGGGGGCCCGGGCGGACATCCTGCTTTTGCAGGCGAGCAAAACCGATATGAGCCGCGCCGCGGTGCTGCAGGCGGCCGCCGCCGCGATGACGGAAAGCTACTGCGACGAGCAGGATGCGAAGATCGCCGCGGAAGCCGCGAAAGAAGGACTGTACCTGCGCCCGCGGTACAGTCCGGGCTACGGCGATTTTTCCATCGCGCACCAACGCGATATTCTGACGACCCTGGACTGCCCGAGGCGCATCGGCCTGTCCATGACGGAAAGCTGTATGCTGGTCCCGACAAAGTCGGTGACCGCCGTCATCGGGCTGACCCCCGAAAAATCCGGGTGCACGATTTCAAAATGCATGGAATGCAATTCCGAGAATTGCCCCTTCCGGAAGGAGACCGAAGATGAATCTGCGCAGTGAACTGGGAAAACGGATCGTATTTTTTGATGGCGGCATGGGTACGATGCTTCAGGCAAAGGGTCTGGGGGCGGGGGAACTGCCGGAAATCTGGAACCTGACCCGCCCGAAGGCCATAGCCGACATCCACAGGGCATATCTCGCCGCCGGCGCCGATATCATCAAGACCAACACATTCGGCGCGAACCGCGTGAAATTGGGGCAAAGCGGATATGGCGTCGATGAAATCGTCTCGTCCGGCGTGCGGCTTGCGAAGGAAGCGGCTTCCGCGTATGGCGCGCTGGTCGCCATGGATATCGGTCCGACCGGCAAGCTGATGAAACCGCTCGGCGACCTCGGGTTCGAAGAGGCCGTTTCCGTGTTTGCACAGGCCGCGAGGGCAGGGGAGCGCGCCGGAGCCGACCTGATCCTGATTGAAACGATGAGCGACTCCTACGAGTGCAAGGCCGCCGTGCTGGCGGCAAAGGAAAACACGTCCCTTCCCGTTTTTGCGACCGTCATTCTGGACGAGCAGGGCAAGCTGCTCACGGGCGGCGGCATCCCTTCCGTCGTGGCGATGCTGGAAGGGCTGGGCGTCGACGCGCTCGGCCTCAACTGCGGTGCCGGCCCGGATCAGATGAAAAAATACCTTCCCCGGCTGACGGAATGCTGCTCCATCCCGATCGTCATCAACCCGAACGCAGGCCTTCCGCATGAAATTGACGGCAGGAACGTCTACGACGTGAAGGAAGACGAGTTTGCCGCGGACATGAAGGAAATCGCGGAAGGCGGCGCCTGGATCATCGGCGGATGCTGCGGCACGACGCCGGAATATACCCGCGCGGAGCGGAAGCTCTGCGCGGACATCCCGCCCAGGCCGATTCGGAAGAAAAACCGGACGGTGGTTTCCTCGGGTTCCAGGGCGGTCGTTTTCGGGGACAGGCCGGTGCTGATCGGGGAACGCATCAATCCGACCGGAAAACCCGCGCTGAAACGGGCGCTGCGCGAGAACGATATGGATTACCTGATGCGCGAGGGTATCGCCCAGCAGCAGAACGGCGCGCAGATCCTGGACGTCAACGTCGGCCTGCCGGAACTGGACGAAACCGCCGTGCTGAGCCGCGCCGTGCGGGAAATTCAGAGCGTCGTCGACCTTCCCCTGCAGATCGACACGTCCAGCCCGTCCGCCTTGGAAGCGGCAATGCGCCTTTACAACGGCAAACCTCTTGTCAATTCCGTCAACGGCAAACCGGAGTCCATGAAAGCGGTTTTTCCGCTTGTCAAAAAATACGGCGGAACGGTCATTGCCCTGACGCTCGATGAAAACGGGATCCCCGGTACCGCGGAGGGCCGCTGCGCGGTTGCCGGTAAAATTTTAAAAACGGCGGCGGAGTACGGCGTCGAAAAGAAAGACATTATCGTTGATCCCCTTGCCATGACTATCAGCGCGGGGCAGAGAAACGCCGCCGTGACGCTCGGGGCGCTCCGCCTGGTGCGCGAAAGGCTGGGCGTCCGGATGTCGCTGGGCGTTTCCAATATCTCGTTCGGCCTTCCGGGCCGGGAGCAGATCAACGCGTCTTTCTTTACCATGGCGATGCAGAACGGCCTGAGCGCGGCCATTGTCAACCCGGGTTCCAAAGCGATGATGGATGCTTATTACGCTTTCTGTGCCCTGAGCGGCGCGGACGGCCGATGTATGGATTACATTTCCCGTTATTCGGCGCAGTCTGAGGAGAAAAAGCCGGCCGCCGGAAGCCGGGTTTCCCTGGGGGACGCGATTCTGAAAGGGCTGAAGGAGAGCGCCCGTCTTTCGGCACAGGCCCTGCTGAAAACGGAGGACCCGCTCCACATCATTCATTCGCAGATGATCCCGGCCCTGGATCAGGCGGGGAAAGGGTTTGAGAGGGGGACCCTGTTCCTTCCGCAGCTTTTGATGAGCGCGGAAGCGGCGAAGGCGGCGTTTGAAGTCCTGCGCGCCGAAATGAGTGAAAAAGGGGAGTCCGTGAAAAACGGAAGCGTTATTCTGGCAACCGTCAAAGGCGATATTCATGATATCGGCAAGAATATCGTGAAGGTGCTGCTCGAAAACTACAATTTCGACGTGATCGACCTGGGCCGTGACGTCCCGCCGGAAAAGGTGGTGGAGACGGCGGTGAGCAGAAAAGTGCGGCTGGTGGGCCTCAGCGCCCTCATGACCACAACCGTTGTCAATATGGAGGAAACCATCCGGCAGCTGCACCAGGCGGTTCCGGGGTGCAAGGTTATGGTCGGCGGCGCCGTGCTTACGCCGGAGTATGCGGAAAAAATCCATGCGGATTTTTATTCCAAGGACGCCATGGGGTCCGTCCGCTACGCGCAGAAACTGTTCGGCGGAAGTCCCGACTGAACCGCATTTTATGTAATCAAACAAAACGGAATGGAGATGAGACAATGGACTTTGCGTTTTGTAAAATGGAAATTTTTATTCCGGCGACTCACTTCGAAGTGCTGCGAAAAGCCCTGCAAAGCGCGGATGCCGGGCATATCGGCAATTACGACAGTTGCCTTTCCTACAGCGAAACGACCGGATGCTGGCGTCCCCTGAAAGGGAGCCATCCTTATAACGGCGAGGAAGACAGCCTCTGCACGGCGAAGGAATACAAGGTGGAGGTCGTCTGCAGGAGGGAAAAGGTGGACGGGACCATCCGCGCCGTAAAAGCCGTCCATCCATACGAAGAACCCGTCATCAATGTGATCCCCCTTTATCGGACGGGCGGCGATGCGTCCTGATTTCGGCCGGGAGAATCCCCGGGAGCAGGCTTGGTACCCGGGGGCTTTTCCTGCTTTTCCTGCGATGCTTTTTTGTCTTCTGGGTATTCACAGCAATCGCGCCGGCCCTCATGATGCCTTTTTTTCTCTTTCAATAAATTGCGCTGGGTCAGAATGAGGTTCAGGGTTCCGACGACCTGGACAAAAAAATTGCACATGACTTTGATGGACGCGTTGTCCAGGTCCTTCGTGATTGCGACGGCGAAGGATGTGGCAAGGTAGGACAATTCTTCGGGGGAATAGTCGCGCACCATTCGGAACCACCTCCCATTATTCTATGCGGAAAAATATTGCCGGTACCAAAAACGAGAAGGCACTCTTTCCGGGGACGGAAAAATCCGCTCATTTTGCTGAAAAGGCTGATGGAAATGGAAAAGAATCCAATGAAGAAATCGGTTACTTTCGTGGAGACTTTGGCGATTGTGGTTGGGATGATCATCGGGTCGGGAATTTTTCTGAAACCCGGCGTCGTCCTGAAAGACGCGGGTTCGCCGGGCCTGAGTATTTTGGCGTGGACAGCCGGCGGAGTGATTACGCTGGCGTCCGCCCTTTCCATCGCGGAAATCGCGTCCGCAATTCCAAGGTCCGGCGGCCTTTATCTTTATCTGGAAGAACTCTACGGGAAGCCCGCGGGATTCCTTTTGGGGTGGGTGCAGACCGTCGTTTCCTACCCGGCGTCCGTCGCGGCGCAGGCGATCGCTTTCGCAACCTATTCCGGCTTCTTCCTCCCGATGGACGGAATTCGGCAGAAACTGCTTGCGGTTTCCGTCCTGGTGTTTCTGCTCGTCATGAACATCCTTTCCACCAAATGCGGCGGCGTCATCCAAATGCTCGCAACGGTAGGAAAATTGATCCCGATCGCCGCGATTGTCGTTTTCGGCTTTCTGTCAAACGCAGCGCCGGGGTACGGCGGCGTCCGGAGCTGGCCTGCTTCCGGGGCCGGGTTCGGGGTTGCCATTTTGGGAACGCTGTGGGCGTACGATGGCTGGATCGGCGTGACCAACATGGCGGGGGAAGTCAAAAATCCGTCGAAAACCCTGCCAAAGGTCATCTCGCTGGGCGTTCTTTTCGTTATCCTGGTTTATGTCGTCTTCAACCTTGCCGTTTTCAAGGTCCTGCCGACCGGGACCATTATGGCGTCGGCAACACCGGGCGCGGATGCGGCAAAAGCGCTGTTTGGAAACGGCGGCGGAGCCTTCCTCACCGCCGGTATTATGGTCTCCACGTTCGGCGCTTTGAACGGATATCTGATGACGGCGGCGCGCGTGCCGCAGGTGATGGGCAGGAAAGGGGAGCTGCCCTTTTCCGGTGTGCTGGGCCGGATTCAGCCGAGGTTCGGGACCCCGGCGAATGCTTTGATTTTTCAGAGCGTGCTGGCGGTCGTCTATATTTTTTCGGGGACGTTCAATACTCTGACGGATCTGCTCGTATTTGTCCTGTGGATTTTTTTCACCATGGGCGTGGTCGGCGTGTTTCTCCTGCGGAAAAAGCGGGTGCCGCGGAAAGGGGAATACCGGGTGCCGCTGTATCCCGTTACCCCGGTGATCGGTGCTGTCGGCGGTCTGTATATTTTAGTCAGCACCGTCGTCAGCGACCCCGTCAAATCTCTGATCGGCATAGGAATCACGTTTGCCGGGCTTCCTGTTTTCTATTACCGGAAGCGCAAAAACGGCGGCCGGGCAGAAAAATGAACAAAAAACGATCCGGGCCCGCATGGTCGGTGAAAGCACCGGATCGTTGAAAGGCATCCCGCAGAACCGATGCTCCGCGGGATGCTTCCTATCAGAAAACAAATTTATTTGACGGATACCACGGCCGAAGCCGTGTCTTTTGCCTGGCTGACCACGTTTCCACCGCCCGACACAAGGCCGGAAACGGTGCTTGCGACTGCACTGCCCGCCTGCCTGCCGCCGGAAACCGCCTGAGAAACGGCGCCGGCCACCTGACTGCCGACCTGTTTCCCTTCCGACTGAACCTTGGAAACGGTGGCGGAGGCAGTCTTGTTTAAGTCGTTCCCGTCACTGGATGCACCGGAAGAGGCATTTGTGTTGCGGCACCCGGTAAAAGCGAAAACAAACACGATGGCAATTGCCGCTATCCATAGAAGCAAAACGCTTTTTTTCATTTTAATCCTCCTTTCCGGATTTATCTTTTCCATTTTGGCGATAAAATGCGGAAAGGATTTGAAATGTTCCAGCTTATGCGCTTTTCCGTGTTAAAAATACAGGCGGTGTTCCCGTAAAATTTTCGGATGTTATTTTTCGTGCTGTGGTCGGTACAGCCACGGAACGGTTTTCCAGATCAGGATGCGGCGTTTCAAGTCGGAATCGGTTTTGCGGTCCACAGAGAGGAGTCTGTCGTAACCGGAAAGGTTCAAGAAGGGCCTCACGGCGCGGTAACTGCTTCCTTCGCGTAACATAACGTCCACGGCATCCATCACGGTACGGGGAATTTTTTCTTTTTCCAACAGACGCAGCAGTTCGGCGTCGTTTCCGCAGGAAGATTTGGCCGTATCCAGAACGTGGAGGACGGCTTCCACCTTCTGGAAAATTTTCAGCCCGGCAACGCTTTGTTTTCCCTTTTTGAATTCACCAATCTGCTCACGCCGGAGCAGGACCGGAGACTGCGCGACCGTATCGGCGGTCAGCATGCTCTGCAGGACGAATTCTTCCGCGTAGCCATAAGCGCAGTTTTCGTCAAAATCAACTTGTTTCGACCTCAGGAATTCACGCCGTACCAGGATCGCGGCGAGATCCGGACCGGCTTTTCGGCGAAACGCATCTTTTACGAAATGGACTCCGCTAGGCTGGCGGATGGCGCTGCTGATGGCGCGCCTTTCGGCGGCGCGGACTTCGTCTTTTGTGGCACAGCCAAAAATGAGATCCGCGTGGGAACGCTTTGCCGTGTCCAGATACTGCGGAAGAAAATTGGTGTAAAGCCTGCGGGCAGACAGGAATGTGAGGTATTCGCTTCCCGCTTTCTGTACCGCGGTGTTCAGCGCAGCGGGAACGGCGGAATCGCCGTTTTGAATCACAAAGCCGTGCAGGCCGAGCTTTTTAATCAGCAGAACGGCCTGCAGCACGGTTCGGTCCACAGAACCCATATCCACAATGACAAATTCCACAGGAATGCCTTCGGTTTGCTTGGCGGCAAACGAAACAATGCGCGGAATCTCATTTTCCATATTTTTCACGGGAATGAGTATGGAAAGTTCCGAAACCTGCACCGAAAACCCATCCTTTCCTAAGAATTGCGACCCTTCGTAAAGCGGACACGAGCAATTTTAAGGGACATTCGATTGCCTATGTTTACTTGTCTGCAGCTTTTTTCCGGTCGATTTCTTTCAGACACCGGGCCGCGGAAAGAAGTCCGCCGTCATCGATAAAATGTTTCAGCCGGTCTGCGATTTCGTTCGGCGGTTCTTTCATGCCGTTTCTGGCCCATTGGATAATCATCCCCACAAGCCCGTATGTATAAAATTCGGCGATAAAAAGCTTGTCTGCGTCTTTTATATCATGTCCTTCTTTGACACTGTCTGCAAGTTGGTTGACGATTTTTAGAAGCATTTCTTTGGTTTCACGGAAGAAATAATCATAAAAAATGTTCTGCCCGGTTACATTGAGCGCGCGGGTATAAAAATTTTTTCCCCGCTTCATAACGTTCAGTGCCCTCAGAATTACCGTACTCCAGTCCGGGTCCGTGGATGCCTGGGAAAGCGTGAGCACAACCTCGTTGTAGTAGATCCAGCTTACCAGGTCGTATTTATCCTTAAAGTGATAGTAAAAGGTTTGCCGGTTCAATCCGCAATTTTGGACGATATCTGTCACGGTGATCTTTTCAAGGCTTTTCTGCTTCATCAGCTCTTTGATAGACTCGGCCATGGCTTTTTTGGTAATCGAAGATTCGGACATTTGTAATCATACCCCATCCGCTCACTTAAAACATCGAACAGTGGCAACTTTTTTCCAAAGGCCTACAATTTAAGTGTATCAGAATTTCCGTTCCTTTTCAACTCTTGCGTTTTTGGTCGGGATTATAAATTTCGGCGGAAAGTCTTGCATTTCTTCTGAAAATATGATATGATAACAAAGCTGTCAAAAATTGAAGGCTTGGGGTATTAGCTCAGCTGGGAGCGCAGAGCATCCGGTAAGCAACACCTCAGAG
>ENA-UOOI01001207-UOOI01001207.1-fermentation-metagenome-genome-assembly--contig:-NODE-1207-length-28159-cov-3.807785_pt1 | contig 28159 bp, 17 predicted proteins | sample MGYA00245779_ERZ724027 | MGnify/ENA primary metagenome ERZ724027 (study PRJEB28704, sample SAMN03018318) | fermentation metagenome | biome: anthropogenic terrestrial biome; feature: soil; material...
GACCGATAAAACCGGAGTGTCCGGTGAAGCAATTGGCAGTGATGATAATTGGATTACAAATGCAGCAGAGGGAAGCTTAAACGGAGGAGAGGCATTCAGTGGCTATACACTTATGAGTCAGGATGCTAAATATAACAATGCATTATCAGGAACCGGAAAGGCATTTACCTTTGAGACAATTGTAAAACCGTACTCCAATTCAAAGAATAGTGTACTCCTCTCAAAAGGAGATACACAGGTTGCGCTGAAAACACAAAGCCAGGGGACAGGTCTTGAATTTTTTGTATATCAGGGTGGAAGCTGGAAGAGCGTTTCCTGCTCATTTCCTGCCAACTGGGCAGGAGAATGGCATCAGGTTGTGGGAGTCTATGACAGTGGAAAAATCTCTATTTATGTGGATGGAACATTGATGAAGACAAACACGGTAAGTGATGGAATCTCAGCGAGCAGCAGCCCCGTAGGTGTAGGATACGATTCTATAGAGGGACGAAAGGTAGATGGCGAAATCTCTGTTGCTCGTATATATACAAAAGCGCTTACGAAAGACGAGATTAATGGGCAAAGATCGGTGAAACCGGCAATCGGTGCAGATGATGATCGCGTGCTTTTATGGCTGGATTATGCAGACGGACATGAGGCAGCCGAGGTACGTGGATGGGACTACTATGCCGAGGATTATGCACACACAAATTTATACAAGGAAGAAATCAAAGGTAAATTCTATGGATATGGCGGTGATTGGGGAGATGTTCCCAATGATAACAGCTTCTGCGAGAACGGACTGATTAGTGCAGACAGAACACCACAGCCGGAACTGGCAGAGGTGAAATATCAGTATCAGAACTATTGGTTCAGTGCAGATGTTGCAGATCTGGATGCCAGAAAAGTGAACGTTTACAATGAGAGCAACTTTACCAATCTGAACAGGTATGATGTAACATGGCAGCTTCTTGAAAACGGGCAGGTCATCCAGGAGGGTACTGTAGAAAATCCGGATGTTGCTCCGCAGAAAAAAGGAACGATTGATGTACCATTTACAATGCCGGAAGAAATCAAGGACGGCAGCGAATATTATTATCTGAATATTTCTGTAGGTCTGAAACAGACTGAAACATGGGCAGATGCCGGTGCAGAGATGTCCTGGGGACAGATCAAAGTTCCGGTTGAAGTAAAACAGGCAGCTCCGGTTATCAGTGAAAAAGAGGTGCAGACAACGGAAACGGATACTGCATGGAATGTAGCCGGTGAAAACTTCAGCTTCTCAGTTGATAAGGCCACAGGAATCATGCAGAACTATACCTATGAAGGTGAAGTACTGGTTCAGCAGGGACCAACACCAAACTTTTGGAGAGGTCTTGTGGAGAACGACAAGACGTCGTTTGATGCTAAGTGGGCAAGTGCGGCAGAAACAATTATTGTAGAAAAAATTGAAGTAGCAGAAAACGAGGCAGGACAGACAGTAATTACGTCCGACATTGTATTTCCAAATGCCGGAAATACAAAAGAGACCATGGTATATACAATCAATGGTGAAGGGCAGATTACGGTCGGAATGAAGGTGGATGCCACTGCAAGTGGTATGGGCAGTTTTATCAGAGTAGGATCCATGATGACACTTCCGGCAGGCTTTGAGAACGTGGCATGGTACGGAAATGGGCCGGTGGAAACCTTCAATGACAGAAAGACAAACGGAAGACAGGGAATCTGGAATAATACAGTAAGCAGCTTCTTCTATCCTTATCTGAAGGTGGATGATTCAGGTAACCTGACCGATGTAAACTGGATTTCTGTACAGAATCCTTCAGGCAATCATGCGCTTTTAGTAGCGGCAGCCAATACCGTTGAGGCAAGTGCCCTGCACTTTACGCCGGATGATTTGAATTCATCAGGTCATGTATATGGAATAACTCCGAGAGATGAGACAATATTAAGCGTCAACTATGGTTCTCTCGGAACCGGCGGAGCGACCTGTGGCCCCGGACCTCTGAGCCAGTATCAGCTTCCGTCCAGCAAGGTATATGAGTGGGAATTCACGATGATGCCGGTTGCAGGCGATGCGACGGCGGCACAACTGTCCGATGCGGCAAAATCTTATCACACGGTAACCTCTTTCAGCCATGAGGATTACGATAAAGAAATAGCCGACGAACTGATTAAACGGATCGATTCTTTTGTTGTCTATGATTACAGCCAGCTGGCAGATATCGAGGATTTGCAGGCGGATGTGAATGCCATGACAGAGGCACAGAAGACACTTGTGAACGAAGACAAGAACAGAACAGAGCTCGTTGAACGGTATCTGAATGAAGTAAAAGCATTAGCTGATAAAGAGACATATCTTCAGGATGAAAGCAAGCATCAGATGCAGATTCCCTATAATACGTCTGCGGCTTTCAAAAAGGATGGGGAAAGTGTCGTAATGAACGGAGAACTTTCAGTTCCGTTTAACGATATTTTGAATCCGGTACTGGAGGGTAATAATTCTTTCACAATTGAGGTGAATATGACCCCCCGGGGAAACAAGGATTACAACATGTTTGCAGGTAAAGGAGATTATGCATTTGCTCTTCGTTCCAGAGAAGAAAGCAAAGTAGATTTCCACATCTACGCAGGCGGTTCCTGGAGGAGTATTCTGTTTGATGACATGCCGGCAGAGATGAAAGCAAACTGGCAGAATCATGAGCATCAGGTAGTAGGTATTTATGATGCCGAAAACAATAAAATTCAATTATATGTCGATGGCACCATGCTTGCAGAGCAGGCGACCAATACAACCGAGGGTGTGGCCCATTCCGATTATAATCTGACCATAGGAGGATGCCCGTCTACAGGAAGGTCATCCAACGCAGATTTCAAGAACATCCATATTTACAGCAAAGCATTGACAGCAGCCGAGGTTAAAGCACAGTATGCGGCGCAGCCGGCAATCACCGCCGGGGATAAAAATGTAGAATTATGGGTAGATTTTGAAAACATTCAGCACAAGGATAAGGAAAGCATCTACAAAGTAACAATCGATCCGGAAAGTGCAGCGATTGAAACCGGAAGTTCCAGAGAATTTACCATGCAGACGGATAACGCCAAGGCAGAGGTAACAAACGCCGACTGGAGTGTGTCAGATGAAAACGGAGAGACAATCGATGGAATTGAAGTGACAACAGATTCCTCCGATTACACGAAGGCTGTCGTAACGGTCGAAGAAGATGTTCCAGACGGCACAACAGCAATTCTCAAGGTTTCAAAGGTGAATGGAAAAGAGAGTTTAAGTGCGAAAGGATCTATTCTGACAGTTGTAAAATCAGAGGAAACACGCATCATCAAGGATTCCGGAGCGGATCAGCTGAACACCTTGCTTCCCGATACGGCACAGTTTACGGAAGGCGAGGAAAAAAGCAGCAGTGCATTGAAGGGATATTTCTCGGTAAATGATCAGGATAAGATCGTCAATGAGGCTCTTGCAGAGGGTAAGGCGTTTACGGTATCCTCCAGAGTTTATGTTCCGGCCTCCTGTAAAGAGAGTACAGGACTGTTTGATAACCATGAAAAGCACAACATGATTGCAGGTATCGGGGATAATTCCTTTGCATACCGGATTTATTACAACAAGAATAATGGGAATATCAAGATTGATGCCTATATCAGTGATGGGGAAAATTGGGATCAGATTTCCAGCGAGAACCTTGACAATACTTTCTTTGACAAGTGGCATACGATATCCGTGGCATATACGGGTACAGAACTGAAACTCTATGTGGATGATGATGTGGCGGCAGAACTTGGTGAGGTTAATGTTACATCCATCAATAAAAATGATGAAACTTTTTCTGTAGGATATGAGCCGCAGAAAGCCGAAAGCAGACAGTCCGAGCTTACTTTTGAGCAGGTACGGGTATTTAGCCGTGCGCTGACAGTCGATGAGATAAACAATTCAGAGAATCCTGAGGCAGAGGATGTGGTTCTATGGCTGGATTTTGAAGAGGAGGATTCAGCAGCCACAAAAATTGATAAGGAAAACCTGAGACTTCTTGTGGAAAACTGCCAGAGTCAGGTGAAAGAGGATTATCTGGAAACAGGCTGGGCAGAATTTGAGAAGCATTGGCAGAGGCAGCGGAAGTGATGGTTAATGATGCGGCAACAAAAGTGGAAATACAGACTGCCGATACAGCCTTACGTGAAGTAAAGAATGCACTTATTTATGTAAAAGACCTGAAGGACGCAGTGAACAGCGCCAAGGAAGAAGTCGTTCCTCAAAAGGATACGTATACAGCTAAGTCCTACGAGGTATTCGAACAGACACTGGAGGCTGCAGAAGAAGCACTTAAAAAGGCTGATGCGGCTCAGTCGGAGATTAACACGGCGAAGGTTCAGCTGTTGGATGCAAGAAGTCGTCTGGTAAAGATGGCGGATAAAGAAGCGTTGAAGGCTGCAATTGAGTCTGCAAAAGCCATCAAAGAGAAGGATGTTACGCAGGACTCCTGGGAGAGACTTACAGCAGCGATTAACGCAGCAGAAGCAGTTTATGAAAAAGAGGAGGCAACTGAGAGCGAGGTAGCGGCAGCCATTTCAACCTTGAACCAGGTGGTTGAATCCCTTGATCCGGCTGTCGATAAGGAACTTCGTATTATCACGAATCCGGAAGACTTTATCGGAAACGTAGAGGAAACGGCAGTATTTACCGTGGTGGCTGAAGGAACAGACTTAAGCTATCAGTGGCAGTACTGTAACGTAAACTCTAATATCTGGAGAACTTCTGTCATGGCGGGAAGCAATACGGATGCAATCAGTGTTCCGATTACGAAAGCCAGAGATGGACAGAAATACCGCTGTGTGGTTACAGATGGAGATGGAAAGACCGTGACGTCCGAGATGGCAGCAGTGAAGATTGGTGCCGTAGAAGGTGCACCGGAAATCACGCAGCAGCCGAAAAGCTATAGCGGTGAGGTTGGCGATACTGCAGAATTTACCATAGAGGCCAAAGGAGAAAACCTGACCTACGAGTGGCAGTATTGTAACGCGGACTCCAATATCTGGAGAGTGTCTTCCATGGAAGGAAGCCAGACAAATACGGTCAATGTCCCGGTTTGGAACTTCAGAGACGGACAGAAATACCGCTGTGTAGTCACAGGTGAAAGCGGAAGAATTGTCATATCGAATATGGTAATTATAGCAGTAGATGCAGATTAAAAGAGGGTAATACCGGAAGGGGTTATATAACCCCTTCCGGAAATAGAACAAGTGGACGGAAAACCATATATGAGGAGGGTGTGTTATGATAAAAAACAAAATGAAAAAAGGTATTTCAATCGGATTGGTACTGTCGATGGGAATTTCTCTTCTGCCCGCTGTTTCTGTATACGCTGCGGGGAATGATAATGCTTCTGGTGAGATTCAGGAAACGCCGGGGGAGAGTAGTAAAACATATGAACCATGGAAGCATGGATATCGTTTTGTGGATGTACTTAACTGGGAAGCGTCTACGGATCCATATGCAGAGGAAATGAGAGCAGAAGTTCCTCTGCAGAAACGGAATGAGTCGTTTGCAGCAACCCAGGTTAATCCGAATCTAAATCCGGCTACAGAGCTATATGCCATTTCATCCGGAAATTATCGTTCTACGGATGTAAGTGAGGCACCATGGCATGGAAACATGTCATATGATGAATTTTCCTATAATGCTTTTAAATTCTGGCAGTATACAGACTATGTCGGAGCGGGCGGGCGCCCGACATCCGGAATCGAACGGGGAAGCAAGGATAAAGAATACGGAACAGTGGCACTGCCCATCCCTGCAGCGGTAAATGCCGCACATAAAAACGGGGTACGTGCACTGGGTGAATACTTTGTACCAAGGATTCCGCAGTACACGGAAGAATGGTTATACAAGGCGGAAGATGGCAGCTTTCCTTATGCTCAAAAACTGATTGACATAATGAACTATTATGGGTTTGACGGCTATTTTATCAATCAGGAAGAGAGCATTGAGGCGTCTTATGTTCCTCTTTTCCGGGAGATGCTGACATGGATGCGCAAGCAGGGCTGCTATATCCAATGGTATGATTCAATTACAGATAGCGGGAGTGTTTCTTATCAAAATCAATTTAATAGTAATAACAGTAGATGGGTGTGGAATGAAACGAATGGGCGTGTTACCGATTCCATTTTTTTAAACTATTGGAATAACCCCCAGATGCTGAAGGCATCCGCCGAGTACGCAAAAAGTTTGAAGCTGGATCCGCTTGAGACGGTCTTTTATGGCGTAGAAGGGGGGCAGTGGAAATACGGCAAAGATCTGGACGGAATCCTGGATGAGAGTGGAAATCCTGTATTAAGTATGGCAATCTGGGGAAGCGATTTCTATCGTGAACAATATGCCAAGGATGAGAACAAACGTTATCAGCCGGAATATCAATGGGCATCTGAGGAACGGGAACGTATGTATTTTACCAGTCCCAGTGAAAATGCCGGAGAATATGATACATCCGATATTGACCGCAGTGATATAGAGGTGGGGACTCCCGCTTTTAAAGGCTTCTCACGTTATATAACGGAACGTTCTGTAATAAATGGAACTACATTTTCATCAGATTTTAATAACGGACATGGTATGCAGTATTTTCAAAATGGGGAAGTCAGCCGTAACATGGAGTGGACGAACCTGAATCTGCAGGACATCCTGCCAACCTGGCAGTGGTGGATTGAGGGCGACGGTGGGCTTAATCTGGATTGGGATTATGGTTCTACATATGAGAGAATCGTTCAGGGAAAAGTTCTGCCTTTCGAATATCAACAGATTGGGGCTTATAATGGCGGATCCTCCCTGGTTGCTTACGGGAATCTGGAAGGGAGCAGTTTTATCAATCTATATAAGACAGATCTGGATATTCAGGCTGATTCGAGTATCTCATTGACATATAACAAACCATCCTCCGATGAATCTGAAATTCGGCTGGGAATGATTTTTAAGGATGCTCCGGACACAAAAGAATATCTGCCGATTGAGGATGCGGGAGAACAGACAGACGGCTGGAAGACGGCAGAAATCGCTTTGGGAGAATATGAAGGCAGAGAATTGGCTGCCGTTGGCATCGAACTTGCATCTGACGAAAGAATATCTGACTATCAGGTAAACTTTGGTCAGATCAATATAAGCGACGGTACGGATTACGCACCTTCTGCTCCGGAGAATTTTAAACTGGAAAAGGTATTTGATGAGACGGGGGAACTGTCATTTTCCTGGGAACTGGAGGATTATGATACAGTCAAAGCATATTATGTTTATGCCGGTTATTCGGATGGAAGCGAAAGATTTGTCGGCGGAACATATGCGGATAACCTGTATATCCAGAATCTGGAGGATCGTGACAACATTGTATCATTCAAGCTAAGGGCTGTAGGTAAAGATGGATCCGAAAGTGAGGCAACCGTTATTGACTTTAACAACAATGACTTCATCTCTGATATAAAAGTGGTCAGCGATGAGAATAAACTTGATGTTACATGGGAAGAAGCGAATGAGGATTTTGATTCTGTCGAAGTGACTCTTGATTATTTTTATGACCCCGAGGAGTCTGTTTCAACAGTCGTGGAAAAGGGTGAAAAACATGCCTTATTGAATGTACCTTTGGAAGATGGAAGCCGCTTCTTTCTGACCTTTATAATGAATAAAGGTAGCTCAAGTGCAAGTCAGCCGGTTAATTACTTTGGTACACTTGCCGATCATTATGCAGAGCCGTATGATGGAGAGCTGAGATTTACAGACAGCGGAGGGATTAACTTTACCGCACCCTCTTCTTCTGACTGGAAGGAAACCACTCTGGATATTGAGGGACAGTCTTCAAAAAAATACACACGTTTTTCTGGCAGTGCGATGCGGAATATTGCTATACCTGAGGACAAAGTGGTATCAATTACTGTAAAGGACTTATCCGGTAATGAATCTTTGCCGGTTCGTTATATGCTGCAGGACGGACAGATAATTGATCTTAACCTTGATCCGGAAAAGGAAATCAGTGCGGATGAATTTCCGGATGAGGCCTTACGAGAAACAATTAAGGAGAAAATAGGTTCTACCATTGGTAATGTCACTTCTTACGAAGGAGCTTTGGATCTGTCCGATACAAATGTGAAGGATCTGACAGGATTAGGCTTGATTACGGGCATTACGAAACTGGATATCTCCGGAAGCGGAGTTTCGGATGTATCACCGGTTAAGAGCCTGAAAAAACTGGAGACGCTGATTGCGAAGGACACAGAGATTGAAACCATTAAGAAAGATACACTGCCTCTATCGCTGGTATCCCTGGAGCTTTCGGATAACGGCATGCTGATTTCCGTCGAAGAGGGAGCCATCTCGGCGCTCATCAATCTGGAAAGCCTCCGGATTCAGAACTGCCCGGCGCTGAAGACCCTTTATCTGACGGGAACAACACTAAAAGAAATCGATCTGACCGGCTGCACGGCTCTGACGCATTTCTATGGAAACAACAGCCAGCTGGATACGATTCTCTATGGAAACCCTGCTGATTTCAACAAGATTGAGTTGTTTGATATCTCAGGCAGCAGATTCGATCTGTTAGATGGAACCTCTGAAAGGGGTTTGCTGGATGCACTGGCTGAGGCCAAAGGTACGGATTCTGTAAAATTCGACGGTCAGAAGCCGGAAGCATATATTGGTACTATGCCTGAATCCGTGATCGTACAACAAAACAGTGAGAAGTTCCGGGTTATGGATTACTTTGACAAGTTATATAAAGAAGCGAAAACGGTCAGAGGAAATCTGTTTGCGGAATTGCAAGGAAAGGACTGGATCGCCTCCGATTACGTGATTGCGGATAAGATCACGCCTCCGGGCAAGGTCTATGTAGAGATCCTCGACAGTGAGGGAAATGTGATTAATAGGCCGGAGGATACCGGAGAACCGGCTGTGGATACGGATACCAACGTGGCACTGAAGAATGCCACGGTACTGGGAGGCACAGGGCAGAATTCAGGCGAAACGTATGCGATGCTGTTTGACGGAAAGACATCGACTAAATGGTGCACAAACGGAAACAGCGGATGGATGGCCTTTTACCTGGGTGAGGCTGTCACAGTCGGAAACTGGAAGACGACGCATGCCGAGGTGAACAATGAACCATCCGGCTTTAATACAGAAGACTTTGAGCTGCAGATCCTGAATACTGACGCTGTCGGCACGGATGAGGAAGCCTTCATCACTTCAAAGCCTGGAAGCGCTATCCTTGGAAATGATAAAAACTGGACGACAATTTCCCATATAACCGGAAACACACAGATGGTAGTGGATACGGAGATCGAAGACGCACCGGAGGCAAGGGTCTACCGCCTCAAGGTCAATAAATCCATTAACGAAGGCCAGTATGCAGCTATACGGATCCATGAACTGGAGCTGTATGCCGCGGACGCTGCCGCAAGGGATTATGACGGAATCTTTGAACCGGATACAGCGGGCACTTATCAGGCCAACTTTATGAAAGGCAAAAAGCTTTTGAATACCCTGACCATTGACGTACAGGAAGAAGGGGCAAAAGAGCTTCGGATCAACACGGAACCAGAAGACTTTGTGGGAAGTATTGAAGAGACAGCAATCTTTGCAGTGGAAGCAGAAGGAACCGGTCTGACCTACCAGTGGCAGTATTGTAACGCGGATTCCAACATCTGGAGGATCTCTTCTATGGCAGGTAATGATACCATGGAGATCCATGTTCCGGTCACAAACCTACGGGATGGACAGAAGTATCGTTGTGTGGTAACCGATGCAGATCACAATACAGTAATATCGAAGGCGGCAGCACTGAAAGTCGGTACTGCAGACGGAGCTCCGATTATCACAGAGCAGCCGGCAGATTATACGGGCGCGGTCGGCAAAATGGCCGTCTTTGTTGTAAAGGCAGAAGGAACAGACCTAAACTACCAGTGGCAGTATTGCAATACAGACTCCAACATCTGGAGAGTATCCTCTATGGAAGGAAACCAGACAAATACGGTTAGCGTACCGGTGTGGAACTTCAGAAATGGACAGAAGTACCGCTGCGTGGTGACAAGTGATAATGGAAGGATTGCTATATCAGATGTGGTGGAAGTATCCGTAGAATAAGAAACAAGTAAAAAGGATTCCGGAAGAAGTGAAATTCTTCTTCCGGAATTTGTAATCGTGCATCATGGAATCTCACATTTACATTGTAGTATTAATGAATATAATGTAAAATATGGTAAAAAACACAATGAAATAGGGAGGAATGGATAAAATGAGGAAAAAAGAACTAGGTATATTTTTGTCAGTGGCACTGCTGGTATCCATGGCCGGATGTGGAGGGGCAGAAAAAGAAGATCAGGCAGGGGCAGGATCTGCGTCAACAGCTGTTTCACAGTCAGCGGATTCCACTTCGATTGAAGAAAAGACGGAACCTGAGGAAGATGCAGATTCAGCGGATACTTCATCGTCTGAAGGTGAAGCAGATACCGGAGAAGAGGATGCGGCGGCATCTTCCGAGAATGAAGCAGATGCGGGAGACGTTGATTCAACAGAAGCGTTGAATGTGGCGGAAGACGCCTTCACTTTTGATGCTCTGGTCAGTCAGGTGGGAGAACCTGAGGCAGATACACTCAAGACAATCGGTGTCGAAGAACCGGCAGACACCTATAATGTGAAACTGTTTGGAGAAGATGCTTCCATGGTGATTACTTCCGAGGAAGATGTTGTGCAGAAAATAACCGTTACCTTCCCGTCAAGCAACATCGATTCTGTACGAAATGCAGTTTCCGAGCAGATTGCGCAGGATGGGGAAGAGGAAGACAAATCGACCACATGGACGTTTGAAGATAAGTCTGTTAGCCTGTCACCAGAAGGTGATGGCTGTGTGATTGACATAAAGTAAATGGTGTGTAAAAAAATTCACACCACGGAACAAAAGCTAGAGGGGAAATACTGTGAGTACAAAAAAAGAGAAATTCATGATGAGTTTCATGAAAGGGATCAACATTCTATGGATGACATCTGTTTTCGCATACATTTGGAATCATAGCTATGTACAGAACGTGGAACGTGTACGCGATCAGGAAATGAATTTAGTCTTCCTTCTTTTATTTGCAGTTTTTTACATAGGACTGGCACATATCTATGATGCCTTTGAGATCTGTACAGCCGGAGTTGGTGAACTGATATTATCACAGGGACTTGCGTTTATTCTCAGTGACGGAGCACTGCTGCTGATTGGCGGTCTGATAAAAAAGCAGTTTCCATCGATGTTTCCGGTATTGGCTGGATTCACTTCTCAGATTGCCTTTTCCTGTTTGTGGACTAACCTGATGGACAGGGTTTTTGTTTTCCAAATTCGTCAGAAAAAGGCTGCATTCGTTTATTGCGACTCGAAGGACGGGTGTTATTCGGATGATATGGAAGAAGTGATCCGTTCCAGATATCTCTCAAAGTTTCAGACTGTCCGGTGGATCTGTTTGTCAAAGGGAATCCGGCCGGCCATTCGGGAACTGGAGGGGATCAATATCGTGTTCCTGCGAAAGATTCCGGAACATGAGCGGACGATACTTCTGACATATTGTCTGGAACATCAGATTGTCGTCTATCAGCCTCCCGGGATCGGGGATGTTCTGATGAGTGGCGCAAGGCAGATAAATCTTTCTCATATGCCCATGATGCGGGTAGACTTTTCTTCTCCCGGCTATGTGTATACGTTTGTAAAACGAGGGATGGATCTTGTTTTATCGATAGCCGGTATGCTGATCTTGTCGCCGCTTTTGCTGCTGACGGGTCTCGGTGTAAAACTTCAGGATGGCGGAAACGTGTTCTACCGGCAGGTTCGTCTGACAAAGAAAGGAAATCCGTTCTGGATATATAAATTCCGGAGCATGTGTGGGGACGCGGAAGCGGATGGAAATGTGAGACTGACAACGGAGCATGACAGCCGAGTGACTCCGGTTGGAAGGTGGATCCGTGCGGTCCGTCTGGATGAACTCCCGCAGCTGTTCAATGTACTGAAGGGCGACATGTCTCTGGTGGGGCCAAGGCCAGAACGCCCGGAACTTACCAGACAATATACAAAAGATCTTCCGGCGTTTCAGCTGAGAATGCAGGTCAAAGCCGGAATCACCGGATATGCCCAGGTGTACGGAAAGTACAATACTTCTCCACATGATAAACTTCAGATGGATCTGCTGTATATTACCAGCCCTTCTATTTTTCATGATCTGAAGATCCTTCTTGTGACTTTAAAAGTCATATTTATGAAGGAAAGTACACAGGGAGTGAAGACGGATGAAAAGATGGAATCCGATGAGCAGCTAGAAGCAGATGAGAAGATGGAGCTCGAATGGGAAAGTGAAAGAAAAATTATTTAGAGGTAACAAAATGAAGTATAGCGTAGTGATACCATTATATAATAAAGAAAAATATATCGCCCGGGCGCTTTCCAGTGTGCTGTCTCAGACGTGTCAGAATTTTGAAATCCTTGTCGTTGATGATGGATCGACCGACCATTCGTTTGAAAGGGCTTCACAGATCGATTCAGAGAAAATCAAGATGATCCGGCAGGAGAACCAGGGCGCTGCGACGGCCAGAAACACCGGGATTGCATGTGCTTCCGGCGATTATATTGCCTTTCTGGACGCGGATGATGCATGGAGAGAAGATTACCTGGAAACCATGGATCACCTGACGGAAACATATTCGGAAAGTGATATCTATGTTACGGCTTACGCGATCCATATGAATAAAGGAAAGGTTCGGTATTCCGGCCGGTTATCTCCGGAGACGGGATGCCTGGACAGCTACTGGCTGACGTTTCAGTACCCCTACGATTTTGTGTGGACTTCGGCGACCGTCATTCAAAGAGAGGCCATTCAAAACGCAGGAGGATTCAAACCGGGCGAAAAAATCGGACAGGACCTGGACTTGTGGGCCCGTGTCGCACGAGAAAATCCGAAAGTCGCCTATTCTTCAAAGGTTTGTGTGGACTATCACCGTATGGCAGAGGAAAATGCGAGAACCAGGGTGAAGATCGCATATGCGGGGGCATTTATTAGTGATCTGGAGGAAGAATTGCTCCATCAAAAGCATACAAAAGAAGAATGCGATATGATTCAAAAGAAGTATGATTTGAAAATGACGGCGTATATCTTTACCTGTATTCTTGCCGGGGAGAAACAACGGGCGGCCGGAGCTTTTCAGTCATGGAAAGGGAAGACAACATCGAAAACAAAGCTGCTGCGGGCAGGCCTTCGTATTTCGATGTATACGCCGCAGTTCCTGAATCGCTGGATCTATTCCGTCCGGCTTCGAGTCTTTTAAAAGGTAGAAGATGATGACATCCGTTTTATTATGTGTTGTGTTACTAATCATAGACATGGCGATTGTGCTGCGTTACAGAGAGAATTATGTTCGTGCCGTGATTCTGCTTTCCTGTGTCTATCTGATTTCCCTGACGATTGCTCAGGAGATGGATCTTACATTTACCGTATATTTTGTGTTTCTGTTCCTGGTGTTACTCGATCAGTCAAAAGGTGTGTCAAAACTCCTGCTTTGCTATGGCATATATATGGTTTTGTATGCGGTATATGGAATGATTTTCCAGGAAACGATGAACACGGCAAGTGTCCTGATTACCAGGTATGGTTTTTTGCTGTTGGCATTGCTGCAGATTGACATGCGTCTGCCTAAGTCCTTTCGACCGGTGTCAGATCTTTTGTTTGCCTTACGCATGGGGACAGCAACGGAGATTATATTGAGTATCTATCTGTTTTTCTTCGGGGATCTGGAAGGAAGGCTTACCATGAATCACCACGCGATTGGGGGTTCCCTGTCCGTGGGACTGGTGGTCCTCTGTATTGTATTATATTTTTATGACCAAAACCTGTGGCAGGAGCATTTTTTATGGCTGTATCTTCTGGTGAATGTAGCAATTATATTACTTTCTGGTACACGCGGTTATTATGCCATGGCCGGTCTTACGTTAATCCCTTTTGCAGGGTGTTTTTTGATGGACCGGAGACATTATCGTTTTCGATGGATGGCGGCGGCTGTACTGGGGTTCCTGTTGTGCGGCCTGATGCTCTTCGCATTTGATCCAATCTGGGAGTATGTTGTAAGCGTGTTGCGCCTGGATGAGTCGGTCGGATATCGTGTCTATGAGAATGATTTCATCAAATCGCTTTATTCTGTTGAGCCATGGTATCACAAACTGTTTGGATTCGGGCTTGGGGGACGGGCTGATCATTTACCGGAAACGCTGGGTATTGCCTGGCAGGCCTCTCAGGGTAATCAGTGGATGGCAGAGAAACTTCTCACGGAGACAACGTGTCATAATTACTGGTATACGGTGTTATTCAAGCAGGGAATCTTAGGACTGTTTTTTGTAGTTATTATTTTATTTACTGTCTTTCGCAGAACTTTTTGCAGACAGTCAGAAACCGGCCTTCGCAATTCGGCTTTGTTTTTCGGGGTCGGGATACTAATTTCACTGACGTACCGGATTTCATCTACCTGCGGGGTTTTTGAAATGATGGTATTTATATGGTCAGCAGAAATCGTAACGAAAGAGGAGAGCTGATAGTATGAATATAGTTTTTTTGATGAGTGTCTTATTAAAAGGAATCGGTGCCGTCCTTGAAATCCTTCTTCAGGTAACGATTACCAGGATCGGTGGACTCTCGGGATATGGGACTTATACCACATGGATCAATACCGCGGACCTGATTTTCTGGTGTCTGTTTTCCGGTATTGTGAAGTGTAATACCTTTTATCTGTCGGGGAAACATGCATCTTTAAAGAGTTTTAAAACAAAATATTATACGAGATATGTGTTTCCGGTCCTAGTGGTCATTATGATCCTGGCCGGGGTCATAGGGAATCAAGCCGTTCTGATTGTCCCACTGATTGCATTGACAGAGCTGCTGGTCTTTGATCAGAGCAGTGTGTTACTTTCAGAAGGAGGATATCTGCGTTCGCTGACCGGAGAATATATCATAGGAAGAATGTTTCTGCTGGCGGCAGTCGTGATTTTTCATATGAACGATATTCTCTCCTTAAAAGCTCTGGTTCTTTTATATCTTGTTCAGTACCTCGTGGTCCTGGGGTTTTTTTACAGAAAAAAAGATAAAAAAAGAGAAGATCTGTCGGAGGAACTTTCTCTTAGTAAAATAGGCCGATATCAGCGGGCGGATATCATGCAGTCTCTGATCGGACAGATGCCTGTCATCCTGCAGTATTTATTTGTAGGTTCTTTTGAGGCCGGGATCACTGGAATCATTCTGCTGATCAAGAAACTGATTAATTTTATCTCTGGACCCACGGCAAAGATCTTTCTCCCTGAATTTTCGAAACTGTATCATAACAAAGATTATGAAGGAATTCAAAAAAGCTTTTCCTCGATTATGAGAATCCAGATGGTATTTGCCGGTCCACTGGCCGTTATACTGGTCGGCTACCCCAGGGTCATCCTGGGGATTCTTGCAAACGAGCTGCTGCCGTATACGAAGCTTTTCGCAGGCTGTTCCGCAGTCTTTCTTCTGGCGGCAACTCTGGGTCCGTGTGGCGGACTGATGCAGATGACAGACCACGAAAAGGAAGATAACCGGTGTCGGGAGGGTTCCATCGCTGTAATGTTTCTGGTGTTTTTCTTGTTACGGAGGAATCCACTGTTTACGCTGTATGGATTAGCGGTCCAGACCTTATTGGAAGCGGCAAGTAAATATATCTTTGTCTGTCACACGATGAAGCAGGCCCCGGTCCGGACCCGTACCTATCTCGGCTGGTGGATGGTACCCGGGGCGGCGATTCTGTTTACTTATATCCTTCATGCGGAAGAATCGTTTCTAATGATGGTATGCGCCGCACTTATTGCTTTTCTTGCTGCATTTTTCCGGGAATTTAAAGAGGAAAATTTTGTAAAGGCGTTGATTCGGAAACGAAAGGAACAGATATGAATCAGAATCTGACAGAGACCGGCTATTATCTGAAATGGTATGGCAGGAAAATTATTTCAAAGATATATGAAGTCCTGGCCCGATTTATCGAAATACCCAAATTAAAAGAGATGATTACCCGCGTGTATCATCACCGAAGGATCGATCTGGAGAACCCGGAAAAACTCAATGAAAAGATCCTGTGGATGGAGTACCATACAGATCCGTCATTCCGGTCGCAGCTGACGGATAAGTATGAGGTCCGACAGTATGTGGCGCAAAAAGGTTACGCGGACAATCTGACACAACTGTATGGTCTCTATCGAAAGGAAGACGAGATTGACTTTGATCAGCTTCCTGATCGTTTTGTGCTGAAAGCCACCCATGGCTGTGATATGAACTATGTATGTCCGGATAAAGGAAAGTTAAATGTTTCGAATGTGAAAAAGCGGGTACATCTATGGCTACACACGAATCTTGCCTATCTGTCTCTGGAAATGCACTATCTTCCCATTGGGCGAAGAATCATCTGTGAAGAATATCTGGATACGGGAGAGACAGGCATGACTGATTATAAGTTTCACTGCAGTGACGGAAAGGTACGGTTTATCCTGGTCTGCAGGAATTCCGGAAGAACCAGATATCTGAATGTCTTTGATACGGATTGGAATCCGCTCCATGTTCTTGTGGGAGCAGAGGAGATCCCTCTGGCGCCAGAGAAGCCTTCCTGTCTGCGGGAAATGATTCGGATGGCGGAAGACCTTGCCGCCGGGATGCCGTTTGTACGGGTGGATCTCTATCTTGTAAACGATAAAATTTACTTTGGAGAGCTCACGTTTACCCCTGCAACGGGTGTGCTGTTTCATTTTACAGATAATTTCTTATTAGAGCAGGGAAAATACTGTACAGTTAGGGAGTGAAAGAATGGACCAAGAAAAGAACTGCAATAAAAATCAGGTGAATCTGCAGGAATTATTTCTGCTGCTGAAACGAAATGTTTTCCTGATTCTGGGACTGTCGCTTTTGTTTGGAGCAGCAGGGTTTGGAATAGCGAGTTTCCTCATGACGCCTGTGTATGAGGCAGAGGCGAAGATGATCGTCAATACCAAGAAGGACGATACGACCGGAATTACGAGTGATCAGATTATATCTGCAAAAAATCTGGTGGATACTTATTCCATTATTCTCCGGAGTCGGACGGTGCTTATCCCTGTGATAGAAAAACTGGACCTTTCCATGAGTTATGAAGAATTACAGAAAATGGTCACGGTAACCTCTGTGGATGACACGCAGGTGATGGAGATCGCCGTACGAGATCCGGATCCTGCGCTTGCAAAAAGCATCGCAGATGAAATCTTAAATATCTCACCGCAGATTGTTATGGACAGCGTAGAAGCGGGATCTGTAAAAACCATAGAAAATGCATATCTTCCAGAGAAGGCAGTGGCCCCTGAGAAGGGAAGGATTACGATACTTTCCGCTCTGCTGGGATTTTCTTTTTCGCTTGTACTCGTGATGTTTCGATTCTGGTCTGATCATACATATAAATCGGAACAGGAGATCGTGCAGGATCTCGGGATTCCCGTACTTGGTGTAATTCCATCCACACAAAGTCTGGAAAAGGCAGAACAAAAAAGAAGAAAGGGAGATCGGAAGCTGTGATTGATAAAAATAAAAACCAAAGAGGAAAGTACAAAAATAGAGTACATCGCCAAAATAGAAAACACAGTAAAAGTAGAACGTATTGGGAAGATCCAGAGATATTAAACGATCATTCGCCCTTTGTCTATCAAGAGTCGTTTAAGAAATTATGTACCAATATTAATTTTATGTCGGTGAACAACAACCTGAAAAAAATTATTGTGACCAGTGCTGTTCCCAATGAGGGAAAAAGCAGCGTCGCAGTCAACCTTGCCGCAATACTAAGCAAAAGAGATACCAATGTCTTGCTAATCGATTGCGATCTGAGAGATCCTTCCATCCACAGAGCCCTTCATGTGAAGGACACGGATAAGGTCAGTCTGACCGAATTACTGCTACAACAGACAACTCCGGATAAAGTCAGTGTATTCAAAGATCCGAAGCTGAAGTTTTCCTTTTTACCTGTAGGCGAGATCCCGCCGAATCCATCTGAATTACTTGGATCTCGTCGAATGGAAAAGCTATTAAACGCATTTGACAAGCCGTATGATTTTGTAATCTGTGACACGCCTCCGGTATCTGTCGTCACAGATGCGGCGTTACTGAGCAGCTACTGTGATGGAGTTCTGATGGTTGTAAGACAGAATTACGCGGATAAAGAACAGGTTCACACAGCAATACGAAATCTGGAAGCCGTACATGCAAATGTCATGGGTGTCGTACTGAATCAATATGATATAGAGGCCGATATACGAAGCAATAAAGAACGATATGATTACTACTATCAGTATTAGGGATTTTTGTTAATGTGCCTGAAATGAATTTCAGATATTTTACAGTTGCTATTGTATGGTTCATACTAATAAACACCTTCAATTTCTAATTCTATTGTATCCTCATACCGTTATATAATCATCACTTCAATGCTATGCTGTAATTATGATCCAATTAATATGTAAACAGTCAAACAGGAGGGGAAATTTATGGATAACAAAGAACTTTACAGTAAGCGTCTCAAAAGAATTAATGATTCCATCGAATTAAAAGAACCAGATCAGGTACCTCTAATCCCCATTGTACAATGCTATCCTTTTATTCATTCGGGATATACTATGGCAGATATTCTATATGACACGGATCTGAGCAAATCGAAAAAAAGCCTATTTAGTTTTCTGGATGAGTATCAGCCTGATGCTCTTTGCGGACATGAATGGGTTAATATTGCACAGGGACCTGTTTTTGAGAAAATGGGACCTAAAACCACTCGCTGGCCGGGAATGCCCGGAAATGTAATTGACAAGAATTCCATTCACCAATTTATCGAATTTCCTGTTCTTGAAGATGACGAATTTGAGGAATTCTCTACTGACAGAACTGAATGGTATATGAAAAAGGGTTTACCCAGAACTATGACTTTACTTGAAGGATTTGAAAACCTAGATTTCCCTTCTTATGGATTATGGAATAACCAGGGAATGATTTCATCTGATATGAGTACACCGGAATTCAAAAACATGATACATACATTATGGGAAATCAATGATATGATGAATGATTTTGGATCCAGAATGAAGCAGTTAAATATTGATATTGAAGGCCATGGGTATCCTGTATTAGCAGAAGGGATCACAGAGGTGCCGTATGACGTATACAGCGATTTTCTTCGAGGAACTTTGAACGGTCTGTCAGACCTATATGAACATACAGACGATGTAAAGAACTTTTGTGAGGAGCAATTTGAGATCACATTAAAAATGATAAAACAAATGGGACAGATGCTGCCTGGAAAGCAAGTCTTTATGCCTTTACATAAAGGAATGGATGGTTTTATGAGTGATAAACAGTATCGAGAGTTCTATTGGAATCACCTTCAAAAAATCATCTGTACAATTATTGATTCCGGCATGGTTCCTTATATTTACACAGAAGGCAAATATAATACACGACTTGAATGTTTAAAAGAAGTTCCAAAAGGAAAGGTTATCTACCATTTTGAAGATGTAGATATGGTTCAGGCAAAGAAGATTCTGGGTGATACAGCATGTATCGCAGGAGGATTTCCAGTATATCTACTGGATTATGGCACAAAAGACGAAGTCATCAATGAGACAAAGAGATTAATTGATGGGTGTAGTGCAGGAGGCGGATTTATCTTTGAAACTTCTTGTGGGATGGATTACGCAAAACCGGAAAATGTAGAGGCAATGATTAACACTGTAAAAAAATATGGTAAAAAATAATGCTTCTACCAGTTTAATAAGAGAGTAAATTGATAAGTTTTAAATAAATAGAAGGTAATATCTTTTTTACAAGTGCTCATATAAAAGAAATGTAAGGATGTTCGGATTTGAGAACACTTTTCTACCATACGTTGGATAAAGATGGTGTTTGGAAAATGATTCAGGAAAAGGAAGGGGCTTCTTGCTCCTTCCTTATTCCATCTTTTATTGATAGCTAAAACAATCGAACGGTTGAATAAGCGCGGTGGTGAAATGGACATTTATACTACCACATCCTGACTGGCGTACTCATCGTATTTATACTATAATGTATGAAATTGAATTGAGGAGGTCTGCTATGACTAAAAAAGAAAGCCATGTTAGTAACTTGACGACAGAGGACACGGGTTTCCGGCGTGAGATTGGTGTTTTCGGCGGAGTCAGTATTATCGGAGGAATCATGATCGGCTCCGGTATCTTTTATTTAGGTTCCTATGTTCTGGAAAGGGTCGGTATGAACAGTGGTCTGGCTCTGCTTTGCTGGGTGCTGGCTGGAGTTATTTCCCTGTTCGGAGGTCTGTGTTACGCAGAATTGGGTGCGGCAATGCCAAAATCCGGCGGGCGGCTGGTTTATCTGGATGAAGCATTTCACCCGGTGGTGGGATTTATGGCCGGTTTTACCGACCTGGTAATAGGCGGTCCGGGCTCTATTGCAGCGGTAGCTACCGCCCTTATAGCTGTGCTGCAGCCTTATTTCGGGTTGAGTGACTTTGGCGTAAAAATAGGAGCTATTGTTTTCATTATCATCATTACTGCTTATAACTTAGGCGGGGTGAAACTGGCTTCTCTGGTGCAGAATATTTCTATGGTGGCCAAGCTTATTCCTATAGCACTTATTATGCTGGTCGCTCTTTTCGCCGGGCGGGTGAGTCCGGACCTTTCCCTGGGATCGGCATCCGTTTATGCGGCTAATCATAATACAAATATTTTCAGTATGATTGCTTTTGGTGTAGTTGCCGCTCTGTGGGCATTTGAAGGATGGACCAATCTGAATACGGTGGCGGAGGAGATGAAGGAGCCAAAGAAAAATCTGCCATTAGCCTTAATTATCGGCATTGGAAGTGTAACCATTATTTATGCTTTATTCAATTTTTCTGTTATGAGAGTTTTACCACATGAAGAAATTGTGAAGATGATTGACAGCGGAGATTTATATCTGGGAACAGCCGTAGCAGAAAAGGTGTTTGGCTCAACCGGTGCTATCGTGGTTTCTCTGGGAATGATTCTTTCCATGTTTGGTTCGGCCAACGGTATGGTTCTGGCTCAGCCGAGGATGTATTATGCGATGGCGAAGGAAGGACATTTCTTCAAATCGTATGCAAAACTTCACCCGAAGACAAGGGTGCCTCATGTGGCAATTATTGTCCAGGGGGTTCTTTCTGTGATCTTGGTGCTCATGAGGAATTTGAGCCAGCTGACCGATATGGTAGTAATGTCCGCCATGGTATTTAATGCCCTGGTGATTATCGCCGTTCCGGTTTTAAGAAAGAAATATCCGGAAATCGAACGGCCGTATAAGGTCTGGTTCTATCCGGTGTCGGTGATTGTCACGGCACTGATCTTTGTCGCTTTGATCGTTACCTCTGCTATGGAAGACGTTGTTTTAGCTTTCGTGGGTCTGGGAGTTCCAGTTCTTGGCGCTCTGGTATATTACATTTTTGATCTGAAATTAAAAAAAGAAAAGAGGGAGGACCATGAATAAAATTTTATTTCATGCAAAAGTATACGTGGAAAAAGGCATCTATGCGCAGGCGGTTCTGGTGGAAGACGGCTATATCAAAGACGTGGGCAGCAATGAAAATATCCTGAAATACGGAGACAGCAAAACACAGCTCATAGATTGTGAGGGCCGAACCCTGATCCCGGGGCTCAATGATTCTCATCTTCATTTGATGCAGTTTGGCGAGACTTTAAATCAGGTGCAGATTGATGATGTTTCCGGTATCGATGAAATGATTCAGCGGAGCCGTGCCTTTATGAGGGAACACCCCGAGCGGGTGAAAAACGGGATTCACGCGACCGGCTGGAATCAGGATTTATTCACAGATGGCGATCGGCTGCCGAACCGTCATGATCTGGATCAAATCAGTACTGTTATTCCTATTGTTCTGGAGCGGGTGTGCGGACACATCGTCAGCAGTAATACCAAAGCAATCGAGATCCTGGGGATTGACGGGAACTCGCCTCAGTATCCGGATGGAGAATTTCTATTGGGAGAGGATGGTTACCCGAACGGCATTTTCACCGGGAATGCCTGCAACTTTGTAAAAGCGATTATTCCTGATTTTACGATGGAAGAGCGCCGGGAAATGTTGATTGAGACCATGGAATATGCGGTTGCCCACGGTCTCACCAGTGTACAGAGTAACGATGTGGGGACCAGCTTTATGGACGGTCCGGCGGCATTTGCCATGTTTAAAGACCTTTATGACAAAGGGGAAGCCCTGGTCCGATACCGGCATCAGGTATGTTTTAATAATCTGACACAGTTCAAAAAATATCTGGAGGAGGGTGCGTATAAGCTGGAAGATGACAGTGAGGATTCCTGGCTGAAAATCGGTCCTCTGAAGCTTTTTAAAGATGGCAGTCTGGGTGCGAGGACGGCAATGATGACGAACGGATATGTCGGGGAACCGGATAATCATGGCTTGGAGTGGATTAAGCCGGAGGAGATGGATCAATATTGCACTCTGGCCAAAAAGCATGGTATGCAGGTCATTACGCATGCAATCGGGGATGAAGCTGTAAGGCGGACAATTGATAGTTATGAGAAGACCTTTGAAAATGGGAAAAATACTCAGCGGCATATCCTGAATCACTGTCAGATTACCGATGAGGCTTTACTGGAGAGAATCAGGGAAGACGATATCTTGGTTGCGGCACAGCCGATTTTTCTTGATTATGATATGAAAATTGTTGAGGAACTGTGCGGAAAGGAACTCGCTTCCACTTCCTATGCGTTTGGATCTTTGATCCGCAAGGGAGTGCACCTTTCCTATAGTACAGACTGCCCGGTGGAAGACTGCAATCCATTCCCCAACATTTACATGGCGGTGACCAGAAAAAACAAGCAGGGAGAACCGGAGGACGGTTTTTATCCCGGGGAATGTGTGGATGTGGAAACCGCAATCGACGCATACACGACGGAGAGTGCCTATGCTGAATTTATGGAGGACCGGAAGGGGAGGATTAAAAAAGGCTATTATGCCGATCTGGTATTGCTCGACCGCGATATCTTCGCGGTGGATCCCATGGAGATCAAGGATATCCTGCCGGTTATGACCATGGTGGGTGGAAAGATAGTATTTGAAAAATAACTAGGAGGAAACTCTTAGAAGGGAGCATTTTTTATTTCTAAAATAACAGTTCGAGATAAAATATATTATTGTTAACAATATTTAGCTGGAATAATGACTCAAGGACAAATATTTGATGTGTGGTGCTCAAGGCATCCGTAAACAGTGATCCTTGCAAGATCTAAATAATACGCTTCATTTCTTAAGTTCATATGTGATTTCCTCCTTGTATCCAGAATATAGCACAGTTATTGAAAAGGAGCTGCTTTTTACCTGAGACACAACGGTTTACACAACAGCCTCCACCAGCACTCTGTCGCCGATACGAATTTTCTTTACACCGTTTTTCTTTTTCTTGTTAAAGTTGTAGCTGAGCATATATCCTTTCTCCAGATGAAAATAATCCAGATAATCCGACAGCTGTTTTTCACCTCGTTCATGATAAGCATTGCCCCGCCAAATCTTCAGCTCTATGATAAACTGCTCACCACGATAGTCCACAACGATGTCCATACGTCGTGCGTTTCTTGTCTCAGGTTCAATATAATAATTTCCGGTTCCATTGATAATAGGACGAAGGTATAGCAGAAAACGTCTGCGCCCTTCCTCTTCATTAAATTTCTCTGGATTGTCCCCGTAAATACTGTCAAAAGAATCTACATATTTCTTCAAAACCAGCTCGATGTCCAGATGACCATTACGAATAAACAGGTTCTTATTCTGCGATGCCATCTGAAAAATCTCATGATTTTGTGCTGATCCAGCAGTGAGAAAGAAATCGTATAATATTGTTTCAAAGATCCGATTTGAAATTATGACAGTTCCATCTTTGCTTTTTGCAAAACCAAACATAATCGCTACATCAATGGAAGAATCAAACGGGCTGAATACAACTTTTTCGCCGGCAAAAAGTATGGAATAAACTTTCTCTTTCAATTCCGGGTAGTCCTGCAGCTTTCCCATCAGAGATTCAAAGAGTGTGTTTTTCTCTGACAAAAGCTTCCTGACTGCTTCAAGAAAGCCTTCTTTCGTCCATGCAGTGGTTTCATCCGGAAATTTTTTGCTGCCTGCAACATCCTCATCAATCAACTTACAGATTCTGGAAACCAGAAAAGGATAACCTGATGTATAATCATAAATCAGACTTGCCATTTCAGACAGGTTCATCCCGGTTCGATGATCTGTTTCATAATCCCGAAGCATTCCCACAATGCCTTCCTCGGGTAAGCTCATATCTATTTTGAAGTCAGCTGCAATATTCCATGGGCTGTTCACCTTGTGCGACTCATCCGGTCTGATTTTTCTTTTCATATTTTTAACGTCATAAACGCCGGCTAAAATGACCGATTGAAAGGTTGGGAGCTCTTCCATTTTAAGGAAATATCCCCGCAACTGTGCCAGAAAGTCTAGAAACACCTGGTTGTTCGTTGCACTGTCGACTTCATCGATGATTAGAACTACCGGTTTTTGTGCAGTATCACACAGTTCGCTTAAAATCACAAACAACTTTCCCAACGAAAATAGTGGATCCACTGTTGACATATGATCGAGCTTATCCAGAATCTCATCTTCTAACCCGGACACAGGATCATGTCGATTTCGAATGGTGCGCAGTAAATATGCAGAAAATGCTGCAGAAAAAATATGTGCGTTTTCAAACTCTTCATTTCCAATCATCTGGAAATCAAGAGAAATCACTGCATATTCTTTTTTTAGGCATTCTTTCAACGCTCGTATGGTTGTCGTCTTTCCATATTGTCTTGCCTTGTTAATCGTAAAATATTCCCCGGCATCCACCATCTTCTTTATATCTTTAAGACGCTCTTGAATATCTACCATGTAATGGCGTTTAGGATCACACACTCCTGTGCTATTAAAATAGCGACCTGTACGATTCAAATTTTTACACGCCCCTTCCCCACTTAGGAAAATCATTGATATTAAACATATTCAAAATTTATTAATGATTTCAGCTTACCATACACGCGTTTGATTCGCAAGCATTTAAGGCGGAAAGATAGTGTAAATTTATTGTAGGATTTGTAGTGGCAGAGACTGCCTGAATTGTGTCAATATCAAAGACTTGACCTTTCTCACTCCACTATAATCCTAGTCACAAAGTTTTCCGGATTCGGTTTCCAGATAGTTCCATCCTGAAAAACTGCTTTATCCATTTTTACTGTAGCTTTTCGGGCATTTTACGCCGCAAAAAGGATATAATCAACAGTTATTTCCATTTAGTTGCTTTGTCCGGTCGATGACTTTTTGTACAAATTCATCGTGGATACTTTCGTGAACGAGCAGTCTGGAATTTGAAGTGCAGTTTTCACCCATATTCCAGAAGACAGCATTGACGGCTTCGTCTGCCGCATGATCCAGGTCTTTCACGTCCGGCATTATAATGCATGGATTTTTCCCGCCCATTTCCAGAAAAATTCTTTTTGCATTGGTATTTCCGGACTGTACCAGAAGTTGTTTTCCAATCGCCGTGGATCCTGTAAATGTGAGAGCTTCAATATCCGGATGCTCCGCGATAGCATTTCCCACGACGAGCTTTGGTCTGAAACTTCATATTCCTTGCAAGATCTGCATAGTACTCTTTTAAGATCATATGAATCCTCCTCGTATTAAACTGCCCTGTCGGGCTCTCTACCCTTATAACAAAAAACATAGCACAAAACCACAAATTTTCAATGATTGAAGATCGCTGCTTGCGAATCCAGAGTACATATGCTAAGCTGAAATTATTATATATTTTATGGCATGCTAGGTACAGTGATCAGAAAAAAGGAGAGAGAAATGGCAGTTATAAACAATGATACTCAAATTAGTAAAATTGAGAAAGAGCTGGATCAGGCCAGGTCTATGCTGATGAACCCAATGATCCTGAATCCGTTTGCCAGGGATTTTTCTCTTCGTTTCTGCTGGAGCAGCAATGCGATCGAAGGAAATACACTGGATCTGGAGGAGACGGTTTCTGTTATTGAATACGATGAAGTGAAAAGTGGTCATACCTATACAGAATATCAAGAGGCGAAAAACTTATATCGGGCTATCTGTGAACAGATGATTCCGTTTCAAAAAAGACAAATTACGGAGCAGTGGATCAAGGCGGCGAACGGTCTCATTCTTGGAAGAAAGAATGATTATCGTACAAATCCGGTATATATTGGAACACTTGTGGAGGCTGTATATTATCCCCCGGAAGCCGAAAAAGTTCCGGGACTGATGGAAGACTTTGTCAGGGAAAATTCCGCCTGGGAAAATTCATTGACAGATTGTCCGGTGAAAGTGGTTTTGCAGAAAATCGCCGAATTCCATATGCAATTTGAACAAATCCACCCTTTCCAGGACGGCAATGGAAGAGCAGGGCGTATGATCCTCAACCAGCAGCTGATCAATCAAGGGCTGATTCCGCTTTGTATTGGACCCAGAGGAAAATACCGTCAGGCATTTCGCCAATATGAAAAGAATCAGGATCTCTCGCTGATGGTATATACTCTCTGTAAAGGGGAACTTGATTCCATTCAGCTTATACAGGATTTAACTGCCAACTATAACGGCAAATAGACTGAGCGTGAATAAGCTGCCATACAAAATTGGTGACGTAGAAGGAATGGATGATAGATTATGAAACGAATAACACTTGAAAATCTATTGAAGCATCAGAAGCACAAAACTTATCCTGAACAGCATGATTATATCATGTCACTTTTGGAAAATGCTAAGATCAAGCCGTTGAAGGCTTCGGGAACAAACGGGAAGAAGCCGGCTCTTTATCGTGAATACTGGATTTTGGAGGAGAAGAAGAAGGATTACAGCGAACTGGAAGAAGAGCTGAAATTCAAGCTCTTACCGCTGATTTCTGTGGATTATTATCTGACCCGCCCGGATATCTATGAGAAAGACAGGCACTGGGTGCTGATGCTCAATGATTACCTGAAAAACAACTCAGAGAAGCTGAAGTTTCAGGAGTCAGAGAATGAGAGAAGCTTTGAAATCTGGGGACATGAAAAGTTTCTGACACGCGGTCATGGAAAACATATATTAAAAAAATGTAAAATTGATCCGAAGCTTCTCAATATTTATGGTACGACGGAGCCTCTGGCTTATTATTCACATACCAGGCATACTCCTCAGAACCTGTTGATTTTGGAGAATAAAGATCCTTTTTATAGTATGCGAAGGCATTTGCTGACAGGTGAGAATGCCATATTAGACACCGAGATCGGGACACTGATCTATGGGGCTGGGAAGGGAGTTCTCCGTTCTTTTCGGGATTTTGATCTCTGTGTGGAACCATACATGAAAGATGAGAGGAATATGATCTTCTATTTTGGAGATCTGGATTTTGAGGGTATTGGAATCTATGAGAGTCTGGCAGAAATGTTTCACGACAGATGGGAGATCCGGCCGTTTGTTCCTGCTTACCTGTCGATGATGCAAAAGGCCAAAACAGCTACAGGCTTGGATGACGGGAAAAAGCTTCTGATGCATTTACCGGATACTAAGGACAGACAGAATCGAAATATCCGGGAACTCTTTTTCTCATACTTTGGTGAGACGGATATTTTAAAGATGAAGAGAATTCTGGATGCCGGGAAGTACATTCCACAGGAAATCCTGAATATTACCGATTTTTAAAAAGGACAGAAAACTATGCAGTATGAATTTTTAAAGCATTTTCCCAAACGGATGAAGAATGTAGGATTGTATGCGGTGCTGATTTCGAATAGTATCCAAAAGACCACATGGAAGCAGTATGGATATACGACATCGGATGAACAGCTGAATCTCATCTTTGCTGTGATGCTTTATATTATGGAACAATCACTTCGGGAAGACAACTGCACGATGGATGACATTGGCGCCTATATTGACACGATCAATGTCCAGTATTGGCATAAGAGTATGAACTATGAGGACTGCCGGCAGCTGGGAGATTTTATCGTCAATGTTATCCTGTCAAATGACGGACGAATCATGCAGTTTGATGGTTTCAACTTTGAA